>ERZ773050.1234-NODE-1234-length-14253-cov-5.991548_pt1 | contig 14253 bp, 8 predicted proteins | sample MGYA00580632_ERZ773050 | MGnify/ENA primary metagenome ERZ773050 (study PRJEB29015, sample SAMEA2738123) | human oral metagenome | biome: human oral; feature: human-associated habitat; material: saliva | place: China | collected 2166 ... | reverse complement strand
GAATGTAAGAAAAGAGGTAGAGTACGCCCACTGCCATTACGACAACAGCACCCACCTGACCGAATCCATCGCTGGCAAATCCCATCAAGAGTGGGAAGATTGTACCGCCGAAAAGTCCCATAATCATCAGTCCGCTCACCTCATTCTGCTTGTCGGGAACACTCTGTAAAGCACGTGCAAAGACCATTGAGAATACGTTGCTGTTACCATAACCTACAAGAGCAATCGCTACAAAAAGTACGGTCTTTGACGTTCCTACAGCCATTCCACACATTGAAAGCGCCATCATCGTAACCGAAATAATAAAGAATAGCTTGTTATTCATTACACGAAGGAAGAAAGAGCCAGTCAGACATCCGATGGTACGGAAGATAAAGTAGAGAGAAGTTGCAAAGGCTGCATCGTTCAATGACATACCTAAACGCTCCATCAGAATCTTTGGCGCCGTGGTATTTGTTCCTACATCAATACCTACGTGGCACATAATACCCAAGAAACTCAGCAGAACGATAGGTTTACCCAATAGCCTAAAACATTCGGTAAAAGAGCTCGCCTTACCTTCGATTGGTTCTTCTTCGATAGGCGTTGAGAAGAGTAACAGCGTAGCAATTGTACCAATTATCAGATAAATTGGGAAGAGAACGCGCCATCCGAGACCAAAGGCTGGAATGCTTGCCTGCGCTCCCCATATAGCAAGATAAGGTGCCATAAAGGATGCGATAGCCTTAACAAACTGTCCGAAAGTAAGTGTTGAAGCTAAATTTCCACCTTTCATCACCGTTGACACCAGTGGATTTAACGATGTTTGCATCAACGCATTGCCTATTCCAAGCAATGAAAACGACACGAGCATTAAGCCGTATGACTCGCCGAAAATTGGCAGGAGAAGAGAGAATAAGGTAACAACAAGGCTGATAAGCACTGTCTTTTTACGCCCAATCTTATTCATCAACATACCTGTTGGTACGGAAAAGATAAGGAACCAGAAGAAAACAAGGGACGGAAAGACATTCGCTGTAGAATCCGACAGCTGCAAGTCGTTCTTTACGTAGTTGGAGGCAATACCTACCAAGTCAACGAAACCCATCGCAAAAAAACAAAGCATTACGGGCAAGAGAGCGAGCTTATTGGTTTTCGACATAATCTTTAAAATTTTTAGTTTTGTGTAAAGTGATTGTCTTAATATCGATTACAAAGTTAAGTTTTTACGCAAGAAACACGTTTTAAATTCCGTTCATTGACCGCAACAAATGTTACTATAAGAGTTTATTTTGCGGTAAATGAACGAAATCTTAAATCTTAACTCGTGCTATTATTTATTTCTTCAAGTTATATACCTTTACCTTACAGCCCTTAGCAAGGATCTTGTCATAAGGCTTGTTAGGGAACACAAGATTGGTCATTGACATCTTTCCGTCAGCATCAAAAGCTTCGATGCTACTATTGTCTACGAAAATCTGAAGTTTCTTTATAGTTCCATAGGTAGGTGCTGTGGTTTTTGCTTTGAAGTCATTGTTGAAGTCTGTCAAACCACTTTCTGTTCGATCCATAGAGAACGTTCTGTTCTTTTCATCATAAACCATCGCCACCTTCTCGCCTTTATCATTGCTGAGTACGATAGAAGCATTACTCTTTATATTTGTAACTTCAAGATAAGCAGCAGACTGAAGACTTCCTGTAGGTTTCTGCTCAAAGGCTGCAAATACCTCAGGAGATGGCTTTACGCAAACATAGTCTTCTCCCTCATAAGTGAAGAGACTGAGTTCTCGTGGCAAACCATTGGCAGAACGATACTGTTGTGTAGGCACCTGATTAGCATACTGCCAGTTACTCATCCAAGGAAGAACAACGATTCTACCGTCTGGAGCATTGCTGAAAGAAACTGTTGCATAATGGTCTTTTCCGTAATCCATCCACTTTGTCACCTCAGGTTTTGATTCGCAAGTAAACTTATGACCATCAAATGAACCAACAAAGTATTGAGTTGCACTTCCACCAAAAGGTCCACCAGGATTGATATTACAAATAAGGAGCCACTTGTCTCCCATCTTCAAGAGGTCAGGACATTCCCAAACACCTCCATGATTACCATATCCCTCTCCAAAAGAGCTCTCAAACTTCCAGTCTTTTAAGTTCTTTGAGCTATATATATTCATCTGCTGTCCAGCTGCAAGAATAAGATTCCAGTGAGAAGCCTCATCATTCCAAAGAACCTTTGGGTCACGGAAATCAGGAAGATTACTTGTCAATATAGGATTATCAGAATACTTCTTGAAAGTCATACCATTGTCAATACTATATGCCATACTCTGAGTCTGTGATTGACCTGCAGAGGTGTAATAAGAGATGATGGCCCCTTCTCCAAATCCAGCAGTGTTTTTATAATCAACTACAGAAGAACCAGAAAATATTGTACCTAAAGCATCAGGCTCTATTACATCGCCCTGATATGTCCAGTTCACAAGGTCAGTAGACGTGGAATGTCCCCATGTCATATTCTCCCATGTTGAGCCATAAGGGTTATATTGGAAGTAGAGATTCCACACGCCATCCTTATAAAACATACCATTAGGGTCGTTCATCCATCCGTATGTAGGGGTATGATGATATATAGGACGCCAGCGTGTCTCACGATTGGCCGTATCTATCTTATCTGTATAATCAATTTTTGTCCAGCATACATAGTTCTTTATATCACTATGTCTTCTGTTGCGGCCATCCCCAAAGTCCACGTCAATGAGTGCATCCTTACCATTAATTACTGAAATGTCAACAGGCACATAATAGTCCACCTTGTTGACAGCAAGACGAACATTGAATTCCTTGACAATTTTGTTATCATAAATTATCTTTACATGTGCCCCTTCTTCAGCCTCTTCGACAGGCAACATAAGATAATTCTTCTGCCCATAGATACGCTGTATAGCATGGCGCTCACTAAGAACTTGTACCTGACTCTGGGCTACCGACGAGACGCATCCCATGAGTATAAGCAAAGTTGTTATAAGTATTTGCTTCATAACTTTTGATATAGAATGTTTTGTTAGCGAGTTTTGAGATATTCGATACTATTCTTAGCCAACTTGAGGATTGACTCCTGGTTGACGTTGTTTTTTGGATGGGCACTTACATCTGCAGAGCCATCAGCATTACGCATAGAGAATTCGCAACCACCATTACCGATACAGATTGCTGTACCCTTGAAGTCGCTGTTGCCCTGACGGCATTCCCATACATTGAGTTGTGAAACTGACCTTATTTGCGAATCCCATACGCCAAGAGGATATATGCCGTAAGTCTCTGTTATTGTTGTATAGGCAGAGAGTTTGTCATTAGCTATGCCAGACAGTACAGAAGGGATGTTGAAGTATAGACAGTTATGATCCTCTGTCCATCCAGGTCCCTTCATATCAATGAGTTTGATGCCGTTAGAAATACGTACTGGAATCCCCTTATAGATAGGGTGAGTAGTGAAGTCAATGAGACTTCCTTCGATGTTCAAACATGCACCCATACTCCAGTTATCATTATTGATACCACCACGTCCAATACCGATAGTATGGTCATTTCCTCGGAATAGACTTTGCTCAAAGCGACCAAGGTTAGTGAGGTAAGCTGTTGCATGCTGCCAGAGCAGTATATTTCCACCATTTTTGTACCATTCTGAGATGTAAGGTGTTGCAGAATTCACAACCGCTGGAAGACTCCATACATCATCCTCTGTACCTTGCTCAAGGTCACGCAACCAAAATGCCACACGATAAGGCTCCATGTCGGTAGCCGACTTAATATTACCAAAATAAACGAACTGTGCGTTAGGAAATGTTTTATGAAGCCACAGCCATGCAGACGCTTCGTCATCGTCACCATTAGCAATGAGTTCCTCTGGCGTAGCATATATGCTGAGGAATGCGATAGCCGTCTTACCGATCTTCAGGCTTGACGTTGTTGCCATTGAGGTTCCTTTATCGTTGATAGCACGCAGAGTAACGTTCCATGTGTCGCCATATACTACGTTAGGAATTGTATAGCTATAAACAGAACCTGAGAGGGTCTCATGAATAGTCCGTGTGCCATTGGTAGCTATTAAGTCGATGGATGTGGCATCAGTAGTTTTATTCCATGTGATGGCAGCGTCATATCCACGTCCCTTCTCAACCTGTGACATAGAAAGACCTGTAATCTGTGTTGCACCCTCACGTGTATAATTCTTTACTACACCAGAAGAGACATTCTCACCGTCGCTGACTTTGAAGACATAAACAAAAGGAACGTTGGTCTGAACACTCTTGTGCATAAAACTGTTGCCTGTCACTGTCTCCGAAGAAAGCAATGTACTTCCTTCATAAACCATAACATACATTGACTGCCCTGGTGTTAGCTGTGGCCATGTCCATGTGTAGTCATCACCTGTAAGATTACCTGTTATCTCTTCAGCATTGATAGCCTGAAGACGCATTGGAGCTCTTTCGATATCCTTGTCCTGACAAGCAGTAAAGATAAGCGCAACCAATACCGTTAATATGATTGATATCTTTTTCATAATTTCTGTCTATTTTACTTCTTTTCTCTAACTTAGTATCCTCTGTTCTGAGAGTAAAGTCCTGGGATGTAATACAACTGTGGATAAGGTACAGGGAAGTACTCGTTCTTGCCTGGCGTGAAATGTGCACCCTTATAATACTGCGCATACTTTTGTCCATTGTATTCATCATTCTGCTCCTTCTTAAAGTAATTGTTGAGAGTTGTTGAGAGAAGACCCCAGCGGCGGAGATCAAAGAAACGTTCATGCTCCATACCCATCTCCAGACGACGCTCCCAGCGCAGACACAAACGTGCCTTCTCCTTATTCTGGAAGTATGTATCAGGATAGAGACTTATCTCACACTGATTAGCGGCATAAGAGATATGCTTATTGATGGAGTTGGCTGCACGTTGACGGATATCGTTGATAATCTGGCGTGCCCCAACAAAACGGTCCAATTCGATAAGAGCCTCAGCGCGGTCGAGCATTGACTGGGTATAGCGAATTACATAGTCATTCATTGCGAAAGACTGCCATGGGCTGTTGTATGTCTCTCCCTTTGAACGCTGCGGAACCTCTTTCATAGAGCAATAATAACCATAGGTGTTAGGCGTACGTGAGTTCGCAGTTGTCAGAGTGTAGGCTCCCTCGTACTTATAAGGGAATGAAGGCATACCCACTGTGTGGAACAATCTTGGATCCCATTTTTGAGATGATGGTGCTCCATTTACTGGGTGGGCATTTTCATCCGCATAGTCATTAAACTGTGGAAGTCCGTTGTGAGTTTTGAAAGCATTTACGAAGTTCTGTGATGGCTTATGGAAATCCCATCCGCATGACCAAATACCCCATACACCATTAAGAACATTTGACCAGTTACCACGTCCGTAAGTTGTGTGGTCATCCTCGTAATTAGAATGTTGTACTGCAAATATACTTTCCTTACTGTTGTGATGCTCTGGAAGGAATATATCACCATAGTCCTCAAGATAGCCATATTGTGAGTTCTTCACTACATCAGTGTATTCAACAACCTTCTTCATATCCTCCTTATTGACAAAGTTGGCACCAGTGCTACCCTCGTAGCCGTCACCCCATCCTTTCTCAAGATAACATTTTGCAAGATAAGCGGCGGCAGCAACTTTATTGACACGTCCGCCCTGAGACTGCGTTGCTGGAAGAACATCATAAGCCTCCTTAAAGTCAGCAATGATTTTATCCCATAGCTGTTCTGCTGTATACTCATCATTCTTAATTTGCTCCTGACTGTTATTACGATAAGCATCCTCGTCAATCCAAGGCACTTTATTGAACACCATCTTAAGTTTGAAATAGAAATGAGCACGAAGGAACTTTACCTCAGCAATACGCTGTTTTGTTGTCTCAGCGCCGAGTTTCGCCTCACCATTATCCTGCAGTGCTACGAGAGCACGATTACAACGGCTGACAGCAATATAGAGATGATACCACAACTCGTCAAGATGGCCTAATGTAGGGGTAAGAGTTGTGAACACTTCCACCTGATGATAATCTGTATCTGTGGTTCCTGAACCACCCTTAAGAGCATCATCAGAAGCCACATCACCATATGTCCAGAGATTGAAAGGGTATCCATACCAGTCATCACCCAGCATGGCATAGGCACTATTCACCATCTCGTCTGGGTTTTGGAATGCCTGCTGCTCATCGACAACAGCTGTTGGCTTATACTCCAGATAATCGTTACAACTTGCCAAGGAACCTACCAGGCAAAGAGTCATACAAGCCTTTTTGATATTATTATATATGATTGTTTTCATTGTTATAATCTTTTATGATGAACATATCGTTTTATCTTTAGAATCCTACCTGCAGACCAAACGAAATAGATGTGGCCAATGGATAAGCCCAGCTTGGATTCTCTGGATCTGAACATGTCAGACTGGAACTCTTGAGTGTCAGAAGATTCTGACCTGAGATATATGCTCTGAGGCTGGACATCTTGAGCTTTGAGATAAACTTCTCAGGAACGTTATACCCAAGTTGCAGTGTGCGAAGCTTCAGGTAAGAACCGTTTTCAACATAATACGTAGAAACACGACCTTCGTCAGCAGTATTGTTAGTTGTCAGAGCTGGGATTGAAGAATCAGTATTATCGGATGTCCATGCATTAAGCATACGGTTTCCCTTGTTTGAACCTGCATCAGTTATACTCCAGAAATCTGTCTGGAATTTCTGATTGTTGTAGATATCCTGATCGGCTACACCTTGCCAAAACATACTGAGATCAAAGTTCTTGTAACTCACCGCAACATTCAGACCATAAGAGAATGCAGGTACGGGATTCATAATCCATGTCTGGTCATCCTGATTGATACGTCCATCCCCATTCAAGTCAGCATATTTCAGACCACCTACACGAGCGTTAGGCTGACCTGACGCATAAACCTCCATATGGTTTTGGAAGAGTCCGTCAACAACATATCCTACAATACTACCATAAGGTTTTTTTGCCTCAACAATATTCTGCTTTGAGGTGTGTGCATAAGCACCTGTTGTTGTCTTTGGAAGAGATGTAACACGATTACGGAAGAGATCAATGTTACTATTAATATCGATGCCTAAGCCATTAGAAAAGTTCTTACGGTAACCTAAGGTAAGTTCCATACCCCAGTCGCGAAGCGATGGGCCGTTCTGCCACTGACTTCCACCCTCTCCCTTTGCTGCAAGGTATCCTGGGTTGATAAGCATGTCTGTAATGTTCTTGATATAGAAATCAGCTGTTCCATAAAGACTGCTGCGGAACAGACTATAGTCAATACCTATATTATATTGTGTGGTTGTCTCCCACTTCAAGTTCTCATTAGCTGTCTGTATTGCACGATAGCCTGATGGGAAGGTGCCACTACCTGCAAGATTGAGGTCGTAGGCTGTTGATGTAGTACGCTCAAGACCATAGTCGGCAACATACAAGCCATAGTGTGCATTATTATCAATGCCTTGATTTCCGGTCTTACCCCAAGAAAGACGAAGCTTCAGGTCGTCAAGCCAGTCTTTTTTAAGTAGCTGTGAGATACGGAAACCCAGTGATGCTGCAGGGAAATTACCCCAACGGTTGTTCTTTCCGAAACGGCTTGAACCATCATGACGTAGTGTGAAAGATGCAAGAAGCAAGTCGTTATAGTTATAGTCAACCTTACCAAAGAATGAAGCCAGACGGTATCCAACCATTGCACCAGTGTTACGAGCTGTACCAGTTGCTGCATTTGGGTACATATATTCCACTGACTCCAGAGCATATCCCTCAGAAATAGCATGAAAATCAAGATAAGTTTGCTTATTGATTTCTGAACCAAGAAGTACATTGAAATGATGAGCATTCTTTATATCAAAGAGATAGTTCAGAGTGTTAGACCATGTGTAATTAGTATTGTTGGTCTGACCAAGGTCGGTTCTTGCTGTATTGTTATTCACGACATCTGATGCAAAGGTATGCGTCAGTGCATTAATGAATGATGTAGTATAGTCGACTCCGAAATTTGAGCGAAACAACAGCCCCTTGACAGGGGTAATGTCAACATACATATTTCCGAATACATGCCAATAGTCAAGATGATTATCCTTATTATGATACAGTTCGCGCATAGGATTCTGTCGGTCGCTCATACCACCAACAGGACCACCAAATGTAATACCGTTCTTTTCATAGACAGGTACTATTGGGCTTATCTTCAGAGCATTCTCCATAGGAGCACCATCAACCTGTTTGTTGTAGCTTATAGTGAAGTTCTCACCAACTTTGAGGATGTTATTGAGTCTGTACGAGTTATTCAAACGAGCTTGAATACTTGAGAAGTTTGTGTACTTCAGGATACCATCATTTTTCTTATAGCCCAAAGAGAGCATCGATGTTAACTTATCTGTAGCAGAAGAGATAGATACGCTGTAATTACGGGAGAAACCTGTGCGAGAAATTTCTCTGACCCAATCCGTATCTGAGAACATCATGGTACGCTTAGCATTGATAAAACCGTCATAGAGACCATTTATAGTATAGTTTACATACTGATTTGTTGTAGGATTCCATACCCTGATTCCCACACCTTCTGCAGCATTGAGGTTCAAGCCATAGTTGCTTGCGTACGCTACAGGATCGATACCATCATTAAGTGCAGCTTGAGCCATTGCGGTAGCATAACCCTTAGTGTCAAGAAGTTTCATCTTTGACTGCTTTGTATAGAACTGAGCAGTAAGATTAGCTGTAAAGTCTACTTTTATTTTGTCAGCCTTCTTTCCCTGTTTTGTTGTAATGATAATAACGCCATTAGCAGCACGTGAACCATAGATACTTGCTGAAGCAGCATCCTTCAGAACCTGCATGCTCTCGATATCGTTAGAGTTAAGTGTATTGATACCGTTTGTCATTGGCACACCATCTACAATAAAAAGAGGATCCTGAGAAGAGTTGAATGATCCGATGCCACGGATACGAATTGTTGCAGTACTTGACGGCGAACCGGTGTCTGTGATAGTCATACCAGCCACACGTCCCTGAAGTGCCTTCATTGGATCAGCATCTGGAGATGTCTTGACAGCATCAGTCTTCACAACTGATACAGCACCAGTAAGGTCTGCCTTACGCTGAGTTGTATAACCAGTTACGATGACTTCGTTCAATTCATTGGCTTCTTGCTTCAGCTGTATATTCATCTTAGCTGCAGCCTTGGCTTCAATAGTAGAATAACCAATGTAAGAGATTGTGAGAGGTGCACCCTCATTTGTACTTAAACTAAAGTTACCGTCAATGTCACTTACCGTTCCATTGGCTGTACCTTTCTCCATTATTGTGGCACCAACGACAGGAGAACCAGTCTCGTCAACAATTGTACCACTGACAGTTACCTTGTTCTGAGCATATATAAGCGAACAGAACATAAGCAATACTGCACTCGAAATAATTTTCCTTAGGCTTTCCATTTAGAAAATGATTGATGTTAGTAATTCTGGATTTATAAAATTTCTGCCACAAAATTACTATCAACAAGGAGAAAGCTTATAAAATAATCGTTCCTTACATACAACAAATGTTACCTAAACAAAATCCTTATAGCAAATGAACGATTTATAAGAAAAGGACCTTTTTTATTCTCTTCAAAGAGAAACTGCGCACAAATCACTTCTTAGGACTCTCCCCAAACTCGTCTTTATAGCACTTTGAAAAATAGCTGGGCGTAGAGAAACCAACAGCATAAGCCACCTCTGACACGGTCTTTTCCGTTGTTCGAAGCAAATGGCGGGCACGAGTGAGACGGGCTTTACGAAGCATTTCTACAGGAGAATATCCAGTAAGAGCCTTCACTTTCCGATAAAGCTGCACACGAGAAAGGCCGATTTCATCGCCTATTCGCTCTACATTAAACTCATTATCACTAAGGTTGTCTTGAATTATCTTGCGCAATTGTGCTGCAAAAGTCTTATCTGTTTCATTGGACAACTTTTCAAAAGCATCATTTTCATCACTATTTGAGAATAACTTACTAAGTTTCTTCCTACTTTGAATAAGATTATCAATACGTGAAAAAAGTAGACGAAGCGAGAATGGTTTGGACAAATAAGCATCCGCACCATGCTCATACCCCTCAGCACGTTGCTCATCAAGACTACGTGCTGTCAGTAAAATGACAGGTATATGACTGATAGCTTTATCCGTTTTCAGCTGTTGACAAAACGCTAATCCGTCCATCACAGGCATCATAATGTCCGACAACACTATATCTGGAACTATTTTCCGTGCAAGTTCCAAACCGGCTTTTCCATCAGCGGCTTCACTCACATTATACTTTTCGGATAGTACCGACCTTAAATAAGTGCGAATATCGATATTATCATCAATGATTAACACCTCTGGTTTATCTGTTTGATAAGGCTGTATAAGTTCATCTATATGACGAGCTTGATTCGGAACTTCTTCTGCGGATGATGGCTCAACCAATTGTTCTATTTTCTCTGTAGGCTGGTTAGTTACCTCTCCTTTCTGTCTAACAGGAATATGAATAGTAAAGGTACTTCCTTTTCCCTCTATACTTGTAGCACTTACCTCTCCGTGATGCAATTCTGTGAAAGCTTTCACAATAGCCAACCCAATACCCGTACCACGTCCTGCATTCTTTGCTTGATAGAAACGATCAAAAATATAAGGAAGCTCATCACTTGAAATACCACAACCATTATCTGCCACACTAATCATAACACGTCCATTCTCTTCTTTAGCTGTCAGAGTGATTTCTCCACCTTCAGACGTATATTTTAGGGCATTACTAAGAAGATTATAACAGATTCGCTCTATCTTATCTTGATCTGCTCTGAGCATAACCGCATCAGGAGCATTCATACTAATGGCAATATGCTTCTTCTGTGCAGAGGCACTGAAAAGCATAATCCATTGTTTCATACTTTCCGAAAGATTAAAGTCGGAGAGGCGTAGTTCCATCTTACCATTCTGCACCTTACGGAAGTCAAGAATCTCACTGACCAATTGTGTCAGGACAAGCACATTACGTTGTACTATCTGAAGCATACTTCGTTGTTGTGAATTAAGGTTATCATCATGGATGATATAGTTCACAGGATCAGCTATCAACGTAAGTGGTGTACGCAATTCATGACTTATATTTGTGAAAAACTGAAGTTTTGCTTTGTTGGCATCTTCTTCTATTCTTCGCTTCATAAGGATAGTTCGATAGATATAAACCATAATACCTATCAGCAAGAAAAGGATGATACTAAAAAGCACAATATACATCTTTTGATGATTATATTGCACCAAATAAGTATCCACTTTCCCATGAAGTGCATTGAGACGAGCTGTTTGCTTATTCATCTCTTCATTCTGCATAAGTAGAACATTAGCGTTTGCCTTTGTTACCAATGCACCTTTTAGATAGTTGTCACGCTTATAAGGCTTCTTCTCGAGGATATTCAACGCGAGTTGCATAACCGAATCGCCTCGGGTAGGATAGATATAAGAAGCTTCTAAATTACCATCACGAACATTCTCCATACCTCCTCCTGGTACAGGAAGAGCATCTATTCCAACTATTCTTATTCCCTTAACCTTATGCTTCTTTATAGATTGCAAAGCACCTAAAGCCATACGGTCATTTTGTGCAAAGACGTATTGGATAGGCTCTTTTGTTTGTGAGAGTACACTGTCCATAGCCATTAGGCCACTCTCTTTCACCCAATCTCCATGTTTACGAGCAATCACTTTTATCCCAGAATAATCCTTTAGTGCATCCATAAAACCACGATTACGTTCTATGGCGGGCGATGATGCCTTCAATCCGCAAATCTCTACGATATTGCCTTTCCCCTCAAGTTGTTGAGCGATGAAATGGCCTATTTCGTGTCCTGCTTCATAATTGTCGGCACCGATGAAAGCTGTATATTTCTTAGAATCAGTCTTACGGTCGAAAAGAATTACGGGTATTCCTCTGTCGTATGCTTTATCAATAACGGCAGAGATCGTATGCACTTGATTCGGAGACACAATAAGGAGATCAACTCCTTCATGGATGAACTGATTGATTTGCTTAGTCTGTAAGCGGTCGTTATCATTGGCAGATGCAAACTTCAAACTCACGTTGTCATGTTGATAAGTGCTCATAATAAGTTCGTTATTCAACTTATTACGCCATATATCTTCCGAGCATTGCGATACACCAATAACATATCTCCTCTCGTTATTAGCCGTACAAGCGGAGAGGAGAAGGGTAAGAAGGGCGATCCAAATACATTGTCTCATATTCGGTTTTAGCATTGTACCTTTTTAATGTACAAGTAAGGCTGATATGATTATAAGAATCTTATGCAAACAGGGTGGTTCAAATGAATGTCTTGATTGGTGTTTTTAAGAAGCCCGGTGTTCTTATCACGTGAAAAAACTTGAATCTTATTAGCATCACGACAAGCCACAAGGAGGAATTTACCATTGGGCGTGATGGCAAAATTACGGGGATGTTTACCTGTTGATTGTTTGCCTACCCACGTTAGCGTTCCATTGCCATTCACACGGAAAATCGTGATTCCATCACCTTTTAGGCGTGTACTAGCATAAACAAATTTACCATCAGGGCTGACATGAATATCTGCACCTCCTTGCGCACGTGCATCATCAGCCACTAGCGTTTGGATTTCCTTCAACTTTCCTTCTTCATAAGTGAACACCGTCACTTTCCCTGACAATTCGCTCATAAGATAAGCATATTTACCATTGGGAGAGAAGGTGATATGACGAGGACCAGAACCAGCTTTTAGATGGGCGGCTATGCCGTGATCTTCAAGTTTTTTCTTATCCTTATCATAATAGAAGCTAAGAATCCGATCCCCACTGAAGTCTGTTGAAAGAATATAACCATCAGGGGCAAAGATAGCACAATGGGCATGAGGCGTATTCTGACGCGTCTTGTTAGGTCCGCCTTTTTTACTACTTACCATAAGAAGCGACTTATCCAACGTGCCGTTCTTTAAGATAGGAAATACAGAAATCGTACCACTCGAATAATTAGCCGTGAGCGCAATCTTTCCGTCCGTATCAACATAACAGGGGTCTGCGCCATGCGTCAGTTGAGAGTTCATCAATCCTAAGTCGCCCTTCACAGGGCCAAAGCTGATGGCATTAAGTGCTGCTGTGGCATTGTTTTTCTCGCTTACAGCATAGATAAAACGCCCATTCTTGCTGAAGGTGAAATAAGAGGGATTGTCGACTTCTAACGAGCTGAGTTCCCTAGCAGAACCATTAGAATCATCAAACGAGAAGGAATATAAGCCCTTACTTCCTGCGTCAGTATAAGTACCAACAACCATTTTGATGCCATTTTCAGCTCTATTCAGACCAGGGATAAGAGCGAATGTAAGTCCCAATAAAATAGCTTTTGTTTTCATTGAATAAATGTTTATAGGTGTTTGTTTGTTATTCAGAGAACGCTATTAAGCAATGCCATACAAGGATCTCCAAACGCTTGCAAAAGTAAGGAAAAGTTCTAGAAAGATTCGGCTTTTTTACTTTTTTGACTTCATGGTGCAGATTTTAAAAAAAATGAATGGAACTTTATTAAAAAGGGTTTAGATGGTTCGGGACAACTCTGTTCGTTCAGCACCTTCCGTCTAAACGGATTCCAGCACTTCAATGCAGATTTCTTTAATCCAGCGTTAAAACGTTCGCCTTCATACACGGAGTATCGCAAGAGGCAAGAGAAAGCACAGAGCACCTTTACGAACAATTCGTCGACTAGCAAATTCGCTAACACGAGGGAATCATTATATTGATTTTGGAATTTTATTTTTTGGATTATCTTAGTAATCATAACGCTGGATTTTTCGTTTAACAAGTTTACTGGTCAATGGTTTTTAATCATCAATGCAAAGATACGAAGAATCGAAGAAGAAAGCAAGGAAATAAGGGTAACGAGGGGGTGTTAGTGCTCAACAAAATGATAAAGACACTGGTAAATAACTAATAATCAGCATAATACACAAACACGATTTTCGCATTTAACGAGTGGAGAAAAGCCTCCCCAAGCCCCTCCAAAGGAGGGGATGTCCTCCCACACGTGCAAGCTAACATGTTTATTACTATAGTTATTACTCCAGTAATCGAAAAGTAATCATAATTTTGAACTTTGAATTTGAGTAGACACGTTGTGGGGAAGACATCCCCTCCCTCGGCTTCCTAAGGTAAAATCCAAGGA
>ERZ773050.1230-NODE-1230-length-14277-cov-8.123682_pt1 | contig 14277 bp, 5 predicted proteins | sample MGYA00580632_ERZ773050 | MGnify/ENA primary metagenome ERZ773050 (study PRJEB29015, sample SAMEA2738123) | human oral metagenome | biome: human oral; feature: human-associated habitat; material: saliva | place: China | collected 2166 ... | reverse complement strand
AATAATCGATGGGAGTGTAGAAACTCTCCAGGGCCTTAGCCTTGATGGTCAGCTTAGCCTCAAAAGTGCCGTCATCGGCAATGGTGAAGTCCTTACCCTCTTTAAAACGGAGCATCGACGTTGAAGGCTCAGCGTTACCGGGGCGGTCCTTCGTAGCGGCAATGTAGAAGATAACGGCGCCGTGCTGCTCACGCCACTGCTTAGTGAAACCGGCACCTTTCAGAGTCACGGTGCCGCCCTCGCCGGTGTACAGAATACCGTCATAATCAGCGGAGTACGTCGGCTGCGCCGCTGCGTCTTGAGCAGCCGGCTTGGGGGTTACAGCATTCGCCGCCGGTGCATCAGCAACAGGTGCCGCATTCTGAGCCAGCGCCGGGGTCATCGGCAGAACCATAGCACCAGCCAGCACCAGTGCGCCGCACCCCTGCGCCGCACGGAGGAAAGAAGACTTGGAGTTCGGAAGCGTGGACATACATCATCCTAACGGGTCGTACCCACCGGGATGATGCAGGTTCATAGGGGTCCTGGGGTGAGAAATCTCCGTCGAATCTGCGCCAACCCAGTGAGAAAGTGGTCGATTATCCCCGTCGGTTTCGGGGACATTTTCACCCTATCAAAGGGGTGAACAGATGTCAGGAAACACTCAAGAGAGGCTTGAAGGTTCTGAGGGTTTTCACAGGTTGACCAGCCACTAAGAACTGAACCCAGCACGCTAAACTCAGCAAGCTAAACCCCGAAAACAGAACCCCGCGCTCCCGAATAGAAACACCACTCGGGAACACGGGGTTATTCGTGCGGCTAGCCGATAAGCAGAGCCAGCTTAACGAGACTGGAAAGCAGTCAGAACAGTCTCCAGATGGCCGCGAGTCAGCAGCTGCTTAGGAAGGAAATAGTGACCACCGTACACAGTAGGCAAATTCTGGCTAGCCCACAGAATCTCACGATAGAACGGAGCACCAGGCTTAACATCCACATAGGGAGAATCGCCCTTCACCGCAGGAGAACCCGCCGCACGGTAGGTGAACGCCGCAACGGTAGCGTTCGAAATGCCAGCGTCCGCATGGAACTTGCCGTCCGACCAGCCGTAGCTGATGCCCTTCTCACGAACCCAAATGTAGGCGGCGTAGTTCGGGTCGTCAGTCTTCACATCCGGCCAGGGAGAGACTTCCGGCAGCTTCACCTCGGGGGCACCAGCCTGAAGGTACAGAGCCACCGCCAGCTCGCCGCGGGTAGCGCGTTCCTTGCGCTGCTCATCGGTCAAGCTAGGCTTCTTATCCTCAACAACGTCAGAACCCTTAAAGTTCAGGTCCTGAGAAGCCAACAGCTCACCGCGGCCCTCAGGTGCCTTACCTACAACGGGGGCGAGGAACTCGCCACTCTCGCTGTAGCCGTCATTAGCCCAGACCTCCACCACGTACTTCTTCGAAGTATCCAGGGTGTTAGCCGGAACCTTCACGGTGCCGTTCACTACACCGTTCACATACTCAAAGGCACGGTCGTGGTGGTTGTACTCAATGATGTCGCTGGTTGCCAGAACCGGGGTGTTCGAACCCTTCTCACGGATTACATACTGAACACCCTTGACGGAGTGAATCTCACCGTAGAAACCGGTACCCGAGAAGTAAACGTCCTGATCTGCGGCAGTGTCACCCAGAGCCTTGTATTCCACCTTGGGGGCAAACGGACTGGGACGGAACGCCTGAGTTTGCACCGCAATACGGCGAATCACATTCTTACCAGCCCACAGATCCTCAATGGTCAGCTGGGGCTGACCCTGCTGCTCAGCAACCAGGTCAACCTCGTAACGCACCTCGTAAGGCAGGATACCGGGGAAGTAGTAGCGAGGCTCATAGTAGCGCTGAAGCACGTCCGGCTTGACCGTCAGCTGAGCATCCAAGGTGCCGTCCTCAGCAATGGTGAAGTCCTTACCCTCCTCAAAACGCAGCGGCGTACCATCAGCGGGCAGAAGGTCACCATCGGGAACACCCTGAGAAGCGGCCAGGTAAACCGCCACCTTGCCATGCTTCTCACGCCACTCCTTAGTGAAACCCGAACCCTTCACGTGGACGGTACCGCCCTCGACGGTGTACAGCAGCTGAGCCTTGCCGTCGTATAGCACCTCGAACGTCGGGGTATCCTCCTGGGTTGCCTTAGCACCCGGAACATCCGCAGCCTGCGAACCATCAGAACCATTGAAGTTCAGCGTCTGAGAAGCAAGCAGGGTGCCGCGACCCTCGGGTGCCTTGCCGACAACGGGGGCCACCAGGTCTTCGCTACCCTCCTGGTAGCCGTTGTTACCCCACACCTCGACAACGTACTGCTTTGCCTTATTCAGGGTGTTAGCGGGAATCTTAACGTTACCGTTGAGGAGCCCATGCTGGTACTGGGACGAATACTCGGGGTCGTTGTACTCGATAACGTCGCTAATAGCCAGAACCGGAGTGTTCGAACCCTTCTCGCGAACAAGAATCTGCACACCCTTGGGGGACTGAATATCACCGTTGAAGTCCCAACCGGAGAAGAGAAGCTCCTGATCCTTAGACGTATCAGCCAGAGCGTTGTAACGCCAGTGAGGGGTAAAAGCGTCAGCCTTCTGGGGGACAGCGGCCTTCGGAGCAGGGTCAGCCGGCAGAGAACCAGCCGCTGCAGCTACAGGAGCATCCGCAGCAGCATTCTGAGCAAGCGCCGGAGCCATCGGCAGAACCATCGCGCCAGCCAACGCCAATGCACCGCAACCCCGTGCTGCACGGAAGAAGGACGAAGCCTTGAAATTCGGAAGAGCGGACATAATCATTCCTTATCGGTCGGACCCATCGCGCCGATGCAGTTTCTAAAAGGTGGTGAGGAATCTTCGTCGAATCTGCGCCAACCCAATGAGAAGTGGTCGAATATCCCCGTCGATCCAGGGGATACTTTCACCCTAGCAAAGGGTTGAACAGATATCAGGAACACTCAAGAGAGACTTGAAGGTTCTGAGGGTTTTCCCAGGTTGACCAGCTGCTAAGAACCCAGCATGCTGAACTTCGAAAAACAGAACCCCGTGCTCCCGAACAGAAAAACCATTCGGAAACACGGGGTTATTCAGAGGGCTATCTTAGCGAACCTAGAAAGCCATCATCAGAACCTCCAGCTCACCGCGAGTCACCATGTGCTTGGGATTGAACGTGCCGCTGGTGCTCAGCATAACCCTTTTCTGAGTAGCCCACACAATCTCACGGCAGAACGCCGAATCCCAGGTCACATCAGTGTACGGGGGATCGCCCTGAACGGTAGGGGAACCAGCCGCACGGTAGGTGAACGCCGCAACGGTAGCTTTTGAAATGCCGGCATCCGCGTGGAACTTACCGTCAGACCAGCCGAAAGTAATGCCCTTCTGGCGAGCCCACACGTAAGCGGGGAAGTTCGGGTCGGTGGTCTTCACATCCGGCCACGGGGAGACCGCCGGGAGGTTCACCTTGGGGCTACCAGCCTGAGCGTACAACGCAGCCGTCAGCTCGCCGCGGGTAGCGCGTTCCTTACGCTGCTCATCAGCCAGGCTAGGCTGCTTACCTTCAGTAGCGTCAGAGCCCTTGAAGTTCAGGTCCTGAGAAGCTAACAGAGTACCGCGCCCTTCGGGTGCCTTGCCCACCACAGGTGCGATAAGTTCGCTGTGCTTGTAGCCGTTGTTAGTCCAAACCTCCACGACGTACTTCTTTGCCGGATCCAGAGTGTTCGCCGGAACTTTCACGACGCCGCGTACCTCGCCGTTCTCGAACTCAGAAAAATGGTCATGATGGTTTTGCGTAATGAGGTCGCTCGTCGCCAGAACCGGGGTGTTCGAGCCCTTCTCACGAATCACATACTGAACGCCCCTGAGGGATTTAATCTCGCCGTAGAAGCCGGTACCCAAGAAGTAAACGTCCTGATCAGCGGCAGTATTGTCCAGAGCCTTGTACGTCACCTTGGGGGCAAACGCGCTGGGATGGGACGCCCGAGTGTCCAGCCCAACGCGATACAGCACGTTCTTATCATCCCGCAGGTCCTCTACCGTCAGCTGGGGCTGACCCTGCTTCTCGGTATACATGCCAATCTCGTATTGCACCTCGTAATGCACTTCGTAACGCGGGACACCGGGGAAGGGAGTGCGAGGCTTGTAGTAGCTCTGCAGCGCACCGGGCTTAATCGTTAACTGGGCGTTCAGGGTTCCGTTTTCAGCAATGGTGAAGTCCTTACCCTCCTCAAAACGGAGCAATACATCATTGGCGGGCAGAAGATTAGCATCGTCAGGAACACCCTGAGAAGCAACAATGTAAACCACTACCTTGCCGTGCTTCTCACGCCACTCCTTGGTGTAGCCCCAACCCCTCACGTAGATGGTGCCACCCTCAGCAGTGTACAGCCACTGTTCCTTGTTGTCGTACCGAAACCTGAACGTAGGCTTCTGTGGGGTCTTACCCGGAATATCTGCAGCCGTCGTGCTGTCACTGCCTGCGAAGTCCAGCTCCTGAGTAGCAAGCAGGGTGCCGCGACCCTCTGGTGCCTTACCTACGACGGGGGTAATAAACTCGCCGTCCTTATAGCCCTTGTTGCCCCACACCTCGACAACATAATCTTTTGTCTTATCCAGGGTGTTTGCCGGAATCTTCGCCGTACCGTTTATGTAGCCGTCATGGTAAGTGAAAGCCAGCTCCTTGTGGTCATATTCAATGATGTCGCTAACCACCAGAACCGGGGCGTTCAAACCCACCTCTCGCACGATGATTTGGATGCCCTTCGGGGAGTTGATAGTGCCGCCGAACCCCCAACCCCAGAAGTCTAGAATCTGATCCTTATCAGTGTTGTTCAATGGGTGGTAGCCCAAGTGGGGATTGAAATCATCAGAAGTATCAGCGGGATTCTCACGGACGCGATCACCCGGCAGACCAGCAACAGCCGCTGCAGGAATATCTACAGGAGCATTCTGAGCAAGCGCCGGAGTCACCGGCAGAATAATCGCACCCGCCAGCGCCAGTGCACTGCAGCTGCGAGTTGCATACAGGAGTGAAGACTTAGAGTTCGGAAGAGCGGACATAAACATTCCTTATCGGTCATGTCCATTGCGCCGATGCAGGTTCTAAATAGGAATGAGAAATCTCCGTCGAATCTGCGCCAACCCAATGAGAAGTGGTTGAGTGTCCCCGCCAGTTTCGGGGACACTCTCACCCTAACAAACCTTCAAGTAGAAATTGGTACGTTGCTCAAGAAAAACTTGAACCTTCCGAAATATTTCATTGCGTGCATGATGCCGCGCACGGATAGCACCAAACCCAAGTAGCTCCAACCCCAGACAGCCCCGCGCACAGTCCTCAAAACACAAGAGGCCCCGCACTCCCAACAAGGAGCACAGGGCCGCCAAACACACTAACCAAACACTAAAGCAAAGCGCCAAAAATACGAAGTGTAAAAACTAGGAAGTGCGGAAATACAGGTACATCATCATCGCAATACGACCACGAGACGTCTGAGCCGTCGGCTCAAAAGCATTACCCTCAGACACCGTCGACACACCATGGCGAGACGCCCACACAATCTGACGGTAGAACGGAGTCGCAGACGACACATCGCTAAACGGTGAAGAACCCGACATCTGAATCTTCTGTGCACCATCAGCACGGTACAGAAGAGCCACCGCAGAAGCATTCGACAGGCGCGCCTCCGCATGGAACTTACCATCAACCCAACCGGAAGTAATACGCTCCTGACGCGCCCACAGGTACGCATCATAGTTCGGGTCAGACTCATCAACATCCGCATACGGCGAATGCTCCGGACGGGTCACCGCCGGCGAACCCGCCAGCTTATAGAACATGGTGATCAACTCGCCACGAGTCACCGGATCCTCAACACCAAAGTGGTCCTCAGAAACCGGCTCCATCGTCTGAGTGCGAACAGCCCAACGGATACCCGCATAGTACGCAGAATCCTCGGGCGCATCAGCAAACATAGTGTTCGCATCCGGCGCGGTCACGGACGGACGCAGAATCTTTGGGCCCTGCGTCGAAGAACTTGACACCAAGACAGGTGCAGAAGTCGCCGAAGCGGGCGCCGGCGCAGCAGTATCCGCCGAAGAAAGACGCGCCTCCGACGGATCATAAAAAGAGAAAAGAGGTGAGAACGGCAGATACAAAACACCCGCCAGTGCCACAGCGCCAACAGCCAGCTCAATACGGCGGCGCTTACGCTTCTTCGAATCAGCCTGAGAAGAAGCCTCGTGGGCGCCCTCCGGCGCCAGCAGAGGTGCAGAAGAATTATGGGCAGTATCAGTCGACTGCTTAGAATCCTGGGACATAAATCCTCAATGTGGTTGATGTATCGGTGTGTGATGGGCTCCCTCTAGTTCTACGCACCCAGCCGGATAAGGGTGCGCACCAAGGGGGCGCAACAGTCCTAAGCATAAACCACAGCTTGAAAAATATTAATTTACACTCCACAGAACATTCTTGAAAAAGGGGAGTGGAGCACCCCAAAAATCCGCCCAATAGCGGGTGCCGCATGAGGTCCGCCCCACATGCGGTACAGCCCACACTAGCGTGTTAACCGGCAAAAATACCCCGAAAAACCGCGGAACATTAGCGGACAACAGCCCCGCTCACACCCCTACAGATACCCTGCAGGCACCTCATAAACACTCCGCAAGGGCACAGAAAAGCCGGGCCAGCGGGATAAAACCAACGTTTCATCACCGCCAGCCCGGCATAATCCATAGACCCTAGAGACTAGTCCTAGAGAACCTTATAGAGCCCTAGCGGACCTTGTAGTTCATCAAGAAACCAGCCAGCTCACCACGGCTCACCAGCGCAGACGGGTGGTACTCAGAACCCGGGAAAACCTGTAGCTTCTGCTGCTTAGCCCAAGTAATCTCACGGTAGAACGCAGAGCCGACCTTTACATCGGTGTACGGCGCCTCAGTCGCAACAACCGGCTTCTTACCATCAAAACGGTACAGGAATGCCGCAACAGTAGCATTAGAGACAGACGCATTCGCGTGGAACTTACCATCAGACCAGCCGAAAGTAATACCCTTCTGACGAGCCCAAATGTACGCAGCGTAGTTCGGGTCATCAGTCTTCACGTCCGGGTACGGGCTAGTAGCCGGCAGGGTAACCTTCGGGGAACCAGCCATGCGGTACAGTGCAACAGCCAGATCGCCACGGGTCGCATCATCATTAACGCCGAACCAATCCTTCTCACGAGAATCAATCAGCTTCTGATCAGCGGCCCACAGAACAGCCTTGTGGTTCGCGTGAGCGGCCGGAACGTCAGCGAAACGCTCACGAGCCTTCTGGTTCGCAGACTCACCAGTCAGAGTCAGGTAATCAGCCGCGATGCGCTCGCGGTCACCATCAGCGTAGTTCACGGTCACGAAAATAGCGTAGCGACTATCAGCATCCAGCTTGGTGCCGTCAACATTAACGGTCGTCTCAAACGCGCCGGTCGCCACACGGTCAGCGTTTAGAGTGATGCTCTCCAGAGCCTCACCGGTCGGGTTTCCGTCAGCCTCAGCAGCCGAGAACAGCACGTTCACGGTAGCACCAGCCGGGACGGTGAAATCCTTACCCTTCACGCGGATAGTGGTCGAAGAGCTCAGATCCACCTTGTCAGTGCTCAAAGAAACCGAAGGAGAGGCCTTCTTAACGTTCTCGCCGTTCACCGGAACAAACGCCTGAGTGCTCAGCGCCTGGCTGTTCGCCTCATCGTTATCTTCCGGAACGTTGAACTCGAAAGTCTGCACAACATAGGAGCTACCAGACTTCAGGGTGCCCGCCGGGATATCCAGAACAGTCGAGAAACGGCCGTTGGTGTAACCCATGTACTGACCGAAGAAAGCAGAGTAGGAGGTGAACTTAGCCTCCGACTGAGCCAGCGCGGGGCCGGTCGCCTTACCGGTCACCGGATCAACCGCACGAACCGCAACAATCAGCGACTCGCTACCGTTGTACGAAATGTTCTGGAAACCAGCACCGTTCACGGTGACCTTAGTGTTCTCAGAAGCATTCACCGACGAAGCGCCGTACGACAGGGTCGGGGCATCAACGGTGGGAACATCCGCAACCTTCAGCTCGGTACGGACCTCGTCCGCGGGAATCCAGCCGTCTTCAGCGTCATCGCGGTAACCGAGCACAACATCGAAGGACGAGCCATTGGCCTCCAGATAGTTAGCGCCGATAGAAGCGGTCAGGTTCACGGTGCCGTCAGCCGCAAAAGCGGAGGTGGGAACATCCTGAACATAGAAGGGGTAATCACGCGGGCGGTGCGGCGGGAAAGCAATGCTTTCACCCTTCGGAACAACGTACAGGCGGAACGACTTGCCCTTAACGAAGTCCTTGGAGAAACCGGAGCCGCTAACCGTCACGTTGCCGCCCTTGAGAATATCAAAAGTGCCGGAGGTAACCTGCAGACGCTGAGCACCCTGAACCTCACCCTGCGCAACAGCCTGGGCCGCTACCGGAGTAGCAGCAGGAGCCGCAAACGCGGGGGAGAGGGGCAAGAGCATGGCGCCCGCCAAAGTGAGGGCGCAGCCGCTCTTAGCCATGTTTTTGGGTAGCGCAAAGCGCATGTGGTTGGGAAGTGAGGACATTGTTATCCAATCAGTTTTTATCGGTGTCACGCATCGAGTGTGGTGCGCATAAACACCGTAGCAAATAGTTAAGACGTGCTGGAACCTGAAAGGTCATCAGCGCGAAAAATGACTGTGTGTTTTATCGCATGTCTTAAGGTGAAGTATAGCTTTAAAAAGTATGTGCATGACGTGGAAAATATGCCTAAATATTGTGCTGATAAGCACAAACACTGGTCACTGTACAAAAAAGAAAGCGCAAAAAACCCACCGCATTCGAAAAATTCGCACCTATGCAACCTCTGCAGGTTGAGAATATTCACAATGCGGTGGGCAAGGCAACATAAAAGTCACCCACAATAAAAATGGCACATAAACAGAGCCATAAAGTCGTCTATTTGACGAAAGCCAACCAGAATGGATAACACCACGGCGAGACACTATGTGAGACGGCTGCCGCCGTGCTCCATGCGGTACAGCATGACCGCCAACTCCGAAGAAGAAACAGCATCCGAACTGAAATCCTCAGCGTAGCGGCGAGAATAATCCTTATAACCCCAGATGAACTGCTGAGTAGCCCACAGCGACTCCCGCCAGAATGCAGTATCCGTACGCTCATAATCGGACCAATGCGACCGCGAAACCCGGACCGGAGAATCACCCGGCACGCTACTGTTCTTGGGCACCGACGAAGACGGTAAACTGCTCGACTCCGGCACAGGAGCCGGAGCAACCATCTGCTGATACCTGTACAAGAACGCCAACGTAGAACGCGCCGAAAGGTTCGCCTCCGGGTGGAACTTGCCGTCCGCCCAGCCGAACGTAATGCCCTTCTGCCGAGCCCAAATGTACGCGGCGTAGTCCGGGTCGCTCGTTGCCACATCCGCGTAAGGGCTGGTTGCAGGCAGCTCAACATGAGGTGCGCCCGCCAGACGGTACAGCGCCACCGTCACATCGCGGCGACTCAAAGCGGTCTTACTCTCGTCCAGAAGAGCCTGCTGCTTAACCCATTCAAGAGCCGCCTTCTGCTCCTCGGCAGTATTCGCCAAGAGATCAAGATTCTCAGAAGCCACCGGCTCGACCGCATCCGCGGCGCCATCCTTGCCAGGGATTACCTTCTCCAGAACAACCCTGTAAGACCCCTCATAATTCAGCGCGCTACCGGGGACGTTCAGCGTCTCCTCAGCGGCACCATCGTGGATGCGCTCAACGGGAATAACCTGTTCCAGGGCCTTCTCACCGGTCAGCTCGCCAAAAATATCCGTCGCCTGAACCGAGAAACGGTAATAGCCCTCGGTAAGCTTCGGAAGATTCGAGACTCGGGCGGTGAGAGTATTCATCTCCTGATACGGGTTGATGCGCTTATACGGAATGTACAAATCCGGACGCGCTACAGGCTGGTCAGGATTCGGCTGGTTATCGCTTGGCTGCCCCGAACGCACCGGAAGGAACTGCGCAACACTGGTCAGCAAGCTGCCGTTATAGTCCTCCTCGCCCGGGTGAGGAAGATTAGAACCGTAGATGCCAATTATGTAGAGCCTGCCCGGCTTCAACGTACCCGCCGGAATCGTCATCTTCGTGCCGAAATAGTTATTGCGGAAACCCGTACAGTGATGCAAGCAGTTGCCCGTCAACGGAACAACATGGGAGAACACAGGGCGTCCCATAATCTTTCCCGTAGCCGGGTCTGCCTCATACAGAGTGACGTATGCCTGGCTGTCGTATCCACCTACGATATTCGGGGGAAGAATATGGTAGCCCTCAACCGTCAGAGTCGTATCCTGCCACGGCTTATCAATCGCCGAAATGCTGTAGCGGTACGTCGGCTGATTAGGCTCAGGGTCGCGCACCGTGGGCAAGGGAATTCGTGCCGTGCTACGGGGATCTTCATACGGAGAATAGGGGTCCGGCTCCGACTGATTGGACGGGTAGTAAGTCAGTACCACATCGAAGAGGGTACCCTCAGGAACCATCATCCACTGCTTCGGGATGTCAAGAGTGAACGTGACGCTCCCATCAGGATTATCGTGTGCCTTACCCTCAGCACGGAGGCTGGCAACCTTGCTGCCGTACTGTGCTTCAGGAAGGGGATCGCCGTAACGTGACCAGAGGTAATTCTGACCGCGCTCCACAATGCCGAACTCAAAGAACGTGTACTTCGCACGGAACTCGGCACTCAGCGGCGCAGTCGTCACAGAGACAGTGCCGCCCTCAGAAATGTTGAGGGTGCCCGAGGTGAGCTTCATGCCAACCGGGTTGTCAGGTTTCTTCTGCTCGTCTGCAGGGGAGATGGGGGCAGCCTGTTCCGAGTCTGCTTGAGCGGGTGCAACCTGTGCCGGTTGCGCCTGTTGGTCAGGTGCAGCCTGCGCCGGTGTTGCAAGCGCCGCCGGAGTAATACCGGCAAGCGGGCTCAAACCCAGCAGTAGCGATAGGCTGAGCGCGCGGGCGCTCGCAGGGTGGTGCTGGGCGCCTCGTGGTGTGAAGAATGAAGACATCATTATCCCATCTACAAAAAACTGTACGGTGATTGAAGTGAGTGAGTAGATGAAGTGAGTGAAGAAGTTGAGCGGATAAAACGTGAAAAGCCCCCCCCATAAAAACAGGGGAGAAGCAGCCCCGTAAAGCCTGGTGCTAGGCAAAAGAACTCGCAGAAGGCAGAGAAGAAAAACCGGGGTGGCACCGGCGGGCTGAAAAGTCGAACTACGTCGAGCATTCCAGCCCACCGGTTACCCCTCACCACAACTGGGCGCTACTTGAGGTGGCTGCCGCCGTGCTCCATGCGGTACAGCATCAACGCAAAATCACCAGAGGCAATGGAAGAATTATCAAAGCCCTCATAAGGGTATTCCCCGTCAAAGCGGTAACCCCACACTCGGTGATCAGCAGCCCACTGAGCCTCACGCCAGAAAGCGCTACCCTCACGAACCTTATGCTGCCAGCCACCGGAACTCTGGGGCGCATCCTGGTTACCCGGCAGCGAAGAAGAGGCCGGCGCCTTCGGCGTGACCTGACCCATCGCCTTCTGATACCTGTACAGGAACGCCACCGTCGACGGGGTCGAAAGGGGCGCATCCGGGTGGAACTTGCCGTCCGCCCAACCGAAGGTAATACCCTTCTGACGAGCCCAAATGAACGCGGCGTAGTCCGGGTCGCTCGTTGCCACATCCGCATACGGGCTAAAAGCAGGTAGCTCAACCTTCGGGGAACCCGCCAATCGGTACAGCGCCACCGTCACATCGCGGCGCGTCAGATTGCTATTCCAGGACATCGGCGAAGGACCAGGCAAAATATCACGCTCAGCAAACCAGCGTTCAGCAGCCTGCAACTCATCCTCACGCGTCAGCTTCAGAGGAATATCCTCGAAAGCAAGCTGCTCCACCGACTCTCCGGCACCATCCTTACCGGGGGTGACCCTCTCCATAAACAGACGGTACGCACCCGAATAGCTCAGCTGCTGATCAATCGTCAGATTCAGCTCCACCCTGCCGTCCTTGATGAGGTCAGCCGGGATTGCCTGCTGGAACACCGTCTGACCGGTCAAATGACCCTGCTCATCAACGTGCTGCACCGAGAGGCGGTACGATCCTTCACCCGGTGCAGAGAGCCCGGTAGCGCGTGCCGTAAACGAGTTCGTCTTCGCGTACGGGCTCAAACTTACCGACCCAAGGTGCAGTGCGGGCCCCGTGGACCCCTGATCGGGGGAATGCACCGGCAGGAACTCCGCAACATCATTCAGCATAGAACCCGGAGAATCTTCCATGCCGGGGTAAGGCACCCCGCCACCGTACACGCCCATGAAGTACAGTTTGCCCGGCTTCAACGTACCCGCCGGAATCGTCATCTCCGTGTTGAGGTAGTTGTTACGGAACGTGCCGTAGTTATCCTGCTGGTTAGTGAACTCCAGCGTGTGCGTGAACACGGGCTGACCCACCATCTTGCCTGTTGCCGGGTCAGCCTCATACAAGGCGAGAACCGGCTGTTCACCATCCCCCGCGAAGTTATTAGCCTGCGAGAGGACGTGCCAACCCTCAACCCTCAGCGTCGTATCCTTCCACGGGTTATCAATCGCAGACCGGCTGAAACGGTAGGTCGCGCGGGTAGGCTGCGCGTCCTGAACCACATCAATATGGGCGCGGATGTAAATACGATATATCGGACTCAACAAATCCAGCTCATTTACATCCGAGGGGTAGTACGTCATGAACACGTCAAAGAGCTCGCCGTCCGCCGCCTCAACGTACTGCGGGGGAACCTCAAACGTGTAGGTGAGGCTACCGTCCGGGTTCTCACGCACCTGATGCTTCAAATCCTTGAGAAACCCGCCGTACTGGTCGAGAGGCGGATTATTATTACGCCAATCATGCACGTACACCGATCCACGTCGCACCAGAGCCAGCTCGTAGAAGGTGTACTTCTGACGGAATTCAGCGCTCAACGGGGAAGTCGTCACCGACACCGTGCCGCCCTGAGAAATATTGAGGGTTCCCGAATCGACCTTCAGCTGCACGTTTGCGGGGTTCACCGGGCGAACCGTATCAGCGGGAGGCGGCACCATCGGAAGCTGCGCGCTCACCGTGAACTTATGGCTACCGTACGAATACTCAGAGTTCGAGAACGTTACCTGAACTTCTGCCGTCGAGCCCACGTGAGAGGGGTAGAACCCGTCATCATCCTGAACCTTATATTCGATTTCTACCGTACGGGTGCCGTCAGGATTGCGGGTTACGATTTCGTCGCGCTTGTAGTGCTGGCCCGCCACATCGTTGACCGCGAAAGGCTTGGACTCACCAGAGGTAGCGTTATAAATCCGCACAGAGTCAATGTAGTACCCCAGGTCAACCTCGGGTGAAATATTAGAAATAGTCACCTTATAGACGCGGTCCTGACCGGGATCAAAGTTCGGGGAAGACACAGAAACCTTCGGCAGAGTGTTCCTGAACGAATTATCCTGGTACGCCATACGCGCGGGGTTATTGCCCACAGGAACGAAGGGGAACTTACGCGACAGCTTATTCCACCCGTGGGTTTCTACACCGGAAACATCTAGGGAATACCCCCTACCGGATTTCAGGACTCCGGCAGGGATCGTGATCTTCTTCTGGAAGTAGCCGTTCGGAATCAGGCCCTCGAAAATGCGCTGATTCTCTTCCGTATCCGGCGCCTGGAACTCGCCCAGAGAAGCCACGCTGTAGGTCCTAATTGTTCCCTGCTCAGACAGCGTGAAACTCAAGGAACTGACATCCTGAAAACCGGTACCCGTCAGCGTCACCTCAATCGGCTGGCCCGAGGCAATCTGCTCCTCAGAGATAGCCGAAACATCGTAGGTGATGGAGGGGAGCACCGCCTTCGGGAGGTTGAACTCCACCGGCAGCGCCGCACGGACGCGGTCCTCAGTGTTCCACGCGTAGGGGTGGGCCTCATCTACGGGGCGGTAGGTGAGAATAACCTCGTACTCCATGCCCGCTGGCAGGCTATTCGCCGGAACCGTCAGGTCAGCGCTGAAACTGCCGTCAGCAGCTGGTTTCGGGGCGTCAAAGATAAGGCCGCGGTGATCTACCTTCTGGTAGGGGTTGGCGTAGGTTGAAGAGCCCTTCGGGGCAATTGTGAGGCTACGCAGTTCATGATGCGCCAAGAACTCAGGGCTCAGCCCGGTACCCTCCACGTGCACGGTACCGCCGTGAAGAATGTCGAGGGAGCCGCTG
>ERZ773050.1229-NODE-1229-length-14281-cov-5.990089_pt1 | contig 14281 bp, 11 predicted proteins | sample MGYA00580632_ERZ773050 | MGnify/ENA primary metagenome ERZ773050 (study PRJEB29015, sample SAMEA2738123) | human oral metagenome | biome: human oral; feature: human-associated habitat; material: saliva | place: China | collected 2166 ... | reverse complement strand
TCACCGGGGCAAGCCCCTTCGCCCGCCCCCAGGCAGCCAACCAGTACAACCGCACCAGCCTGGATGCCCAGCAGCGCGCCACCCTCACCCAGCGTGATGTGCATGGTGGACTGTTTGGGGGGTTTGGGTGGGAGTGGTGAGGAGCAAAGATCCCAACCGCAGCGTCACGCGCTACCCAGTACATCTACCAAGATCTTGCTCACGTACTGCTGAGACTCGCTGATGTCAGACAAGCCAGCACAAAATCCTAAAAGTGATATATATCACACAAATGTGGCACTCAGAGGGGTACTATGCAATCCACCAAGCGAATCGCTGCGACCATCGCCAGGCCGCATCATTCTGTTACGGCGACGTGACGAGCGACACGCCTGCATCATCGACATTCGAAGGACATCCGGCTAGCCACAGTAGGCTAACCATAGCGCAGCACTCACGATATGGCCTTACTGGTCAACCAGTATAGAAAGCAGCTCGAGTGGTGCCAAACAACTGAATAAACTGCTCTTAGAATCAAGGGAAGCGAGCACTCATATCATGCGCAACCTCTGGATACACCCTCAGAGTCGCAGGCGCCTGACGTTGGTTTCAGACGCTACAGAATCCTCTGCGCGCTTCCAGCCTTCCATTGACGACGATTTACAGAGCGAATTTTTCTTGATCCACGACTACTTGGACACATCCACCCCATCTATTGCTGCTAAGAATAGTTTCTTGCAGACAGACTTGCGCGGCAAAGGCAAGGAAAAAACTTGCTGCACATGGTTCAAGAGAGAAGGAATCGAAAAAAATTCAAAGCAAATCAAGGAGTTTGCGACTATTCAAACAGTCGACTCAATTCAAGCATCACATCTCGCAACAGTCGCCTTCAATGAACAAATCGACGACTTCCCATCCTTATGTGAGACTTGGATGTATACCGGCTGCTCTAAAAACATAGAAAACACGAACGATTTGAATAACATTGTATGGACTGTGCATGACACAAATTGTCTACGCGCCCAGCCTACAATTCCGGTCTTCTCTACAGACTCGAGGAGGGCAACAGGTTGTATCCAACCTCATTGCCACTTGACTTTGGAGAACAGCAGTGTTCGTCTCGTATTTCTATGTCGACAAGGGCGGCCAAGATAACTATATAAACACTCTTGAATCTAGGTGAATCATAGATGGATCGGGGTCGAGTGAAACTCGCCAACGCCAAGACTCGATAGATGCAGAACAACGTGGACCATATGATGTGCCCACAAACTTCTTTCTGCAAAATAAACAGATATCATCTTAGTTGCCTTAGATTCTATTACCACATAACTCCATCGGCAAGACCAGCGCGTGAATATCAAGTTAACCATGGATGATTATGGTTATGCTTGTCATATGACGAGCAATTTCGCTATAATTTGTAAAAATTATAGCGAGGTTTTCATGGATGTCGAATAGCGAACGCAGTCTGCAACAAAATAAAAGCATCTCTTACAGTGCTTTCGAAAGACCACAGCAGAGTGAGAGAGAATTCGCTTCGGTTCGCAGTCTTGGCGCCATCGCCTGTGAAGCGGACTGCCTGTATTGTCGAGTTGGAGAAATGCATCCTTCTATTACGGAAAATACAGAGCAGAAAGAACAAAGAGAGATGGCAGAGCAAACACTTACCTTAGACACAAAAGACGACGGAATAGAAACAAATATAAAGAGCGCAGAAATATCGTCCGAGTTTTCTATTCCTGAAGATCTCTATGCCGGCGAAAAACTGCCCACTATCACAAATGGTAATGAAGGGAATTTAAACGGAAATAAACCGATTGTTATCAAGATTCCTTTTGAGATCTCCGATGGGCTCGATGGCAAAAAAGCCCCTAATCGAAAGTCTGCGGTTGTACTTGCAAGCCGAATTGAATACCATGATATATTACTTCGTTATCTCATGGAATATCAGAGCAAACTAGAAGAGTTGGGTCAAATTGATGAGTATCGTAGTGCAATAATATCTCTTCAATTTGAAGTTCTTGACACAAAAAATAGGTTGCTGAAAAGGCTTGATCGCCTGATTAACGGACATCACCGTTTTGTGGTTGAATCAGCAGTGATAGATTGATGCCATAATACTGGCGATTGGATGGCACAGCCGACTTTGGTTTCAAACGTGCACTGTTCGGCGCTATACGTGAGCGAGAGTCCCAGGCGAACAGATGTGAGCAAGTCGATTTTGGTGTGCGCATAGATCCGTAAAGACGAATCCACGCCAGCATCCTACAAAATAGAATCGATCCTTTGACGCTAGCTTTGCTTCTTCCAGGAACATTCATATTTGTTATACAGAACGATGTTGCGCTGTTTAGCATTCGAGTAGCAGTTCATCGCATTGATTCCGAAAGCACGGGCTCTAAAACGCGTCTTAGCTAGCAACTACGTCAACACGGATGTGTGAGTCATCTTGGAGTATAAATACGAAGGCGATAAAGTATCGATATACTACGAACAGCTATGGAGCCAGCGGCGTCACTTAGTTCGCCGCGTCGATTCTTATCGCCTACTGGATTCTGAGCGCCTAGAACGGGCGATCACGCTCGACGTTAGCAACAAAAAGATTCTAGATCCCTCCGGTTCGTCTACTACGCAACACCCGCAGACATCCCTAAAGACAATAACCTTACCAATTCTTCTGATTAATAAGAATCCTTTTTTTGAGGTGGATGTTGACTTTGGTAGCGGCCAGTCCTTACATTTGTGTCGTCGAGAGAAAAATATCCATGTAAGTGCTCATATCATCGTTGGAACAGCTCTACGTTTAGGCATGAATTCCACCGACTCCGTTAAGTTGTATCAAAAAGCCACGGATTTTTTGGGAGATGAATCTCCGCGATCTTTGAATCAGAAGAAAAGCTTGCGCACCAGCCTGATTGAGATGTTCAAATCGTATGATACTCACTCGATGCAACTGTTGTCATACTTAATGAACAATTACATTCAGTGCGTTGAGTATCCCATAGATCCGGATCGTAGTGTAAGTGTTTTGAAGTTTAAGTTTGTTGATGCCGTGCGAAATGCCGCAAATGGTGTTAATGACAGCCTTGCATTGACTGCAGACGAGAATAAAACTGCTGTTCGTAGCCCTGCCTCCGCCGATGATGTTTCCGACACCACTTCGTTTATTAAGAGAAATCCAGACGGATCAAATCAAAACGAAACATTGGAATCATCAGCGGGTCCAAGCGAAACAGGGCCGCATGAAATAGAAGTAGCCAGTATCGAGCAGTCTAATCTCGGGAACGAGCAGCAAGAGAAAGACAGAGAAGAAAAGAATGATCGTATCCGATGGGCCCTCAACATCCTTAAACAACGAGTTCGCGGCTGTACGGAATCACTTGGCTTGTCGAGTATAAGCATCGACCTCGCACAAATAGTTCACGGTTATCGTATTTCTGCTTCTCGGCATGTACGATTTACTGCACCTCAAGGAATGTATATCGAGGATGCACAGCTATATCGCGAGCCTAAGCCTCCTGTTTATAGCGGTTCGACACTGTTAAACCATAATAGATCTGCAGTAGCGGCGATGCTTCGTGTACAAGATGAGAATATATGCAGATTACACATATTACTCCAACCAAGGTTTGCTCCGTTTCTCATCCCCGCATGTATGGCGTCTGTCCTGCAATTCTGTATTGCGGTAATTGCATTGCAGGTTGGGCCATTAGCCGTTGCGAGAAACGCCGGAGCTTTTACGGGAACAGCTTTTGTAGCTCCTTTTGTTGCGGTATTATTTGTAGTGAAAGAAAGCGAACATGATCTTGTCGCCCGAGTGCTGAGGTTTCCACGCCTTACTTTGATGTTCTCCTCCGTTTCCTTAGTCATCACAGGCGCTCTACTTTCTGTGCTACCACGTAGTTCTATGGCGTCGTTGGAATGTCGTTGGCATGACCAGAATGGATGGGTTTTGCTGTGCGAAGGCATACCTACAACCGAACATGTGCCTTCAATGATAATGTATGCTAGTTTTGCTGGACTTACCCTCGTTCTCGCATGTTCAGGAGTATGCATCATTATGTTCAGCAACGTCATGTTGCGGGCTGCGGCACGCAACCAGTTAGTTCAGAGGAGAATTAATAGGATGCGAAGTTATGTGCGCACCAATGGAGGATATGCAGATGAATCCAAGTCGTATCGAAAGCAATCTCGTGTAGTTCAATTTGTGATGTACTCAGGCCTCATGCTTATTTCCCTAATATGTTTCATTTGGGTTCATCATTATTGGTTAATGTGGATGCGCAGTTGGTTACGGTGAATGATCACGCCATGCCTTTTAGAGCGAGTTCATCTGAAGATGGGTCGTTCACAGAAATCGGAATAACCACATGGACATTTGAGTACGTATGTACATCATCAACATAGCCGGAGTGATCGTGATGGTCAGCGTAGATGCGCCCGATGCAGCGTCGATACCCCTACACTCTCTAGTGCCAGTTCCCCGATGTCATATAGTTGCTGCCCATGGGCGAGCCTCTCGATGATCAGGGGTAGTAGTTAACATACAGCGCCGGAAGCCGGCACATTCCACCACCTGTTAGGCGCCGTGCGGCACGCGCAGCACCTGTGCGGAGCCATCGATGCTCTGTTCAGGTAACATTCAGCCATGGTGACGGTGAAGCTTGAGCAGCATGCGTGGGAAGTCGGCGACGAGCTCGGTGCTGGTGGGTATGGATCGGTGCGAGAGGCGTGGAGGGACGGCGTCGAGCGCGCGGTGGCGAAGTTCGTCTCGATCAAGCCTGGCGCTCAGCGCGAGCTCCTGATCGGAGCCTCAACGAACTTGCCCCACGTGGTGCCCGTGCTGGACAGTGGTGAGTATAACGGCATGTACGTCCTGATCATGCCGCGTGCCGAGTATTCTCTCCACCAGTACACTACGGATAATGTGTTGAGCCTCGAGGAGAAGATTTCCATCCTCTCCGATGTCGCGCACGGGCTGAAAGAGATTCAACAAGCAGGTCTGGTTCATCGTGACCTTAAGCCAGAGAATGTGCTCTACACGGACGGCGTCTGGAAGCTATGCGACTTTGGCATCGCCCGCTATCGAGACGCATCAACGGATCCCGCGACGCGTAAGTCTAGCTTCACTATGCAGTATGCGGCTCCAGAGCAGTGGCGGAATGAACGGGCAACGCCATCCACCGACATATATGCCTTCGGGGTGATGGCCTACGAACTGCTAGAAGGCCACCTTCCGTTCCAAGCAAATACCGTCGAAGAACTACGAGAGATGCACCTTCACGCTGTTCCGCCGGATTTGAGCATCGAGGTGCCGCGACTACAGGTCATGGTCGAGCAGTGCCTCTACAAAGCGGCTGGAGCACGCCCCGCCGTCGATTGGGTTCTGCAGCAACTCGCCCACGCCGCAGACGCTCCTGCAAGTCCTGGCATACAGCAACTGCAGCAAGTCTCGCAGCAGTACTCGGTTCAGCGCTCGCAGGTATTAGCTGAAGATGAGCAGCGCAGGACGTTGCTGGAACGACGCAAGGAGCTATTCCAAGACGCATGCCGATCATTCGAGAGCCTCCGAGCGACGGTACAGAACACGATCGTCGATAACGCGCCTTTTGCAAAGACCGAAGAGCGGCGTGAGCAGACAAATCTCGGTGACCAGATCACGATCTCGAGCGTGATGTTGTTTGCGGCGCGTCTCGAGTTTGTGGGCCCACGAATAGTCGAACCAGAGCGATGGAGCGGACCATTTGAAGTGATTGCCTGTGCCAGTATCGAGCTGCTGCAAACATCGAGTCAGAATGAGTATCCTGGCCGCTCACATTCCCTGTGGTACTGCGATGCACTGCATGAGGGACGGTTTGAGTGGTTTGAGCTTGCATTTATGGATTGGCGTAACCATCAACGAATGGTGCCATACGCCGCACAGCCAGAAGAGATCTCGATTACATTCGAGCGAGTGATTAGCGGCACGCAACTTGCTTGGCCCCTCGAGCAGCTCGACCGCGCAGACTTGCGAGAGTTTGTTGACCGCTGGATTGGCTGGTTTGCGGAGGCAAGTGACTCCAAGTTGTTTAGGCCGTCGACCATGCCCGAGAAGCCTGTTGAGCGCAACTGGCGGGGAGCTTAAATTCCGGCAGGTTGGTGTCGTAACCGCTGAAATAGACAGTCCAAGGCTTATGCCGCGCTGAACACACACTCACTGTTCACCGTCAGATGCTGTACTACCACACTGGCGTCATGCATCCGTTAAAGATCGACCCTCTATTCAACCATGCCAAGACACGTTATATATTCGACACCAGTTTTTCGTTTCATCTTGTCAAAATCGTGCTGAGTGAGAATGAGGCACGAGAGAGGATAGATGCGCAAATACAGTTATCACTTAACTGATTTAAACGGTGGTAGTATCTTAGTCAGCTGAGCGCATTTCAGATGAAACCACCCCGTTAAGTATTCCATCGTCACTCAAATCATTCACGTTCGCATCTACCAGATTCTCTACGAGCGGCTTAATCAGTTCTTTCAATAGTGGCTTCAGACAGTGTTCTTCTACTTCCAGATGTTTCTCGATATCGGGACACGAAGCAATGCCGAATATACGAATCATAGTTGTTCGATTGGGGCTTGGGGGAGGTAGCGGTTTATCTGCCAGCAATTTCGATACAACATGCTTAACTGTGTTTTTTAGTATTGTTCTAATTGTGACGGTGACTAGTTTATTATGTTTTTCTTCAAAGTACCTAGTAACACATTCTGCAACATTGTCAGCAACTGCTGATGGAATGTCATCAAGATCGGCTGACGCCTTAGCAAGGTGCGCACACAGAGAGCACAGAATGTGGTACTTCGACCACTTTTCTAGTTTTTCTGCACTTTTTGTCTCTTCTGCGCTTAGAACTGTATTGCAAATCTCTTCGGTGAGTTTAGCTACGAAGAAATCTTGAATGTGCGTCGAAATTCTTTTAATCTCTTCGTTGTGATCGGAAAAATACTCGTTTACCTTTTCTTTGACCTCTTCACCTTGACTCTGCTGAACGCATTGTTCTACGGTTGCGAAATTAGTGATTCTATGTGTTACGCCATGCAGGCCAAAACCACAGCCTTTACACTTGCATGTCTTTGGAGGCGTGGTCGAGTTTGCGCATTTTATTGTATGAGGCATCTTTGCTCTCCTTACCCTTATTTGCGAGCAACCTAACACTATGTCGACTATTTGACGTACGTCAAGTAAGGCAAAACTGCTTCAAACTAGAACGACATGTCAATCGATGGCGAGAACTGACATAGCAATTGAGATTTCAACTTACTTTAAGCGTTCATGTATTATTTTTATCGATTTGCATAAAATTTGCTATAATTTACTTGTAATGATTAAGGATAACCTTCCCTCTTCCCACCACCGCCTCCGTCGGCTCAAAGCCGCGCTGTTGGCCGTCTCCCTGACGCTGGCCGGCATCCTGCTCATGATGCTCAACGCCTGGCTGTCTCCGTTGCGGCTGGGAGACTGGCAGTGGCTACATGCACTGCCGCTGGGCGAGCTGGGTGGGACGCTGTTTGGTGCGGGGCTGCTGTCGACGTTCTTCGAGTACACCTTCCGGAGAGACCAGGAAGCGCATACGCTGGCCCGCTTCCGCCAGATCATCCGCGAGGAGGCTCCGGCGATGCGTGATGCGGTGGTGGAGGGCTTCGCCATCCACCCAGAGGACTTGAAGCGTGTGGCAACGCCGGAGCTGCTGGACGACATCGCGGCCAATGTGATGGCCCTGCGGCTGGGCGATGAGCAGTTCGCCCGGGAGATCTACCGCGATATCCGCGACCAAGCCATCCGCGCCGCTGAGCGGTGGTACGACGTGGCGGTGCGCGTTCGGCTCTCTACTGCAGTAGAGAGGAGTACCGCAGGTACTCCTCTGCTGGACGTCACGGTGGAGTGGGAGTACACCACCGTGCCCAGCAGTGCTACCCGGCGCTTCGCTTGTGTGTCTGACCAGGATGAGTACAACGAGCTGCTCGCCGATACGCCGGCCACGGCAGCCTGGCTCCTCCAGAACCGGCCAGGCGTTGAAGCAGCCAGCCGCTCCTCCTACGAGCTCCTCGAGCTGACGGTAGACGGACGATCACAGACGATTCGTCGCAGCACCCGCAAGACAGGCCAGACGTACAGCGTCAGCCTTGATGAGGACGCCGTACAAGGTCAGCCAGTCCGTATCCGCCAAGTGATCCGCACAGTGGTGCCGCGATGGGGTCACCGTCTCTTCTTCGAGGTCGCCCAACCCACCCGAGACCTGTCGGTACACCTCGACTACAGCGATACGACCATCGCCGACCTGCGCGTCAGCGATACCGTGGCCACCGCTCAAGTGGCTCGCGTTACCCGTATGCCAGACGCAGTGCCAGGCAAGGCCGTCGCTGTCGAGGCAAGTGGTTGGCTGATGCCACACTCCGGCTTCGCCTTCACTTGGGCACTGCAAGACGAACTGCCCCAGACCACTCAGCCTGAGGCAGCCACCGCTCGACGAGCGGGCTAGTTCTGGTCACTCGCCGCCACCCATAATGACCACCTCCTCACCTGCTCGACCACTACGGACAATCTCAGGATACATCATCCTGAGATACATAGTCTCTGGATTGGGAGTCTTCGGCCGGTTGAGATGGAGCCGTGCCCACCGACCGCAAGCCGCCGCTCTCACCAGCCACCGGTGAGTTCGGCCGGCGTGTGCGCGCCCGCCGCGAGCAGCTGGGGCTGTCGCAGGAGAAGCTGGCCGAGCGCACCACCCTGCACTGGTCGTACATCGGCCAGGTCGAACGCGGCCAACGCAACCTCAGCCTCCACAACATCCTCCGCATCGCCCACGCCCTCGACACCGACGCCGGTGGGTTGGTGAGTGGGTTGGAGGTGTAGGAGAAAGATCGGCGCAGCGCTCCTACAGCACTGCGCCGATCCCGACGAACGACAACCAGCGAGTTTCTACAGCGCGTCCTGCCGTGCCAGGGCCTGTTCGTCTTCCTCTTTTGCTCTATCCTTGTATCGGTCAGCCGCCTTCTTCAGTAGTCGAGCTGTGTGCCGCGATGTCGATCGGATCTGCTTGCTCAACGCGTGGTAGCGCTGTGCGCTCTCGTGTTCTTGTTGGCCACCGTCGTAGATGCCGCGCACACTCGACATGAGGCCACGGCACGTTCCAGCGATAAAGCCTTCGTCAAGATTCTTGCTTCCGACTTCGTCGATGAGTGTACAAACAGCTGGCAACGGCCACGTTCCATTCTCATCTTCTGGACTGTTGGCGAGAAGTCTGCCGATTTCGTAGTCACCTATATCCGAAAGCTCGGCAGCAGCCAGCCCTTGGCGCGCAGCATCGACCCATTGTTGCATTACCACTGCGTCGAGCTCCCCATCCGCCGTCATACCTGGGCAGCCACGCCAGCCATCGAGCACACTCATAGCCCTGCGAAATGACGCACTGCGATCCATCCCGAGCATGGTTTTGTCCCGATGCGCCACCTCCATAAGCCTGACAAACAAGTGGGGTTCAGTCGCAAGAGTGCGATGGAGAACTATCGACTCTCGATAATCGCCAATGAGCGGATAAAGCAAGAGTTCTAGCCTTGCAACATCCACCTGGTCAGCTTTTAGCTCAACAATATGATCGAGCACCTGGCCAACTTCATATGACAGCGAGGAGATCTTTACCGACTTTTGGGTGCATGCGACGTGAAGCAGGCCGATTAATACATCTGCCGTCAAGTCAGTCTTAACGCCCTCTTGCTTGGCGGAGCGAATCGACAACGACACACTGTCGATCGCATCCCAGGCGCGTCCACACGCAACCAGCCGCTCAATCGCATACTGCATATGGTCTGGTGGCAACACCCGCATCTCAGCAGTTTGCCAATACGCGCTGTCATCGTCTTGATTGCGCGCAACAACCTCCCAGTAGTCCCACTCAGCTGGCGCGCAGCGCAGGACAGCAGCACGCTGCGCGGCAGTGAGCCTTGAATCGTCAAGCACAGCCTGCAGCCAAGACGCACCACGTTGGTCTAGTGATCGACACAAGTAGCCATCCATAACGGATACCAGTTTCCTGTCAGAACTGTCCGCCCAGTACGCGATGTCCCAGAAATTGAGCTCCTGCCGATCTGCCAGCATCCATCCCAGCACAAATGACGCAACTGCCCTCGACGCAAGCAGAGCAAGGTCGTCGATAGCCTGCGGCCCCGCGAGTATCTCACTAAGCGCCTCTTGCCGACGTGCCTCCACCTTTTGATCGTAGTCATCAATGTCGCGGTGCAGTGCACAATCGAGCAGACCAGGATTGTGATTGAACAAGTAGAGGTGCCGTAGGACAGGTGAGGTGGGCTTCCATCTGTCAGACAACTCCAAAAGGCGATCGACTTCCTCTTCCGGCAGCGACCACTCGGCCCTATGGTGCGAATGCTTGGCAGCCAATTCTCGCACTGTGCGCCAGACAAAGTAGCGATCGTCGTCACTAAACTCAGTCGAGGAGGCCAACTCACCGAGGTAATCGATAATCTTCGCCCTGTCTTCCGACATTATGCCACGATTGATGTGATCGACCAATCGCTTAAGGTTTGATGTGGTGACATCACTCCAGCTGAGCGCACGCTCGACGAGGCCATGCCGATACTCAACCCAATCACACTGCAACACTGGTGCGTCGGTGAGCGGGCACCAATCTGCACGGAAACGTGGCGTGCGAGGCGGCGTGATTGTCGTCCAATCGGGCCATAGTGCGAACAGAAGATCCCACCCAACACTTGACGACATCCGTTTTATAGAATCAAGCGCGGCAAGCCTCTCACCGGACGGAACCGTCGTAAAATTGACCCAGCCGCATAGTATGGCGGTCAGGCTCTCATCAGGCCGATTGCCGCGCTGCTTGTCATCCGCCCGATTGGCGGCAAGTAAGGCGAGACACTCGACAGCGTCGTCGAAGTATTCTTCAGACCAAGCGAGTACCTCGAGCGCCCACAGCAAGTGCGGATGGAACCAAGGATCACTAAACAGTATGTCGTTACTATCTGCATAATATGCTCGCAGTAACGAGGAGGAATCTTGCCTCAGGTTGTTTATGGTGACATCAATGAACTGCTGCGGTGCGGCTTCTGCGAGATATCGCAGCCGTGGCCCTATCAGGTTCCAGATACGACCGGAGTCATCTCCTACTGCCTGATTAAGTAGTTGGTTGGTAATGACAACAACACTGTCCTTCAATTTGCCGGACAGCACGCCGTCTCCATCCATAGAGCCAACCATCGCAAGACTCCGCGCAATGCCGCTCTTCAACTCCTCCGAGTACTGCACCTGAGACGTAGGCTGATTGAGCTGCTGCGCAAACTTTTCGAGCGGGTTCAAACCGTATGACGGATTGACCTCACCCAAGACATCAAGCGCCAACTGCTTCCACCGCTCAACGACGCCATCTGTGATCTTCGACGATAGGCAGCGAAAGGCTTCTTCAAGCGAAGCAAACCGCCAGGCCGATCCAGAATGACTCATCACAGGGTCGTTTCCGCCAGCGCGCTGCTGGCAGAGTGACGTCACCGTATCGTAGTCACTACCGACCAGTGCCGCTATCGCCCGCTTATCCTTGTCATTATTAGTATCCCACGCACCAACGAGTGTCAGCGCCGCCAGCATTGGCGCAGAGTCGTCGGTGGCCCACATAGGCATCTGGATCGCGGCGTCACGCGTTAATGCTCGGACAAACGACGGCATATTCCGCCGGGCAAGCCCAGCAAGATGATTCGCCTTTTGGAAGTTGATGCCACAGTCGTTCAGCAACGACTGCACGTCGGGTCGCGATACACGCGGCAGCTTTACGTCCACCTTCCCATACACAACTTGCTCTCGGTCAACGATTTTGATCACGTAATGGCCATTATCAATCGCTGGTTTCGTTTCAGCGCCATCGAATGCCGGAATCAGGATTGACTTCCCAGCCTGCCGAGCGATCCGATTCCAAACGCCACTAGACTTAACGATGATGACTGACTGGTCAAGAGCATCCAGTTGATTCTCAGCGTCGGCCGCGAGACTCGCGTATATGAAGGCGAGGCAGTCGTCATGCCAGTCCGCTTGAATCGTGATGGTTCGCGGTGCTTCGGCAAGCAACTTTCGGAGTGTGTCTCGAGTCGATTCTCGCCCAGCTGTAAACATGCTGAGCGGTAACTCCGGCTGAGTCGCCTGATGAAAACTGTCCCACCACTGCTCGAGCGTTTGCGCCTCATCAGGCTGCTTGCCCAGGTGCTCAGAGATCCAGTAGTGTGAAACTGGCGACACGTCCAGCCAGGCTTCCAAATCATCCGCGTCGAGTGCCCAAACATCAGCAAAGATTCCTTTGCTGCGATACTCTTCCAACCATTTTTCTTTGCCTCTCCAGCGCCGAGGGGTGGCAAATACGAATACATGGCTAGCGGCATCATCCTGCTTGACTCGCTTACGGTAGTCATCTGTTGCTTTGGCGCCGATATCCTTGTTGGTACCAAACTCAAATAATAGCGATCCTGGTGGCAGGACGGAGACTGTTCCGTCCGACTGGGCGACTCCGTCGTAGCCAGGCTCATTCACGCCGTTGCCCGCACGCGCCGATACCGCCGACACGCCTGGCGTGTTTAGCAAGAGATGCCGGATGAGGAGCGGAAAGTTCTCCTGCGCATCACGAGCATCCTTATCTGGCCAGACGTTGAGATCATCGGCGGTGATGAGTTCTGGATTCTTCATGTTTCTCCTATTTTAGTAATCAGACACAACACAGCGCCTGAACCACTCTTGAGCGCATCAGACAGCCAAAGCACCTGCTGCACATATTATACGCTTACTTACCGCTATCTACTCCGCTATTTATCTCAATATGGTCACGAATATTGTTCCGATTTCACTTGGAAGTATCGGCATTGCTCGGTATATGCAAAACTCAATGACTTTTCATAGTTCCAAGATCATTGTATACTGAATGGAGTAATGCATGTCTATACATCAAAATATCCGCGGTTGCCTGGATCATCCTATAACGAATCACTGAACCATGCTCGCCGGGAATATAGCATAATCGCACACTCAACAAAACGGCAACCCTATGTCAAGTCGAAGTACTTCAATGGCAACAAGGTATTTTTAAAGGTGTTTTGGGATCACGTAATGCAGAAGCGATTGAAGGAACGCACAAGACGGCTCCGATTCTACCGCGCTGCACTCGACGTCTTGCGTCACTCGCAGATCACACCGGAAACAACTTTCAATGCCGACGACCGCAACATCTTACTCCACCGCTTTTACGGAGTTACCAAAGATGGCATCTATTTCTGTGTGCAAGTCAAGGAAGACAAGCGCACCGGACGCAAGGACTTCATGTCAGTCTTCGATAGGAAACCGCGCTAAATCAGCCTAAAATAAAAATCTCCCGCGGGGTAGCCTGAAAACTACATGCCGGAGATTTCGGGTGACACGGCGATCAACTGTGTCTGGTTATGATTATATGCTTTTCGATTGAGTTGTCAATAGTTTTACTCGATTTTGACATGACTCACCTTTTTCTCGAACACGTAAAGACGTACCAGCTGAATCAAAGATACACTGCCATCAGGCCAATCTCTTTCCAATCGCCACGATGTCGTGGTTTACACTCATGCATCAACATGCTTAAATAGAAGTATGACTGAAAAAGACTTTCAACGTATACAAGAATTATTAACCACGAGTCTCAGCGCCACAGAGGCACGGAATGCTGAACGCTTCGACAAGATCGACAAGCGCTTAGACGGCGTAGAGAGTCGACTCGACACGCTTGAACACGAGATGAAGGAGATGCGTGCAAGCATGGAAACACGCTTTGATGCCATTGGCGAGCAGTTCAATGAGATTGACACTCGCTTTGCAGCACTAGACGAGAAGATCGATCGCAACCATCAGGAAGTGACCAAGCGGATCGACACACTCAGCAAAGACATCGAATCTCAGCACCAAGACGCCCTCGAAGCGAAAGGTGCACTACGGCTACTCACCACGCAGCATGAGGATCTCGCTGGCCGGGTGGCAGTTGTTGAGAGCAGGTTGCAGGCGGCGTAACGGCGCAGGCGCCTCGATCTCCCCTTTAGACGCCGGCTCGCCGGCATCTGCTGCTCTTCCGTACTGCTGTACTGGCGCCCTCGAGCGCTAAGAGAGACGCGAAGAGTCCTCCCCCGCGCCCGCCAGGACGCTCGGGTTGCCCCTGGTAGCAGGACGTAGCCCGCATAGCGAACTGCACCGCGTCGTGCTCACATCAGATCACGATTCGGCCGCAAACAGCCC
>ERZ773050.1216-NODE-1216-length-14353-cov-3.513778_pt1 | contig 14353 bp, 9 predicted proteins | sample MGYA00580632_ERZ773050 | MGnify/ENA primary metagenome ERZ773050 (study PRJEB29015, sample SAMEA2738123) | human oral metagenome | biome: human oral; feature: human-associated habitat; material: saliva | place: China | collected 2166 ... | reverse complement strand
AGGATTGATAGCGAAGCCGAAGATACCTGCACCGAGGAAGTTCCAGAAGCACATAGCGATGAAGCAGTAGATAGGCCACTTATAGGCTTCGATCCATTCGGTAGACTTCGAGAGCTTATAGTTGTGGTAAGCCTCCATACCGATGAGTACCAGCGGCACGATCTCCAGAGCGCTGAAGGTAGCACCAAGTGCCAGCACCGCCGTCGGCGTAGCGCTGAAGTAGAGGTGGTGGAAGGTACCGAGGATCCCCCCAGAGAGGAAGATAATCGTCGAGAAGAGTACTGAGACCGTAGCCGACTGGATACGCAGCAGCCCAAGGCGGCAGAAGAGGAAGGCAGCCACGACCGTAGCAAAGACTTCGAAGAAGCCTTCTACCCAGAGGTGCACGACCCACCAGCGCCAGTACTCTGCAATGGCCATGTGGGTCTGACGGCCGTACATCAGCCCTGCGGCGTAGAAGAAGGCGATCGCCAGCGAGGCAATGATGAAGAGCGTCAGCAGGTGACGGTTCTCATCCTTACGCTTGAGCGCGGGGATAAGGGCGCGGATCATCAAGAAGAGCCATAGCACGAGGCCGACCAGGAGCAGGATCTGCCAGAGGCGTCCCAGCTCGACGTACTCGTAGCCCTGATGGCCGAGCCAGAAGTTCTCGATGAGGCCGAGCTTCTGCATGACCCCCATCCACTGACCGATGAGCGAGCCTACGACGACGAAGACGAGGGCGCCGAAGAGGACATTCACGCCGAGGGCCTGATACTTAGGCTCCGTGCCCGATACGGCAGGGGCGATATAGAGCCCTGTAGCGAGCCAGGAGGTTGCGATCCAGAGGATAGCGAGCTGTACGTGCCAGCTGCGCGAGACGGCCTGGGGAAGGAAGTCCTGGATCGGTAGGCCGAAGAGGGCATCCCCCTCGACGCCGTAGTGGGCTGTGATGGCCCCCAGCGTCATCTGCACGAGCATCAGTGCGGAGACGATCCAGAAGTACTTGAGGCTGGCGCGCATCGAGGCCGTGGGCTTCATCCCGCGCAGAGGATCACTGCTGGGGATGGGGCCTTCCTCGTCCTCCTTAGACTGCGCGTAGTAGTAGACGAGTATCCCTACGGCGAAGAGCAGGATCAGGACGCTGAAGCCTGACCATAGGTGTAGGGAGGTCGGGGCGATATTCCCTATGATGGGGTCATGAGGCCAGTTGTTGGTGTAGCTGACGTCATCCCCTGGGCGGTTGGTGACGCAGACCCAGGAAGACCAGGCGAAGAAGGCGTTCATCTGCTCCATGCGCGCGCTGTCCTCGATCGAGTGCTCACGCAGGGCGTAGGCGGTGCGGAGCTTGGCGTACTCGGGGCTTGGGTCGCCGAGGAAGAGCTTAGCGTAGTGCTGCCCGATCTCCTTGGCTACCGCTGCGCGTAGCGGGGTGTAGGTGATGATGCCGGTCTTCGGGTCGTAGGTATTCCGACGGAGTTCCTCGCGTAGGAGCACCTGGTACTTGGCCTGTTCGGCTTCGGAAAGGGCGCTGTATTCTAGCCCGTCTTGTGCGGCTAGCTTCTCGAGCATTAGTTCAGACTCACGGTGTAGGTAGTCCGCATTCCAGTCTGGAGCGATGTAGGCTCCATGTCCCCAGATGCTACCGACGGTCTGGCCGCCGATGGACTGCCACACGTTTTGCCCGTCCTTGATGTCCTGTCCTTCGTAGAGTACCGTACCGTCTGTCGTCACGACCTTGCTAGGGAAGGGCGGCATGGTGCGGAAGATCTCCATCCCGAAGAAGCCTAGGACGCCGAAGGACAGCACGAGGACTGCCGCTAATGCATACCACAGTTTCTTTGGTGTCATATATATAGAGGTATTGGTGAGAGATGCCTCCTGGCTAGACCCGCTTAGTAAGTCTCAGGAGATAGCTACAAAAATAAGGTAATGCTCGAATTTCTGCAAGTCCTCTCTAGGGTTCGCTAGCGCTGTGGGTTGAGCGCCTTGAGCCTGAGCGGGAGGGTCGGGGGAAGGGGTGTCGGAGCGCCTACGCGGGGGAGGATGCGGATGCGGTACTGGCGCTGCGGTAGGAGGTCGAGGAAGTTCTCCTCGGGCTGCAGCTCGGGGCTGCTCGTGTCGATATAGACGTCGCGGAGCAGGCGGTCGGAGCGCAGCAGTAGCGTGTAGTGGCTGCCGTCGGTGGCGCGTACGAGCTCACAGCGCTCGGGCTGGGCGAAGGGCGGCAGCTCCAGCTCCTTGGGTGGGAGGGCGTAGTAGAGCTCCTCAGTGAGCAGCTCGGAGCCCGCGCTGAGGCGGTAGCAGATGCCGTGCTGGCGCTTCGTGGTCTCATCGGGCAGCAGCTCCTCCAGCGGGCTGTCCAGCTCGAGGACGCCGCTGCGCCCCGAGAGCGTCAGCTCCCGCGACCAAGGGCGGCCAGCCTCTCCGCGTCTGTCGAAGGCAAAGCGCTCGGCCTCGAGGCGTACGCGGCGCTCCCCCTCGGGCTGCTCGTCCCACACGATGGAGAGGCGGCGTCCGTCGCGGCTGGGGAGGATCGTGTAGGGGGCGAAGGCGCGGGCGGCCTGGTACTGCAGCCCCTTCCACGCGCCCCAGTAGTCGATCCCCGACCAAGAGATGGCGGGCCAAGCGTCATTGAGCTGCCAGTAGAGACTGCCCATGCAGCGCGGGGCGGCGGCACGCTGCGCCTTGATCCCTAGGGCGATGCCGCGCCCCTGCATGACCTGTGAGGCGTAGACGAAGTCCTCGAAGTCCCGCGGCTCGGGGTACTCCTGACGGATGTAGTGGAGGATGACGTCGTTGCCTATGCTGCTCTTCTGATGGCTGCGCATCACGGGGCTCTCGAGGTCGTAGTCCTCCTCGCGGGCGAAGCGGCGGATACTGGAGGGCATGGGGAAGGACTGTACGCCGAACTCACTCATGAAGCGCGGCATCCGCTCCCGCAGGATCTCGAAGGGCTCGCGCCCGTACCACACGCCCCAGTAGTGACTCTCGCCGAGGCCGAGGCTCGCGGGGCGTCCCCAGTTCGCCGTGTCGGGGCTGCTCTCGATGTAGGGGCGTAGGGGATCGTGCTCGCCGAGGAGCTCGGGGATGAGCTGACGGAAAAGGCGGGCGTAGTCGCGCTCGAAGCGCTCGAAGGTCTCCTTGGGATACTTGCGCTGCCAGCCCCAGTACTTCAGCGCCTCGGCGATCTCATTGTTCCCGCACCAGGTGGCGATCGAGGGGTGCTGTCTGAGGCGCTGTACATTCTGCACGACCTCCTGCCGCACCTCTTCGAGGAAGGCGCTGTCGGCGGGGTAAGGGGTGCAGGCAAACATGAAGTCCTGCCAGATGAGGATGCCGTAGCGATCGGCCAGCTCGTAGAAGCGGTCGCTCTCATAGACGCCGCCGCCCCAGACGCGCAGCATGTTGAAGTGGCTGCGGCGCATGTCCTCGAAGAGCTGCACCAGCTGCGCGTTGCTCCGTGTGGGGAGCATCAGCGTACCAGGGATGTAGTTGGCTCCCTTGGCGAAGAAGGGGACGCCATTGACGATGAAGGTGAAGCTACGCCCCAGGCTGTCGGCCTCGCGCCTTAGTTCCAGCGTGCGCAGCCCGACGCGGGTCGTATAGCTGTCCAGCGGCTGGCGCTCGCCGCGGCGACGCAGCTCGAGGTGCGCCGTGTAGCGTGCCTGCTCCCCCATACCGCGCGGCCACCAGAGCTGGGGATCGGGGAGGCTGTGGGCGAAGGTCTGTCCCGCCTGGGGGAGGAAGTCCGCGACGCGTCCTTCCCGACGATAGACTTCGCGCCCCTGAGGATCGAGGAGCGTGTAGCTCAGACGCGTATCCGCAGGCGCGGCGATGTCCTCGGGCCGCAGGCGCAGCTGGAGCTCGCGCCCCTTCGCCTCGGGGTGATAGCTCAGGTAGGGGCGCCCTGCGAAGTGCTCCTTAGCCCCGAGGCGGAGCTGCACTGCCCGCCAAGGGCCGAGCGTCAGCAGGCGTTCGCCCCAGTCCCAGCCGTAGTGGTAGGGAGCCTTGCGGGTGAAGACGCTGAGGTGGATGGGCGCATGGTCGTTGTCCGCGGGGTAGTTGATGCCCGAGGCCTCATAGCGGGGCAGCGCGGCTCGGGTGGGGGAGGCGAAGCGCAGCTCCAGCACGTTGTCCCGCCTCAGGAGGCCCTTGACCTCTAGCTCATGCTCGAGGTACATGTTGCTGCTCGTGAGGACGCGCTGGCCGTTGAGCCAGACCTCGGCGAAGGTGTCGAGGCCGCCGAAGTAGAGGCGCTGCGAGGGCTGGGCGAGCTGGCGGGCCGAGAGGGCGAAGCGGAGGCGGTAGGTCCAGTCCAGTTCGCTGACCCACTGCACGCTGTCCTCGTTCGTCCTGTAGCCTGGGTCGGGGAGTAGCCCCTGGCGGATGAGGTCCTGCTGGACAACGCCGGGGACGGTGGCGGGGATCCAGCGCTGGAGCTTGGGGTGATAGAGCTGCCAGCCCGTGTGGAGGTCGAGGGTGTCGCGGGCTGCGGCGTCGCTGCAAGGGCTACACATAAGGCATAGGAGGAGGCAAAGGATGAGTCGGTACATAGTGCGGGGGCAGGCTGCTGGCGCCTGCTGCACAAAGGTAAGCAAAGCCCCTCAGAGCGCTCTCGGACTGCTGTCCCCGAGCCCGCATAATACCTTCAGCGAGAGAACTGACTGATGTGGGCAAGAAAAGTAATATAATAATTGGGGAAAAGTAATATAACTTTCCTCCGAATATTATATAATAATTCGCGGAAAGTTATATAATAATCTGCGGAAAGTTATATAATAATCTGAGAGAAGTAATATAAGAATGCGCCGAAAGTAATATAAGAACTGCCGCGAACTGATGTTACTTTGCTCGCGAACTACCTTATGTGAGCTCAGTAAAGGACTTATGCGCGTTCGGCAAAGGACTGATATGAGGGCGGGGAGTGCCTTAGGTCACCGCGGTAAGCGGAATAGACAGCGCGCCCCCAGAGCTACGGTGAGCTCTGGGGGCGCGCTGTGTGGCTTCGACGGGTATGGGAGCGGAGAGAGGCCTTGGGCGGTGCTTGCCCTTGCGGGGTGGGGCGGGTGCCTTTGCCTACAAGGGAGCGAGGACTCGCCGAAGGAGGTGGGCGGGCTTAGCCTTCGCTCCTCAGCCAGGCCGCTAGTGCCGTGGCGGCGTTCTCTCCGTCGATGGCTGCCGAGACGATCCCGCCTGCGTAGCCCGCGCCTTCGCCTGCAGGGTAGAGCCCCTCGTAGGTGAGGTGGCGGTAGTCCTTGTCGCGGGGGATGCGCACGGGGGAGGAGGTACGGCTCTCGAGGGCGATCAGCTGGGCCTCCTCGCTGAGGAAGCCGCGCGTGGAGCGGTCGAAGGCGCGGAAGCCCTCCTTGAGGCGCTCGGTGAGGAAGCTCGGCATCCAGTCGCTGAGCTGGCTGCTCGTCAGTCCCATCGAGTAGGAGCTCGAGGGCAGGCTCGTGGACAGACGCCCGCGCAGGAAGTCCGTCATACGCTGTGCAGGAGCGCGGAGGCTCTGCTCGGCGGCGGCATAGCAGCGACGCTCCAGCTCCTCGCACCACTCCATCAGCGCTAGCGGGCTCTCCAGCTGCTCGACTGCGATGCCCGTCGCGGGGATGTCGGAGGGGTGTAGCTCGACGACCATGCCCGAGTTGGCCCAGCGGGAGCCGCGGTTGGCGGGCGACATCCCATTGACGACGGTCTCGCCTGGGGCGGTGGAGGCGGGGACGACGAAGCCCCCGGGGCACATGCAGAAGCTGTAGACGCCTCGCCCCGAGGCCTGCGCCTTGTAGACGTATTCGGCCGCGGGCAGCCACTTGCCACGTCCCTCGGGGCTGTGGTAGCGGATCTGGTCGATGAGCTGCTGCGGGTGCTCGAGGCGTACGCCCACGGCTATGGGCTTGGCCTCGACGAAGATATCCGCGGCGTGTAGGTAGCGGTAGACATCGCGCGCCGAGTGGCCTGTGGCCAGCACGACGGGCCCCTCGAAGCTCCGTCCGTCGGCACTCACCGCGCCGCGCACCCGTCCGCGCTCCAGGATCAGCTCGTCCATGCGGCAGCCGAAGTGTACCTCACCGCCCGAGGCAATGATCTGCTCGCGCATGCGGCGGATGATGATGGGGAGCTTGTCCGTACCGATATGCGGGTGGGCATCGACAAGGATCTTGGGGTCGGCACCGAAGCGGCAGAAGGTGCGCAGCGTCTTCTCAACGCTCCCGCGCTTCTTACTGCGAGTGTAGAGCTTGCCATCGGAGAAGGCGCCCGCCCCGCCTTCGCCGTAGCTGTAGTTGGACTCGGGGTCGACGATCCCCGTACGCTCCAGCTGGACGATGTCGCGGCGGCGCTGCATCACGTCCTGCCCGCGCTCCAGCACGATGGGCCTTAGCCCGAGCTCGATGAGGCGCAGGGCGGCGAAAAGCCCACAGGGACCCGCCCCGACCACTACCACTGAGGGCGCGGCCGAGACATCGGGGTAGACGAGGTCGCTGAAGTCATCCACTACGGGCTGCTCGCCCTCGAGGTAGACCTCTACGCTCAGCCCTACACGGATGCGGCGCTGGCGGGCGTCGATATTGCGGCGGCGGATCTGCACGCTCGTGATGGCCTCGGGGGCGAGGCGCAGCTCACGGGTGACGGCGCTGCGGATGGACGCGTCGGAGGCAGCCTCCTCGGGGGAGAGGTTGAGCTGGAGGGTCGTCACTACTTCTTGCGGTGCTTGAGGAGATAGTAGGCGAGGCCGCCGACGATGAGGACGCCAGCGATCACGAGGCCGATCGTGGAGCTGTAGCTCTGGATGGTCTCAGCGAAGCGCTCGGGCGGTACGGTACGGCCGATGACCCAGCCGAGGACGGCCAGGACGATGTTCCATGCCCCTGCCCCCAGCGTCGTGTAGAGGAGGAAGCGGCCGAGCGGCATGCCTGCCAGCCCCGCGGGGATGGAGATGAGCTGACGCACGGCGGGGATGAGACGGCCGATGAGGGTCGAGGTAGCGCCGTTGCGATTGAAGTACTGCTCGGCCTGCTCGACCTTCTCTGGGCTCAGCAGACAGAGGCGTCCGAGGCGGCTCCCAGCGAAGCGATAGACCACCGGGCGACCGAGGTAGCGCGCTAGATAGTAGTTCACGAGCCCGCCGATATTGGACCCTAGGGTCGCGAAGAGGACAACGAGGATGATGTTCAGCTCCCCGTTGGCTGCGCGGTAGGCAGCAGGGGGGACGACCACCTCACTGGGGAAGGGAATGAAGGAGGACTCGACAGCCATGAGCACCGTGACCCAGAAGTAGTCGAGGTGCTGCAGGATGTCCTGGAGGAAACTGAGGTGCTCTACCATAGCTGAGGCTTACTTGCTAACCTTCTTCCACGTGTCCTTGAGCGAGACCGTGCGGTTGAAGACGAGGTGATCGGGACGGCTGTCGGGGTCGAGGCAGAAGTAGCCTACGCGCTGGAACTGGTAGTACTCCCCGAGCTTAGCCTGGGCGAGGAAGGGCTCGACACGAGCGCCCTGGACGACGGTTAGGGACGCGGGGTTGAGCAGCTCGGCCAGCTCCTTGTCCTTGACCTCACTAGGGTTCTCGTCCGTGAAAAGCCGGTCGTAGAGGCGTACCTCGGCCTCCACGCTGTCGGCAGCAGAGACCCAGTGGATGGTGCCCTTGACCTTGCGACCCGCCTCGGGACGGCCGCTGAGCGTCTCGGGGTCGTAGGTAGCGTAGACCTCGGTGATGTTGCCCGCTGCGTCCTTAGCACAGCCCGTGCAGCGGACGATGTAGGCACTCTTGAGGCGCACCTCCTGCCCAGGGGTCATGCGGAAGTATTTCTTCGGCGCATCCTCCATGAAGTCCTCGCGCTCGATGTAGAGCTCGCGGGCGAAGCGGATGCTGTGGCTGTCGCTCTCTGGATCCTCGGGGTTGTTGAGGAAGGGCATATCCTCGGTCTGTCCCTCGGGGTAATTGGTGATGATGAGCTTGACGGGGTCGAGGACGGCCGAGCCACGTAGGGCGTGCTTGTTTAGGTCCTCGCGTACGGCGTGCTCCAGCAGGGCCATGTCGATGATACCGTCGTACTTGGTGTAGCCGATCTTATCGACGAAGCTGCGGATGGACTCGGGCGTGTAGCCGCGGCGGCGTAGGCCGCAGATGGTCGGCATACGGGGGTCGTCCCAGCCTGCCACGAGGCCGTCCTTGACGAGCTGCAGCAGCTTGCGCTTGCTCATCATGGTGTAGGTGAGGTTGAGACGGTTGAACTCGTACTGGTGGGGTGCGTAGTCGTCGGGCTGACCCTCTACCTGCTTGAGCAGCTCGATGAAGTAGTCATAGAGCGGACGGTGTACCTCGAACTCCAACGTACAGATCGAGTGCGTCACGCCCTCGAAGTAGTCGCTCTGCCCGTGGGCAAAGTCGTACATCGGGTACACATTCCACTGGGTGCCCGTACGGTGGTGGGGCACCTTGATGATGCGGTAGATGATGGGGTCGCGGAAGTGCATGTTGGGCGAGGCCATATCAATCTTGGCGCGCAGGATCATCGCCCCCTCGGGGAACTCCCCAGCGTTCATGCGGCGGAAGAGGTCGAGGCTCTCCTGGGCGGGACGGTCGCGGTAGGGACTAGCTACCCCAGGGGTCGTAGGCGTGCCCTTCTGCTGGGCGATCTCCTCGGCCGTCTGCTCATCGACGTAGGCGTGGCCCGCCAGGATCAGCTCCTCGGCGAAGCGATACAGGCGCTCGAAGTAGTCCGAGGCGTAGTACTCAGCGCCCCACTGAAAGCCCAGCCACTGGATATCCTCGCGGATAGCGTCGACGTACTCCACATCCTCCTTGGTGGGGTTGGTGTCGTCGAAGCGGAGGTTGCAGACGCCGCCATAGCGCTGGGCGATGCCGAAGTCCATGCAGATGGCCTTCGCGTGGCCGATGTGCAGGTAGCCGTTAGGCTCGGGTGGGAAGCGGGTCTGCAGGCGTCCGCCGTTCTTGCCTGCCGCTAGGTCGCTAGCGACGATCTGCTCGATGAAGTTGAGGCTCTTCTTTGCTTCGCCCTCGCCAGAGAGGGGGGTGAGTTCTTCAGCCATGATGCTCGTTTGCGCTTATGATACTTGTCGTTGTTGAGTTCCTTGTGATCTGAGGCCTAGCTAGGAGGCCTCTATGAGGAACAAAAATAGCGCTTTTGAGGCAGATAGCGAGCCCGAGGGGCTTGGGCTGGCTGAGGGGGATAGGGGCGGGGCAACTTGGGTCGGGGCGGCGTGCGGCTCTAGGGGGAGGGGCACTGAGGGATATCAGTCAGCTTCCTGAGGGTCGTCCGTCAGTGCTCTGAGGGATATCAGTCAGCGCCGTGAGGGATATCCCTTGCGGAGCTGGGGGACGGCGGGGACTTCGCTGCGGGACTCCTGGGCCTGGTCCGTCCCTGGGCTGTGCGTCGGGGCGCGTCGGGCGGTGGATGAGGCTCGTGGGGTGCCTGCATGCACATCACGGGCGGCAGCCCAGCCCTCTGCCTAAATTGTTGTACCTTTGCTTCTAAGGTAAGGTAAGACCACGCTATGACAGAGAACGAAGACCTAGAGCTCCGACGCCTAGAGGTAAATATAGGTCGTCTGGTGCAGCTCGTGAGCGCTCAGGATGAGCGCATTAGACAGCTGCAGGAGCGTCTCAGTCTACAGGATAGCGAGCTACAGAGCCTACGCACCGCCCTCTCGGAGGAGCAGGCACAGCATGCCACCAGCATCCTGTCGCAGGCACTCGTCGAGGGCGCGGGGGAGCGTGCCGCCGCACGGCAGCTCCTGGATGGACTCATTCAGGAGGTCGAGCGCTGCATCCAGCAGCTCGAGCACGAGTGATCCCCCAGCTGGCTCTACAGACCTAGCGATACAGACCCCGCTCCCGCGGGGCTCTATATATAATGAGTGAGGACGGACGTGACCATAGCCTACAGCGCATCACCATCGCCATCGAGGGGCAGCGCCTCAGCCTGCGTGTACCACGCGAGCAGGAGCAGCGCTACCGCCTAGCTGGTGAGGAGCTGGTGCGTACCAGTCAGAGCTACCACGCCCGCTACCCCAATGTCTCCGAGGTGGGTCGACAGACCTATCTGGCGATGTCGGCCCTAGATGTGGCGACGCGCTACCGCGAGCTCCTCGAGGAGCGCGAGGCGCGTAGCCGTCACTTCGGGCCGCGCCTCAGCCAGCTCAACGAGACGCTGGAGGCGCTCCTCACTCAGGCTACCGCTACACTGCAGCCCTAGCAGGCTGGGCCCCTCGAGGCGCTTGGCCGCGGGCTCTGCTCCTACATGGCGCGCTTGTCCCCTCCTTACCCCCTTAGCATAGAGAAGACTAACAAATAAGTAAGGAATGGGAACATCTACCATCATTATCATCTGTCTGCTCCTCGTCATCCTGGCCGCGCTGGCCTGGATGCTCCTCGTCTACATCCCTCGCCAGCGCGAGCATGCCAAGGCCCAGGCCGCAGGCATCCTCTCCGAGGCCGAGCGTGAGGCCGAGGTGCTCAAGCAGAAGAAGCTCCTTGAGGTCAAGGAGAAGTTCCTCCAGCTCAAGGGCGAGCTGGAGCAGCAGGTGGCACAGCGCAACGAGAAGCTCAAGCAGATCGAGAACAAGCTCAAGGGGCGCGAGCAGTCGCTCAACCAGCGTCAGTCCGACCTCGAGAAGCGCAACAGCGAGATCGACGTCCTCAAGGAGAAGCTCGCCCTACAGAGTGAGGGCATCGAGCTCAAGAAGGAGGAGTACGAGGTCAAGAAGGTCGAGTACGAGCAGAAGAAGCAGGAGCTCGAGGAGCTCCGCCGCAGCGAGCAGCAGCGCCTCGAGCAGCTTGGCGGCCTCTCCGCCGAGGAGGCCCGCGAGCGCCTCATCGAGAGCCTGCGCGCCGAGGCCAAGGACCAGGCGCAGGTCTACATCAATGAGATCGTCGAGGAGGCCAAGATGACGGCCAGCAAGGAGGCTAAGAAGATCGTCATCCAGTCCATCCAGCGCGTCGCTACCGAGACGGCGATCGAGAACTCCGTCACCGTCTTCCACATCGACAGCGACGAGATCAAGGGCCGCATCATCGGGCGCGAAGGGCGCAACATCCGTGCTCTGGAGGCCGCCACGGGTATAGAGATCATCGTCGACGATACGCCCGAGGCCATCGTCCTCTCTAGCTTCGACCCCGTACGCCGTGAGGTAGCGCGTCTGGCGCTGCACCAGCTCGTGCAGGACGGCCGTATCCACCCCGCCCGCATCGAGGAGGTCGTCTCCAAGGTGCGCAAGCAGATCGAGGAGGAGATCATCGAGACGGGGAAGCGTACCGTCATCGACCTCGGGATCCACGGCATGCACCCCGAGCTCATTCGCCTCATCGGTAAGATGAAGTACCGCTCCTCCTACGGGCAGAACCTCCTACAGCACTCCCGCGAGACGGCCAACCTCTGTGCCGTCATGGCCTCCGAGCTGGGGCTCAACCCCAAGCACGCCAAGCGCGCTGGCCTCCTACATGATATAGGTAAGGTGCCCGACGACGAGCCCGAGCTACCCCACGCCCTCCTCGGGATGAAGCTCTGTGAGAAGTACAAGGAGAAGCCCAACATCTGCAACGCCGTCGGTGCCCACCACGACGAGGTCGAGATGGAGAGCCTCATCGCCCCCATCGTACAGGTCTGTGACGCCATCAGCGGCGCCCGTCCCGGTGCCCGCCGTGAGATCGTCGAGGCCTACATCAAGCGTCTCAACGACCTCGAGACGCTGGCCGCCTCCTACCCAGGCGTCGTCAAGACCTACGCCATCCAGGCAGGGCGCGAGCTGCGCGTCATCGTCGGGGCAGAGAACACCGATGATAGCACCATCGCGACGCTCTCCGAGGAGATCGCTCGCCGCATCCAGGACGAGATGACCTACCCTGGGCAGGTCAAGATCACCGTCATCCGCGAGACCCGCAGCGTCAGCTACGCCAAGTAGCTCGATCCCGCTAGGCAGCGTGCTACCCACCCCATTCGATCGCGGAGAAACAATCCCCGCGAGGCCTCTGTTAGCATGCTAGGAGAGGACAAAGCCTCTAACGAGACATTACATGCAAGATAACGATCAGATCATAGACGAGGTCACCAGTGGTGACTACAAATACGGCTTTACGACCGAGATCGAGACCGAGACGATAGGCAAGGGTCTTAGCGAAGAGACTGTGCGCCTTATCTCGGCCAAGAAGGGCGAGCCGGAGTGGCTGCTGGAGTTCCGCCTCCAGGCCTACCGCCACTGGCTGACGCTGGAGCAGCCCGACTGGGCACTCCTTCAGATCCCCCCCATCGACTATCAGGATATCATCTACTACGCAGCGCCGAAGAAGAAGGAGGGGCCCAAGAGCCTCGACGAGGTAGACCCCGAGCTACTCCGTACCTTCGAGAAGCTGGGTATTCCCCTCGAGGAGCAGAAGGTGCTCTCGGGGGTAGCGGTGGATGCCGTCATGGACTCCGTGTCGGTCAAGACCACCTTCAAGGAGCGGCTGCAAGAGAAGGGCATCATCTTCAGTTCCTTCTCTGAAGCCGTGCGCGAAAACCCCGAGCTGGTGCGCAAATACCTCGGTTCGGTCGTGCCCTACACCGACAATTATTTCGCCGCCCTCAACTCTGCCGTGTTCTCCGACGGCTCGTTTGTCTACATCCCCAAGGGCGTGCGCTGCCCCATGGAGCTCTCGACCTATTTCCGCATCAACGCGCGCAACACCGGACAGTTTGAGCGCACACTCATCGTCTGTGAGGACGGAGGCTACGTTTCTTACTTGGAAGGCTGCACCGCTCCGATGCGCGACGAGAACCAATTGCACGCCGCCATCGTGGAAATTGTGGTAGGCGAGGAGGCGGAGGTGAAATACTCCACCGTGCAAAACTGGTATCCCGGCGACTCCGAAGGCAAGGGGGGTGTGCTCAACTTAGTCACCAAGCGCGGACTCGTGCGCGGCCGCAACGGGCGCCTCTCTTGGACACAAGTCGAGACGGGATCGGCCATCACGTGGAAATATCCCTCGTGCATTCTCAGCGGCGAGGGCGCGCAGGCCGAATTCTACTCCGTGGCCGTGACAAACAACTTCCAGGAAGCAGACACCGGTACGAAGATGATTCACCTGGCCCCCAACACCAGCTCGACAATCATCTCGAAAGGCATCTCGGCCGGCAAGAGTCAGAACACTTACCGCGGACAAGTGCGCATGGCGTCCCGTGCACACGGCGCGCGCAACTACTCTTCGTGCGATTCGCTCCTGCTCGGTTCCGAATGTGGCGCGCACACCTTCCCCTACATCGACGTGGACAACGACGACAGCGTGGTGGAACACGAAGCCACCACCTCGAAAATCTCGGAAGACCAGCTGCTCTACTGCCGCCAGCGCGGTATTCCGATGGAAGATGCCGTGAATCTCATCGTCGGCGGCTATGCGCGCGAGGTGATCAACAAACTTCCGATGGAATTTGCCGTCGAAGCGCAAAAATTGCTCGCCGTTTCGCTCGAAGGCAGCGTAGGTTGACCGCGGACAAAGGGCAGCTACATTATATTATATCCCAACCTCAACACAGAACTGACGGAGAGTCGGCACGCAAGTGCCGACCCCGCCGGTTTTTTCTTTATCCTCTCGTCTCATGCAACGACTCTTTTTCGCCCTCCTCCTCTTCTTTTGCACGCTGGGTGCGGCCGCGCAGTTGCCGGCCACGGTGTTGCGCGATTTAGATGGCCGCGCCGTGCGCACAGACACGCTGTCCAACGCCGGCCGCCCCATCATTATCAGCTTTTTCGCCACTTGGTGCAAACCTTGTAACCGCGAACTCTCGGCCATTGCCGACGTTTACGACGAATGGCGCAAAGAAACCGGCGTGCGCCTCGTAGCCATCAGCATCGACGAGGCGCAAAACAGCGAGCGCGTGCGCCCCTTCGTCGACGGCAAGGGCTGGACTTACGACGTGCTCCTCGATCCCAACAGCAATTTCCGCCGTGCGCTCAACGTCAGCCTCATTCCGCACGTTTTTATCCTCGACGGCAAAGGCAAAATCGCCTATTCGCGCTCGGGATATACCGAAGGGGGCGAAGAGAAACTCATTGAAAAAGTGCGCGAACTCATCGCCAAACCTTGATTTTTGCCCCCTTTTCCATGAAACATCTCCTCCCGCTCCTGGCTTTTCTCCTGGCGCAGCCCATCGCCGCGCAAGAAGCGACGAGCCCCCCCCCGCCTTCGGACCAAACCCCGCAAACTTCTTCCGAACCCGCCCTGCAATTGCACGGCAGCCTGCGCACCGACGCCCTCGTGCCCCAATATGACGAGCGTATCGGCACGGAACGCACCGAACATCGCGTGCTCAGCAACTCCTATCTTGACCTCCGCCTCACGTTTCGCCGCCGTTATGAAGCGGGACTGCGCGCCGAG
>ERZ773050.1215-NODE-1215-length-14354-cov-14.907546_pt1 | contig 14354 bp, 12 predicted proteins | sample MGYA00580632_ERZ773050 | MGnify/ENA primary metagenome ERZ773050 (study PRJEB29015, sample SAMEA2738123) | human oral metagenome | biome: human oral; feature: human-associated habitat; material: saliva | place: China | collected 2166 ... | reverse complement strand
GCAAGGAAGAAGGCTGTGCTGTTGTGGAGATGGAGTGCTCTGCTCTTGCGGCAGTTGCCCAGCTACGTGGAGTTGTCTGGGGGGAATTGCTCTTTACCGCAGATTCCTTGGCGGATCTGGACAACTACGACAGTCGTGACTGGGGCTCAGAAGCTTTTGATAAGGCACTCGAACTCTGTCTGATTATTGTGCACCACATGTGAGTGTTCTGACTATTTTTATGGTAGAATGTAGTTATGTTATTCAAATATTTTTTGGAAAAAATCAGGACGACACTGGGACGTTTATCGCCAGCCCGTCGCATCTTTTTAAGTTTTGCTCTGGTTATCCTCCTGGGTTCACTCCTTTTAAGCCTTCCCTTTGTGCAAGCAGCAACATCACAAGCGACCTACTTTGACCATCTCTTTACGACTGTGTCTATGGTCTGTGTGACAGGGCTCTTTACCCAGCCAGTAGCCTCTACTTACAATATCTGGGGCCAGTTGATCTGTATGATTTTGATCCAGATCGGTGGATTGGGTCTCATGACCTTTATCGGAATCTTTTATATCCAAGGCAAGCAAAAGCTCAGTCTTCGTGGTCGTGAGACCATTCAGGAAAGTTTTAGCTATGGGGAAACTCAGTCTCTAAAGGATTTTATCCGCTCGATCTTTCTGACGACTTTTCTGGTGGAAGGAATCGGTGCCTTTCTCTTGAGTTTCCGCTTTATTCCTGAATTTGGCTGGGGACGAGGGATTTTAACTTCTATCTTTTTGGCCATTTCAGCTTTCTGCAATGCTGGATTTGATAATTTTGGAAGTACGAGTTTGCTAGCTTTTCAAACGGACCCCTTGATCAATCTAGTGATTGCAGGTTTGATTATCACGGGTGGGCTAGGATTTATGGTCTGGTTTGATCTAGCGACCCAGTTTGGGAAAAAGAAAAAACGCCGTCTGCGTTTCCATACCAAGTTGGTTCTCTTTTTAACGGCGGGGATTTTGCTCTTTGGAACAGTATCGACTCTCTTAATTGAGTGGAACAATCCTGGGACGATTGGAAATCTCAGCGCTCCAGAGAAACTGCTGGTTAGTTTCTTCCAAACCGTCAGCATGAGAACGGCTGGCTTTGCTTCCATTGACTACACCCAGGCTCGACCAGTTACCTTACTGATCTACATCCTGCAGATGTTTCTGGGCGGGGCACCTGGAGGGACAGCAGGAGGACTCAAGATTACGACCTTCTTTGTCTTGTTGGTCTTTGCTCGCAGTGAATTATTGGGCTTGCCTCATGCCAATGTAGCTCGGAGGACCATTGAACCCCGAACTGTGCAAAAATCTTTCAGTGTCTTTATTATCTTCTTACTGACCTTCTTGCTGGGCTTGATCCTACTAGGGATAACAGCAGAAGGAAATCCGCGCTTTATCTACCTCATGTTTGAGACCATTTCAGCCCTTGCGACAGTTGGAGTGACGGCAAATTTAACGCCGGAGTTAGGTAAGTTAGCCCTCAGTATCGTTATGTTGCTGATGTTTATCGGCCGTATTGGTCCCTTGACACTACTGGTCAGTGTAGCTGAATACCAGCCAGACAAGAAAGATACGATTCACTATATGAAAGCAGATATCACTATCGGATAAGAAAGGAAGAACGATGTCAGATCGGACAATTGGAATTTTAGGCTTGGGAATTTTTGGGAGCAGTGTTTTGGCTGCCCTAGCCAAGCATGACATGAATATCATCGCTATTGATGACCACGAGGAACGCATTAATCAATTTGAACCTGTGCTGGCGCGTGGAGTAGTTGGAGATATCACGGATGAAGAACTCCTTCTATCAGCGGGGATTGACACCTGCGATACCGTAGTTGTCGCAACGGGTGAAAATTTGGAGTCCAGTGTTCTAGCGGTTATGCACTGCAAGAGTCTAGGAGTACCGACCGTCATTGCCAAGGTCAAAAGTCATACAGCTAAAAAGGTTCTAGAAAAAATCGGGGCAGACGCAGTCATCTCACCAGAGTTTGAAATGGGGCGCTCATTGGCGCAGACAATCCTCTTTCATAACAGCGTGGATGTCTTTCAGCTAGATAAGAATGTTTCGATTGTCGAGATGAAAATCCCCCAATCGTGGACGGGTAAAAGCCTCAGTCAGTTAGATTTACGTGGGAAATACAACCTCAACGTACTTGGTTTTCGTGCCTACGAAAATGCTCCTCTGGATGTCCAATTCGGACCTAATGACCTCTTGCAGGCAGATACCTATATCATGGCAGTCATTAATAACCAACATTTGGATACCCTAGCTGAACTGAGTGAGTAGGAGAGGAAGGGTACTCTCTTTCCCAAATAATTAACGAGTCAATATAAGTATTTTATAAGAGGGATTTAAGAAAAATTTTAACTTTTTCTTAATCCTTTTTAATTTTAGGAGATTATACTAGAGTCATCAAAAAAAGAAAGCTCTAAGGAGAATCCTATGAAATTCAATCCAAATCAAAGATATACTCGTTGGTCTATTCGCCGTCTCAGTGTCGGTGTTGCTTCAGTTGTTGTGGCCAGTGGCTTCTTTGTCCTAGTTGGTCAACCAAGTTCTGCGCGTGCTGATGTCGTCAATCCGACTCCTGCCCAAGTCGTGCCAGGCGCTGCTTCGGTGAGTGAAAAGAGCGACTTACCAGCAGGGGTTCTTAAAAAAGCAGTCGATGTAGCTCTTCCTTCAGAACAGTCTATTCCAACACCTAAAGCAAGTGTGGATACGACAAGCTCTTCAGAAAAAGCGGACGCAACTGCTAAAGAGCCAGTAGTAGCACCAAAAGAAGAAATGCAAGCAAAGCCAGATTCTAAGAAACAAACAGAAGATGCAGTTAAACCTGTGAAAAGTCCTGCGTCTACAGTTTCTGGACAAGACCGTGAAGCCAGTGAAGCGAAATCAGCGACCACTCCAGCTGAAGTGCAAAAAGGTGTGGCTGACAACACCAAAGACACAGTAGATGTCCCAGCCACTTACTTGGACAAGGCTAACTTCCCAGGACCATTCACAGCTGGTGTCAATCAAGTCATTCCATATGAAGCCTTTGGTGGAGATGGTATGTTGACTCGCCTTATCTTGAAAGCATCCGACAAGGCTCCATGGTCAGACAATGGTTCAGCCAAAAATCCTGCTCTTCCACCAGTAGAAAAATTGGGCAAAGGCCTTTACTTCTATGAAGTGGACTTGGCAGGTACTCAAGGTAAATCTGACAAAGAATTGCTTGACCTCTTGAAACAAAACGGCACACAAAGCTATAAAGCTACCATCAAAGTTTACGGTGCTAAAGATGGCAAGGCCGATTTGACTAATCTTGTAGCGACTAAAGAATTGACAGTGAACTTGAATGGGTATAAGTCCCTCAATGATATGAAATCTAAAATGCCAGCTGCTAGTCAGGATAAGATGATGCCTAACAAAGAGCAGGATAAAACCATGAATGCTAGCCAGCCTATGGCAACACCAAGCATGAAACAAGATCAAGCTCCAGCAGCCTCAAGCAAAATGTCTGATGAAGGCAAGATGGCATCTAATAACAAGGTATCAAGTCCAATGATGGCTGATCAAATGAAAGATCAAAAAGACATGCTTCCATATACTGGTGAAGCCCAAACATCAATGGCTACTATTGGATTCTTTGGATTAGCCTTGGCAGGTCTGCTAGGTGGACTCGGTTTGAAAGCTAAAAAAGAGGAAAATGACTAGTCTAGCTACAGACTTTCTATCTAGGATTTGAAAAATCCAGATATCGTTTAGAATGTTCGTAAAGAGATTAAAATAGTGTTATACTATTGTGGTATAGCACTGTTTTTTTCAAAGGAGAGACAGATGGGAAAGACAATTTTACTCGTTGACGACGAGGTAGAAATCACAGATATTCATCAACGTTATCTGGTTCAGGCAGGATATCAGGTTTTGGTGGCCCATGATGGAGTAGAGGCCTTAGAAATCTTCAAGCGAAAACCGATTGATTTGATTATTACAGATATCATGATGCCTCGGATGGATGGTTATGATTTGATTAGTGAGGTTCAGTATCAATCTCCAGATCAGCCTTTTCTCTTTATCACGGCTAAGACTAGCGAGCAGGACAAGATTTATGGCCTGAGCTTAGGGGCAGATGACTTTATTGCCAAGCCCTTTAGCCCTCGTGAGCTGGTTTTGCGTGTCCACAATATCTTGCGTCGCCTTCATCGTGGAGGTGAGACAGAAGTCGTCAGTCTCGGGGATTTACGGATGAATCACGGTAGCCATGAGGTCCAAGTCGGAGATGTGGCGCTTGATTTGACAGTCAAATCCTTCGAACTTCTATGGCTTTTAGCCAGCAATCCAGAGCGAGTTTTTTCTAAGACAGACCTCTATGAAAAGGTCTGGCAAGAAGACTATGTGGATGATACTAATACCTTGAATGTTCATATTCATGCTCTTCGACAGGAGTTGGCTAAACATGCTAGTGCAGAAACACCGACCATCAAAACCGTCTGGGGCTTGGGCTACAAAATTGAGAAAGCACGAGGTAGTCAATGAAATTAAAAAGTTATATTTTAGTGGGGTATATCATTTCAACACTCCTAACGATTATCGTGGTTTTTTGGGCCATCCAGCGAATGTTAATTGAAGAAAGAGAAATTTATTTCCTAGTGGGTATGACTCTCGTGGCTAGTTTTATCGGTGCTGGGATTAGTCTCTTTCTCCTATCGCCTGTCTTTACTTCATTGGGCAAACTCAAGGAACATGCCAAGCGGGTAGCAGACAAGGATTTTCCATCAAATCTGGAGGTTCAAGGCCCTGTAGAATTTCAGCAATTAGGCCAAGCTTTCAATGAAATGTCCCATGATTTGCAGGCGACCTTTGATTCCTTGGAAGAAAGCGAACGAGAAAAGGGCTTGATGATTGCCCAGCTTTCGCATGATATCAAGACCCCCATCACTTCGATCCAAGCGACGGTAGAAGGGATTTTGGATGGGGTTATCAAGGAAGGAGAACAGGACCATTATCTAGCAACCATTGGGCGCCAGACTGAAAGACTCAATAAACTGGTTGAGGAGTTGAATTTTTTGACCCTAAACACAGCTAGAAATCAGGTCGAAACGACCAGCAAAGACAGCATTTTTCTGGACCAGCTCTTGATTGAGTGCATGAGTGAATTTCAGTTCTTGATTGAGCAGGAGGAACGAGATGTCCATTTGCAGGTAATCCCAGAGTCTGCCCGGATTGAGGGAGATTATGCCAAACTTTCTCGTATCTTGGTGAATCTGGTCAATAACGCTTTTAAATACTCTGCTCCAGGAACCAAGCTGGAAGTGGTGGCTAAGGTGGAGAATAACCAGCTTTCAATCAGTGTGACCGATGAGGGGCAGGGCATTGCCCCAGAGGACTTGGAGAATATTTTCAAACGCCTTTATCGTGTCGAAACTTCGCGTAATATGAAAACAGGTGGTCATGGCTTAGGTCTTGCGATTGCGCGTGAATTGGCCCATCAATTGGGTGGAGAAATCACAGTTACCAGCCAATACGGCCTCGGAAGCACCTTTACCCTCCTTCTTAACCTCTCTGGTAATGAAAATAAAGCTTAGTAAGTGTCTAGTGTTTTGAGATAAATAGAAAATATTGAACTAACGGAAAATCCGTTAGTTCTTTTTTGTATTTTGGGAAGAAAATATGTCAGATATTGCTTGAAAATTAGCTGAGATTTGATTATTAACAGAAAACACTGTTGTTAGAATAGTAGTGGAGGTAGAAAATGGATAACAATGATTTACTTTTTAGGAAACCACCTAACAGACTGGAAAAACTTATGGAGGATCATGGGGTTACTTTGAAAGAGGTTAGTGAAAATACGGGTATACCTATAACTACACTTTCTGGGTACAAAAAAAATCAGCGTACTCCTAAAAAAAATAATGCAGAGATACTTGCTAAGTATTTCGGTGTCTCGGTTGCTTATTTGATGGGGCTTGATGATGCTCCTAGTATTGATGGAAGTAAAAAGATGACTCCACTCCAGTCACTTGTTAAAAACAGTAAATTATCTCTTAAAGAAATAAGTGAGGCAACTGGTATAGGATACTCTACACTTGGAAATTACAACCAAGGAAGTAGAAGTCCGAATGCTAAAAATGCTCAATTACTATCAGAATATTTAGGAGTATCTATCCCATATCTACTTGGTTATGAAGAGAACTCTATGGCTAATAAACCAAACGCAACAATATCGATAGAGTTAGTTAAAGAACTTTATTCTATCAGTGAAAAAAGGGCAAAACTTCTACAGGAATACATAGAACTTGATAAAAAGGAAAGAGATATTATCAAACAGATAAAGGAAATAGTTCGATAATTTATTGATTGTCCCTTTAAAATAGAATTTCTCATTATACATTATGATATAGCTGTGAATAAATCACCATCAGCTGGTGATAAGAAAGGATAACCCAATGACAAGACAAGCGCAACAATCACGTGACCTAGTATTGAAAGAAATTATGAAGTCACAAAATATGACAAGAACGAGAGCACATTTAATTTTGAAAGAGCTAGAGGAATTTGGTTTGTTTCAGTTTTCTGATACTGGTCAGTTTTTGTTGAAAGTAGGTGTTTAGTATGAAGCGAATTTCTGCAAGCCAGATTCAATCAAGTGAAAGATTTTATAGAATACCAAAAATATTTGTTGAATCGCCACTTTATAAACCGATGAGTACAGATGCTAAATTTACATACGCTATCTTGAAAGACCGTTTTGAACTATCTCTTAGGAATAACTGGATTGATAAAAATGGAGATGTCTATCTGATTTATACAATTACTGAACTTCAAGAAATTTTAGGCTATGGTAATAAAAAAGTTATTAAACTAAAAAAAGAGCTCCAGGAATATGGCCTCTTAGAAGAGGTTCGACAAGGTTTGAATAAGCCTAATCTACTGTACTTGGGCAATATTGACTATCAAGTTCTCCCTGCTGAAGAAATTCACTCCAACCCATCGGCAATGGCGGAAATGTCAAAACGACACTTCCAAAAAAATCAAGGAAATGTTAGAACGACATGTCAAAAAATTTCGAAACGACACGCTAATGATACTGAGAATAACGAGACTGAATTATCTAACGATACTAATCGATACGAGGGTGAGTCATCTTTATCTGATTTATCAATTTCTGAAGCATTTAAAATGGGGCAACATGGTTTTCTTTCTCCTCAACTAGTTCAGAAACTCAGTTTGTTTGGAAAAGATGCAAAAATTCTTGAAAATAAGATTTATCAATCAAAACGTAAAGTTGAGACAGATTACAAGAACCTCTTATCTAATCAAGAAATTTATGGAGAGGTGTGGCTGCAGGATCTTGAACGTGAGCTTGATAAATTGATTTTTAAAATCAAAACCGGAGAGGCTGAAGGAAAACCAATCCAGAATGTTCCAGCCTACTTTTACAAAATGATGATTCGTTTTTGGAAGATGGCTCTACTCATCGAAAAAGAACAGGGATTTATGGAGGTATCAGCACAAAGTGAGTACGCTAGACAATACCCTGCTGAGTGTCCTAGTCTGATTGCCCATTATTATCCAGACAAACTATCAGAGATTAAACTGAATCACTATTTAGCTGAGTTGTCTAAGAACACCGAAACATGTTAAAAGAAAGAGAGTTGATTTTATGGAATTGTTTAATCATCAAGAGAGAATTAACAGAGGACAAGCTATGAAAGCTACACCTTCCCAACCAGTTCAAGAGATTGAAATGATTGTAGAATATTTTGATGAAACGCTAGACAGTTAGGTAAAGGAGATAGAATGAAGCATGTTGACGACAAATTATTGCTGGTTGCTAAAAAAATGTGTAGCCCTGACGTTTTTAAACTGTATGAGTTTGAATATAGAAACCCTCAAGCAGTTAATCTTTTTAATATGATATTTGGGACAGTTTATTCTCCCTTTGAATCGGCAATAGGATTAAGTATGTTTGAAGGTTACTTCCCCAAAAATTTTTATATTAACTTTTTATACGCTTGTACTGAACGTGTTTTGGGAGACGAAGAAACATTTTCACGATTTATTGAGCTAACAAATCTATCAATTAAATTTTTAGAGAAGGCTGATAATGTTTCACTTGATTTATCAAAAATCAAACCTATTATAGAGGAGATATTGGCAGAATATAATGAGTTGATTGATGGTTATATTCAAAGAGGTTTACTAACTGAAGAAGCTATACAAAATAAAGCTATTATATAGTATTCAACCTTGACCTGAGCAAGTCATGAAACTACTTTTGTTCTTTGAAAATTGAATATCCACTGTCCCGATTAGCGCAGTCTAGGCATAAAAAGAAGAACAGGGGCGGTGTGTATCTAGAAAGTATATCTAGTGCTGACTGCATGATGTAAAGTCACGGTTGACTTGTCCCGTAAGACGAAAGAGTTTGCGATTTCTAAACTATAAATCGTGCGTAAAAAACACAGTAGAGATGTACGGCATCAACTCGGCATGGCTGTAAATCAGCCTTTGATTCAAAAAGGAGGAGAATATGAATCAAATAAAATCAACTAGTGAGGTTACACTCACTGACTTAAGACGACTAGGTTTGCAAGGTGATGCAACCGCACGACTTGCAAGTGGTGAAGAAATGAAATTAACTAGTAAGTATGGTCTTATTCCAAAAAATGGATATGTGGCAGGAAAACTTCAAACCGTTGAAATGATTGCAGAATACTCTAAAATCTATAGAGATATACGCACCATTAAACGTGGAGATATTTTAGTTGCCAGACGAATTAAGCAAGGTAATAAAACTATCTTACAACTAACTGGTAAAGGTTATCACCGACCTAGCGGTAAAATTTAACAGATAGAGTCTTCATCTATCTGTTTTAGGGAATAAGGAACTATTTCTTTATTGCTGAAAGCAGATAGGTGATGTTATGAAAAGGTGAAGAAATGAGTATTATACAGATCATAGTTACAGCTATTCTTTTATCATCAGGGATTCTGGTATCTATGACTTTTATACCAAATAAATTGTCTGATAAAATCTCACGAAAACTAAAAGACTATTCAAATAAGCATTGTTTTAAATAATATCAAAAAGGAGAAATCAAATGGAAATCATGAATGAAGTTAAGAAAGTTATGTTGGCTAGTGTTATCGCAACCGCAAGTGTTGGAGTAACGACGCAAGTTACTGCAGAAGAGGTAAAACCTTCAGAGCTAAATTCAAGTAACCAACAGAAGACAGTAACTCAAAAAACAGTTACAGAAACTGATGTCGCACTCTCTCAAGCAAATGTGGAACAGGCAAACGCAGTTGTAAAAAAGCAGGAGGAGATTGTAAAATCTAATCAAAACGAGGTAAACGATGTAGAGAAAGTAGTTGGAGAAGCTACAGAAGCTGTTGCTCAAGCGGAGAAAGTTGTCAAGGAAGCTACTCTTAAAAATATCCAGGATGCAAAAGAAGATGTCTCTGCAAAAGAAATTGCTGAGAAGAAGGCTCAAGAAGAACTATCCATTTCTAAAGAGCAGCAAAAGCTAGCTGAAAAGAATGTTACTGATCAGGAAGCAAATGTCATAGAAGCTACGAGAAAGCTTGCTGGCAAAACAAAAGAAGTTACAGATGCAAAACAAATTGTAGCTGAAAAACAAGCTATTTTAGACGGCACTGGAGTTTCAGGCATTGTTGCCAACGCTGAAGCAGCTAAGCGAAACTTGGAAATGAGCGAAGAAGCTGCATCACAAGCTCGAGAAGATTTGGTGACTGCTAAAAAAGCGGATGAACAACGTGCTTCTAAACTGAAACAGGCAGAAGCAGAGGTAACGAGTACAGAAAGAACTAGGTTGGTGAAAGCGCAGGATTTAGATCAAGCGATTACTAAAGCTACTAACTCTGAAAATCAGTATCGAGTAGCTAAAGAAAATCTATCTAAGGCTCAAAGTATTCTGGATAGTTTGACAACAACCTCTATCACTTATCCTGCTGGCTATGTTGAAGCTTTAAAGGCTTACTTCAATAACCCCACTGAAGAAAATTCAAATAAGTTACAAGAAATTGCCAAGAAAGGAATGACTGCTGCTGGATTTAGCTCGCCAGATGGTGGTGAGACTTATTACGGTAATACAAACTCTCCATTTAAGCCCAGTGAAGCAGATAAAAAGACTGTGATTACTGATGTCAATCACTTATCTACTGAAATTCAAGATGAACTTGCCATTTTCAATGCACATCTGATTAATGATTTCCGTCGATTGATGGGAACAGATGATATTCCAGTTTTAGTGAATCGAGATATGCAGAAAGTGGCACAGAAAGCAACTCAACTATCTACTAATCAGTACGGCCATGACCTAGATGCTTTGAACACTGTTGCGAAAGAAGTTGGTTTAAATCAAGGGAATCAAGGTCTGCTTGCTGAAAACATTGGCTTTCAACATGCAGGTGATGTAGTAACATTAGCTGATCTGAAACAACAGGCATACAACAATATGGTTATGATGCTGTTTTATGATAAGCATGCTGATTGGGGCCATGCTTTAAACTTTGCAGGACTTGATCGTAAGTCAGTCACGCTACAGTATATCGGTGTAGCAACCAGAAAGACAGATCTTGGTTTGATTGCGATGCACTATGTTGGAACAGATTCTAAAACAATTGATTTGCTGAAAAATGGTTTCCATCAAAATGTTAAAGTTGATACTAAGAACAATCTAGCTAGTCTTCAGGAAAGAATTCAAGTAGCTAGAAATTCTGTGGCACAGGCTCAGGATACTTATGATACTGCGAAAACGAATCATAAGGATGCTCAAGCTAGAAAAGAACAAGCACAGACAGAATATAGTCAAGCAGAAGTTACGGCGCAAAATGCAGTGACTAACCGTAATGATATTCAGAATATTACTTTAAAAACTCCTGAAGCAGAAGCTAAGTTGAAGCAGGCAGAAGCAAACCTTGAAAAAGCTGGTTTAGAAAATAAACAAGCGCAAGAGGCTTTGGAACAGTTGAATGCGGATGTGCAAAACAAACGTGAAGTACATGCGTTAGCTAAGGATAAACTAGCTGAAAAACAAACTGAATGGAAATCACTGAATGAAGCTTTGACTGCTGAGAAAGAGGCTTTGATTGCTAAACAAGTTGAACTTGCTCGAATTAAAGAACTTGTCCTCAGTCGTCAAGCCTTACTTTCAGAATCAACTGAAGCCTTGAAAGCATCAAAAGAGCGAGTAGAAGTTTTGCAAAATGCACCACAACTCTTAGAAAAGGCAAAAGTTAATCTTGAAGCTGTTCAAGAAATTTTGAAAGAAAAGAAATCAGTTCTTGAGTTAGCAATTTCAAAACTAGAAACTGCAAAAGTAGAACAAAGAAAGGTATTAGAGGCTCATGAAGAGTTGTTGGCGGCTTATCGTGATTATCTGGAAGCCCAACAAGAAATTGAGCATCAAAAAGAGTTAGAGGCTCAGAAGGCAAGTATTGAGCGAGCTGGAGGACATCCAGTTCCAGTGATTCAAAATGGTAAGATTGTAAAGTATGTGCAAGATCAAGTTAAGAAGCAAGTTGCAAAAGTCAAAAATCCAGTCTATCAAGCACCTGTTGCAAGATACGAATTACCTAAGACGGGAGAAAAAACTTCAAGTCTTTGGTTCTTGGGAATGGTAACTATTTTACTTTTAAGTTTGTTGAAAATTAAACGAGAATCTAAGGAAAATTAAATTAAGTAAAGTCATCAAGGTTTCTTGGTGCCTTTTTTGTTGGAGAAAGAAATGGAAATTATATATTTTAGGGCGAGAGCTCCTTCAAATTATATCGAAAGCGAATAATATTGAATACTATATTAAAAGTTAAAGGAGAAATCATGAAATTCAATAATGAAACAAGAGCATTCGGATCAATCCGAAAAACAAGACGATGGGGAACGTGTGGAGTAATTCTTGGTCTAGCTGCCTTAGGTTTGATGACTAGTCCAGTTAGAGCAGATGAACGAGTGAATCCAAATCCTGCTACAAATGCGAAAAGTTTACAAGACTCCCCAACAGTGGATGCTACAAAAGACCAAGGTAGTGCAGAAAAATCAACAGGTTCTGTTGAAGTCACTGTTAACCGAGAGAAAGTAGAGTCTGCGGTATCGGCTGCTAAAGAAGCAGGTTTAATTGTAAAAGAAACTGAAGTTGATGGTGGTTTGGTGACTAATCCTGATGTGTTAGCTAAGAAAACTGCTGAAATTGAGTCTACTTATGAAAAACAAGCGACTACTGTTGTAAATGAGTCTAAGAAGTACAAAGAGGAAGTAGAAACTCGTAAAGAAGAGATTAAAACGATTACTGCTGAGAACAATGAAAAGCAAGACTCTTATAACAAAGCCAAAGCTCAGTATGATAAAGATTTAGCAGACGCTACTACTAAAAATGCTCAGATTGATAAAGAAAATCAAGAAAAGAATGAGCGTTTAAAAGCTGAAAAAGAGCGTGTAGCTAAAGAGAATGAGCGTATTAAGCAAGAAAATGCTCTTGCTAAGTCTACTTATGAAAAAGCAGTAGAAGAAAAAGCTAAGAAAGACGCTGCTATTGATAAGGAAAACGCAGATGCCAAGAAAGCTTACGAAGAAGCTTTAAACCAGTGGACTATTGAAAAAGGTAAGTCTGAGGCTGATTTAACAAAATACAAAGAGCAATTTGCTAAGTATGAAAAAGCTTTGGCTGAGTTAAAACTTAAAAATGAGCAGATTGATAAAGATAATGCAAAAGCCCAAGACGATTACAACGAGGCTTTATTAAGATACCAAACGGCGCGTACTCAATATGAACAAGACTTAGCAGAGTACAACCGTAAGTTGGAGGAATATAACAAGCTAACTAATAAAGGTCAAAACACTGGTTTGAAAGTAGTTGGTGAGTTTGATGAGTCTAAACGTGGTTCTCTTGATTATTACTCTAAATTGAAAGCAGTATTTGGAGAAGACAAGGATTTAGAGTTACCAAAAGGTTCACTTGGGGCGACAAGTGCTACGACTTTAACTTTAGATAAAGGTTTTGTAGAGTTTAGAGAAAAATACACTTCCGATGTTCCTAAATATGGTGGAGCTTTCGTCAAAGGCTTTGAGCAAGGAAACAAATTCACTCTTCATAATATTGGTGAGACACTTACAGGTAAGAAAATTTCCGCTACTTTTACGGTAAGAAAAACCCCAACCAAGGAATTTGATTTTGATTATAGTCCATCAAGATCTTGGATTTGGTGGTATAAAAACGGTGAAGCTGGACCAGTTTCTCCTATTGGGTTCTCAATGGGTAACACCTTAAATGTTGAGTGGGATATAGACTTCTTTGATGAGGTATCAAAGAAGCCTATCAAACTAGGGGTATCCAACATCTTTGCAGATTTAGACTACAGACAATCTGTTCGTTACACTTATGATGATCCAGACAATTTAGGTGTTGTAGTTAATGCCTCAGATTCTCAAGTTGTTGAAAAAACTGTCCGTGGCGAGAAGTTTTGGATGGGTATAAAACAAAATGGTACTCGTAACAATAACGATGAGAGTGGTCTTGGTCGTTGGAAAGTTGGGGATCCTTACTATGAAAATGCAAACGACGAAAAAGATACTCCAATTGGTACTGTTCTAAGTGTAGGTAAAGGTTACACACACCACTTAACTTACTTAGAGAATGGTGACTGGAGCTTAAATCCTTATAGTGCAGCCGCAGCTGCTCGATACAAAGAGTATGTGCATGCAGAAAAGAAAAAATTGGGTGAACCAATTCCATCAGACTATGATTTGTATGCGTCAGGGTACCAGTTCCTCCTATGGGGTAGTGGTACATCAATTGATGCAGTGACTCCACCAATCGAACCAAAGACTCCAACTACACCTAAGTTAACTCAAAAAGACAAAGAAACTATTGAGAAACCAACACCTAAACCAGATGATTTCACAGTTCCAAGACCTTTAGAACCTGAGTATAAGCAGAAGGATAAGACTCCATTGACACCTCCTACGGAGAAACCTTTATTAGCCTCACCAAAAGATGAACCAGATAAACCTCACGTTCCTATTCCGAGTGAACCTCCTACACCAGACTTAAAACCTGTGCCAAATGAGGTCGCGCCGAGAGAAATTAAGGTTACATACACTAGCTTGAAAACTACGCCTACTGTAGAAAAGTTAGTTAAGAACTCTGCAGGTACAAATGTGAATAATTCTTCAGTACCCAAGTTATCAGAAGTTGTTTGGGAGTTAGAAACTAAAGCTCTTGCAGCAAACAGAAAAGAAACCACAATCTATGAGTTAACGGACAACTTACCTCAAGGGTATCTACTTGATTTAGCAAAAACGGTAGCTCAAAACCAAGACTTTACTGTAACTTACGATAAAG
>ERZ773050.1214-NODE-1214-length-14366-cov-13.705052_pt1 | contig 14366 bp, 9 predicted proteins | sample MGYA00580632_ERZ773050 | MGnify/ENA primary metagenome ERZ773050 (study PRJEB29015, sample SAMEA2738123) | human oral metagenome | biome: human oral; feature: human-associated habitat; material: saliva | place: China | collected 2166 ... | reverse complement strand
CTGGCGCGCTACGCCTCCGAAGACCGCATCGAAAATGCGCCGCTCAAAAAGTACCTTCCCGCGCCCAGCGCCAAGGCAATCTCCACGCACCTTGACCTGCACACCGTTGGGGAGATGCTCGATTACTTCCCGCGCAAGTACCTGCCGCGAGGTGAGCTCAGCTCCTTCGCCGAACTCGTTGAGGGTCAGGACGTCACCATCATCGCCCGCGTGGTGCACGTGAGCACCCGAACCATGGCGGCGCGCCGCGGCAAAATCACGGAAGTGACCATCACCGACCGGCTCTCCGACGCCACCGGGCAGGAGGCACCCGCAGGTTTTGGTGCCGCTGGCTTTGGTGCTGGTGGTCCTGTATCCGTGGTGTCCGGGCGCGCTAACCGCCCCGGCGCATCCGGCGCGTCTAGAGTATCCGGAGCGCCCGCGCAGAACTGGCAGGCAACCGGGATGCACAACCCGCGCATCAACGCGCTCGCTCATTCCACGCACAACCCCAGTGCGCACAACCCAGCCACGCACAACCCCGCTACCCAGAACCCGGCACAGGGCAGGGGAGCGCAACCCGCCTCCTATAGCGGCTACGCAGACAGCTACGGCCAAGATTCATTTGGCCAGGACAGCTTCGCGCAGGATAGTTTTGCGCAGGGAGGCCTCTTTGGTGTGCCCACGCCCAGCATGACGAACCCCGGCGCGGGCGTGCTCATTGGCTCGCAGATGAAGCTCTCCTTCTTCAACGCCTGGACCGCCGCCCGCGAAATCCGCGAGGGCGAAACCATGATGTTCTCCGGCAGGGTCGGCATCTACCGCGGCGAATACACCCTCACCAACCCGCACTACGCCCTGCTCTCGAAGGACGCCTCCGGCGCGGACGTTACCGACGCCGCCACCGCCCCCGTGCCCGTCTACCGTGCCCCCGTGAAGCTGCCCACCGACCGCATTAGCGGCTACATGGCGCAGCTGCTCGAAAAGGTGCCGCTCAAAGAACTCGAAGACCCTGTACCCTACACGATTCGTCGCGCCCGCAAGGTGCCGTCGCTGGAGTGGACGTACCGCGCCCTGCACACCCCCGACTCGGAGGACACCTGGCGTGCCGCGCAGGCGCAGATGCGTTACCGCGAGGCGTTCGTGCTGCAGAGCGCGCTCGCCCGCCTGCATTCGGTGCGTGCCGCGCACCTGACCCAGCCGCGCCCCGCAGTGGAGGGCGGCCTCGCCGATCAGCTGCTGGAGGTTCTGCCCTACGAGCTGACCGAGGGACAGCAGAAGGTAGGCGCTGAGATTGCCGCGGATCTGTCGAGTGAATCGCCCATGAACCGCCTGTTGCAGGGTGATGTGGGTTCCGGTAAGACCGTGGTGGCTCTGCGCGCCATGCTGCAGGTTGCCGATGCGGGCGGCCAGTCCGCGATGCTCGCCCCGACCGAGGTACTTGCCGAGCAGCATTTGCGTTCGGTGTTGGACATCCTGGGGGATATGGCGGCACCCGAAGATGCTGACGGTTCTGCCGCTGGAACTCCCGCGGAGAGCGGGGAGGAACCCGGCCGTGTGCGTGTGCGCCTGCTGACCGCCTCCATGGGTACCCGCGCCAAGCGCAAGGTTCTGCAGGAGCTCGCCGACGGCACCGCCCAGATTGTGATTGGCACCCACGCCCTGCTCTCCGATGAGGTGAGCTTCCACGATTTGGGTCTGGTCGTCGTGGACGAGCAGCACCGCTTCGGCGTGGAGCAGCGCGACGGCCTGCGCGGCACCGACGGCGCCCTGCCGCACCGCCTGGTCATGACCGCAACGCCCATTCCGCGTACCGTCGCCATGACCGTGTTCGGTGACCTGGACGTGTCCGTGCTCGACACCCTGCCCGCCGGCCGACAGAAAATCTCAACGCACGTTGTGCCCCTCGCCGAGAAGCCCGCCTGGGCGTCCCGCCTGTGGCGGCGCGCCCGCGAAGAAATCGACGCGGGCCACCAGGTGTATGTTGTCGTACCCAAAATCGGGGAGGACGGCGACAGCCTGGAGGAAGGCGCGGCGTTCTTTGGCGCATCTAGCCTGAACGGTGCGGGAACCGGCGCGGGCAACTCGGCCCAGGGCTATTTCGGTCAGGGCGGTAACGCCAGCAGCGACGGCAAGGTTCAGCTGACCTCGGTCGCCTCAATGTACTCCTACCTGAGTGCTGAGGATGCCCTCGTCGGCGTGCGTATCGGCATCCTGCACGGCCGCATGGACCCGGCGGAGAAGACCGCCGTCATGACCGCTTTCGAGCGCGGCGAAATTGACCTGCTCATCAGCACCACCGTCATTGAGGTGGGCGTGAACGTCCCGAACGCCACGCTCATGATCATCATGGACGCCGACCGCTTCGGTATCTCGGGCCTGCACCAGCTGCGCGGTCGTGTGGGTCGCGGCGGCTACGCGGGCACCTGCCTGCTGGTGACCCGCCAGGAGGAGGGTGGCGTGTCCCGCGAGCGCCTGGATGCGGTCGCCTCCACCACGGACGGCTTTGAGCTCTCTCGCATCGACCTGGCGCAGCGCCGTGAGGGTGATATTCTGGGTGCTGCACAATCGGGTTCGAAGAGCACCCTGCGGTTTTTGCGGGCGCTTGCCGATGCCGACATTATTGAGCGTGCCCGTGAGGATGCCCGCTCGGTGGTGGAGAAGGACCCGACGCTGGCTAAGCATCCGTCTTTGGCGCGTACGATTGACCGTGCCCTGGACGCTGACCGTGAGGCGTTCCTCGGCAGGGGATAAGCGCCCAACGGGGAAGAACGCCCCTGCCAGACCCGCCCATCAACCAGCCTTGCCCACCACCCGCTGAAACCGTGACTTTAACACACCGCACTAGTTAAGAGGAGAAACCCTATGAGCCGTATTATTTCCGGTGCCGCTGGAGGCGTTCGCCTTGCCTCGGTTCCGGGGGATAATACTCGCCCCACCACCGACCGGGTGAAGGAATCCCTCTTCTCCAAGTTGGAGAGCTACGACATTATTCGTGGTGCCCGCGTGCTGGACGCTTTCGGCGGCTCGGGCGCGCTGGGCTGTGAGGCGCTATCGCGCGGTGCGGCCTCCGTGACTCTGCTGGACACCTACCCGAAGGCTGTTGCGGTGATTCGCAAGAACGTTGCCGCGGTGGAGAAGGCGATGGGCCGCGCTGGCTCTGGTTCTTCTAACGCTGCCGGTTCTGCGGCGCGCGTGCAGCAGTCTCAGGCGCTGACCTACGTGAACTCCGCCTCCGGTCCGTGGGACCTGGTGTTTGTTGACCCGCCCTACGCCATGCCGAACGAGCAGGTCACCGAGCTACTGGAGGCGCTCACCCCCAAGCTTGCCGAGGGTGCCGTGGTCGTGGTGGAGCGTTCTTCGCGCGATGCGGAGCCGGTGTGGGGCGAGGGCCTGTACTGTTTTTCGACCCGTCAGCACGGCGAGACGGTTCTCTACTATGTGGAGCCTGACGAGGTGGAGGAACAGACGGGTGACGAATCCAGCGACGAGCCCGGCAACGAATCCGGCGAGGAAGCTGAAGAGCTCGCCGCCTAAGTTTGCAGCCTCAGCTCACTGCCTCATCTTTCCGCCCTCAGCCTGCGCTCGCCCGCATGCCGCTGACCCGCATCCTAAGTTCGCCCGTATCTAGTCATTCCAACGTCTGATATTTATTCGTGAAGGGACCGCCATGATTGCCCTCTGCCCCGGATCTTTTGACCCCGTGCACCACGGCCACCTAGAAATCATTGCCCGCGCCGCTCAGCTCTTTGACAAGGTGATCGTGGGCGTGGCGCACAATAGCTCCAAGAAGTACCGTTTCTCCCTGGATGAGCGCGTGCAGATGGTGCGCGAGTCCCTGCAGGAGCTTGGCATTGAGGGCGTGAGCGTGGAGCCGATTCCGCCGGGCGTGCTGCTTGCCGAGTACGCGGCGGAGCGTGGCGCGAAGGTGCTGGTGAAGGGTCTGCGTTCGGCGACGGACTACAGCTATGAGGCTCCGATGGCGAGCATGAACCGCCACCTGGCGCAGGTTGAGACAGTGTTCTTGGCGGGTGAGGACCGCTACGGTGCGGTGTCGTCCACGATTATTCGTGAGGTGGCGTCGCTGGGTGGTGACGTGACTCCCTTCGTGCCGGAGGCGGTCGCCCGCGCGCTGAAGAGCGCCTAGGAAAACGCCTCATCAACCCAGACGCACACCACCTTGTGCGCACCCACCCGACACGCCCGGCATGCCTGACACACTCAACAGGCAAAGCAAACTGCCACTGACTGGGCAAACTGTACCGCCGACCGGGCGCTTAACTACCTCTTAACTACCTGTGGAGTAGCCTCGACCGACCGATTAAGTGCCGCGCGGCGCCTCCTTAAGGGGATATTTAAGAGGTGAGCGCCACTTAAAGAGATTTAAAAGGCGCTTAATCTTGATTAACGGTGCGAATGACCCCTAAAATGGGATTTTGGTTTATACATTTCGTAAGGAGAAACGCCATTTCACGTGCAGACGCATCGCCGCTGGTTGTATCAGTCACTAACCTGATTCACCGCCCCGGCACCATGGAAACTCTCACTGAGGTTCTGCCCGCACCGGCAGACCTGGGTAACACGCTCATCGGCGTGGAAGAGGGTTCGGATATTGACCTCGATATTCGTATGGAGTCTGTTGTTGATGGTATCCTAGTAACCGGCTCCGTTGTTGTGGATGTACACGGCGAGTGTAGCCTTTGCTTGGATCCGATTGATTACGAGATGTCGGCCAATATTCAAGAGCTTTTCGTCTTTGAGAAGGCCCCGGCTGGCGGCCCCGAAGATGAAGTAGATGAGCAGTACGCCGTTGAGGATGATTCCATCGACCTTGAACCGGCTCTGCGGGACGCAGTAATCCTTCAACTGCCGTTCCAGCCTGTTTGCAGGGACACCTGCCAGGGTCTGTGCGCCGATTGCGGTGCGCGCCTGGAGGATGACCCCGGGCATCATCACGAGGTGTTGGATCCGCGCTGGTCGGCCCTACAGGGCCTGCTCGGTGCAGATACCGAAAACTAAATTGTTGTTACTAGAGATTGTGAGATAGCTGTGGCTGTTCCCAAGCGCAAGATGTCCCGCGCTAACACCCGCGCACGCCGTTCCCAGTGGAAGGCATCCGTGCCCCAGCTGGTTAAGACCGTTGAAAACGGTCGCGTGACCTACAGCCTGCCCCACCAGGCAAAGGTTGTAACCGACGCTGCAGGCAACGCCCTGTTCCTGGAGTACAAGGGCCGTAAGGTTGCAGACGCCTAAGAAGCGGTGAATCCTTATGTTTGAATTTCCTAGTGTTGATACTAGGGAGTTGCGTAAACGTCTCGGGGTCGATATCGACGCCGAGACGTTTTTGCTATCCCTAACGCACCGTTCCTACGCCTTCGAGAACCCCGGGGTGGAGCATAACGAGCGCCTGGAGTTCCTGGGCGATTCGGTGCTTTCCCTGGCGATTGCTGAAGAAGTGTACCGACGCTACCCCGACCTGCCCGAGGGTGAGCTCGTGAAGCTGCACCACGTGGTGGTGTCTACGGTGGCGTTGGCGAAGGTGGCACGCGACCTGGATCTGGGCCGGTACATCCTGCTCGGTAAGGGCGAGATTCACACCGGCGGCGCCGATAAGGACTCGATCCTTGCCGACACCATGGAGGCGATTTTCGGCCTGACCTACCTGGAGTGTGGTCGCGAGGCGGCTCGTGACTTGGTGCTGCGCCTGATTGCGCCGCTGCTCGATGATGAGAAGGTCCTGAACTCTGGACGCGACTGGAAGACCGAGCTGCTGAACCTCGCCACCGCCCGCGGTTGGGGAGACGTGCGCTATGAGGTCACCGGTGAGGGCCCCGATCACGCGCGCGTGTACACTGCGGTCGCTATTGTGGCGAACCAGCAGGCCGGTACCGGTGTGGGTCCGAGCAAGAAGGAAGCGGAGCGCCTTGCCGCTGAGCAGGCGTACCGCGTTCTGGTTTAGGCTCATTCAATCATCCTGCAGGTCTGCTAGCTCTGCGGGGCTCTTGATCCTGCAATCCCGTTGAGGTGGTAATTCATGCCCGAACTGCCCGAGGTAGAAACCGTCCGCGCAGGTCTAGCCGACCATTCATTGGGCCGCCCCGTGCGGGCGGTGCGCGTGGTCGATGCCCGTTCGCTACGCAGGCACCTGCCCGGTCCCGCCCACTTTGAGGCGGCGCTCACCGGCAGGGCGCTACGCGCAGCCTACCGCCGCGGCAAGTACCTGTGGCTGACCCTGAGCGAGGCGGACGGCACGCTTGCCGACGAGGCGCTCGTGGTGCATCTGGGCATGAGCGGTCAGCTGCTCGTGCGCGATGAGCCGGGCGGCGAATCGGAGGCTCGTGCGGCGTTTGATGAGCAGCCGCGGCACCTGCGCGTGGCGCTCGAACTAGGAGCGGCGGGAGCTACCCGTGGCGCAGCGAGCACCAACCGGGCGAGCACCAGTCGGGAGAGCACCGGGCAGCGGTTGCTCTTCGTGGACCAGCGCATCTTCGGCGGCCTGTTCCTCAGCCCGCTGGTACCGGACGTACCCGCAGCGGTTGCAACGAATGAAGCAGCGCCCGATGAAATGGGGCAGAGCGAAGTACCGGAGCGTTTTCTAGTACCGGAGGCGGTCAAGCACATTGCCCGCGACCCGCTGGACGAATTCTTCGACCCCGCGGCGGTGCGCCGCAAGTTCTTGCGCACCTCCAGCGGCATTAAGAAGGTACTGCTGGACCAGTCGGTCATCTCCGGGGTGGGCAATATCTACGCCGACGAGGCGCTGTGGCGTGCGCGGTTGCACTACGCGAAGCCCGCACGCACCCTCAGCGCCGCCCAAACCCGCGAACTGCTGGAGGCGGTTACCCAGGTGCTGCGCGAGTCCCTGGCGGCTGGCGGCACAAGCTTCGACGCCCTGTACGTGAACGTGCTCGGCGAGTCTGGCTACTTTGAGCGCTCGCTGAACGCCTACGGTCGTGCCGGGGAGCCCTGCCACCGTTGCGCGGAGGCGGGCCGCACCTCCCTGATGGTGCGCGAACCGTTCCAGAACCGTTCGTCCTACCGTTGCCCGCACTGCCAACGGGCCCCACGTGCTCGATAGGTCAAGGTGCTCGATCAGTTAAGGGCTCTCGATAGGTAAGAGCTTACGATAGGTAAGAGCTTACGATAGGCACAAACTCACGCTAGATATGCACGTGACGGCGTAGCTACGTTCCTCCCAGGAGGGGGATGTAGCTACGCCGTCATTCGTTTAAACCGCATTCGTTTAAAGTTCATTCGTTGAAACCAGGGAGCGGGGGAGCCGCCCCGAAAAGAAGCGCTTAGCGGCTGTGCTTGTTCCCGCTGTACCTGTCGCCGTAGAACAAGCCCAGGCGCTCGTAGCCTTCCTCAATCGACACCGAGGGTTCCCACAGCAGAAGCTCGCGGGTGCGGCGCTGATCAAACCAGTGCGCGGTCGACAGCTGCTCGGCGAGGAACTCCGTCATCGGCGGCTCATCACCGGCGGTCACGTTCTTCGGCAGACGCTCCCACACGCGCTCAATGACCTTACCCGCCAGAGCCGCAACCTTCGCCGGAACCGAGAAACGCGGGGCGGGAACGCCCACCGCCTCACAGAAACCACCGAGTAGCTCAGCGATAGTGCGCGGCTGACCGTTCGTCACCACCAGAGCCTGACCCGCAAAAGCGTCGAGGCGCTGATAGCCGCGCACCAGCGCATCCGCGGCGTTATCAATGTAGAGCGTATCAATCAGACCTGTACCGCCAGAGAGCAGCGGCAGACGGCCCGCGGCGGAACGCTCCAGAATGCGCTCGACCAGCTGGGTATCGCCCGGACCCCACATGATGTGAGGACGCAACGCACCCACGCGCAACACCCCGCCACCGGGCAGTGTGGTGCCGTTTGCCTCCAGCGCCAGGAGCTCAGCGGCAGCCTTAGAGCGGGCGTAGTTACCGCGCGCATGCTCCGGGGACGCCACGCCGGCACCATCACCCACAATCGCCGCACCGGCATGAGCCACCGACGGCGAGGAAATGTACAGGAACGAACCCACCGAATGGTTCAGCGCCGCCTGCAACAGGGTGCGGGTGCCCTCAATGTTGATGCGCTCATAATCAGCCCACTCGCCGCTGACCGAAACCTTCGCCGCAGCATGCACCACGCCGTTCACACCGGTCATCGCCAGATCCACAGCCTGCGCGTTCGTAATATCGCCGCGCACCTGCTCAAAACGCGGGCGCACCGAATCGGGCAGCAGAGCCGCAATACCCGAATCGCCACGCTGAAAAACACGCACATCGTAGCCGGCACGCAACAACGCCAGCACGCTCTCACGACCCAGCAGGCCGCTCGCGCCGGTAAAGAGGATGCGCTCGCCAATACGCGGCGCGAAATCAGGCTCCTCAATCGGGCGTAGCGAACGCGGGGCGGGGTCGGTGTAGCGTGCCGCCAGCGGCTGCGCCGGCTTGCGGAACCGCGCCGTCGGGGAAGTCACTGCATGCGAAGTCGACAGGCGGGACGCAGACAAGCGGGGTGCGGGCTCGTGGGAAGAGGACTCACGCGAAGAATGAGGGGACATCATACTCCTTAAACTTAGGGATCCGGCAGGCGCTTACGCCCCCGCAAGGACCTTCGACGCCCACTCACCCAGGGCGGGGCGGTCAATCTTCGAATTGTGGCGAATATCGGTCGGATGCTCGTGCACCACCAGCACCGCGGCAAGCTCCACGCCGGTATCCTCGGCAACCTTCTGACGCACCAGCTGCGAGAGCTCGAAGGGCGCCACACCCTCCGCGATGGGGAAGCGGTTGGCGCCGGGCACGCGATCGAGCAGGGCACGCTTAAGACCCGATGCCGACTGGCGCGCCTCCAAAGCGGCAGTATTCGCGGAAGCCTCAATGACCAGCACCGGGGCGGCGGTACCGGCAGGGCCCACCGCGACCAGGGCGGCGCGGCGCACCTCGGGCAGGGACTCGGCGGACTGCTCAGCCGCAACCGGGGTCAGTACACCCTGCGAAGTCAGCAGCACGTGCGCGAGGCGACCCTCAACCCACAGGCGACCCGAAGCGTCCAGATGACCGACGTCACCGGTATGATGCCAACCCGGAGTGCTAATGGACTGCTCCTCAGTCACCCACAGGGTGTCGTAGCGGTCCTTCACATGCGGTGCCGACACCAGAATCTCACCGGTCACACCCGGCTCATGGGTCAGCTCATCCGCCACCGAACCGTCCTGCAGCAGAGGCGCAATAGCCACCGCCGCACCGTACACCGCGAAACCAACGCACACGCCGTCACGGGCGAACGGGTCAAGCACCTCACCGGCAGCATTCGGGGTACCCTCAGCGATCGCCTGGCGAATCATCTCGAAAGACACATCGGTCACCGGCAGACCCTCGGTCATGCCGTACGGGGTGTGCAGGGAAGCGTTCGGCACCAGGGCGGAGAGCGCCTCCAGCAGCGGCACGGGAATCGGCGCGCCAGCACTCAGCACCGTCTGAACCTTAGCCAACGCCGCACGCTGCTCACCGTTCAGCTCATCGGCGGTCGCCACCACATTCACCAGGGCGGCAGGGGACGCAAAAACGACCGTCGCATCAATAGCCGCCGCAGCCGAGGCCAATGCAGAAGCCGTCAGAGTCTTCGGGCGGGTCACATCCATGGTCGGGGTCACGCTGGTAGCACCCAGCGCCGGACCCAACAGCGCAAACGGCGCGAAGCCAGCCACCAGACCGCTACCGGGTGCAAAACCGTACGTATTCGCAATGGCATCACGCATACCCGCCAGCTGACGCTGCGTGTACACCACACCCTTAGCCGGGCCGGTCGAACCGGAGGTGTACAGCACCGCCGCATCAGCATCCGGCACGGGGGAGGGGAACTCCACCACGGTCGGGGTGGGCACCGGCGCACCCGGAGTGCCGTCAGCGGCGGGCGCGGTAAACACCGAACCAGCAACACCCAGCAGCTTCTCCTGCACCGAACCCAGCGGCTCCACAGAAATACGCACACCCGGCCACATCAGGGTACGGGCGGCACTGAGCGCGGCGGGAATACCCACCAGGAAGCTCGGGTTAGCGCCCTTCAACGCGCGAGTCAGACCCGGAATACCCAGGCCGGTATCAGCCACCACAATGACAGCGCCCAGCTTCATGCAGGCGTAAATCAGGGTGGTCAGGCGGGCACCCGGAGGCACCATCAGGTTCACGCGGTCGCCCGGGCGCACACCCAGGGCGTGCAGGCGGGTCGCGGCGGCGTTGACCTGCTGGTTCAGCTCAGCCCAGGTCAGGGTCACAGAAACGGAGGTGCCGTCACCCTTGGGGTCCATGTCCACCACAGCGGTGGAGGCGTCGTCGGCGCGTTCGGTGAGGGCTGCGAGCATGGGGCGGAACGCCGCGGGAACAGCACCCTCAGCGCCCCCAGTCGTAATACCCTCAGCGGCGGTGCCCTCGCCGGTCGTCAGGCCGTGGCGGCGCGCGCGGGCGGCACGATGCTCCGCCTCCGCATTACGCGCCGGAACCAGCACACCATCCTCCAGCGTGCCGAAAGTCTGCGCAAGCCACGAAATCATGGGGGTGGCAATATCGTAATCCTCAATGACCAGGTGCGAGGCCTTCTCGTAGCGGTGCACCTTCGCCTGCGGCATGCGCTCCATCAGATCAAACAGGTAGCGGCGCTGGAACACTGGGTCCTTCGTGCCCCACTGGAAGAACGCGGGCACATCCAGGTCACGGATCTGCTCGGCAATACGCTGCATCGGCGTATAGGAAGGAACATCGGCACCGGTCGGAATATCACCCACAAAATTACGCACACCCTCACGCCACGCCGAATGAGCGTACGGCGCACGGTACGTACGGTAAATCGCCTCGTTGAGCGAGCTCGGGTACAGGCGCTTAGGCTGCGGACCCACCGGCTGCGGCAGGGCACCATCAAGCGCCCCGGCACCGGCAGAACCCGGCGCGGGCAGACGGCCCTCATTCTGAGCCAAACCCAAGGTCACATCAATAAACGCGGTCGAATCGTGAGTACCCCACTCGTGCACACCCAACGCCAGACGCAGGGCGGCAGGGATATTCTCAATGCCGTCATGGTAGACCGCGGTGTTCGTCAGCATCACGCCCGAAAGAATCTCACGATGCTCCAGCGCCCAACCAAAGGACACCAGCCCACCCCAGTCATGGGCGAGGGTCACGACCGGCTTATCGGTCTCATCCAGACCCAGCGCCTTCGTGAAATCACCCAGGTCAGCGATACGGTCCGTCAGGGTGCGGCGCTCACCCTCCAAATCCAGGTGGGTGCGCTCCGAATAACCCATATCAATCTGATCAACCGCAACCACACGCCACGGGGCGCGCTCATTCACGCCCGCATCCAGCACGGTACGCCACAGGTACGACCAGGTCGGGTTACCGTGCACGCACAAGATCGTGCCAATCGGCTCCAAACCCTGCTCGACCAGCACCGGAAGGTTATCCAGGTAGTGCCAGCGGCGCGCGCCAGCCTGCTGCGCCCGCTGCTCAATGGGGGCGGTGGTGGGCACCTCCAGAAGGTGGGAGTAGCGCGGGTTCACGCCCGCCCATTCCTCCGGATTGTAGGGAGGCTGAGCCTTAGGGAAATTCAAATGGCGCATACTGGGAATCCTTCCGGATCGAATCGGTGAATGTCTACCGCACTATGGCTAAAGGACTGCCGGTTAAGGGCAGCGACTATGGGCTGCAAGGTTAGGAGCTGCCGGCTAACGGGCTACCACTGAATCTCAAGCAGGGCAGTGTTCAGACCAGAACCCACACCCATGCACAGAATACGGTCGCCCTCCTTGTAGGTCGGCGCGCACTCGGCGAGAGTCATCGGCAGAGCCGCCGCAGCCACATTGCCCCACTTCGGGAAAGTCAGGGGGATGCGCTCACGCTCAATACCGACCGCCTCAATAATGGCGTTCGTGTGGGCGTTAGAAATCTGATGGGTCACGTAGGAGGTCATGTCGTTCCACTCCCAGCCGTCCTGATGCGCCTGCTCCCACGCCTGCGCCACCAGCTCCAGGCCGTGCTTAAGCAGGCCCTCGGCGTCAGTGTTCATGCCCTGATCCGCCTCGCCACCGATGCACAGGTTACGGTGCTCAGTGCCCGCGCGGGACACCGAACCGACGATGCGGTGACCCTCCGGGTGGCGGTCAGCGCGACCAATCACAGCCGCCGCCGCACCCGAACCGAGGGTCAGGGTCGCGAACTGCGCCAGCACATCCTCGCGGGTCGAATCGGGGTTGTTCAGGATGCGCACCGCGGTACGGTGCCACGGGGAGGGGTCCTCACCAGCCACAATCAGGGCGTAGTCGATAGCGCCCGCATCAATCATGGTGGAGGCGACAGTCATCGCGTTCACGAAGCCCAGGCAGGCGTTCGTAATATCGAAGTTCAGGGCGTGACGCGGCAACTCCAGGCGGTCGTGCACACCCACCGAAACGGCGGGCTCAAAGTTATCGCGAGTCACCGAAGCGTTAATCAGCAGGCCAATCTGGGAGCGGTCAATACCCGCCTGTTCGATAGCCTTCTCGGCTGCGGCAACCACGCCGTCCTCGAAGGTCTGGCCCTCAGCCCAACCGCGGCGAGTGCTAATGCCGGCTAGACGCTCCAGCAGGCCCTTCGGCATGCGCAGACGCTTATAGGTTTGGGCCAGCTGCTCATCGAAGTAGTCGCTCGTGACGACCTCCGGAGGCAGCTCATGGGTAATAGACAGCAGAGCTGCATTAGCGTGGCGAATGTCAGAGTTCGTGCCGACCTTATCGGCGGATGCATTCATCAATGGTGTGGCCCTTGAAAATAGAAGTCAGTGGGATACATAGAAAAACGCGGGGATGCGAACAGCGGCCCCGCAGAATTCGTGATGCTCATTCCAATCTACCGCACCGACCGGGCGAACCCGTATCCGTAGACCCAATATGAACGCCCCCGTTCACCCCGCGCGTAAGCTGAATAAATATGACATGTAGCGGCGCCCCTTCAATCACGTACGCTAACGCTGTCCAGCTGCCGCACCGCGTACACTAGAGGGATGCCGTCACGCACCACAGAACGTGCCCGGCACACACCAGTTCTCTTGCAGAAAGGCCCCTTGTGCACCTGATGTCGCTGACCCTGCGCGGGTTCAAGTCTTTCGCCTCCGCCACCACTTTTGAGTTCACCCCCGGCATTAACGCGGTGGTTGGACCCAACGGCTCCGGCAAGTCCAATGTGCTGGATGCGCTCGCCTGGGTCATGGGTGAGCAGGGCGCTAAGAGCCTGCGCGGTGGCAGCATGAAGGACGTTATCTTCGCGGGCTCCGGCGAGGCAGGTTCGGGCGACGGCGCCCAGCGTGCACCCCTGGGCCGCGCCAAAGTCACCCTGACTTTCGATAATTCTGACGGCACCCTCAGCATTCCCGCTGATCGAGTGCAGATTTCACGCACCATGTTCCGCTCCGGCGGCAGCGAGTACGAGATTAATGGCTCCCCGGCGCGCCTTGCCGATATTCAGGACCTGCTCTCGGAGGCGGGTCTGGGGCAGCAGATGCACGTGCTCGTCGGCCAGGGCCAGCTGGATGCGGTCCTGCACGCCACCGCCCAGCAGCGCCGCGACATGATTGAGCAGGCGGCAGGCGTGGTCAAGTACCGCCGCCGCCAGGAGAAGACCAGCCGCAAGCTGGAGTCTGTGGCATCGAATGTGACCCGTCTGAGCGACCTGGTTGCCGAGCTGGATTCGCAGCTGCAACCGCTGAGCGAGCAGGCGGAATCCGCCGCGACCGCACGCCAGCTGCAGGCGCGCATCCGCCAGCTGGAGGCGGTACTTTTGGCTCGTCAGCTGGGTGTTCTGCAGGCTGAGCAGGGACAGGCTCTCGCCTCCGAAGCGGAAGGTACCCGCCGCGCCGAAACCCTGAAAGAACAGCTGGAGGCGGCGCGCGCCGCATCCGCGAAGCATCAGCAGGAGCAGAACCGCCTGAACGCCGAGGTCACCGCCTGCCAGAAGGCCGTGTCGACCCTGCGCGAGTCCGCCGCGCGCGTGCGAACCGTGCAGTCCATCGCCGCCGAGCGCGTGCGCACCTACCGTGTGGAGCTGACCGAGGCGACCGCCGCCGCCCGCGCCGGATACGAGCGCGCCCTGGAACTGCAGCAGGAGCGCCGCGAAGAGGCAGAGCACGCGGTGGAGAGCTACGCCAGCTTTGAAGAACGCTACGATGCGGCGCTGAAGAACGTTGAGAAGGCGGCATCCGAGGTGGCGCAGACTGAACGTGCCTCGGGTGAGGCGGCGCAGTCTCGTGCCCGCGCGCAGGCTCAGCTGGATGTCGTCCGCGCCGCGGTGGTGGAGGCGACCCGCGCCTACGCGGCGGCGGCTGAGCGTGCCGCAACCCTGCGTGAGGCGCTGGGCCAGAGCCTGGG
>ERZ773050.1213-NODE-1213-length-14368-cov-12.065046_pt1 | contig 14368 bp, 9 predicted proteins | sample MGYA00580632_ERZ773050 | MGnify/ENA primary metagenome ERZ773050 (study PRJEB29015, sample SAMEA2738123) | human oral metagenome | biome: human oral; feature: human-associated habitat; material: saliva | place: China | collected 2166 ... | reverse complement strand
GCGCCGGGCCTGTTCATTCAGGCCCGGCGCACGCTTGTTTTTGAATTAGTGCACTCCCGCTTGGTATTAGCTCAAGCTCTAGTTTGGAGTTAGGAACTACCTGGTTTAGTTACAACCCCATTTAGAAGCCGTACACTTCACGGCTGTTGCGGTTAACCAGCTGGCACATTTGCTCTAGGCTCAGCTGGCGCAGCTGCGCCAAGGCGGTTAACGTCACCGGCAACAGGTAAGAGCCATTAGGCATACCCCGGTAAGGGGTAGGCGGCAGGTAGGGGGCATCGGTTTCTATCAGCAGCAACTGCTGTGGCATCGCCGCAATTGCGGCGCGCAGCTCCCGGTTAGATTTGTAAGTCACCGGCCCCGACACTGAGGCATACCAGCCGTGCTCAGCGCACACCTGGGCCATAGCCTCATCCCCACTAAAGCAGTGGAAAACCGTGCGCTCAGGGGCGCCGTCGGCAAGCAAAACCTCAATGCACTCACGGTGAGCCTGGCGGTCATGGATCTGCAACGGTAAACCCAGCTCTTTAGCCAGAGCGATATGGGCGCGGAAAGACTCCCGCTGCGCCACGCCCCCACGCGGGCCGGTACGGAACAAATCCATGCCGGTCTCCCCCACCGCCACCACAGTTTCGGGGTTTTCACGGCAGGCCCGCTCCACCTGGGCCAAGGCGGCGTCGAGATCATATGCACCATGGTGGGCCTCAAAACGCGGCTGCAAACCATCAGGGCCCACCTCGCTGACGCCCGCATGCAGCACCGCCTCATTCGGGTGAATTGCCAGCGCCACCTTCACCCCCGGCAGCTGTCGGGCCAGCTCCAGCGACGGCGCAAAAGCGGGTAGCTCGCAGGCGCTAGTGATCATGCGGTCCACCCCCACTGCCTGGGCTCGCTCTACCAGCTGCGCGGCGCTAAGCGGGCCTGAAGCAGCTGCCGCCCCCGGGCCCTCAGTGGGCGAAATCGGCAAGTGGGTGTGGTTATCCATAACCGCCTGCGGCAGGCGGGCAATATTTTCCAGCGCCGGCCAATCGCTCGGCTTACGTTTAGACACTTTGTTCTCCCTGATAGATGAGGGTGGCCCCCGGTTAAGGGCGCAGAGCCCGGTTTAAGGGCGCAAGTTACATGCACGTGCCCTCGGCGCTACCAGTTGCGGCTAGCGACGAGGGCACAGCTAGTTTCTAAGCAGCTCAGGCGCCGGTGACGTCGTCGGGCACCTGCCCGGCGTAACGGGCCAGCTCCTGCTCAATGATGGCTTCATCCAGCTTCACAAACACCGGGGTGGGCTTGCCTACGGGCGTGCCCGGGGTGACTGCGTGACGCTCCCAGGTGGGGGCGGTGGTGTAGTCACCGGTGATGATCGGGTAGGACTTGCGGCCAGCGAAGTCTGCCGGCAGCACCTGCGGGTCCAGCTCGGTTACTTCCTCAATTACCGGCATGGGGGCGATCTGGCCGTCCCCACCCATTACGCGATCGACGTCGTTAGCGGCGTGCGGCAGGAAGGGGCTGAGCATCAGGTTCAAGTCGGCCACAACCTGGGCCAACACGAACAGAATAGTGCGTAGGCGCTCTTGCTGGTCTTCGCTCTTGAGCTTGAAAGGCTCAGTTTCGGCGATGTAGCGGTTGGCTTCACCCACCAGGCGCATGGCTTCGCTCAGGGCGGCCTTTTGGCGGTGGTGCATGATCAGGTCACCCACGGTCTTAAAGCCGCGTTCCACCTCAGATAGCAGCGAGCGGTCTTCAAAAGTGAACTCGCCCGGCTCGGGGATCTGCCCGAAACGCTTGTGGATCATGGAGGCGGTGCGGTTGACCAGGTTACCCCAGGCGGCCACCAGCTCAGAGTTGGTGCGGCGCACGAACTCAGCCCAGGTGAAGTCGGCGTCGGCAGTTTCCGGGCCGGCGATGGAGATGAAGTAACGCAGCGCGTCAGCCTGGTAGCGGCTGAGCACATCACGCACATAAATCACGATGCCGTGCGAGGAGGAGAACTTCTTGCCCTCCATGGTTAGGAACTCGCTGGAAACCACCTCGGTGGGCAGGTTTAGCTGACCGAAGGGGTTGTGGTCGCCGCCGCGTGAGCCCTTACCGTTTTGGGCCAGCATTTCAGCAGGCCAAATCTGGGAGTGGAAAACAATGTTGTCTTTACCCATGAAGTAGTAGGTCAGGGCGTCGGGGTTGTTCCACCACTGGCGCCAGGCCTCGGGGTCGCCGCTGCGGCGCGCCCACTCAATGGAGGCAGACAGGTAGCCGATTACGGCGTCGAACCACACATACAGGCGCTTGCCAGGCTGGTCATCCCAGCCGGGGATCGGGATACCCCAGTCAATGTCGCGGCTCATGGCACGCGGACGGATTTCCTTGAGGATGTTCTGGGAGAACTTAATGACGTTGGGGCGCCATGTGCCTGAGGCTTCACGCTCATCTAGCCACTCGCCTAGGGCGTCGGCTAGCGCCGGCAGGTCCAGGAACCAGTGGTTGGATTCGATGAACTTGGGGGTTTCGCCGTTGATGCGGCTACGGGGGTTAATCAGGTCAGTGGGGTCGAGTTGGTTACCGCAGTTGTCGCACTGGTCGCCACGGGCGCCGTCGGCTCCACAGATAGGACAGGTGCCTTCAATGTAACGGTCGGGCAGGGTGCGGCCGGTGGAGGGTGAGATGGCTGAGCGGGTGGTGCGCTCAATCATGTAACCGTTGTCGCGCACGGCCTCGAACATTTCACGCACAACCCGGTAGTGGTTACCGGTGGTGGTGCGGGTAAATAGGTCATAGGACAGACCCAGGGCAACCAGGTCCTCAACAATGAGGCGATTGTTTTCGTCTGCTAGTTCGCGGGCGCTAACTCCAGCTTCGTCGGCGGCCACCAGGATGGGGGTGCCGTGCTCGTCAGTGCCGGAGACCATGAGCACGTCATAGCCAGCCATTCGCATGTAGCGGGAGAAAACGTCTGAGGGGACACCGAAACCGGCTACGTGGCCAATGTGGCGTGGCCCGTTCGCATAGGGCCAGGCAACAGCTGAAAGAATGTGCGTCATGGCCCCTAGTTTACTGGCTTTGGCCTGATTTGCCCGAACCGATATTTTGCTTGCGCCGCCTGGTAAGCGCTGGCCTTGCCGGCGACGGTGCCCGGTTTGGTGCCCTGGCGGCGACGGCGCCCGGCGGCTTTGCGTTTTGCTTGCGCCGCGTTCTTGTCTGGCCCGCTGTTTTGGCGACGGCGCCCGGCGGCTTTAAATGTGCACATGGGCTCAGGGTTTGGGTTAGACTCTGCCCAAGCACACAGTTTTAAGGATTCACTATGGCCAGTGACGAAAAAATTGATGCAAGCGCGAGCAACGCAGCTAGCAAGGCACCTAGAAGTGTGCCGGATAATATCGACGAACTATTCGATGCCCTAATGGACACAATCCCTGAGATTGAGCCAGAAGCGGCCGAAGCAAATGAGCCAAAAACACTTTGGCGACGCATCTCAGATTGTTTCTGGTACTGCGACAGCTCAGTATTCATGATTATTTTCGGGTTATTCCCGCTCATACTGGGCATAGTAATAGCTGAACCGTACTTTGGTAGAACAGACATTCCTGCGTCCACTACTTTCGAGGGGAGCATCACTAAGAGTATCTATCTTGAGGCCAACAAAACCTATACCCTATACACTGAGCATGAATATGATTCCCCACATTGCTCTATAGTAGACTCAAAAGGAAATAACTTACCCGCAGAAACCTGGGAACCTAACGAACATGATTCATTCGTAGAATTCTATCATGACTTTGAACAAGTGCGCCCCACAAAGTCTGGCACCTACAAGTTTTTCTGCACAGACCAAAGTGAATCAAAATATAAGTCATTTATTATAGCTGAAACCACCGCATTTCCTAGGCTTAACAATATTTCGTCAGAAATATGCTATAACCGGATCATAGTTTTTTATGCTTCAACCATTGCATTACCCGGACTACTGCTAATATCTGCGGGCACCCTAAATCTTATTTTCAGGGGCCTTCGTAACGCAGCCCGTTCACGCGCATACAAGCGATCACTGCAAGGCACTGTTTAAGTTAGTTGTCAAGGGTACTAACCCCCTACCAGGCAGCTCTAGGCACACTGATTATTCCGCTAGGGTTGTATCAGCAACCGATTTAAGGATTAGTCATGCCCGCTAGCCAGCCTCAAGCTGCCGCCAACCTAGCTGCAGCAGACAGCGACCCATTCGCTCACATCTACGCCAGCCCCAACGCTAAAAACATTCACGCCCCAGCCAGCTTCGGGCCAACATATCTGCAACCCCAGAAAGAACTACAAACCCTAGGAAGAGCTACGCCGCCGCCCCGCCCATTATGGGCTGAAATAATTATGATATTTTCACAGCTAATAATTATCGCAAGTTTCGCTATTATGCTGACTTTATTTCTGCCAACTATAATCGCACCAAACCTAAACACTTTCTCTGCAGACAACCCCAAAAGCGTCTACCTAGATAACAACAAAGAATACTATTTCTACATTAAAACCAACATTCAGGCTATAGCCGACAAAACCAGCTGTGTAATCTCAGGCCCTGAAGACTACCAGGCTTCCATCATGGCAGGCCCGGTAGACAGCGAGCTTGACATTGATGGTTACTACAAACTTGGCAGGATCTCTGCAGGTAAAACTGGTACTTACAGTTTTTCTTGCGTTAACCCTGATTTAAACGGTTCGCACTCTTTTGCTGTAGCCGACACTACAGACAACTATTACGCTAAGACTCAAATATGGCTATTTCTTGGCTATTTTTGGGTAATCATTAGCGCAGCCATTATTTTATTGGAGACAGTTTTAATAGTTGCGAGTGTTCGTAATATTTGGCGCGCCTCTAAAGAGCGTCGCCAGCTACAGGCTGAGTTTCCCGCGCCTCTGCCCGCATACATGCCCGCGTCAGCATCAGCAGGCCCCACAGCCACCGCCTCACCCGAGTATCGGCCTACGCAACTTTGACGTGCCACGCCAGCTGCGCCGTCGTCGCCCCCGCAGATAACGCAACCAGCATGGGCGCCATCGTCACCAGCCACGTAAAACGCCGAGCCCGGCACCTATTCAGCTAGGCTTAGAACAGCAACCGATTTAAGGATTTAACATGCCGGACAACCAGTTCAATCCAGGACCGTACGGCTCCGCTAGCACCAGTTACAGCTCCGCCAGCGGCCCGAACCCGCAAAGCGCCCCCAGCGCGGCCACAACCTGGGCACCCCCGGGGCAAAACGCCGGAATTTTGCCACCCACGGACCAGAAAAGCCTTATCAGCAAGACGGGCCTGGGGCTTTCAGTATTCTGGCTGGTTCTCGGGCTAATCACTTTGGCGGTGGGCGCGGGCCTGGCCTCACTGAACCTGACCGACGCCACGCTGCCGTCTTTGTCATCTTTTTCTCCGGGCACATCCAAGAGCGCCCAGCTTGAGGCCAACCGGACTTACGCTTTCTATGCTGCCTCAACGAAGTTGGATTCCGCTCGCAAAACCTCCTGCGTGGTGTCTGGCCCCGATGGCTATAGCCCCACGGTAACCAAAGCAAACTCCAGCGAAGAGCTTCAGCTGAACAGGAGCTACTACAAGGTGGCGACTTTCAGCCCCAATAAGTCGGGCAGCTACTCTTTTGCTTGCTCTAACCCCAACATTAACCGTGCCGATGTTTTTGCCATCGCCGATGTCACCGACACCACTACGGTCACCTCTAGTAATGACTTGATTTACGCCCGCATCTTTGTGGGCGCTGGTGCTTTCCTTGGCTTGGTGGGCCTGGGGCTGGGCATTTTTGGGGTCATTGCGCTTATCCGCAAGCTTAAGGCCCGCCGCAACTTCACAGATGGCCTGCCCGCACAGGGTGAGGATAGCGCTTCGGCTAGCTCCGGGGCTTTTAGCGGTTATGTGCCGACGACGCCGGGCCAGGCACCTTTGGGCTACCAGGCTCCGGGGGTTGCGTCCCAGGGGCCGGACGCTGCTGCGGCGTCCCAGTGGGCTGCTGCGGGCGCTGGCGCCGCAGGTACTGCTGCCGCCGCCGCACCTCAGTGGGGTGCACCCCAGGGGCAGTGGGCGGCCCAAGCACAGTCCTCCCCGACGCAGTCCTCCCCAGCCGCTCAAAGCCAGGCTTCTGCACAGAGTTCTAACTCCAGTGCGCAGGCCGCGAGCGCGCACTCTGCTCCGCAGGCGCCAAACCCTTACGTGACCGTGCAAGCGCAGCCTCAGACTAATCCCTACTTGACCCCTCAGGCTCAGCAAGCTCCGGCGTCGCAACCGGCCCAGCCGCAGAGCTACGCCCAGTCAGCCCAGCCCGCACAACCGCAGGCTAACCCCTATATAACCGCGCAGGCGCAGCCCGGCCAGAATGTGCAGCCGGGTCAGCCCATCGAGGTCTACGGCCAGCAGGCCACCCAGCCGCTAAACCCCTACCTCACCCAGCCACAACCGCAGGCACAGGCACAGGCACAGGCACAGGCACAGGCACAGGCAAGTGTCGCACAAAGTGCCGCGCAGGCTGGCACCCCGGCCGGGACCCAGGTTGGTACTCCGGCCGGTGCTCAGGCTGGTGCTCCTGCTACCGCTCAGGGTAACGCCCAGGCTGGTTCCCCTGCTGGTGCGCAGGGCCAAAATGCTGCCGGCTACTGGCCGGTGCCTAACTTTGCTCCGTCCGACCAAGCCGCTCAGCCCGGTCAGTTTGGCCAGCCCGACCAATTTGGCCAGACTGCCCAGGCGCCGCAGGGCTATGGACAAGTACCCCAGGGTTATGGCCAGCCAGTACAACCGCAGGCTAACCCCTACGTAACCACACAGGCTCAGCAGGCTCCGGCGTCGCAAACAGCCCAGCCGCAGAGCTACGCCCAGTCAGCCCAGCCCGCACAGGCTCCTCAAGTACCGCAAGGCTACGGCCAGGCACAGCCTGGTCAGAATGTGCAGCCGGGTCAGCCCATCGAGGTCTACGGCCAGCAGGCCACCCAGCCGCTAAACCCCTACCTCACCCAGCCGCAGCCGCAGCCGCAGCCGCAGACACAGCCAAGCGTTGTGCCAAGCGCCGCTCAAGCCCCGCAGGGTTACGGCCGGCCCGCACAGCCCGGGCAGGGATATGGTCAGGTACCCCAGGGATATGGCCAGGTACCCCAGGGATATGGTCAGGCACAGCCGGTAAAGCCCGCACAGTCGGTGCAACAACCCGCTCAGGTACCTGGGGTTAGCCAGTTGGAGCACCCGAACCAGCCTGGCAGGCCTACTCAGCCTTTGCAGCCTACGAATGACACGCGGGTTATCGCCAGCCCGACTGACACCACCCAGGTGGTTTTCGAGCCGGCCAACCCGGTTTATAAGTCACCTGCTTCTCAGTCAGCTGCCTCTCAGCAGGCTGGTGCAAATGAGGAAGTTGAGGAGACTGACCAGCGTCCTGTGGATGCCATGTACACAGATCCAACCCGAGTAATCAGCACCACCGAGGCCGCCAACCGCTACAACTAACCCTCACTACAGATACAGATACATACAAAATCGTCCGTTCCCTATTAAAAATCCATGGGGTTTTATAGGGAACGGACGATTTTTCAGTATTTGTGAGCAGTGGCCTGGACTAGCAGTCCTACTCGGCCCTGTTCAGCCTCGCTTGGCCCGTAACTTGAGCCTTAACCTGCCCCTTAACCTGAGCCTTACTCGGCCTCAGCCAGCTCCACGCCAGCCTCAACCAGCTTGGCCTTGGCGGCCTCACCTAGCTCGGGGCTGACCGGCTCGGTCAGGTTGGTCAGCACTCGCACCTGGTAGCCCTTGGAAGCGGCGTCCAGCGCAGTGTCGCGCACGCAGTGCGATAGCGCCAGGCCCACAATGTCTAGGCTGTCCACCCCGGCGTCCTTAAGCAGCTGGTCCAAGCCCACACCGGCGTCGTCGACCCCCTCAAAACCAGAGTAGGCCGCCGCGTACTGGCCCTTCTTAACCGAAGCATCCGGGGCCAGGTCCGCCAGCGCCGGGTGCAGCTGCGCGTTAGCAGTGCCGGCCACGCCGTGCTTGGGCCAAGTGTCCACGAAGTCGGGCTGGTCGCTAAAGTGCGTGCCCGGGTCAATGTGCCAGTCCTGAGTGGTTGCCACCAGCGCGTATTCCTTGCGGTGTGCGGGCACGTAGGCGGCCACGCGCTCGGCGACGGCGTTACCTCCCACGATGGGCAGCTCCCCGCCCTCGCAGAACGTGGGCTGCACATCTACCACGATTAGTGCTCGAGTCATTTTCTTCTCCCTATGGTTGCGGTTTTTCCCTTAGGTCTTTGGTAGCCGGTGGATGGCCGGCCGGGTTGGCCGGGCTAGCCGGGCGATCAGCAGCTCAACCGGGCCGTGGCGCTGGCAAGTTCCAGGCCGGGCGTGTGACGCTTGCAAGTGCTGAGCCGGACCGGCGAGCTACGTCCTCGCCAGAAGCGTGGCGCCGCCCTCCCCAGCCAGAGTATTTAGTTTTCGCGGGCAGCCAGAGCCGCCTGGTACAGCTCATTCTTGCGCAGACCGTGGGTTTGGGCCACCTGCGCGGCCGCCTGTTTGAGACGTAGTCCCTGGTCAGCTAGGGTCAGCACCTGGTCTACTACCTGTTCGACGCCGACGCTAGCCCCCGCAGAGCCGGCAACTACCAGCACAATTTCTCCCCGTGTCCCCTCGGCGGTGGCCGCCACCAGCTCATCTAGGCTGGCGCGCAGTACTTCTTCATGGGTTTTGGTCAGTTCCCGACACAGTGCCGCACGGCGCTGCCCACCGAAAGCTTTAGCCAGGTCAGTTAGGGTTTCGTGGACACGTCGGGGGGATTCGAAGAAAATCAGGGTGTGGGCGTCGCTGGCCAGTGAGCTTAGTAGCCGGGCACGCTCGCCGCTTTTGCGCGGCAGGAACCCTTCAAAGCTGAAACGGTCGCTGGCCAGGCCCGATAGCGCCAGTGCGGTAAGCACTGCGGAAGGTCCGGGGGCCACGGTAACCGGCACGTCGGCGTCGATAGCGGCGTTGACCAGGCGGAATCCTGGGTCGGAAACCGAGGGCATACCGGCGTCGGAAATCATCAGCACGCTGGAACCGCCGCGCGCGGCCTGCAGCAGCTGCCCGGAGCGTTCGCGCTCGTTGTGTTCATGGAAGGCCAGCAGCCGGCCACCAATTTTCACGCCTAGGCGCTGGGCCAGATTCAGGGCGCGGCGGGTGTCTTCAGCGGCGACGACGTCGGCCAGGGCCAGGGCGGCCATCAGGCGCGGCGAGGCGTCACCACGGTTGCCGATAGGGGTTGCGGCCAGGGTGATTGTGCCCCGAGCGGGGGCGTATTCGGCCAGGTCAAGGCCCTGCGCAGGGCCGGGCGCAGAGTTGGCAGGCAGTGTTTGCTCTGCCTCGCTGGCAGGGGCCGGTTGCTCCCCTTCGCCGGCAGGGGCCGACGACGCAGGCGCGCCCAGCGAGCCGGCGGCGGGAGCCTCCAACTCACTTGCAGCAGGGCTTGGCACATCTTGATTGGGCGCCATATAACCTTCCCCTTTTAGATACAGGCAAAATCATCCTTCACCTATAAAAATATGCGTTTAAATCATAGGCGACGGACGATTTTGCCTGTATTTGTAGATCATGCCTGTGCTTACAGATTCTGTCTGTATTCACAGACTGTACCTGCAAACAACAGTGCAGCCGGCTTAGATCCAGCTCCTAAACAGCATGTGCCAGAGCCAGAAGTTGTAGTCCACTACCTGCGCGGTCCATATCGGCCACCACAGGCAGGCAAACACCACTGCCGCCAGCACAATAATTCCGGTCAGTATCAGGCCCATGAACATTGAGGGCTCATAGTCCTTGCCCAGCACCTGTCCCCCGCCAAGGTAGGCACCCAGTTTGTCTTTCAAGTCGCCTTGAGCGTTCGTCTCCTTGGTGGCGACGTCGTCGCTTGCGGATCCGTCAGAGGCATCGGTCCCGGCGGCGTCGGCCCCAGCAGCCCCCGCAGAACCAGTAGCCCCAGCGGAGCCAGACCCGGCAGAGCCACCAGAACCAGCCGTAACCACGCCGTCGCCGTCGAGCAAGCCAATTCCCCAGCCCAGCGCCACAGTCAGCGCCAAAACCACGAACGGCACGAAAGCTACCGTGTAGAAAGTGAAAATAGTGCGGTCCCAGTACATGAACCAGGGCAGGTACAGGCCAATGTAACCAGCCAGCACTACCCAGCCGCGCCAGTCGCGCTTAAGCGCCACATAGGCAACCACCACAAATACCGCCACGAAAGCCGCCCACCAGATCGGGATGTTACCGATCGAGGTGATAGCCCGCACGCAGTTACGGGTGTCGCACTGGTAGGCGTCAGCGCCCAAAGTATCGTTGGACTGCCAGTAGAAGGAGGTGGGCCGCATCTGTAGCAGCCAGCCGCTGGGCTTAGCCATGTAGCTGTGAGGGGTGGATAGGCCCACATGGAATTTGTAGATGGCGCGGTGGTATTCGATAAAGTCCGCGATCGAATCGGGCAGCCAGGAGCCGCGCCCAGCTGCGCGCTCAGCCGCCGCCCAGCCGTGCTTGTAGGCGCTGGGGTTCATGAACCAGCCGAACCAGCTAAGCAGGTAGGTCGCCCCCGCCACGGGCACAAGCCGCATAAAGTTACCCCAGCCGCGTGAAACCAGGGTTTCCAGCTTCCACACCTTGGCTTTAACAGCGCGCAGTGCGGTGCCGTCCCAGATCACGGTCATAATGCCGATGGTTGCCAGCAGGTACAGGCCCGACCATTTAACCGAGCAGGCGCAACCCAGCAGCACGCCGGCGCTAATCATCCAGGGGCGCCAGCCGGCCTTGGGGGCTAGGGCACCTGCAGCGGTGCCTTCCAGCAGGCGCGCGATGCGTTCGCGTTGGCTTTGGCGGTCACGCACAATGCAGTAGACAGCGGCCAGGGCGAAGAATCCAATAAACCCGTCCAGCAGGCCGATACGTGACTCGGTGATACCCACGCCGTCGATAGCCAGGAACAATCCCGCCAGACCCACCAGCAGCGGTGAGGGGAACAGTCGCCACACCAGGCGGCACAGCAGGAACACGGTGGCAATACCCGCTAGGGCCACTGCCAAGCGCCAACCCCAGCTGGAGGCCGGCCCGGTCAGCTCCATACCCGTGGCGATCAGCCATTTACCTAGCGGCGGGTGCACCACAAAGGACGCCTCAGGGCTGAGCGTGGAGAAATTACCGCGCACAAAACTAGCGTTGGCGTTTTGTGCCCAGGTGCCCTCATAGCCCAGATGCCAGATCGAGTAGGCATCTTTGACGTAGTAGGTCTCGTCAAACATGATTTCGTGGGGGCTGCCCAGGTTCCACAGGCGCGTGAAGGCGGCGATCAGGGTGGTCACCACGGTGGCAATCCAGCCGTTGCGGGTCACTACTCGCGAAGGCAGGCGCGAGGGTAGGCCCAGCACGGCCCGTAGCTGCTCGCGGGTGCGCGGCTGGGGGCTTTCTAGTGCCGGTGCTGCCGTGCCTGCCTGCGACGACGCCGCTTGGTCGCCTGCCTGGGCACCTTGCGACGACGCCGGGCCTTGTGTTGTCCCTGCAGTTGCCGGGGCTGCGGCGTCTGCCGGGGCCTGGCTACCTACCTGCGACGACGCCGAGGCACCTGACGGAGCTGCCCCAACCTGCTGAGCGGCGGCGTCGGGCTTAGCGCCAGGACCCGAGGACTTAGCGCCAGAGCCTGAGGGCTTAGCAGCTGAATCCTGCCTACTGTTCGGCTCTGACAAAGTAATTGGAAAACGCGTGCCGCGCACGGGGGTGACGTCGTCTTCCGGATCTAAATAGGCGTCAGCGTCCGGGCTTGGAGTAGTGGGCTGATCGTTCATTCGGCCAGTCTATTGCCTTTATGAGCCCAATACCGACTCTCAGCTCACTTTCAGCAACCACTATCACTTTATATTTAGCTATTAGTGTCGCTCACCACACTCGCAGCCCTACCCAGGCGTCCGGCCCCGCGCGTCCCACCCGGCTCACCCAGGGGCCGCCGCCAATCCCGCGCGCCCCACCCGGCTCACCCAGGGCCGCCTCTCACAGCACCGCCCGGGGACGGCGTCGTCGTTAGCGCCCTCCGAACTAGCGTCCCCCGAACTAGCGCCCTCCGAAACTGCCGCCGCCATAGCTGCTGGAGCTGCTGAAACCGCCGGAGCTGGACGAGGAGGAGCTGTAGCTGACCGAGCTGCTGGTTTGCCACACCACCGCGCTGGTTACCGGCTGGAAGCCATAGTCTAGGTCGCGGGTCAGGTCTAGGTTGTATAGGCCCGGGCCGGAGTCGTCCCAGCTGTAAGCCACTTGCTGGCTGGCCATCATTTGGGCGCCCAGCGGCACTAGGGCGTCTTGTACCTTGGCGGCCATACCGACGGCAGCCGCATTGGCTAGGTCGCTGCGGTACTGCTGCGGGGTGGTGGGGGCGTACATGGCGCTGTTGGTTAGGTAGGCGCAGTAGGCCCGCATTTGTCCGCCAACTATCAGGCCGCGCTGGGTGTAGCAGGTGCTTACGTTGTATGAGTGCATGAAGGCGGCAATGAAGCAGAAGCCGGGCACGGCCCACACCCAGTGGTTGTAGTGGGCCACGCTGTAGAGGCTGAACGTAAAAATGGTCAGCCACAAAAGCATGCTGCAAGTGTTGGCTAGTCCCCCGCAGCTGGTACGCAAATTAGCTGAGCTATATTCTTTGTCGGCTGCTCTAGCGAATTTACGCATACCACTGCTTGTGGACTCATTGTTTTTAAGTACCGCACGCATTTGCGCTAAATCGAATTGGCTGGCTCGCAATTTATTCGAAATCATAAATAGCGCAGCCAGTAATGCCTGTTGGCTGGGGTAAAGCCTGCCGGCCTGTTTGCCGGTTAGTGCAATGGTCCACTGCCCGTGCTGTAGCGGCGCTCCGGAGCGGGCCGCCTGCGCCACCTGTTGTGCGTTGGCCACACGCAGATCCAGGTAGCGGTATCTTTGCGCGTCTCCTGGACAGACGTTAACCAGTCCGGCATTGGTCAGGGACAGTAGGGTGCTGGTTAGCTGGCGGGTGCGCCGGTTCTTTTGTTTAGCTTTGCTGGGGAAGACATGGCTGGAAAATTCTGCGATTACTGCCGGCGACAGGTTAGGCATTTGGGTCACCAGCATGTCGGGCACAACAAACTGGGCTTGGGCGGCGCGGCGTGAGCTGAATGCGCCGTACAGCCCCACTGCGGCTATCAGCACGCATACGCCAAAGCCGGCGGGAATCAGCCAGTCAAACCACCAGGGGCGCTCTTGGGGTAGGCGGGTTTTTACGGCCTCGTCGATGGCTTGCTGACGCTGGGCTGGCGTGGCCGTGGGGGTGTAGCCGGGAATGGTGCTGGCGTCCCACATATAGGCCAGGGTTACGGATTTTCCACCTTTAACAAAGTCGGCTTTGTAGTGGCGTCGGGAGGCGGCTTGGGGGTCGCCGGGAATGGTGTAGTTGGTGGTGGGGGCGCCGCCTGGGGTGCCGGTAGCGACGCCGTCGTAGTGCAGCCACATCCAGGTGCGTTTGGCTGGGACTTGCTTGGGCATGGTGAAGTCGATGCTGAGGTGTTTAATGGGCACCGTGTTTTTGTCGGAGATGGGGCTCCACAGGATTTTGACGATGTCGTTGGTCAGCTCCCCGCCGCCGATGAAGCTCATGGTGATGCGGTAGCGCAGGGCGGAGGCGGAGCTGGTGCGTTTAATGTTCCAGCCGATCTCAACTTTGGTGGGGTAGTTGACGGTTTGCCCGTTGTAGTCGGTGGAGCTGTCGGCTATGCGCACATAGGTTTTGCCGGCGTACTGCTCGTCCCATTCTTTTGTGCTTGAGATGGTGGAGGGGTCTGTGAAGCTGCTTTTGGTCAGCTCCTGGTTGGTGTCTAGGTCCGTGACTGTTACGTTTTTTAGCTGCTGGCCTTGTTTTAGCTCGTAGAGCTGGAACATTTGCGAGTAGCTACGGGTGTCTTTGATGCGGATGGTGACGTCTTCGGTGACGTTTAGGTTGCGCTCAGCGGTGGCGTGAGCGCTGTAGTGTAGGTCTGTGTACAGGATGGGGGCGTTGTCGAATTTGGTTTTTTCGAGTTGTTTATAAAAATTGTTGCCCCAGGCGATGGCAGTGACCACCGCGATCCCGAGTACTGCTGCCAGCGTCGCTTTAATTAGAGCTTTAAATAGCTCTCGGCTGATGCCTGCGCTTTGGTCCATGCCATAAGCGTATTAGGTAAGTGGGGTGCGGTATGGGCAAAAATGCCCAGGTGGTTTGTTCTTTGCCGACGACGACGCCGGGCCCAGGCTGGTAAAGCAAAAAAATGGTGGGGGTGCCGACCCTCAAACAGGACCAAACACCCCCACCACCAAGAAACGGTTGGCAGTGCCCTACTCTCCCACAACCCACCAGTTGCAGTACCATCAG
>ERZ773050.1201-NODE-1201-length-14443-cov-9.182652_pt1 | contig 14443 bp, 14 predicted proteins | sample MGYA00580632_ERZ773050 | MGnify/ENA primary metagenome ERZ773050 (study PRJEB29015, sample SAMEA2738123) | human oral metagenome | biome: human oral; feature: human-associated habitat; material: saliva | place: China | collected 2166 ... | reverse complement strand
GAAACCTGCACCAGGCAAAGCTTGGGGAAGTAGGTTTTCTCGCGAAGAAACTCCGTATCAACTGCAAGGATATGTGAAGTCTTTGCTCGCTCACAAAATGCGGAAAGTTCTTCTGAGGTTGCTATATACAATGCGTCCATCCAATTGCCGATTAACTACCTAACGTAAAGCGATACACTCATACGTATCAAAATGATATACCAGCTTGTCGCAAATCTTCGGAGGATATATGAGAACCCTCATCATTCACAATCCTTGCTCGGGTTTTAGCTCTGACGCAATCTTTGAATTTGAGCGCGCTCTTCTGAAAAGCGGCGACGAATGCCTGGTAAAGCTAGTTGAAAGCCATTGGCGCACAGATGAGGTTCTGAGTTCTGTTCAGCCTGAAGATTTTGACGTAGTGGTGCTCTCGGGCGGAGATGGCACCGTATCTAGCCTGCTCTATGGCCTTAGAGGATGCCAGACACCTATTTTGGTCTTCCCTTCTGGAACCGCTAATCTTCTAGCAGCAAGTATTGGAAACGCCCCTGAACCTAACGCACTGGCGCTGGCCTGTAGAAACCTTCAGACCGCACAGCTTGACCTGGGTGAGATTACCTGGACCACAGTATCGGGAGAAACCCATGTAGCTGGAGTTCCTTTAATGGCCGGTACAGGCCTTGACGCAGAAATTATGCGCTCAGCCATCCCCCATAAACAAACCTTCGGAGAAGCCGCATACTTTACTGCGGCCTTAGCCAACCTTATGCCGCCAGTTCACGACTTCAAAATTACTGTTGACGGCAAAGTACATGAGCTTCAGGGCATTGGCTGCCTTATTGCAAACAGCTCCATGATGCAAGCAGGAATTGAACTAGCCCCTGGTAATCGCATGAATGACGGTCTGCTTGAGGTTATTGTCATTGAGACTCACATGACTGCAAAGCTGGTACGCCCACTGCTTTCTGGCTTCTTTGATCGCACGGGAGACTCGCTTGGTAGGCCCTACCTCAATAGCTTTAGCGGCAAAGAAATTACCGTTGAATCAACAGCACCTATGCCACTGGAAGTAAATGGCGAGGTCACCTGCCACGACATATACGCCTATTCTGCTAGGTGTCTTCCTGGCGCAGTAAACGTAGTAGTGGACTACATGAGCCCCTACAGTAAGAAAGCATAAGAGCAGTTAAACAGCACAATAAGCACCGCCAGAGCTTGCGTTTTCTTTTCTTTCGTTTTCGTAACATTCAGCCAAAAAGATTGCACGTAACCGTCAGATTAACTAATCTTTTATAGATACATTGCTAAGGTACGCTCACGATTTTTTAATGTGTGCGCACAGTTGATGGGATATTTTTTGGTTGACGTTTCTAAAATTCGCGAGAGGTTCGATGAGCTTTCGACTCCTATTCTGAAGTCTGGAAGACTCTATCAGCTTGCAACTTTTACACAACATGGAACTACCAGCACGCTCGACCACGTTATTGCGGTTGCTTATAGCAGCCTTGCCTTTGCCATGAACGCTGGCATCAAAGTTGACGAGCATGCTCTTGTACGTGGCGCGCTTCTTCATGACTACTACCTCTATGATTGGCACGATCACGAGGCCGCGCCAGACAACTGGCACGGATTTACGCACCCTCGCCATGCACTTGATAATGCTCGCGAGGATTTCCCTGATTTAACTCCTGTTGAGGAAGACATCATCTTGCATCACATGTTTCCTCTCGTTCCTATTCCACCTCATACCAAAGAGGCTTGGATTGTAACAACTTGCGATAAAGCTTGTTCAACTGCAGAAACACTAACAGGCAATCCATACAAAAAGGAGGGCTTCCGCCCAACGGGTTTCTCGACACCTGAAAGCGATTTTCAGGGCACAACAAACAGTGAGTCAGATGAGTTTAACGACTACATGGATTACGGAAACCTCTCGTGAGCACCATGACTGAGACACTGCGTACACTCTTTGCACTCGATAAGAATATTGAGCTCTTTGTGCAGCATCTGCCTCAGATGGTCATAATTTTTGCGCTGATTTCTTTTGGTGGTTGGGTATACGAGACCATTTATTGCTCCGTTGTTGAGGGAGAATTTACCAAGCGCGGTTTTCTTTTTGGTCCTACCTGCCCTATTTATGGCATTGGAGCGATTGCGGAATGGCTGGTACTAGGCCAGATTTCTAATCCAATTATTGTCTTTATCATTGGTGCAGTTTTAGCCACAGTTATTGAGTACTCGACCGGCCTCTTTTTGGAACGTCGCTTTAAAAAGAAGTGGTGGGATTACTCCATGTTTAAGTTCAACTTGCATGGCCGAATTTGTCCCCAGGCCAGTGCAGTGTTTGGCGCGTTTTCTGTAACATCAGTCTTTGTGCTCGTCCCAACGATGCTTAATAATTTGATGCTTTTCTCCAAGCATACTGTCTCGGTCATGGCATTTATTGTGGTCACGCTCTATTTTTTGGACACGGTTGCTAGCCTTCTTTGGAATGGGCCAACCACCCATCATAAGGTTGAAGCTGCCGCCCAGGATGCATCAATGAAGGTTGAAGAAGTAGCACAGAATGCTTCGCAGAAAGTAAGCGCCGCGGCACAAAACGCATCGCAGAAAGCAAACGCAGCAGCTCAAAAGGCAAATGCGGCGGCCCAGAACGCAACTCTTATTGCTACCCAAAAGGCTCAACAGGTTTCACAAAAAGTCCAGGTAACTAAGCAGAAACTTGACGATACCACGCAAAAAGTCAGAGACCACTTGCCGGGTTCGTTCCCATGGGACAACTAGACGGGTTTCTCGACATAGTGTAATACCTCAGCAAACGCTGATTTCGAGTTTGGATGTGTATGTACACCATTGAAAGTAGAGTTAGATATAGCGAGTGTGATGAGACCGGAAAGCTTTCCCTGGTAGGCGTTATGAACTATCTGCAGGACTGCTCGACGTTCCACTCAGAAGATATTGGCCGCGGCTTTAAGCAACTGACCAGCGAGGGATACGCATGGGTTCTGGCAACGTGGCAAATCCAAGTTGACCGTCTTCCCCAGTTTGGCGAGAAGATCTACGTAGGTACCTGGTCGTATCAGATGAAGGGTCTTCAAGCATCTAGGTCGTTTGTTATTAATGATGCAGACGGCGCAACCATCGTAAAAGCGGACTCTACCTGGTATTTGATGGATATCAATGAAGGCAAGGCTGCTCGTGTTCCAGAAAGCGAGAACGTCTACATTACTGGCGAGCCTCGCGTAGATTTGCCACCAACTCCTCGTAAAATTGCACTTGAGGGAAACGCCGTTGATGGTCCAGCTATTCTTGTTTCTCAGCAGCACCTGGATACAAACAAGCACGTTAATAATGCTCAGTACGTGCTCATGGCTGTCGACACGCTTGTGGCCCTTGGCTATTCTCACAAGCTGCGCCGCATTGTGGTTCAATACAGAAGTCAGGCACGCTTGGGCGACACCATTACTCCCCAGGTATACGCCGATGAGACGGGTTTCTCGGTAGTGCTCAAAGATGCCGAGAGTTCCACCGTTTTTGCAACAGTCAGGCTGGAGGGATAACATGTCCGAGGCCAAAACAGTCAATGTAGCTGCAGCTATCTTCTATAAAGACAACAAAATTCTTGCCGCTTGTAGAGCTGATGCGGATAATGCTGGCTTCTGGGAGTTTCCTGGCGGAAAAGTTGAGGCTGGAGAAACCTCAGAGCAGGCGATGCGTCGAGAAATTCAGGAAGAGCTGCACTGTAGCGTACAAGCAGCGTTTTTCTATGACACGGTAGCTTACTCCTACCCCACCTTTGACCTGCATATGGATTGTTATATCTGCACGCTGAGTGAGTCTGAAGAGCCTGTCGCGGATCCAGAGATTCACTCGGAGCTTCGATGGCTTGCTCAAAACGAGCTGCTTGACGTGCAGTGGCTTCCCGCGGACATTGAGCTCATCAAGCAGCTTGGCACGTTCTGGAACGACATCTTTGCGTCGCAGCACCTGTAGGAGCCGCGGGTGTAAGCGAGCTGCAGGCGCGTAAGCCGCGGACGAGCGAGCGCTGCGGGCGCGGATGCTGCGGGTGTAAGCGAGTTGCAGGCGCGAACAAGTCGTCGTGTTCAAAATACTTTGCAGAGAATGTGGAGTGACAAAAAGAGGGGTTTCTCGCCATGAAATCCTTGGGCGACGACGGGTATCATCAAAGTATAAGCGTTTGATTGAGGATTGATGGCAAAGAAAGACGACAACCAAGATACTAGGCACAACAGGCATGAATTTAGCGGCGAGGGCCCTGACTTTGACCCAAACGATCCGTCGCAGATGCCTGACGGCTCTCCTTTCCCTGCAGGCTTGCTATTTTTTATAGTTATTATGCTGCTCTCGGGACTGGGACGTTCTTGTGTTTCGAGCAATCAGACTTCCTCAAGCCCGCTTTTTGGGGACCCCTACAGCGCTTATACTGACAGCAACTGGTAATGTACTCGGAAAAGACTTGCTATACGTACAACTAGCAGGTGTTTATTCCATTTTGAACGGTATTTTGAAGGATTGAATATGAGCAAAGCAGATCGCATTTTTATTGATATGTGCTCCGACATTATTGAAAACGGCACCACCACCGAGGGCGAGAAGGTCCGTCCTACCTGGGAAGATGGTACCTCCGCATACACAATCAAGAAGTTTGGCGTCTGCAATCGCTATGATTTGCGCGAGGAGTTTCCAGCGCTGACGCTTCGTCGCACTGCGCTCAAGAGCGCCATGGACGAGGTTCTGTGGATTTACCAGAAGAAGTCCAACAACGTTAACGATCTTAACTCTCACATCTGGGATTCATGGGCTGATGAGTCTGGTTCCATTGGCAAGGCTTACGGTTATCAGGTTGGACAGGTTTCTCACTACTTCGATGGCGACTATGACCAGATGGATCGCGTACTCAAGGACCTCAAGGAGAATCCGTTCAGCCGCCGTATTATGACTAACCTGTATACCTTTGCCGACCTCTCGGAGATGAACCTCTACCCTTGTGCATTCAACGCAATCTATAACGTTACTCAGGAAGCAGGTAAGGACAAACCTACACTTAACCTGCTGCTTGTTCAGCGTAGCCAGGATATTCTTGCAGCTAACAACTGGAATGTTTGCCAGTACGCTATCTTGCTCATGATGGTTGCGCAGGTCAGCGGCATGGAGGCTGGTGAGCTGGTTCACATGATTGCCGATGCTCACATTTATGATCGCCATGTTGACATTGTTAAAGAATTGATTTCTCGCCCCACCTTTGATGCGCCAAAGGTGAGCCTGAACCCTAACGTCACCAACTTCTACGACTTCACTACTGACGACCTCATTGTCGAGGATTATCAGCACGGTCCGCAGATCAAGAACATTCCGATTGCGGTTTAGGCGCAGCTGCTGCGAACGCGGCTGTCGTTGCAGGCACGCCCGAGCGGACCGGCTGGCACTGCAGGCATGCACGAGCAGATGTTCAAGCTAAGATCATCATTTCATTTAAGACGATACTTGACAGGAGAACCACATGAACGCAATTGTTTCTGTAACACGCGATTGGGGCATCGGATGCGACGGAGATCTTCTCGTCCCCAACAAGGCTGACATGAAGCATTTTGTTGAGCACACGCGCGGTTGCACGGTTGTCATGGGCAGAAAAACGCTGGAGAGCTTCCCTGGTGGACCGCTTAAAGGTCGCCGCAACATTGTCATTTCTAGAAATGCCAATTACCAGGTCGAAGGCGTTGAGGTGGCGTCGTCAACAGAGGAAGCGCTTCGTTTAGCTGCGGATGAAGCTCCCGAGAAGGTCTGGCTTATTGGCGGAGCTCCAATTTACCGCGCTCTTCTCGACAAGTGCTCTTACGTGTACGTCACGAAGCACGACACCGTGGTTGATGCGGATACGTACTTCCCCAACCTGGACGAAGATCCTGCCTGGGAAGTTTGCAACGAGGAAGATGGCGGCGCGACTCCAGAAGGTGTCGCTTTCAAGTTTGTGACCTATCGACACATTTAGGCGTCGTGGGGGCCTACCAAGAGCATTTTTGTTGTTGCGCACTAAACTCGCATTATTGGAGCAATGTATAACCCTTTTTGACAGATTAAGTGACATAGGTGTGTTTTGTGAATCTGTAGCAACAGTTTCAATCGAATTTGCACATCAGACAATCAGGCAGAAAATTCAGAAGACTAGAAAAAGAGCCGGTTACCTGGGGTTTAGGTAACCGGCTCTTGTTTTGTGCTTTACGCGCTACGAGTCAGAAGCGGTGACTGCACGACGCAATGGATACGCCACACAACGGCCGCAACAGTCGCGGTGGTTGCTGCTGCAACGCACGCGAGAATTAGTCCTCGTAGAAGCCTGGCTCACGACCGTAGTAAGCATCCAGATAGAGCTCGCGGAGCTCGGAAACAAGTGGATAGCGTGGGTTTGCGCCAGTGCACTGGTCATCGAATGCCTGCTCGGACATCTCATCAAGGGTATCGAGGAAGTACTTCTCATCTACACCGTAGTCCTTGATGGTCTCCTTGACGCCGATGTATGCCTTGAGCTCCTCAATCTTCTTGACGAAGTTCTCAAAGACCTCACGGTCATCCTTGCCGGAAACGCCGCAGAAACGACCCGCCTCAGCGTAACGTGCGAGGGTGTGTGGGTGATCATACTGTGGGAAGGTACCCATCTTTGTTGGACGCTCAGCTGCGTTATAGCGCATAACGCGAGTAAGGATAACTGCATTTGCCCAACCGTGTGGAATGTGGTGGAATGCGCCCAGCTTGTGAGCCATGGAGTGGTTAACACCAAGGAACGCATTAGCAAATGCAAGACCACCCAGGCAGGAAGCGTTTGCCATGTGATCGCGTGCCTCGACATCGTTTGGATTGTCATAAGCACGTGGCAGGTACTCAAAGACCAGCTTCATGCCGCGAAGAGCCATGCCATCTGTGTAATCAGATGCCATCATGGAGACAAATGCTTCGAGGCAATGAGTAAGAACGTCGATACCAGAAGCAGAGGTCAGACCCTTAGGCTGGCTCATCATGTTGTCGGTATCAACAATTGCCATGTTAGGCAGCAACTCGTAGTCTGCAAGTGGGTACTTAACGCCGTTGTCAGCATCAGTGATGATGGCAAATGGAGTTACCTCGGAACCGGTACCAGAAGAGGTTGGGATAGCAACGAAGAATGCCTTATTGCCCATCTTAGGATAGTTGTAGACACGCTTGCGGATATCCAAGAAGTCCGCTGCCATGTCCTCAAACTTCTCCTCTGGGTTCTCGTACATGGACCACATAATCTTACCTGCGTCCATAGCAGAACCGCCGCCGATTGCGATGATGCAGTCTGGCTCGAAGGAGCGAATGCGAGCTACACCCTCAAGAGCGCACTGAAGGGTTGGGTCTGGAGCAACATCCCAGAATGAAGAGTGGACGATGCCCAGGGAATCCAGAGTCTCCTCGATGGTCTTGGTGAAGCCACTCTTGTATAGGAACTGGTCTGTGACAATGAAGACGCGCTTCTTGTTATAGACCTCTTTGAGCTCACGGAGAGCAAGAGGCATGCAGCCCCTCTTGAAGTAGACCTTCTCAGGTACACGAAGCCAAAGCATATTCTCTTGCCTCTCTGCAACAGACTTGTAGTTAAGCAGGTGCTGTGGGCCAACGTTGCCGGAAACGGAGTTACCGCCCCAGCTGCCACAGCCAAGGGTTAGGGATGGAGCCATCTTAAAGTTGTAGAGGTCTCCAATACCACCCTGAGAGGAAGGAGTATTGATCAGGATACGGCAGGTCTTCATTGCCTCCTGATGCTTAGCAATCTTCTCTTTCTCGTTGATGTTAACGTAAAGAGAGCTGGTATGGCCATAGCCACCATCAGCAACAAGACGCTCAGCCTTAGCAATAGCCTCGTCAAAGTTCTTTGCACGATACATACCAAGAACTGGAGAAAGTTTCTCGTGAGCCATCTCCTCTGAAGGCTCAACAGAGGTTACCTCACCAATAAGAACCTTGGTCTTCTCTGGGACGTCGACGCCAGCAGTCTTTGCGATGAAGTGAGCAGACTTACCAACAATAGCTGCGTTAACAGCGCCGTTGACAATGACAGTCTTACGGACTGCATCGAGTTCCTTACCGTGCAGGAAGTAGCAGCCACGATCAGCAAACTCCTTCTTGACCTGGTCATAAACGCTATCAAGAACGGTAACAGACTGCTCGGAAGCGCAGATCATACCGTTATCGAAGGTCTTGGAGTGAATGATGGAGCTAACTGCAAGCTTAATGTCAGCGGTATCGTCGATGATAACAGGAGTGTTACCAGGACCAACGCCCAGAGCTGGCTTACCAGAAGAGTAAGCTGCGTTAACCATACCTGGGCCACCGGTTGCCAGGATGATGTCAGCATTGCTCATGACTGCCGCAGTCATATCAATGGTAGGAGCTGGTACCCAGTCGATAATACCCTTGGGGCAGCCGGCCTTCTCGGCAGCATCGCGAACAATACGAGCAGCAGCAATAGTGCACTCTTTAGCGCGTGGATGAGGGGAAATAATAATGGCGTTTCTTGTCTTCAGAGCAAGAAGTGTCTTGAAAATTGCGGTAGAAGTTGGGTTAGTAGTTGGAATAACTGCAGCTACGATACCCATTGGCTCGGCTACGACTCGATAACCCGCAGCTGGATCATCCTCTACAACACCACAGGTCTTCATGTCCTTGTACTTGTTGTAAATGTACTCTGCTGCGTAATGGTTCTTGATAACCTTGTCTTCCATTACACCCATGCCAGTTTCTTCAACTGCCATGCGAGCAAGAGGGATACGATTTTTCTCGGCCGCAAGAGCAGCTTCATAGAAAATCTTATCGACCTGCTCCTGAGTGAATGTTGCAAACTCTGCCTGTGCCTCGCGCATCTCTTCGAGGCGCTTGAGCAAAGTATCAACATCCTCAATTTGAGTAGCCTTCTTTGCCATAAAATCCCCTTCTGTTTAGGAACATTACTTCAAATTATACCAAGGTCTGCTAAACAAGTGCTTACCGTTAACCGAGTCTCTCAAAATTTATAATCTGCGCTCTGGCGTCTTCATCTGTTGCTGTAAATCTATGCCATTCACCTGGCGATTCTTTCCACGTGTAATCCACATACGGGCCAAATCCACCCACCAGCTGCGACGTTGCGCGCGCAAAGCTCGGATCCGCTTTGAGGCCCGGATAGCGCACCGCCTCGACGCGTGGATGGCACGCCAGGTACGCGGCAACCACCTGCGCCGCGTCGCTCGCCGCGTGGCGAGAAACCCGTGCACTCGCCTGCTCTTCCGCTCCCGTAGAAGCTACCGTCACGTCCTCTGTAGCGCTCGCCTTGGCTTCGATCGCCTCTGCTACCCACGGTATGCAGCACTTCCGCATGCACACGACAACATAACCCGGCACCCGAGCGTCCGCGGCTACCGCAAGTTCTGCTCCCAAGCGACACGCGGGGCTCAACTCGACGCCAATTGTACGTACATCCGCCACAAGCAACTCCCCTGCTGCAGCTCTGCCCTTGATGTCGCATACTTCAACAGGCACGCCAGAAAGTGGCTCCACGACGCTTGCTCCGCCCGCAATCAGTGTGGCGAGAAGTTCGTCTACATATGAAACAGGGACAAGCCGCGCACGGCCTGCCCCTGTCATTTTTACGTATTCAGCTACAACGTCGGTTGCGGTTTGCGTGACGTCGTCGGTTGCGGTTTGCGTCACATCGGTTACGGTCTGCGTGACAACGTCGGTTGTGGTTTGCGTAACGCCGTCGATTGCGCCGACACTCTTCGTGCCACCTGCGCCATCCTGTGCGGTACCGCCCGTAACCCGTACTTTGTCTGAAACCCTATTAACCAACGCGCTCAGCATTCTCTTTGACAACCTGAGCAATAAACTCGTCAAGCTCTGCGGTGTGAGTCTCGTTGGAACGGTCGCGGACAGAAATGTTTCCTGCCTCAACCTCCTGCTCGCCAAGGATGAGCATGTAAGGAACACGGTCAAGTGAGCGAGCCTCACGAATCTTATAGCCGATCTTCTCGTCACGATCATCTACCTTAACGCGAATACCAGCGGCTGCGAGCTTCTCGGCAACCTCATGAGCATAAGGACGAGACTTCTCGGAAACAGGAAGAACCTTGACCTGGCATGGGCTCAGCCAGACAGGGAACTTGCCTTCGTAGTTCTCGGTCAGAATACCAATAAAGCGCTCGAAGGAACCAAAGCCAGCGCGGTGAATCATGATTGGCTGCTTCTTGGTGCCGTCGGAGTCAATGTACTCAAGCTGGAAGTTGTGAGGCAGCTGGAAGTCAAGCTGGATGGTGCCGCATTGCCAAGAGCGACCAAGGCAGTCGGTCAGATGGAAGTCAATCTTAGGACCGTAGAACGCACCGTCGCCCTCGTTGACCACGTACTCAATGCCCATAGACTCAAGTGCATCGCGCAGGCCCTGCTCAGCACGCTCCCAATCCTCATCAGAACCCATAGAATCCTCTGGGCGCGTAGAAAGCTCAACGCGGTATGGGAAGCCAAACTGTGCATAGTATGCGGTAATGAGGTGAGATGCATCCGTGACCTGCTCAGTAATCTGATCAGGGCGGATAAAGAGGTGTGCATCGTCCTGAGTAAACTCACGAACACGGAACAGACCGTGCAGAGCACCCTTCATCTCGTAACGGTGATCAAGACCAGCCTCAGCCAGCTTCATAGGAAGATCCCTATAAGAACGTGGCTTGGACTTGTAAATCAAGCATGCACCAGGGCAGTTCATAGGCTTAATTGCAAAGTCCTCTTCATCTACCGTGGTGGTGTACATATTCTCTTTGTAGTGGTCCCAGTGACCAGAAGTCTCCCAAAGGGAACGCGAGAGGATCAGTGGAGTCTGAACCTCCTGATAACCAAAGCGAGCCTGCATCTCATGCCAGTAATCTGTCAGAGCGTTGCGCAGAGCCATGCCATTTGGAAGCCAGAATGGAGAGCCTGGACCAAAGTCGGACATCATGAAGAGCTCCATCTCGCGACCAATCTTCCTGTGGTCGCGCTTCTCGGCCTCTTCAATCATCTTGAGGTACTGAGCAAGCTCCTCTTTGGAACCAAAGGCAACACCATAAATCCTGGTGAGCATTTTGTTGTTCTTATCGGCCTTCCAATAAGCGCCAGAGATGCTGGTCAGCTTGAAGGCCTTAACACCCTTGGTGTAGAGCATATGAGGGCCAACGCACATGTCAACGTATTCACCCTGCTTGTAGAAGGTGATGTGTGCGTCAGGAGCAAGATCGCCAATGTGCTCAACCTTGTAAGACTCGCCGCGCTCCTTCATATAGGCAATAGCCTCATCACGAGGAAGCTCAAACGTCTCAATCTTGAGGTTCTCTTTGACAATCTTCTTCATCTCAGCTTCGATAGCTGGAAAATCGTCCTCGTTAACCTTAGTGTCTCCAAGATCAACGTCATAGTAAAAGCCATTTTCGGTTGCTGGACCATAGGCAAACTGTGCGTGTGGATATAGACGCTTCAAAGCCTGAGCAAGCAGGTGAGCTGCGTCGTGACGAATAACCTCAAGCTCTTCAGCTGCATCGTTAATCTCGCCAACATGGCCGTCGTTATATAAAACCTTCATGTAAAACCCCTCAGAGGTAGCTACTCATAGAAACAGGCACGGCGCCTACTCTGCTCACGTGGGAGCTTAGGAGCAGACGCCTACATAGTCTCTGTTGTAAAACACCAGATTGCCATCATAAAGAACAAAACCAAACGTTATTGAATGCGAGTGCGGCAGTAAGGGCAAACCTTCCAGTCTGCGTTCAGTGGACGATGGCATGTTGGGCAAACGTTTCTAACCTGCGTATTGCAGATTGGGCACACGATAAAATCGCGATCGATTGGAGCGGAGCACTTAGGGCAAATGCCGTAGTGAGACAGCTGATGCTCACGAAGGGCAATATCAAGATCTTGCTCCTCACGGTCAATGAGGTAGCTGCTTGGGCGCAAAATGACGTAAGCAAGCAGACCAACAACAGGAACAACAGAAATGACTGCCCACATCCACCAAGGTTCTGCGCCACGACGCTGAGCATCGCGAATAACGTAGATGATGGAAAGGATGTAAAGCATTACGACGCAAATAACCATGAGGTAAATAACCATACGTACCTCAGGTGTAATAATCTGATCAAGAATCTCCTGCATCTGACAGCCCCTTCTGCTGGCTTTTTGTTCTCTCCTAAATCGTACGACAAACTGCCCCAAAAAGCAGCGTAATGTCGCAGATAAATTTATTTTACCAAAGCATCGCTAAATTGTGCAGCAACCTCGCCAGCAAGTGAAATTGTTCCACATGCTACAAAACCCTTCTCGCGCAAGGCGTCCACCGCCTCAGGGACACTTCTGTAGACAGCTACCACGTTAGCGCCGCAGGCTTTGTACAGCTCAGCAAGCTCATCTGCATCCATGGCGCGATCGTTATCTGTCTGGGTTACCGCTACCTCAGGGAACTCTTTAGCGAGAAGTTCTGCGATGCCCTTAACATCTTTATCTGCAAAAACAGCAGTCAAAAGCATAGGACGGTTAGCAACTTCTGGCTCAATTGAGCGGATAGCAGTTAAGAATGTCTCGATTGACTGGGGGTTGTGAGCTGCGTCGATAAGCACCAAAGGCTTAGGCTGAAGCAGTTGGAACCTGCCGGGTGTAGGGCACCTGGTTGTGGAGAAAAACGCTTTCTCCGCATCAAGTGGACGACCGAGAAAATCCTCAGCTAAGCAGGTTGCCAGGGCAATATTTGCTGCCTGATAGCTTGGTTTAAGTGCGGCAAGATCCTCGTAGGTTGCACGCGGCGTCACAACCGTAAGCTCAAGCGGAAAACCGATGCTCTTAGGCTTTTTGGTAATGAAGAAATGCGCGTGAGGCAGCTCTGGATGGTCAGATGTCTGACCAGCAGAAACCTCTCCCTCAACGTCTTCTGGCTTGTCAGCTACAAGAAGAGTTGGGACAACGCCCGCAGAAGCTGCTTGGGACAAAAATACGTCCTGGACGCTCTGAGGAGTTGTCGTTCCCACGCCAAGAACGCAGGTACGACCAGGTTTGATGATGGCGGCCTTCTCGCCAGCAATAGCTTCAAGGGTATCACCTAAGATACGCGTGTGGTCCAGGCCGACGCCTGTAATGGCAACGGAGGTGATGTTTTGCGCAGCACTTGTTGCGTCCCATCTGCCACCCATGCCACACTCAAGCACACAGACGTCAATCTCTGCCTCGGCAAAGACCACTAGAGCTGCAACCGTAAGCAGGTCAAACTCGGTGATGTCATAAGGACGCTCGCCCAAGGCGGCTCGCTGAGCGTTGACGCGCTCCCCCGCTACCTGAGCAGCTGAAACGCCATGAGCAAAGGCTTCTTCAGAGACGGGCGTGCCATTGATCTCCATGCGCTCGGTATAGCTGATGAGCTCAGGAGATGTGTACAGAGCGGTCTTGAGACCCTCTCCCTTGAGCAGGGCTGCAGCGTATCTGGAGGTAGACGTTTTGCCGTTGGTACCTGCAATCTGGACACTCTTAAAGCGAAGGTCAGGGTTGCCCAGCTCTTTGAGCATGTCTTCCACGCTCTCTAACAGGGGCTGAATACCAAACTTCTTTGTATCGTGAAGCACCTTTAAAGACTGCTCATAGCTCAGCTCAGGCACAGAAAAGGGAACGGAATAACTCATAGCGCACAAACCTCTTATAGACCAAGCAGACGCATAGCCTCTGCACGGGTTTTCTCGTTAGTCTTAAAAATGCCACGAACCGCAGACGTAGTGGTCAAAGCGCCCGACGCCCTAATGCCACGCATGCTCATGCATGTGTGCTCGGCCTCCATAACCACCAAAACGCCCAGAGGATCAAGCTCTTCTACCATAGCGTCTGCAATCTGGCCTGTGAGGCGCTCCTGTACCTGCAGACGGCGAGAATACCCGCTGACGCAGCGAGCAATCTTGGAAAGGCCGGTAATACGGCCATTTTGCGGGATATAGCAGACGTGCGCCTTGCCCACAAAGGGCAAAATGTGATGCTCGCAGGTAGACGAGAAAGGAATGTCGCGGACAATAACCATCTCTTTATTGCCCTCTTCATGGAACTGCTTACGCAGGTGAGCTGCAGGATCTTCCTGCATACCACCAAAGAGCTCCACACAAGCACGAGCAACACGGTCCGGTGTGTCAAGCAGACCTTCTCGCTCTGGATCTTCGCCAATAGCAAGCAAAAACTCAGTGACTGCGGCTTTTACGCGCTCTTGGTCAAGCTTTTTATAGTTATTCTCTGCTGCCACGGGGCAACCTACCTTTCATTCTTATGCAAGCGTTCTTTGAGCTGCAGCAACAACATGACGAGCAAGGATTGCAGTAGTTACACTGCCGACACCGCCAGGAACGGGAGTATAAGCGCTCACCAGTGGCGCTACCTGCTCTGTATTGACGTCGCCAACAAGTTT
>ERZ773050.1198-NODE-1198-length-14459-cov-5.001666_pt1 | contig 14459 bp, 8 predicted proteins | sample MGYA00580632_ERZ773050 | MGnify/ENA primary metagenome ERZ773050 (study PRJEB29015, sample SAMEA2738123) | human oral metagenome | biome: human oral; feature: human-associated habitat; material: saliva | place: China | collected 2166 ... | reverse complement strand
ATCTCCGTTCCTTCCGTTTCTCTGTGTGCCATCGGCACCTCAGTAACATTGCGTTTATCTCCGTTCCTTCCGTTTCTCTGTGTGCCATCGGCACCTCAGTAACATTGCGTTACCTCCGTCCACTCCGTGACTCTGTGTGCCACATTTTATAAGAGCTTGAGTTTATCATTCTATATTTTGGAAGCCCCCTCACCTTACTAATGCTCCGCACATATAGTGCGAAGGCTTAGCACCACATGTGCGGAGGACTTATAACATTACAAGAATAGGAAAAACCTCAGCAAACGTATGGTGAATGGTGCGACATATAGGGAGAGAAAACTGAATATAAAACATTCGTGAGGGTCGACAAAATAGGAACATATTTGGCACTTATAGATTAAATAGGTGGAAACAGACTGTCAATAGTTCTGCTATAAACCAAAAATACGATGCTTGGCGAGCATAAAGCGACAAAATGGGAATATTATTTTAAGACGTAATAAAACAGCATAACTCACTGATTATCATCATAATTACGAATATTGATAAAAGTAAAGTGCGACAAAAAAGTGACAAGTTTTTGTACTTTTCTAACGTAAAAGAGAAAGGAAATCAACATAACTTCCTTAATAGCAATGCTTTATCGCACAAATAGAGTAGGGTAGTATCGAAAATAGCTTCCCTATTTGTCTCCGCTATCTTTAAGCGATAAAACAGCATTTTGCGAATGATTAAGAACGAAAAAGGGCTTAGGTGCGACAAAAAAGGAGGAAAAACTCTCATGCCAAAACCTATAAAAAGTATGTCGACAAAGTCATGAAAAGAAGAAAACTCAATGCGAATAACCTTCCTAAAATGTAAACATAAAAACCGAAAAGTTTGAACAATGAAAAGAAGAAATAATCCTTCTAAATTCGATACGAATACCGACAAGCTGATGACAAAGAAAAACATACAAACGTCCTGACGCATCTCCGCCCTTTAATCATTGAACACGAGGAAGTAAAGAACAGCCTCTAAGATGATTAAAAGTCGATAATATACTGATACACAAATATATAAAAACATATTTGAAGATAATAAGAATCCTATGTAACCGCCTAAAAAACAACCGAATAAAGCAAAGATCAACGGTAATAAAAATAAGAAAACGAAACAAAACCTACTACCAAACCGACATGAATCTCACCAAAATTTCCTACCCGAAACCACCGACTAAAAACCCACAAAACCATGAAACGGAAATGAAAACCCGACTCAAAACGTTCGTCACCCAACCCAACAACGCAACAAAAAACGCCCGCAACGTTCCCAAAACGTATGTGCGACAAAAAGGGAGGTTGCGCCCAAAACCTTTGTTTAAAGTCTTCTTCCCCCAGCGAAAAAATATATATTTTCTCAAAACAAAACACCTCTTCTAAACTTAGAATATCGTTATATAATCTTTATTAGATATTAGTAAGGGACTTCCAAGCCATTGAACCTTAAATAGTTACACGACTAATCGACGACAAATTAGTAAGTTAGCGGCGACAGATTAGTAAGTAGGTTGCGACAAATTAGTAACTATGGTGCGACACTTTAGTAGCTATTGGGGTGGGGTAGTCGACAAGTTAGGAGGTTAGGTGCGACGAATAGGGAAGGAATAAGGCTTAGTTATGAAAAATATAAACAAATTCTCCCTTTTTATAACGATTCTTCCTTTCTTTCACTTCTTTTCCTTTGCTTCTTCCATAAATAAACTTGTGATTTTCAGAATTTTGTCTTCTTTGTTTTATCTTATAAACTATTGTATTTTTGATAGTTATGAATTCTTTTCTAAACGTTCGAGACAAAAAGGGAAGATATTGCCCAATCTTCTGTTCACTATTTCTCGACAAATTAGTAGGTTCGTAAAAATACTTTACATAAAAGGCCCTCTAAACCAGACAGAATGAACGGAAGACATAATGGACAAAGTATGTAAAAGACAAAGTAACAGGGGAACAGAAGACGTAATGACATAAGGGACAGAAGCCAAAATGACAGACAGAATGATGCAGAAGCCATAATGACATAAGGGACAGAAGTTATAATGACATAAGTAATAAAAGATATAGAAGTGCCCCTCCCCTCAACCCCTCCCCCGTAGGGAGGGGAGTGAACACCGAGATACCCTTTAGGCTGTGGCAAGAAATAGTAAATGGAAGCTAATAAGCCTTCTTTGCCTTAAAAAACCTCTTAGACTGTGGCAAGAAATAATAAACGGAAACTAACAAATCCTCTTTGTCTTAAAAGTCTTCTTAAGCTTATAAGGCTTATTAGCACCATTCTTCCAATATAATATTCCAAGCTTTGTTTTTTGTCATTCTGTCTTTTTTCCCCTGTTACTATGTCTTTACATACTTTGTCCATTATGCTTTCTGTCTTCTGTTCCCTTGTTACCCTATCTCTTATTACTTCTGTCCCTTTTGTCATTCTGTCTTCTGTTCCCCTGTCTTTGCTTTCTTTGTTTTTTCTGTCTTTATTTGTCATTCTGTCTGAAAATGATTACCTTTGCAGTGAGTATGTATAACACTGTTTTGTACTAATGAGGAGAGAGCTATAATTAACAATCACTGTGGTGGATGGTAATAGAATAAGGCTCTTGAAATCAATGACAAAACATATAGAAATACTTAGTTATATTGCTCATAACTATTACCGATATATTGGATATAACTAAATCATATTAGGCTAAATGAATGTAAATTATGGGGTTGAATAACAGATTACAGATAGGCGATGTATCAAACAATGGTCAGGTAGAGATTGTTGATGAGGACAGATTATGTTATTTGGTAAGGTCAATAAGTAAAGGTGCTACAGGCTTACGTACAATCTCAAAAAGTCTGTTGGAAGAATATGTAAACTATTGGAGTGAGCATTCTGATGCTACATCTGAATCTGCAAGACAAGCATTGTCTGGGCGCAGTGAAATAGATAAGTTTGAGTATGGCTATTCTTCAACACTGTCGGTAATGGCTCAAATGGTTCTTCAATCAACTCACAAAGTAAAGAATAATGTAAGCAGTCTTCCCCGCCAGCAAATCTTCTACGGTGCACCTGGCACTGGTAAGTCATTTACAATCAATCAGGAGATAAAGGGGGAGGATGTAATTCGTACTACGTTCCATCCAGATAGTGACTATTCGTCTTTTGTGGGAGCGTATAAGCCGACGACACGAGAGATAACGATGCGTGACTTGTCGGGACATCCTGTCGTTGAGCATGCGCAGATACTGACGGAGGAGAAGATTGTCTATGAGTTTGTTCCACAGGCTTTTCTACAAGCATATATTACTGCGTGGGAGAAGTATGCTACGTGTGATGAAGGTAATCCACAGCGACAGTTCTTAGTGATAGAAGAGATTAATCGAGGTAATTGTGCACAGATCTTTGGTGATTTGTTTCAGCTCTTAGACCGCAATCATAGCGGCTTCTCTGACTATCCTGTGAAGGCAGATACCGATATGAAACGTTATGTGGCTAAAGCACTAAAGGGATTGACTATACCTCAGTCAGGTGCCATCAATAGCCTTTATGGTGATCGTGATGTAGTGAGCGAGGTGTTAGAGGGAAATATTCTTCTGTTACCAAGTAATCTGTTTATTTGGGCAACGATGAACACCAGCGATCAGAGTTTGTTCCCTATAGACTCAGCCTTTAAGCGTCGTTGGGATTGGAGCTATATGCCAATATCGGATGCAAAGAAAGGTTATGTCATTGATGTTGCGGGTAGTCTATATGACTGGTGGCAGTTCTTAGAGGAGATAAACAAGAAGATAGAGAGCACGACCAATTCGGAGGATAAGAAGTTGGGCTATTTCTTTTGTAAGGCACATGGAGGCGTTATTAGCGCAGAGACATTTGTGGGTAAGGTTGTCTTCTACCTTTGGAACGATGTGTTTAAGGACTTCGATTTAGTAGGTCCTATCTTTGATGATACAGTTGAAGGTGGAAAACTAACGTTTGCAAAGTTCTATACTGAAGGCGAAATGAAGACTAAGGTAAGGACAGATAAAGTGGCACAGTTCCTTGGTAACTTAGGGTTAACACCAGTTGAAGAAAGCGAAGAGGAATACAACGGACAGGCAGAGAATACAGACGACTCCGAGAACCCAAGGGCGACATGGTCGATGTCAGAACGAAAGCGTTATGATTTTTGGCAGGCATTCTTAGCCTATGCACACAAGAATGACGAGTTTAAGACTTACTTTGGAGGAACCAAAAAGGCTGGTAAGGATCATTGGAAGAATTTCTATGTGTCTGGTGCTGATTTCTATATATCTGTAGTTCTGAAACTTTGGGAGCGTGCTATTGCATTGCAAGTATATTTCGATAGAACTACAGATACTTATTATCATCTTGCTGATCAGAAAAAGGATATTGAAGCAGAGATGGATACAACGTATGAGTGGCGTGAGAATCCAGAAAAGAAATCAAGTACGATTGTAGAGCGGATAGACAATATAGATTTTGAGGATAAGGAACATTGGTCTACCATCTTCGATCTTATTATTACACGAATACTTCGTATGCGTGAGGTCTTTGTTAAGTATTTAAAGCAGCAGTAGACACTCGTTATGCGAATCCTTATAGAAGAATATCAGTACGATGTCTCTAAGGTCAGGGACGTTCTCTATGGTATTGATGCCTTAGAGAATATGGAGGGTAGGGTGTCTATCCATTACGTAGGGTATTATTATAATATGCTACTCAAAGACTGTGTCTTTATTCTTCCTAAGGTTTTGCTGAAGGATGTTGACGGTAAGGAACTTGTTTTTGGAAAGTATAAGCCAGAGGATATAGCCAACTTAGATACTTTCGACTCCAAAGAGCGTAGTTTTCTTTATAAATTTGCTGTGTGGATATATCGTGCCATTGTGGTCTATAAGAATGATAGACGCAATGATACGAGAATAGTTTGTCAATCATATATAGCACAAATTTGTAATCGAGGACGCAGACAGAGTAATACCTACCTTGATATTCTTCTGTCGCTGATACAATTCAATCAAGACAATCAAAGTTTTTTCTTCTTTATCATAAAGAATCTGCATAGTGGTCTGAACAAGATTAATTGGCAACGAACGATAGCAACGAAGACTGCTATTATTCAGAATGAGCAGGCTGTCTATCTAAACCCAGTTAATAAGCGGCGACAGATAAACTTTGATGAAGAACTACTCATCATCTTCTTTTCCATCCTAAATTATATTGGTGACACCTACGGTTTTCCGAAGGATATCTGTTGCCAGTTCCAGCTCATTACCGGTAAGCGTTTTGATACCTATCTCAATGGATTTGGTAAGACACGTTTACGACAGATAAAGTATAAGTATTTCTCTGATAAAGCCTTACAACTATGGCATTTGTGTTATAACTTCTTCGACGAAGCACAGCAGGTGATGGTTGCCACTGAACAACGGGACTACTTGTTGGTTAAAAACTTTTATGTTGTTTTTGAAGCCATTATTGATGAACTGATAGGCGAGAACCCATTACCAGATGGTATGGAGAAACAGCAAGAGGATGGGAAAATCGTTGATCATCTGTTCACGTCACAGAGTCTTATTGCTGGGGAGAACGAGCAAACGTATTATATCGGGGATAGTAAGTATTATAAGATTGGTCATGAGTTAGGAAGTCAGTCAATCTATAAGCAATACACCTATGCACGGAATGTTATACAATGGAACATTGATATATTTAGCAATGGTGATAAGCCATCTTCGGGTGTTCGCCTGCGAGATGATGTGACAGAAGGCTATAATATCCTACCTAATTTCTTTATATCGGCAAAGCTGAATGAAATGTTCAGTTATGACGATGACAATATAGAGAAAACCGACAGAAAGAGAAACAGGCACAAGCGTGTGCAGTTTGATAACCGACTCTTTGACCGTGACACACTGTTGCTGTCCCATTATGATGTGAACTTCCTTTACGTTCTTTCACTGTATGCGAGAGATAATCAAAGTCAGAAGACCGCGTGGAAGATGAAGGTAAGACAGCGTTTCTGTAAAGAGATACAGAAATGGTTAGATGAGGATTATGACTTCTATTTTATCAAAGCTAAGACTGGTGTTGATGATAAAGAATACTTTAAGACACATTTCCAGCAACTATTGGGAAAGTTTTACGCACCTTTTGAGCAATATAAGGATATCTACTCCTTGGCACTTGAAAAGGGAGAGAAGTATCAGCAGGAGAATAAGTTGCTACTTAATCAACTCAAAGATTACTTCTTTGTGGAGAGGTTCAAATTAGAAAAAGATCAGCAGGATGTATTGGTAAGGATAAGGACACGGACACATTAAGAGTGAATGGTCTCTCTTTATATAAGTAGACAAGTTAACAAGTAGACAAGTTGTACAAGTAGATAAGTTAACAAGTTGTTTGTTCGATTCATCTGTATTTGCTGTACCTTTTATCTTTCCTAAGCAAAAAAGTGACACGTAAAAAGTGTTAATGGTATCTTTAAATTACCAATTTTGGTAATTTTACCCTATCTTTGCACTATATATATTGAAACATTTCACCGCATGAATATAATTTTCAAGGAAGAAGCCTTGTCCGAATTATATGAAACTGGTAAGACCAATGATAAGAAATACAAGAAACTTTGTAAGAACAAACGCTTGATAGATGGCTATGTCCGTGTTGTTAATACGCTGTATAACGTAGAGTCAACAGAAGAACTAAAAGTATTTAGCTTTTTACACTATGAGAAACTCAGGCATCAGAAAGATAAGCCTATCAGCTCTGTACGTCTTGTAAACGGATTGGTTGAGCGGCTGCTGTTTTCGGAGACGGACGCCGGCATTGAAGTAGAATTAATAGAAATTGATAGTACACATTATGGCAACAAGAAATAACAGATTAGTTCCTGTTAGGGCAATCCACCCAGGAGAAATCTTGCGTGAAGAGTTGCAGGAACGTGGCATCAAGCAAAAGGATTTTGCAAAGCAGATAGGTGTGCAGGCAACTCATCTGAATACATTTATACGTGGTAAACGAAACCTGAACGACGATTTGGCAATGAAATTAGAGCGTCATTTAGGAATACCCTATAAGACTTGGATGAACTTGCATAGTGGCTTTATATATGACAGTAAAGCTGTGGATGTAAAACAAAGCGAAGAACAAGAAGCTCGTGAATACGAAGATACGTGTGCGAGTATATTCAACTTGAAACTTCTTTATAAGAAATTAAACTTGTCACATCTTCCATGTATTGAGCGAGTAACGAAATTAAAAGCATTATTCGCTTTTGATTTGCGATCATCTAAAGAGTTGAGTCTGCAGGTAGCAGGGCTTTACAAGCATAGCGAGAAAGTTCATATTGACGAGAAGAATATGCAAACTTGGCTTATTCTTAACTGGCTGGAAATATCACGTGCAACGATAGAAACACAGTATCAAAAGGGAAACGGATTGAAAGTAGCAAGCGAGATAGCTGAGATGGCGAATAATCGTACACTTTCTGCACAAGGTATAAAGGACTGTCTTAATAAGTATGGAATTGCTTATCTTAATGTTGAGAAGTTAGATAAAACACCTGTAGATGCTTATTCTACATTGGTTGATGGATGTCCAGTAATCACAGTTACTTATCGTTATAATGATATAGATAAATTAGCTTTTGATGTTCTTCACGAGTTGTGTCATATAGAAAGGCATCTTTCAGAAGATAATCAGGCGTTTATATCTACAGAAGGTACTCTGTATTCTAAAGATCCACGCGAAAAAGAAGCTAATGACTTTGCAAGGCAGCAACTCATCCCTGATGATGTATGGAGCAGAATTATCGGAAGAGGCTGTAAAAGTCTGTTACCGCATAAGGTTGTCAATGCCATTGCAAAAGAGGCTGAACGCTATGGTATCAGTCCGTCTATAGCAGTTTCCAGATATAAGCATGATATAAATTGGTATCAGACATCAGCTTATAAATCACCAAAAATTAGTTGATAAAAATAGAAAAGGAGTTGGGTAATTTTTCCTAACTCCTTTTTTGTCTATATAATCCCTGAAGATGAATAAGTGACGAGTTTATCATGAATTTACTAACAGGAAATCTGTGCCATCTTCGACCTTTAGGTCTCTGTGCGCGCATTCAATCTGTTTATCCGTGAGAGAATGTTTTATAATAATTCGAACGGAGTTCACATCAGTGCGTCATAATTTATAACTGCTTACTATTTACATGTTTCTTTCCACTAACTGAAGGGGGAGAGGTTATTCTTTCCTTACGAGAGGGGCTTTTCTATGTTATTTGTTTTTCTGTCTTTTTTGTCGTTCTGTCTTCTGTTCCCCTGTTATTATGTCTTTACTTTGTCTTTTCTTGTCTTTATGTCATTCTGTCTAAAAATAATTATGTCATTCTGTCTAAAAACACTACCTTTGCAGGTATAATGGCTGTTTTCATTTAGAAGTACTTGTATAGCTATAAGAACTTCTCATAATATGGAATTATAAGAACGTTACGATATGCTACCAGAAGAAAAGGCACGTGTTATCATAGACAGTATGTTTGAAGAAGCAGGCTGGAAAGTAGTGGATAGAAGCGGTTATGCTCCTAACATGACTGCTGTTGCCATAAGAGAGGGGCTTTTGAAAGGTAATCGAGAGGCTGATTATCTACTCTTTCTTAATGGAAAGGCAGTTGGAATATTAGAAGCTAAACGAGTTGAGGTCGACATAAATTCAGATGTCGTAAAGGAACAAGCCACACTTTATACGCGTCGTTGTCCCTCATGGTGTCAGGCGTGGTTTCCTAAAATCCCCCTCCCTCTCGCATACGTTGCCAACAGCAAGGAGATGATGTTTTACGATACTCGTAAGAGCGATGCTTGCTTTGAGTATTGCAGTAAGATTCACTCTCCGTGGGAAGTTACCAAGATGTTAGGACTTCAGGATGACTATGTGGGATTGCCAACACTTAGCCCTAAGGGACTACGTGGTTGTCAGTATGAAGCCATCACCGAACTGGAGAAGAGTTTTCGATCTGGTGAGTCACGTGCGCTGATGGTACTTGCCACAGGTGCAGGAAAGACCTATACCGCCTGTCTTGCAGCCTATCGTATGTTGTCTTTTACCCCTATGCAGCGTGTCTTGTTCTTGGTCGATAGGAACAATCTGGGCAAGCAAGCTGAAAGCGAATTTGGCACTTTCCGATTGACGGAGAATGGTGATTCTTTCAACAGCATCTTTACGGTCAATCGTCTGAAGTCTGCGAAGATTCCAAATGGCAGCAGTGTAGTTATTTCCACCATACAGCGACTATTCTCCTTGCTGAAAGGCGAAGAGATTGAAGACAACGATGCTGACGATGGATATGATGAGGATTGTGTTGGAGAGTTTCCTGAAAATCCAAGTCTGCCGTCTGATTTCTTTGATATGATTATCATTGACGAGTGTCACCGCTCGATTTATGGGAGTTGGCGACGAGTACTTGATTATTTCTCAAAGGCTAAGTTAATAGGTCTGACAGCAACTCCGGGACCTGAAACAAGGGCATTCTTTAATGATAATATCATCGTAAACTATACTTTGGAGAAGTCTATTCTGGATGGTGTAAATGTTTATGGTCGTGTGTATCGTATCAAGACAAAGGTAACGGAGAATGGTGGAGCAATTCTTGAAAACGAGAAAGTGAAAAAAGTAACTCGTTATACAGGAAAAGTTGAAGTCGTTGAAAATAAAGAAACTAAGAACTATACACGGGAGGAACTGAACAAGAGTATTATCAATCCTGCACAGATAAAGCTTATTTTGGAAACTTATCGTGATGCGGTATATACGGAAATGTTCACCGATCCTCAGCGTGAGGCAAATATGGACTATCTGCCCAAAACGCTTATATTCGCACTGAATGAGAGTCATGCTACGAATATTGTGAGGATTGCCAAAGAGGTGTTTAATCGTGAAGACGATCGCTTTGTGCAGAAAATAACCTACTCTGCTGGGGATAGCAACGAACTGATACGACAGTTCCGCAATGATAAGGACTTCCGTATTGCTGTGACTTGTACGCTGGTAGCTACAGGAACAGACATAAAACCGCTCGAAGTCGTAATGTTCATGCGTGATGTGGCTTCCGAGCCTTTGTACATACAGATGAAAGGGCGTGGTGTCCGTACTATTGGTGATGAGCAGTTGCGTAATGTCACTCCCAATGCCTATAGCAAGGATTGCTTCTTCTTGGTTGATGCTGTGGGCGTAACCGAGCATGAGAAAACGATAGCCTCTCCATCTGGTGCAGTAACGAAAGTTATCTCTCTGAAAGAACTTTTGGAGAAGATAACCCATGGCAATGTGAGCGATGACTATCTGCGCCTATTGGCGGGTCGTTTGTCTCGTATCAGCCATAAGTGTACGGAGAGTGACCGTGAGAAGTTTGTTAGTCTTGCACATCAAAGCATGATGGAGATTGCCTCCAATATCTTTAAAGCCTTTGAGGACAACGTCTTGCCTGAATACAACAACGTTAATGAGCCTAATACGGAGCGTAAGGCGTTGGTGCGCAACATCGCAAACCATCCAGATGCAAGAGACCTTCTGTTGATTCTTAATGCTGGCTTTATCGAAACGCTGATGCCCGGCGAAGATACGCTTATTTCAAAAGGGTTCTCAAAGGAGGAGGCACAGTCTACCACGTCTGCGTTTGAAGATTACTGTCAGGAGCATAAGGATGAGATAGAAGCCCTACGTATTATATATAATAATCAGGGAGAACCGCTTACGTATTCAATGTTGAAAGACTTGGAAAACAAACTGAAGCTTGCAAATAATAAGTTTAACACCTCGTTGCTTTGGAATTCCTATGCTATCATCAATTCACGAAAGGTGAAGAGTAGTTCAACAAAAGAAGAAAAAGAAGCACTTACGAATATCATCCAGTTAGTACGCTATGCTTTCCATCAGATAGAACAGCTTGAAAGTTTATATCCAACAGCCAAACAATACTTTAACCTATGGTATGGGCAAGTATGGCGTTCTATCACAGCGGGGCAAATTGAATTGATGCGTCAGGTGCTCAACTACATAGCATCTAATGGATATTGCACCATTACCGATATCAAGGAGAATGACAAGACACAGGCTGCCCAGCTTATCCGTGCCTTTGGAGGCAGAGATACAGCAAATGAAGCTTTGTCTTCATTGTCACAGTTTATCATCTATAGAAAATTAGCATAATATGGCAAAAAACATATCAACGGAACAGGCTCTGACAAAGGAAGTATGGAAGCTTGCAACGACACTCTCTGGACAGGGTATCGGCTATACTGATTATGTCACCCAGCTTACTTATCTTCTCTTCCTCAAGATGGATGCTGAGAACGTAGAAGTGTTTGAGGAGGCATCTGCTATTCCTGAAGAGTACCGATGGGGACAGCTTAAAGAGCTTGACGGATTAGACCTGATTGCACAGTATGAAAAGACTCTTAATGTTCTCAGCAAGCAGGATAACCTGATAGGAACGATATTCACAAAGGCACAGAATAAGATTGATAAACCGGTCTATCTGAAGAAAGTGATAACCATGATAGATGAGCATCAATGGCTTGAAATGGACGGGGATGTCAAAGGAGCTATCTATGAAGGTATCTTGGAAAAGAATGGTCAGGATAAGAAAAGTGGTGCTGGACAGTACTTCACGCCTCGCCCTTTGATTCAGGCAATGATTGATTGTCTTCAACCGAAGATAGGTGAGACGGTATGCGATCCTGCTTGTGGAACAGGTGGCTTCCTGCTGGCAGCATACGATTATATGAAAGGGCAGTCACAGGACAAGGGGAAGCTTGATTTCCTGAATGATAAGGCTTTGCACGGCGTTGACAACACACCGCTCGTTGTTACGCTTGCATCTATGAACCTTTATCTGCATGGTATCGGCACAGACAGAAGTCCTATTGCTTGTGAGGACTCGTTGGAGAAAGAACCTGAGACACTGGTAAACGTCATTCTTGCCAATCCTCCGTTCGGTACGCGCCCTGCAGGCTCTGTAGACATCAATCGTCCTGATTTCTATGTAGAGACAAAGAATAACCAGCTTAACTTCCTCCAACATATGATGTTGATGTTGAAGGATGGGGGTAGGGCAGCAGTTGTCTTGCCTGACAATGTTCTCTTTGAAGGGGGTGCTGGTGAAACCATTCGCAAGAAACTTCTGAGTGATTTCAACCTACATACTGTCCTGCGATTGCCTACAGGTATCTTCTATGCACAGGGGGTAAAAGCAAATGTTCTCTTCTTTACCAAGGGACAGCCTACCAAAGATATTTGGTTCTATGATTATCGTACGGACATCAAGCACACGTTAGCTACCAACAAACTGCAACGCCACCACCTTGATGACTTCGTTGCTTGCTATAATGCTTCGTCAAGGGCGGAAACCTATAATGAGGAAACAAATCCTGCTGGACGATGGAGAAAATATGCTGCTGATGATATCTTAGCACGTGACAAGACAAGTCTTGACATTACGTGGATTAAGGCTGGTGGGGAAGAGGAACAGTTTACATTAGACGAACTGATGACGAATATCACGACCCAAGCTGGCAATATCAGTAAGGCGGTAGCCGAACTGCAGAAGTTAATGGCAGGAATTAAAGAGTAAATGGCATGGATAGTAATGTGATGTTAGGTCAGGAACGATAGTGGAGACAACTGCAGATGTTATGCCCATCGTACAAACAACGTCTGTATAACTATCCAAAATTCTGACTTTCACAGGACGGACAAAACCCCACAAACGATTAATTGATAAATTATGGAAACAAAGAAGTTAAGACAAAAGATATTAGACCTTGCCATTCATGGTAAACTCGTTCCACAAGACCCGAACGATGAGCCTGCATCGGTCCTCCTCGAACGTATCCGTTCAGAAAAGGAACGCCTGATTAAAGAAGGGAAAATCAAACGTAGCCGAAAGACTACAAAGACTTCTGATGCTACCTGTGATGAGCAGGAGGTGCCGTTTGAGGTGCCAAGTGGTTGGGTGTGGTGTCTTCTTGAAGATCTTGCTTATGTAGCTGCTGGTAGTACACCAAATAAAGATGCCTTTGTTGCGAAAGGAATTCCATACATAAAGATGTATAATTTGCGGATGCAAAAAATTGATTTTGATTTCCATCCACAATATATAAAAAGAGAAATCCATGAAGGAAAACTATATCGTTCAAGAACGGAAATAGGAGACCTTCTTATGAATATTGTAGGACCGCCACTTGGAAAATTAGCAGTAATTCCGTCAACATTACCAGAAGGAAATTTTAATCAAGCAGCTGTCTTGATACGTCCATACCAACATAAGGAGTTATTGGTAAAATATCTTTTTTATTATCTTTCAGAAATGTCTGAGATTAGTTCTATATCTACAAAGGGGTCAGCGGGTCAAGTTAATATCTCGTTAACACAATCTCAGAATATGAGAATTCCTCTTCCCCCTCTTGTTGAGCAGCAACGCATTGTTGAAGAAGTAGAGCGTTGGTTCAAACTTATTGATATTATCGAACAAGGTAAGGCTGACTTGCAAAGCTCCATCAAGCAGGCAAAGAACAAAATCCTCGACCTTGCGATTCATGGTAAACTTGTCCCTCAAGATCCAAACGATGAGCCCGCTTCAGAACTCCTCAAACGTATCAATCCAAAGGCTGAAATCACTTGTGATAACGGACATTATCCGAAGTTGCCCAAAGGATGGGCTATAACTTCGATGCAAGAGGTATGTAGACTAATTGATGGAGAAAAGCTAAAGAACAGAGCATTAACCAATTTAGATGCAAGATTTTTAAGAGGGTTTTCCGATGGGAAGATAATAAAAGAGGGTAGATATGTTTCTGCTAATACTTGTATGATTTTAGTTGATGGAGAGAACTCTGGCGAAGTGTTTGTAACTCCAATAGAGGGATATCAAGGTAGTACTTTCAAACAACTAAGTTTTAATGTAAATATGAATAAAGAGTACATCTTGTACATTATCACTCAAAACAGAAAAGCTTTACGAGAAAACAAAGTTGGTTCTGCTATTCCACACTTGAACAAGAAGTTGTTTAAAGCTATCCAAGTGCCTATCCCGCCTTATGCTGAACAAGAAAGAATAGTTTGTGCAATAAATACCACATTCAACAAACTTAATGCTATTGAGGAGAGCTTATAAGTTCTCCTCAATAGTTTCTAAACTTTTAAATAGTTGATGAATCTTTCTAATTATTCTTTTTTGCTCCTTTTGTGGAGGTATAGGTATTTCTAATTTTGAATATTCTGATATCCAATATCGTTTATGTGTGTCACCAACAAGTCGTGTTATGCTCATAAATTGTGAAACATATTCTATATCAACACCTTTGTTAACTTGCAGAATCTTCATAGCTGACGACTTAACCTTGAATGGGAAATCAACCAATCGAGAATCTGTAGTAAAATCATCAAAAATAATGCAAGGTAATTTA
>ERZ773050.1197-NODE-1197-length-14459-cov-7.600250_pt1 | contig 14459 bp, 15 predicted proteins | sample MGYA00580632_ERZ773050 | MGnify/ENA primary metagenome ERZ773050 (study PRJEB29015, sample SAMEA2738123) | human oral metagenome | biome: human oral; feature: human-associated habitat; material: saliva | place: China | collected 2166 ... | reverse complement strand
CGCGTGGGCAGGAACGTCTACGCCTGCCAGTTCAACCCCGAGCTCGACGCCGTCCAGTTCGAGCGGCGTGTCAGTATCTACGACGAGGCCGGTTACGGTGACCCGGACATGAGCGAGGACATCCTCACCCAGGCCCGGTCCTCCGAGGCGCACGACGCCGGACAGATCATCCGCAACTTCATCTCGCACTTCACCCGCAGCTGAGCTGCCGCTCCGTGGGGCCGCACGCCCCGAACGACTCAGGGGCCCAGGCGCTGCCCTGGAGCTGAGGGCCACGACCATCAGGACGTTGTCATGACTTACCCGCCCGCCTATCCACCGCCACAGGGATACAGCGGCCCACCGAACCCGCAGTACCCGCCGCAGGCCGCCTATGGTTCTCCCCCGGTGAGCGCCCCACAGGGCGGGGCGACCTACGGGCAGCCGCCGACGCCGGCCGGTCACGGCGCGTACATGCCCCCTGCCCAGAGCGCGATTCCGACACAGTCGGTGATGCGCCCTCCCGGGGCTCCCACTTTCCCGGGTCAGCCCTATCCGCCTCCGTCCGTGCAGGCCTCCGCGCCGCAGTACCAGCCGTACCAGTCGCATCAGCAGCAGTTCCAGCAGTTCCAACACGGCGCGGGCTCACGCACTGGCTTCGAGTACCTGAGCGGAGCGGTGTCCGCACCGGGCTATGCCGCCTCCGCCAGACCGCCACAGGCGGCCGGCCTGCGCCCAGGAGCGGTCTCATCACAAGCCTCGGGCGCACTGCAGCACGTGCCGTGGCGCGGTTTGAAAGCGGCGGCACTGGTCATGATGATCGTTGGCTGCGCCCTTGAGGTCGTCGTCTATGTCACCTACTTCCTCAGTTTGATGCGGGGCAACATATGGGTGTCAGGCGTCATCATCACGCTCTTATTCGTCGTCACGACACCAGTGATCTGGTGGCACTATTTTGGATTGCGCCACCTATTCCACGACCAGCCAGTCACTGAAATGTTGGGGCTCTCGCTGTGGTTCGGTTACGGGGTGCTCATGACACCTATTAGCAACACCGACGAGGCTCCATATGCAGGCGTGCAGAATGTCACCGAGATCCTCCTATTCATCGCCACCACAGTCGGCGCCATCCTCACTATACGCCTCAATCGACGCCTAAGGAATCCGCAGCCATGGCCGATCACTCTGGCCGTGGGTGCCTGTCATTTCGCGCTCATCAACAGCGCCGTACGCTTGTCACACTTTGGCCTCTTGATCTACTTACACCTATCGACGGGTAAGAGACTCGATCAGCTCACGACCAACGCCTGGTTCATACTATCAGATTCAGGTGGAATGGGCCTCCCCTTAGTGCCAGGACTATTTATTCTCGCTATTATCACTTCACTGGCAGTCGCAGGCCTGTTCCTGGGAGCGAGGCGACCTTCCAGCACATCCTTCCGAATCGTGTCGACGAGTGCCGTCTCACTTTTGACGCTATATAACATCATCATCGTCCTCGCCTACGGTTTACCCACGACCGGCGAGTTCACCTTCCAACCGTCCAGCACAGGAATCGCGATAACGATCGTCATCGCTCACGGGGCCTTCCTCATCGGATCAACACTGGCGGCCGGACACAAATCTGCAGCCGCTCCTCCCGGTGGCCGCCAGCAGCACCACTATGGCGTCGCGAGCGCAGCCGGCCCCCACGGCATGCAGAACCGCTTCAGCCGGCAGCATCGCTCCCAGTCGCAGTGGGGGAGTGGGTACTGATCCCGCCCCGCCACCGCAGGGTTGGCACACGACACCACCTCAGTCATCGACACAGACCGGCCGCTCGAGCACAATGCCCACTATGCGGCAGGCACCTCATCCTCAGAGCAGCCCCACCCCGACGCCGTCGGATGCTCACGGGCATCAGCCGGCCACGCCATACGGCGTGATGCCACACGGGCCGCACACCCCCGCGCTATCACCGTATGCGGCCCTCACGCCGGGCCACGGCCCCCAGAGCGGGCAACAGGTCGACTACCCCTATCTTTTCCAGGCCCAGACCGCTCCTCCAACGCAACCGGTGGCACCGCACCTGTCCGGCATCGGCCAGCCCGCCCGAAGCATTGTCGCCAACGGGATTGATAGCGACCCCTACTCAGCCGGGCCCACCGCCAGCTTTCCCAGGTTTGCCCCCAGCCCACTCCCCACCCCTGCCCTCGCACCCCCGCAGCCGTTCGCGCCACCACCTCTGGTCAGCGCGCCGCTACTCGGCGTCACCCGCAAGGCCACCTCGCCCTCACCGGCTCCCTGGGGACGCGACCGGCTGGCAGCCCTCGTACTGACACTGTTAGCGGTCGGGGTTCACGTGATTTGGACGATCAATGATACGTCCGCAAACACGAGTTTCCCTTCCTTGCATAATCCCACAACGCAAGACTACTACAATGCGCTGTATTACATTCCACACACGTTAGGCGCTTGGTGGCTCATTCTTGTCGCGATCCCCATCATCACCATCACCAGAAACCAGGCCAGCGCCATCACAACAGCAGCCTCACTTCAACTGTTCTTCATTGACATACTCATCTTCAACAACAGCCTCACCGGCAACCCCCTCCCTATCTTATGTCTTCTGGCCACTGGTGGAGCAGCAATCTTCACAACCCTGATGGGAAGAACTACTCAGCCCCCTCGACATTGGCTGGTCAGTCTCGGAATGGGAATGAATCTATTCCTCCTCGTGTCCATGCTCCACCGGCTCATGAGAATAATCCTGAGCGCAAAACAGTTTCGATCAGGTCAGATCAACCAAACAGTCAACATATGGATGTCCCCCGCCATCGCATCGAACGATCGAGGAATTCCGCTCACTGTCGGAGTGGCCATCACGATCATCGTGGTCATCATCGCCTCGATCAGCCTCTATCTAGGACTCTCGTCCCCCACCAGTCGCACATTCCGCTACACCGTTGGAGCCGCCCCCACAATCATAGCGCTGGTCAATATGTACATTCTCTCCGCGTTCGGTCTTGCCCGCGCCATCGTCGCCTCAGCTCTCGGCGTGACCAGCATCGGCACGGGCAAACACCCGTACACGGAACTGCGAGCATGGTTGGCGTCCATCCTTCTCGCCCTTCTCGCCATGGGAGTGACAGCACTCCTGAGCCGCAGCTCCGCCGCCCAACGGCACATGCAGACGCCCCGGGGCACGGCGCAGCCCTTGGCCACCAGGGCACCCAGTTTCAGTGCTGCCGCCCCCGCATATCCAGGAGGACCTCAGGCACCCCAACAGGGAGTGACTGGCCTCACTAAATTCGCGCCATCCGCTGCCCCATCGGCTCCGAACTCCTGGTGACGGTGCACTACGTCGGTGCACCACCACTCACCTGGCCACGTCGCCAGCCCATGTCACCAAGGAGTTCTCCCATGCGTACTCGCAAGATCGTGTCAGCCGCCCTGCTCGTTGCCGCCCTCGCCGTCGGCACCGCCGCCTGCGGCTCCATGAATGCCGACAAGGACAAGATGGAGCAGACCTCCACCCCGAACGGCACCATGAGCGACGGCAAGATGTCTGATGGAAAGACCGAGGACGGGAAGATGTCGGATGACAAGATGTCCGACAGCCCCACCTCCGGCAGCATGTCGGACGGCAAGATGAGCGACGACAAGATGTCGGCCGCCCCCTCGGCCAGCGCCATGAGCGACGGCAAGTAGACCTCACCATGACCCGAACGGGCTCCGGTCCACATTCACTCAATGAGTGCGGACCGGAGCCTTTCTGATGCCTACCCCACGAAGGTGGCGATCATGACAGGTCGGCGTACTCCTGCGGTACGTCAGCAACAGCCTGGGCTATGGGGGTGTCGCCGTCGTAGAAGGGGATGACCTTACCGATACTGGCCGGCTCGGCGAGCACGGCGGTGATAACGCGGGCGACGTTCCCACGCGACGTCGGCGCCTTCGAGGTCGGGGTGCCCTTGGGGACGCGAGCCACGGTGATGGCACCGGTGGGTTCATCCAGGGTCAGCAGGCCCGGCCCCAGGATCGTCCAGGCCAGGTCGGTGGTCTGCAGGTGTCGGTCTGCCGCGATCTTGGCAATGGCGTAGGCGCGCAGCGGGTGGTCGTCGGGAACCTCGCCGTAGGCGGTGAGGAAGGAGACCATGACGTAGCGCGTGACCCCGGCTGCGGCGGCGGCCTCCATGGAGCGGATGGCGGCGGCGCGGTCGACGGCGTCGGTACGCTCCGGGCCTCCCTTGCCGCCGGCCCCGGCGGACCAGACGATCGCGTCAGCACCGGCGAAGACCCGGGTGAGCTCAGCGACGTCGGCTTCCTCGACGGACAGGACCAGCGGGGTGGCTCCGGTGGCGGCGACGTCGGCGGAGTGGTCAGGGTTGCGGATGAGGGAGACGACCTCGTGGCCGGCGTCCACGAGCAGCGGGGCGGCCAGCAGCGCGACCTTGCCGTGGCCCCCGATCATGACAATGCGGGACATGCGCGAGTCCTTTCTGTACGTCCTGGGTGTTCGGGACCGATCAGACGATTCGGCCCGGATGGGTACCGTAGCATCCACCTCGCCCGCACCGCACGCACCCCCTCCCGCGCTGGGCGAACTGGGACACAGAGGCGGGGCGCACCCGTCGACCGCTGCCCCAGTCGCCCTCGCGGTGCGAGGGCACTGCACGAGGGGCGGAGGCCACTGGAAGTGGGTTGTGCGTAGTCATGAGGTGCGGGGGTTCGTGCAGTATGCACAGCCCCTGGCCGGTGCATTGCCACCTTCGTGGAGTAGACGCTCGGAGATGGCATCCCGGGACCACCCCGACCGCATCGGACCTGCGACGAGATCGGCCGTAACCAGTAAGAGTCGACGAAGACCCTGCCGATCCTGTCCTTGCATCACGGAGACGCAGGCCGGCCAAGCATGTGAGCGGGGACCTCTGCACCTCCCATCGGGGATATAGTTTTATCCCAGATGAATGCACCTCTTCAGAGTCTCTAAAAGCCGCCATTCGGCCTGTTAGGCTCTTCGTATGCGACTAGGAGAACCGCCGGGCATACAAACCGGACAGCCCTTGACGTACTATCAGCACCTTTGCACCAGACTTCACGAGTCATCATTTCCCGGGCATGAAGTGCACATCGGCACGATCGAGCTGGGCACCTCAACGAGGGTCATTCACGTCCACATGAAAGGTGGCGTGGCCATCATACTGTCTCTCCTCACAGTCGAAGGAGACGCACTCGAAGGAGTCAGCCTCACCTCCTCCCCCACCCTCATCAAGCAGGCACTACAAGAGAAGGGGCATCACAGCTCACTCTTCGACGATATGCTCGTCTTTTATGACGCTCTTACCGTGCTCCACTTTGGCGATGACGGCTCCCCCTCATTCATGGAGTGGTACGACCCGAGTTACTGGGACATAGCCTCGTTCATTGAAGAGACCTTCCCTCAATCATCTCCGAAGCAGCCTTGAGGATACGTCACAGCACGCACCGTTGAGCAGCGACGACGGCCTGGAACCTTAACCGAGAGAACAGAAGCAGAACACAGCCCTCAAGGGCGCATGACCTTACTGAGACGCTCTCGGGCCGACGGTGCTCGGGCCCGCTCACACCTGTTCCCCCCGAAGCCCGGAGCGCCCCTGCCGGGCACCGACACCCGTCAGTCGCGGGCGTGGACGGACACGAAGTTGGCCAGGAGCTTCCAGGAGTCGGAGACGTCGTCGAGGCGCACGCGGGCCTGGAGGTCGGCGAGCTCGTCGTCGGCGAAGTAGCCGTGACCGGCGTAGAAGCCGAGCCGGTGGGCGAGGTAGTCGCCGTCGAGCTCGGGGTGGAACTGGGTGGCGTACAGGTTGGACCCGATCCGGAACATCTGGACCGGGCAGGCCTCACCGGTTCCCAGGACGACGGCGTGGGGCGGCAGCGTCGTGACCGCCTCCTTGTGGGCGACGAAGGCCTGGAAGACCTTCGGGACGCCCGCGCAGATGGGGTCGGCCAGGCCGGCCTCGGTGAGAGTGACGTCGGGGGCGGTGACGGCCTCGCCGTAGGTGGTGTCGACGACGGCGCCCTGGTGGCAGGCGAGCGTGCCCACGCCGTAGCAGGCGCCGAAGAAGGGGAAGTCGGCCGCGACGACGCGGTCGAGCAGGCCGGAGAGCTCGGCCTCGACCCGCTTCTGGGTGGCGGACTTCTTCTCCGCCGGGGTGGAGGCGTTGAAGGGGGAGCCGCCCACGAGGATGCCGGACCAGTCGTCCAGGTCGATCTGCGGCAGGGACTGGGACTCCAGGCGCAGGCGGCGGAGCGTGGACTCCTCCAGGCCGGTGCGCTTGAGGAAAGCCTCGTACTCGGCGTCGGCGGGCTCGTCGTCGCTGCGGGTGGCCAGGAAGAGGAAGGGTTTCACGAGATGACCTTAACGGGGGCCGGCAGCCTGGGCAGCATCCTTTTCCACGCCGTTCCCAGAATCACGTTCAGGAACCGGCCCGCAGGCTTCTGAGGATCTCCTCGACGGCGGCCAGGGTGACTCCGGAGGCCTGCCGCAGGGAGAGCTGCGCCCGCCCGAGGTTCCCGCCGGCGGCCGGGGCGTCGAGGTAGGTCAGGGCGGAGACCGCCACTCCCCTCGAGGCCAGGACCATGGCTTCGGCCACGGAGTCGGTCACGGCGGCATCAGCCCCCAAGGAGGTCAGGGCGCGTGACTCGGCCGGGCTCGGGCGCAGCGGCCCGGGCACGAGGGCGACGACGGAGCTGCCGCTCACGCCGCGAAGGCTCCCCAGGCGCTCGGTGAGCCTCGCGTCCCAGCCCGCCGAGACCATGCCGGGGGCCGGGAAGAGGGAACCACCCGAGACATTGAGGTGGTCGGCGACGACGCGCACCTGTCCCGGCGCCGAGCCGCCGGCCACATCACCGGAGCCGCGCAGCGGGGTGGCGCGGGTGACGAGCAGGGCGGCGCGCAGGCGGGCCCCGCTGGCGATCCGGGCCAGCGCCGTCGCACCGCGCGCGGCCCCACCCTCGTACATGCTGGTGCGACCACGGGCGACGAGGACGCCGAGGCCACCGCGCTCGTAGGACACGAGTGCGTCCTCGTGGCCAGGGGCGCTGGGGGCCTCAACGCCGGGCAGGAAGGACAGGCGCACTCGGGCCGAGGGACGCCCCCAGGCCTGGTCGAGGTCGCGCAGGAAGGCGGGCTCGGCGACGACAAGGAGGTCGTGGCGGGCGCGGCCCGTGGCCAGGAGGATGGAGGCGCCGTCGGGGTCCTCGTCCCAGATTCCTGGTGGGGCGGACTGCTGGACCATGGATTCTCCTCGGGTGCGCCCGGGGCGGGCGGTGGGACAGGGAACGATGGCCGGCGCGGGGCGCCGGTCAGGGTGGAGCGAAGTCTACGCGAAGACGCCGGTGGTCGCTGCCCGTACCCACCCCACGCTCACCAACCAAAACTTCAGAATCGACGCGGCTCCGGGTCGATTATGAAGATTTTGTCGATCTGTGTGCGGGCCAGGCGGTGCACCGAGCGGGCGGCAGGCTCGGGCGCACCTCCACGATCTACATCGTGCGGTTGAAGTAGATGTTCCCTCCGATGAAGCTGATCAGCTGGAGCCACAGGACGACAACCAGGGCCACCTTCATCGACCCTCCGAAGGCCCCCACAGTGCCAACGGCAAAATTGCCGAAGAGCCCGACGACGCCAGTGAGCGCCCAGGCCCGCTGAGAGGCGGCCCTGTCCCGCTCGTCCCCCCGCTTCTCAAGCTCACGGACGACGAAGGTCTCGTATCCGCGCCTCTTGGCGACGATCAGGGCGACGTAGACGAGCATCATGGCTGACGCTCCACTGGCGCCACCATAGAGAAAGCCGTTGGACATCGGGATCGTCAACGCCGCCACCCACAGAAGGGTCACGACGACGACAACGTAGACCATGCGCCCGACGACGGGCGGCCGCGGCTTGGTGTGCTTCAGGCCCGCCCGAGCACTCGGCGTCGAGTCGGAGGAGGACGAACCGGCGGCCGCAGCGGAGGAAGGGGTGGGCGTGGGCGGCGTGGGCGGCGTGGGCTCTGACTCAGACATGGAAGATCTCCTCAACAGTGGTCTCGAAGTAGCGGGCGATGGCGATGGCCAAGGGAAGGGAGGGGTCGTACTTGCCCTTCTCGATGGAGTTGATGCTCTGTCTGGAGACACCCAGGGCGACTCCGAGCTGGGCCTGGGTGAGACCGCGGGCCTCGCGCAGGCTGCGCACGTCGTTATCCATGACCCTCACCACCCAAGACGCGGCGAGACAACCGGCTCATGCCGCAGCCGCGTTCCGGACGGCGCGCAGTCGCGGGGACAGCCACGCGACACCGATGATGGACACGCTGACCATGGCGGCGCCTATGAGGTGAACGACCAGCAGAAGTGGTCCGGTGGAGAGATGACTGGTCGCCGGGAACACGAAGCCCACCATGATGCCGGTGGGGAGGGAGCAGACGAGACCGGCTTGCTGCCCGCTGAGCTTCTTGAGGAGCTCGGGCGCCTCCTCGGCACGGACCTCGGGCAGATGGCGAGCCGAGTACCGGTAGACGAGCAGGTAGAGGACGATCCCGGCGACGATGCCACCGACCACCCCGGCAACGAAGGTGACAGCGGAGGAGGTCGACGACGTGGCGGCCAGGACAGAAGGAGCGGAGACGGCGGAGAGCATGGCGATCATCCCTTGATTAGCCAATCACCCCGAGAGAGGGTGTCATGTTTGCTTGACATGTCTAGTGTGCTTGACAGGGCCGACCATGTCAAGCGTGCTTCACTCGAAAAATCCGGACCGCCGACACCCGCCCCGCACGCATCGACAGAATCTTCAGAATCGACCCGGCTCCGGGTCGATTCTGAAGATTCTGTCGATCTGTGTGCGGCCCAGGCGGTGCGCTGGGTGCGTGCGGGCCAGCAGCGCGCCACCTTCACGCAAACGTTATTGCACACAATGTGCAAGAACAATGGAGTATCGCTTAGCATCCCACCATGGCTGAGCGCACGTACACCATTAATGCACCAATCGATCAAGTTCGATCAATCGTTACCGAGTTCTTCACTCAGGAGGGGTGGACCGTCGCGCCCTTCTCCGCCGACACCCTCCAGATCACCCGCGGCAAGAAGGGCATGTCCATCGCCTTCGGCGCCCTCATGGGCAGCAACTTCTATCTTTCGCAGAACCTTCAGTTCGGGACCGGCCCGCACGGCGAGACCCTGGTGCGCTACCTGTCCTCGACGGGGTCGGCCATCATCGGCGGCGCCCTCGGCATGCGCAAGGCCGTCAAGACGCACGCCGAGTACGCCGAGAAGCTCGCCGACGCCCTGCAGTCGCGAGACATCCTCATGAGCGTGCGGTAGCCGCCACCTGCGCGTCTCCCCTCGTCCCTATCCACCCACTGCGCCTCCGGTCCTCCGCCGACCGGGGGCCACCTACTGCTCAGCTCCCGCCCCCGGTCCGACGTCGGCCCCGTCCACTCCCCCACCGGGCACAATCGGGGCATGACTCGCACCGGGCCGCAGGGCCGCACGCAGCCTCCGCAGACCGACCCCATCAGGGCGCTGCTCGCCTCGCCGCCGGACCTGCCGGTGGTCGAGGTGCTGCCCGAGCTGCGCGACCGCCTCTCCCCCAGCCCCTCCGCCTCCGACGACGCAGGCGCCGGCGCCTGCCTGGTCCTCAGCGCCCCGCCCGGCACCGGTAAGACCACGCTCGTCCCACCGCTTCTGGCCGACGTCCTTACCGACGTCGCTGCCAGCGCCCCGCAGCATGCCCAGGAGCGCCGGCCGGGCCGCGTCGTCGTCACCCAGCCGCGACGCATCGCCGCCCGCGCGGCCGCCCGCCGCCTGGCCGACCTCCTGGGGGAGGAGGTCGGCGCCACCGTCGGATACGCGGTGCGCGGGGAGCGGCGCGCCGGCCCTGACACGCGGATCGAGGTCGTCACCGCCGGGCTCCTCCTGCGCCGTCTCCAGCGGGACCCGGAACTGAGCGGCGTCGACGCCGTCATCCTCGATGAGGTCCACGAGCGCTCCCTGGACAGCGACCTCCTCCTGGCCCTCCTGGCGGACGCGCGCGCCGCCCTGCGCGAGGACCTCACCCTCGTGGCCATGTCCGCCACGCTCGACGCCGACCGCCTGCGCCGCATCCTGGGCGGCTCCTCGGGCGGAGCCCCGGACGGCACGTCGGACGGAGCCGCCCCGCTGGTGGAGGTGCCCGGGCGCCTCCATCCCCTCGAGGAGGTGTGGGCGCCGCCGGGGCGCACCGGTCGCCTGGGGCCGCGCGGGGTGCCGCGGGAGTTCCTCGCCCACGTCGCCGCCACCGTGGAGCGGGCCCTGGCCGAGCGCTCCGGTGACGTGCTGGTCTTCCTGCCCGGGGCCCGCGAGGTCGACGACGTCGTCTCCCGCCTGCGCGGTGCGGCTCCCGAGGGCGTGGACGTCCTGCCGCTGCACGGTCGCCTGGCCGCGAGCGCCCAGGATGCGGCCCTGGCCCCGAGCCCGGAGGGGCGGCGGCGCGTCGTGGTGGCCACGAACGTGGCGGAGTCCTCGCTGACGGTGCCCGGGGTGCGGGTGGTGGTGGACTCCACGCTGGCGCGTGAGCCGCGTCTGGACGTGGCCCGCTCCATGAGTGGCCTGGTGACGGTGGGGGTCTCGCGGGCGGCCGGGGTGCAGCGGGCCGGGCGGGCGGGGCGCGAGGGTCCCGGCGTCGTCTACCGCTGCTGCTCGCCGACGGACTGGGCGCGCTCGCCGCTGGCTCCGACCCCGGAGATCCTCTCGGCCGACCTCACCGGTGCGGCCCTGGAGCTGGCCGTGTGGGGTGTGCCCGACGGCGCGGGGCTGGCCTGGGTCGATGAGCCGCCGGCTGCGGCGCTGGCGGCAGCACGGGAGGCGTTGGAGCGCCTGGGCCTGGCCGGCGCCGATGGCGTGACGCCCCTGGGTCGGGCGGTGGCCGGGCTGCCTGCGGGCGTGCGTGAGGCGCGGGCCCTGATGGCGACGGCACCGGCCCTGGGGGCGCGGCAGGCGGCACGGGCGACGGCGCTGCTGACCGCCGACCTGCGCGCGCCCGGCGGGGACCTGACAGCCCTGGCCCGACAGGTGCGCACTGGTGGGGCCGGGTCGGGGGCGTGGAAGGCGGAGGCACGCCGACTGGAGCAGGCCTGCCGGCGCGCCGCCGCCGAGCAGTCCGGGGCCCCTGAGGACCCGGGCTCCGCAAGCGGTGGACCACAGGCACCTGACGCGTTGGGAGTCTCCGGTTCGCCGGGCACCGGGCGCGGCCGGGAGGAGACTGGCCGACCCGACGGCGTCGGCCAGGACGCTCTCGGGGGCAGCGATGGCGCCGGGGCGCATGACCTGGAGTCGGCAGTGGCGCTGGTGGCCGGGACGGCGCAGCCGCAGTGGATCGCGCGACGTCGGGGGCCGGCTCCGCAGGCGGGCAAGGAGGCGCACTACGCGAGCGTCGCCGGAACCGGTCTGCGTCTGCCCGCCGGCTCGGCGCTGGCGGAGTCCGAGTGGCTGGCGGTGGCCGGCGTGGACCTGACCAGTGGGCGCGGCGACGCACTCATCCGGGCCGCGGCGCCCCTCGCTGAGCAGACGGCCCTGGAGCTGGCCGGGGCCTGGCTGACCGAGGAGGAGCGCACCGTCTGGGAGGGCGGGCGGCTGCGCACGGAGCGCCTGCGCCGCCTGGGGGCCATCACACTCACCACCACCCCGGGGCCGCCGCCGGGTCCGACGGCGGTGGCGGAGGCCGTCGTCGCGCGGGTGCGCGCTGAGGGGGCCGATGCCGGCCTGGGCGTGCTGCCGTGGGATGAGGAGGCGCTCGGCCTGCGCGCCCGACTGGCCCTGCTGCATGAGCACCTGGGTGAGCCCTGGCCGGATATGAGCGATGCGGCCCTGGCCGAACGGGCCGAGGAGTGGCTGGCACCGGCGGTGGCGAGCCTGGCCGGGCAGGCCGGAGGGTCAGGCGGGTCGGGTAGGCCCGGTGAGTCGGCGGCGTCGGGCTCGGGGAGTCGGCGTTTCAACCTGGAGCGGCTGGACGTGGCCCAGGCGCTGCGGGCGCTGCTGCCGTGGCCGCAGGCGGCGCGCCTGGACGAGCTGGTGCCCGAACGGATCGAGGTCCCCTCCGGCTCACAGGTGCGGGTGGACTACACGGCGACGGTCGGCGGCGCGGCCGGGAGCGCGGGACTGGCAGGCCCGGCCGAGGCCGGGCGGGCGGGTCGGCCGGTGCTGGCGGTACGGGTCCAGGAGTGCTTCGGCTGGGCGGCCACGCCGCGGATCGTGGAGGGCCGGGTGGCGGTGCTGCTGCACCTGCTCTCTCCGGCGCGCCGTCCGGTGGCGGTCACCGACGACCTGGCCTCCTTCTGGGAGCAGGGCTACCCGCAGGTGCGCGCCGAGATGCGGGGCCGCTACCCCAAGCACGCCTGGCCGGAGGACCCGTGGAACGCGCCCGCCACGAGGGGGACCGGACGACGTCGGTAGGTGGGGGCGAAGCTCAGCCCGGGCCGTCCGGGGACGGTGGGCGGCGAGTGCCGCAACGGAAGACGAGTACCGCGGCGGACCGGGGCAACCGGCCCTGTCAGCACTGCTGGCACCACCGGGGCCCGCCGAAGGGCCCCGACCCCGGGCCGCTCACGAACCGCCCCGGCCGGCTCACCAGCCCGGAGGGAAACCAGCCGGGCGGCGGGGCCTCACCAGGTGGAGGCGTCCAGGCGGCTGAAGCGGAAGCCGGTGGGGTTGCGCTCGGTGTCGGGGTCGGCGTCGGGCACGACGTATCCGACGATCTGGAGGTTCCAGGTGCCGCGCCCGCCCCACAGGGTGGCCGTGGTGCGGGTGCGGCCGCGCACCACCGGGAAGCCGGCGATGGTGTCGGGCTGGACGGAGACCACCTCGTGGGAGTGGTAGCGCATGGCGCCGTTGGCGATGTCGCCGAGCCACTCGACCTTGGGCTGGGGGTAGCCGGTCATGTGGGTCAGGACGCAGTAGTCGGTGAGCAGGGCGTCGATGGCCTTGGTGTCAGCGGCGACCATGGCGTCGCACAGGAGCGAGTAGAGGTCAGCGGCCGCGCGCGGCGCGATCTCGGAGGCGTGGGGGTGCGGGTGGACCTGAGTGCGGGAACGGGACAGGGTTCGGGATTCGTGGGGACGGCGACTCATAGGCCAAGAGTACGGCCCGACGTCGAATATATGAGGGACCAAGAGCTCCGGCGGCCAGGTCGGGGCGCGGGCCCCGGCGGGCCACAACGGGCCGCATGAGACGGCTACTCCACGAGGGTGGGGATCTACTGCCCGAAGGTTGTGCGTACTGGACGAGCCCCCGACCTACGTGGAGTACACCCGCCCCTCCCCCAGTGGCCCCCGACCCTCGTGCAGTACGGGGTCTCTCGGAGTGGACTACCAGGCGAACTGCTCAGGGCCTTCCCCGGCCCTCGTGCGATGCAATCAATACCGCTCCAACCACTCCGCGCGACCCGCCTTCGGTTGATAGCCCTCAGGAGGCGTGACCGTCCACCCCAGCTCCCGAAGGACATCCGCGGCGGTGTCGCTCGATGACCGGACAATGGCCTTCGCCTGCTCCATCCTCCAACGAGCACGGGCCTGATCAAGTTCTTGGCGCGCCCGAGGAGGATGGTCGACTCCAAGCTCCTCAATCAGCATTGTCAGGAAGTCCTCAAGCGTGGGCCGCAACCTCGGACCGCCGACGGGGAAGTGGATATCAGAGATCTGGGGAGTCTTCTCGGCGTCTCCCCGCTTCTTGACCACCCTTCGTCCGCTGCCACGGCCATCGCGGGACATCATGAAGGTCCAGGCGTCACGATGCGCGTGAATATGAAGGTGTGAGCAAGGAACATTTGCCAGAGGACGACGCCGGTAGTCAAGACGAGCAAGCCACTCGCCTCCACCATGCGGTCTCAGGCCGAACGTCGAGCCCTCGATGATCATGTACGGATGCTGTGTCGATATCGAGCACGTGTAAGACACGACTAGATCTAGGAGTTTCTTACCACCGATGGACAAGACGACAGGATCCTCATCCTTCGGATGAACAGCCGCCTTCCAAGGGTCCTCTCCTGCGATGTCGACCTGGAACTCAGGCGCTGCCGGACAAACCGCCCGCACTGTATGAGTCAGGTCCCCCGCAAAACGGAAGGTCTGCTCGTCCGCCCCGGTGATCACTTGCCAAGAAGGAACATCAAGCTGTGGTACTCAGAGAACAGCTTGAGGTCGTCCGACGGATACTCACCGGTGTACTCCTGAGCGAGTGCAGCATCAACGCTGCCGAAGCGACGCTCGAGCGCGCTGACAACAGCCCTCTCTCGCGCCTCAAGCTCGGTCTGCGAGAAGTGTTTGACGACTCCACGTGACGGGATAAGGGCGGTGGACATATGACTGCCTCCTTCCGTGGTCGTATACGCACTGTAGCGCATCGCTACGACACGAACTGCGCCTCCTTCCGTGACGGCTGAAGAGTAGGTCTCAGCCAGAAGAAAGCGCCCCGAGCTCTACGAAGGTGGGGACGTACTGGTCGCG
>ERZ773050.1196-NODE-1196-length-14467-cov-3.585901_pt1 | contig 14467 bp, 6 predicted proteins | sample MGYA00580632_ERZ773050 | MGnify/ENA primary metagenome ERZ773050 (study PRJEB29015, sample SAMEA2738123) | human oral metagenome | biome: human oral; feature: human-associated habitat; material: saliva | place: China | collected 2166 ... | reverse complement strand
GTTATTATCAGTTGCAATAATTCCATCCATCATACTCTCGATAATAGTCGCAAGCTTCCTACGTTCTGTCTCCGTTACAGCCTGCTCTTCTTCGATTCTCTTAGAAATTTGGTTAAACACTTTTGCCAAATCTCCGATTTCATCATCTGTATCTATTCCAACTACCGTACCGTAGTTTCCTAAAGCCATCTTTTTAACCTGAGAACTCATCTTCTCTATGGAACTTGTCACCGTTTTTGATGCCACGAACCCTATAACTGTAGTAATTAATATCGATAGGATAGTTCCTACTATGAAGATTTTAGAAATACCATTTACCTCTTGATAAACACTTTCTATATCAGCCATAAGCGAGATTACACCGACAACTTCATTATCCTTTTTAACAGGACTTACATAAATCCATACACGCTTATTACTATCAGCATTATTTTGAATCTGTTTAGTACTCTCACCAGTCTTAATAACCTGGCTTACAAGTGGATCAAACGACCTTTTCGCAAGATATTCATCATTTCCATTTTTTGAAGAAGTCGCTATGATTTTCGAATCATTATCTATGACATTTACTAATAATAACTTTTGAATATTAAATTCACTAACTAGTTTAGCTATCCCACTTTTCGAATCTTTATTACTCTTTGTAGACTCCTCTTGAGCAGTATTATCATCTAGGACTTTCGAAGTATCTCCTCCACCACTACTAGCTTTTTCTAATTCTTCACGAACATGGTAGTTTAAGATTTTTTCCTGTTCAATAATATTTTGTTCAAATGTATTTATATTACTGTTTCTTAATTGCGTTGTAAAAAACAATCCGATAAGTTGTAATGATATTATGTTAACTAAAACATAAACTATTACGAACTTAGTTCGAATTGATGAAAAGAATCTTTTCTTAAATCTCTTCTCGAAAAAACTCATTACTCTTCACCTATAAAGTAACCAACACCACGACGTGTCATTATATATTCAGGTTGTGATGAATCATCTTCTACTTTTTCACGTAATCTTCTTACAGTCACATCCACAGTTCTAACATCACCGAAGTAATCATAACCCCATACTGTCTGCAGTAAGTTCTCACGCGTTAAAACTTGCCCACGGTGTTGTGCAAGATAGTAGAATAGATCAAATTCTCTACGTGTTAAGTCGATTTCTTCACCATTTTTCTTAATAACATAAGCTTCTGGATAAATAACGATATCCTTAATCACAAGATCTCCACCGTTTTTTTCTTCAGCAACTTCTTCTTGTTGCTTAGTAACACGACGTAAGTTCACCTTAACCCTTGCCATAAGTTCACGCGTTGAGAAAGGTTTAGTTACATAATCATCCGCTCCAAACTCAAGTCCAAGAACTTTATCAATCTCACTATTTTTTGCCGTTAACATAATGATTGGAATATTTTTCTTAGCACGTACTTCTCTACACACTTCCATTCCATCTTTTTTAGGTAACATTAAATCCAATAAGATTAAATCCGGATTATCATTAAAAGCAAGTTCTACCGCTTTTTCTCCATCATTAGCGACGATTACATCGTAACCTTCTTTTTTCAAATTAAACTCTAGTATATTAGCAATCGGTTCTTCATCATCGACTACTAGTATTTTATATTCTGCCATTTTCTTCCTCCTTAGATTTATACTAAGTATTAACTAATATTTTCCTAATTATATTTTTTATAAAACATTTTTTGGAGTATACTTTTTATTTTTTAACCTGTATCTTCTCATCACCGTGAGTATATACATAGTTATCAATATTATATCATTTTTTTCTATGAAGTTACAACTTTAAGCAAACGATTAACTCTCTATCAGTTATGCGAAAGGGCGCGGCTAGAAATCACGCTTTCTAAAAAAACAAGATTTTGTCAAATCACTTTTTTAAATTTAATACCTTTGGGTCATCCTCATCCTGTAGCCCACGTTAAACAATTCCAATAATCTTGAAATAAAAAACTCCTCGTCTGACAAAAACGTCAGACAAGGAAGCTATTATAGTTCTTCTTTTTTCTTCGCGATATTTTCTAATATAGCTTTGATAAAAAACTCAAAATTAACATTATAAGGATTTTTATTCAAGTTATCTATCACAGTATCACTTACTAATAGAGCATTCAGTTGATTCTCTAATTCTTCTATACGCTCTTCTGAAAAATTACTAAGAATACCTACCTCGGCTAGGCTAAAATCCTTATATTCTAACGATAAAAGATCATCATTTTCTTTTTTCTCAAAAGAACTACCAAAAGATTTTTGGTATATATCTAAGAAACTTTTTATGCCATGCATCCCAGCTTCTTTTACAATAATTTCATCACCCACATAGTAACCAATCGACAACAGCTCAGAAATTCTTGTAAATATATCATATTCAGAAACAACTCTCTTCACATCTCCTGTAAAAGTTGCTTTTTTAATAGCTGTTTTCTTTACATTTCTAAGATATTTCTTCATACGAGCAGCGTACAGTTCACCGTCTTTTTCCTTATCCATAAAAATATCTATACCACCGATTAAATATATCGGAGCTGCATTAAAGACAATACTTTGCTGTACATCATACTCAATCGCAACACGTTGCGCGATACTTCCTCCCAGTGAGTGACCTGTTAAAATAATATTATCACCATATTTTTTCTTCATGCGTGTATAAAATTTATAACACGGTGTCATATGTTCCGCTTGTCCCAAGCAAATACCTACTACATCAGCATACATATCCTTCTGTCTATCAAAATAAAAATTCGTCCCTGTATAAGATAAAATATAATTCCCTTCATCGATATTTTCAAATAATGTCCCACTACTACCTGTTTTTGCATCATAAAAACTAGTCACGTAATTCAGCTCTCCTGGGAAACTCCCTACTGTTTTTTGTAAGTTAATATATTCTCTTATCATAGCTTTCGGAATCTTTATCTTATCCATCGCTTCTACATGATATACTATAGACGATGCATGACTCGTTATCGCAAACAACCTTTCCATCCTTTTCTCCTATCACAATATAACTTGACTTTCTATATTATCAATTAGTATTTTATCATAAACCATGGATTATTTCCTATTTTTTAGTTAAAACCATATTCTAATAGGTTAATTTTTCAATTTTTTTAATTTTTATCTCTCTCGAGCTTTATAATTGATTATTATTTTCAGTTATCAGTTTGAAATCAAATATTTTTTTGTTATAATAATTATATGAATTTAATTAATACGGAATTAATTTTCAAGAATATTATTCCAACATCCTAAGTAGGAGGCTTATTATGAAAATTTTACTTGCTTACTCTAGCAAAACAAAAAACACTAAAAAAGTAGCCGAAGCAATCTATGAACAGATAAAAACTTTAGGGGAAGTAGATTTACTCGACATAAAAAAACAACGAAAAAAACTAGAAAAAGAATATGATTTCTATATTCTAGGTGCTTGGACAGATAAAACTAACGCCAACAAAAATATGCAACGTTTTATAGATCAACAAGAAATACGTGGTAAAGATGTTGCTCTATTTCTAACTTGTGGTGTTCCTCGTGAACATTATCACGCAGATGATTCTATTAATAATTACATTGCATTTATGGAAGAGCGTAACAATAGAATTCATGAAACTTTCGTCTGTCAAGGTAAGGTTGATCCAAAGGTTATGATAGTTTTCAAAATCCTTACTTGGCGTGATCCTAACTTCATTCACAAAGTTACACCAGATCTTGCCGACATGGTCAAAGAGTCAAAAAAACACCCAAATCTGCAAGATCTAAAAGATGCTCAAAAATGTTTCAGCAATCTACTAGAACATAAAATAGCTCACACTTCATTATAATTACAAATTTCAAACAAAGGTAGTTATCCATTTTTAAGGATAACTACTTTTTTTACGCAATAAACGCAATACACTTTTATAAATTAATTCTATTTCAACAATCTCTATCTAAAAAACAAAGAGATAGTGAAGTATTTTTTTTCATTAATTAGGATAATTTATACTAATATTTAATGAAATTATTTTAAGTAATATATATCTTTTTATAAGTTTGAACAATAATTCTTCTTTTATCAAAATATCATTATTATCACATGTTAATCAACAATAATAAATTTTAAAAGTTATAATTTTTATCCCCATTATATATAATATACTTTAATATTAAATATCAATAATTCACTATTACTTAAAAATATTTTGACTTTTAGTATATAAAGTTGTAGAATATCTTAAGTGATATATTATTGTATCATTTAAATTAACATAATGGAATTTCGCCGACGAAATTTCTTTGGAGGAATTATGATAAAAAAAGAATTTAGTAGCCTTTTAAAGAGCAAAGGGTTAAAAGCTACCATGGCTACCGTTCTTCTAGTTCCTGTTCTATATTCGGGAACCTTCCTAAAATCCGTTTGGAATCCATACGACAACACCGGAAACATGAAAGTCGGAGTTGTTAACCTAGACCAAAAAGTAGATTTTAATGGAAAAACTCTAGAAGTCGGGAATTCGATGGTCGAAAAACTAAAAGATAACAAAAAAGTAAATTGGCAATTCGTCGATAAAGATACAGCCGATAAAGAATTACGAGAAGGAGACTACTACATGGTAGTTACAATACCACAAAACTTCTCCAAAAATGCTACATCTTTATCAAACGATAACCCAGAAAAAATGAACATCGACTTTACTACTAACTTTACTAAGAGTAAAAACGGTGAGAAAATCATGGAAACTGTAGCGAGTAACTTAACAAATACCGTTAAAGATCAAGTTGTAAAAACTTATACAGCTACTCTATACAGTAAGTTTTCTGAGATTGGTTCTTCACTTCAAAAAGCAGCCGATGCTTCAAACCAACTGAACAATGGACTTGGTCGTCTTAGCGAAGGAGGTCAAAAACTTGGAAGTGGTATTAATCAACTTGCTGACGGTTCTGGTCGTCTTGCTTCTGGGCTTGGTCGTCTTAGTGAAGGAGGCGCTAAACTGAGCGGTGGTATCGATCAACTTACCGATGGTTCTGGTCGTCTTTCTGCTGGACTTGGTCGTCTTAGCGAAGGTGGTGCAAAACTGAGCGGTGGTATCGATCAACTTACTGACGGTTCTGGTCGTCTTTCTGCTGGACTAAATCGTCTTAGCGAAGGTGGTGCAAAACTTGGTAATGGTATCAATGAACTTTCTGACGGTTCTAATCGCCTAACAGCCGGACTAAATCGTCTTAGCGAAGGAGGCGCAAAACTGAGCGGTGGTATCAATCAACTTACCGATGGTTCTGGCCGACTTTCTGCTGGACTAAATCGTCTTAGCGAAGGGGGCGCAAAACTTGGTAATGGAGTTTCTCAACTTCAGGAAGGAGCTGGAAAACTATCAAGTGGTCTAAGTACGTTAAACGATAAAAAAGATACCTTAGTCTCTGGTGTAAATGAACTTACTGCAGGTTCTAATCAACTTACTATCGGTTTTAATACATTCAAAACTAAGAGTATTATGCTAACCGATGGAATAGATAAATTACATAAAGGAAGCGAAGCATTTAAAGAAGGTCTTTTAAAATATACGAACGGAGTACTTACTCTAAATGAAAAACTACTAGCTAAAAAAGGTGATTTAGAAAAACTTAGCGCCGGAAGTGCTACACTTAACAACGGCATCGACAGATTATCAGATGGAATTTCTCAAATCAACTCTAAGCTAGCATCTAAAAAAGATGATTTAAATAGATTAGCTGCGGGTGGTACTGAACTAGAAAACGGTGTTGCTAAACTTTCTGAAAGTACACCAAAATTAGTAGATGGTGCAGATAAAATCAATACCGGATTAAATGCATTAAATTCTAACTTACCTAGCGACAGCGACTTAGCTGCTAAAAAATCTAACCTAACGTCTACACTAGACAAACTAAAAGGATTAAAAATTACATATAGAACTAACTTTAATCCTCTATCTAGCGCTTTCGCAGATTTAGGTGCTCAAATAGAAAGTCTTAAAGAAATTGTAAGTCGTATAGATACGCAATCTACGACAACAACAACTACAACTACTACACCAGCTGTACCTACACCTGCTCCTACTACTAATTTCTCAGGGTTGGAGCAAACATTAGCATCAATGAACTTAAAACCAGAGCAAAAAGCTCAAATTCTAGCTGCTGCTAAAAGTGACGCAGCTGCAACACCAGCTGCACCAGCACCACAACCAACTACAACTGTTCAAAATAGTAGTAACAATAATAATAGTCAGGTAAAAGCAGAACTTACTTCAGCTATTAACAGCGCTGCATCAAAATACTCAAGCATGAAATACCGTGTAGGAAAATTAAACTACATTCAAACTCAACTTGATAAATTCGATGTAAACTCTCTTGCAGCTGATCTTGAAGGATCAATTAACGGACTTTCTAGTATTAAATCAGCTGTCGGGCAACTTGCTGCCGGAAGTGGTCAATTAAAAGCTGGATTAACAGTAATGAACGAAAAAACTCCTACTCTTATCGCAGGATTCAATCAATATAAAGGTGGAGTTGATGCAACTGTATCATCTCTAACATCAGGTGAGTTAGTAAACGGACTTAACCAACTAGCAAGTGCTACTCCAAAATTAAAAGAAGGTGTTTCTTCTTACACTAACGGAGTTAACTCACTAACAACATCAATGACAACCGGGGAATTAGCACAGGGTGTTAGTACTCTAGCAAGCAAAGGAACTGAATTACAAGCAGGATTTGATAAACTAGGAGGCGGAATCAGCATAATGCACGAAAAACTTCCGGAATTAGCCGGTGGAATCGATGCTTTAGTCGACGGAAATGCAAGAATTAATGCGGGACTTAACAAACTTCAGGCTAAACTTCCGGAACTAAGTATCGGTATTAAAGAACTTGATAACGGCGGTAAAAAATTATATCAAGGACTAACTGATATGAAAGCTAAAGCTCCGGAACTACTTAACGGACTTAACAGTGCGAAAGAAGGATCTGAAAAACTTTCTAATGGACTTTCTGCTATGCAAGCTAAAGCTCCGGAGTTAATCAATGGAGTTAATGCCGCGAAAGAAGGGTCTGAAAAACTTTCTAACGGATTAGCTACTATGAAAGCTAAAGCTCCGGAATTAATTAACGGAGTTAACGCCGCGAAAGAAGGGTCTGAAAAACTTTCTAATGGGCTTTCTGTTATACAAGCTAAAGCTCCGGAATTAATTAACGGAGTTAACGCTGCGAAAGAAGGGTCTGAAAAACTCTCTAATGGACTTTCTGCTATGCAAGCTAAAGCTCCGGAACTACTTAATGGACTTTACACTGCTAAAGTCGGATCTGAAAAACTTTCTGGCGCTCTTACAATCATGCAAGCCAAAGCTCCGGAATTAATCAACGGAGTTAACGCTGCGAAAGAAGGGTCTGAAAAACTTTCTAATGGACTAGCTGCTATGAAAGCTAAAGCTCCTGAACTTATCAACGGAGTTAACAGCGCTAAAGATGGTGCTGATAAACTTCACAACGGACTTGCTTCTATGCAGGCTAAAGCTCCTGAACTTATCAATGGAGTTAACAGCGCTAAAGATGGTGCTATTAAACTATCTGGTGCACTAACTATCATGCAAGCTAAAGCTCCTGAGTTGATTGCAGGATTAGATAAAGCTAAAGATGGTTCTGGATTATTAGCAGATAAACTTTCTAGTGGAGCAGATAAACTTTCTGCAGCTAAAACTGGAGATAAAAATGTGGACATGATGTCTAACCCAATTAAAACTAATATCAGCGACATCTCAGAAGAAACTAGCTACGGTAACGCAATGGCTCCATTCTTCTTAGTATTCGGACTACTAATCGCTGCTGCGGCATTCAACATTCTATTCCCAGCTCGTAAAGCAGAATACGGAGAATCAACAAACAGCTTATTCGGTACAAGACTAGTATCAATGACAACATTTGCTATCTTAGCAACAATCATAGAAGTAGTAGCAATGAGTTTATTCTTTAACTTCAAAGTTCAAAACTTCGGAATGTACTTCTTCGGATTAGTACTTTCAGGTATAGTGTTTATGCTTATAACACACTTCTTATCATACACATTCGGAAAAGTCGGTAATGCAATTAGCATCGGATTTGTAGCTTTACAATTCGTTCTAACTACACCACTATTCCCTAAAGAAATGTTACCTTCTCTATACAGTGGTTTAATTCCTTTCACACCTGTATTCTACGGTGATACCGCTGTTAGACAAGCAGTTCTAGGTGGACTTACAAATGAAATTTACAACAGTGCAATATTAATCTTAGTTGTTTTAGGAATAATATTCTTAACTCTTACTTACATCTCTTACAACAAGAATAATAAAGCGGCTGTGAATTTAGCAAAATAATACACAACAAAAAATTCTAAGTAACATCGATATTGGTTACTTAGAATTTTTTTATGGGAGTGACTCAAAAATCGTGATTTCGGAGAAATCGATTTTGTCGAGTCACCCCCGCACAGTTTATTAGATATCTAAAAAGCTTTTATAAAGCGAGTTTAGATATCAATAAACCACTGCGTCTATGAGTTATCATATACACTTTTTTTAAACCTAGGACTTTTGGGGCAGTTTCGTACACTCACCTGTCTAAAGTCAATTCTATTATTTATAGATTGACTCTCTGAAATCATCTGTAGTACGTAGGTACGCATTATAGATTTTTTGTTTTAATAAATGTACCCAACTTGCTGGTGTATGGCTTGTCGTACGATCTATATTAGTTATATCTCTCTCAACTGCTGTATTAATTAAAGCTTGCATCTCTTGCGCCGATGAAATTGTAACTTCTTTCGTACTACCAACCACTCCTAATTCATATTGAATTGTAATTGGTTTTAATCTATTTTGTTTAGCAATACGCTCATTAAACATGGCTTTCTTGAAATCAGCCCATGATTTATATTTGTTGTTAAATACCTTACTTAATACTAAATCAAGCCGACATCTTTTCTATGCCAATCTGAGTACGCTACACTACCTTTTTGTTTAGCTTCTTCTGCATATTTATTCGATACATAAGGAAGGAATCCATCTTCATATCCTTTTTCCGCTAGAAGCTCATAAGCAGTTTTTCTGAACATAATATCCCCAGGTGCACCTTTTGAATTACTTAGCGCTGCATAAATAGGAGAGAACATACTTATCACGTGATATCCATTTCGTGCGTATTGGCTATTATCTCTGTAGGCACGACGATTAATAATATCGTTATCTATTAGAGATTCTAAAGAAGTTAATTTCGCTACTTCTTCATTTGTCAACGGACGAACAGAGTTTCCTGCGTGAGTATCTTTTTTATATTTACTATCTTTTACATAGAAGTTTTCAATTTTTCTATACCATTTTTTCTTAACATCATTTGATTTCGATAAAACAGCCTTAGCTTCCATCGCATCTAATGTGTACAGAACATCATACATTCCGTGAACATATTCTTTAAGATCTGCTGCAGATTTATATCGTTCTGTCGGATTATATGTATGTAATCTTGTAAGAGAATCTTTATCCCCTTTGTATAGCGTATTTAACACTATAGCATCTTTCTCTAAACTATCTGCAGATTGTAGTAATCCTAACGCGTATAATTCAGCTCCTAAACCTTCTCTACGGCCATTTCCTTCGAAGTAAATATGACCATCAGAGTTGTGAGTCATCTCGTGCGTATAAACAGATGTTCCATATTTATCTAATAATCTATCACTTACGTAATGTACTTCATAGCCAGTAGCATAAGCTCCTGCTGCAGGACTATTTCCATACCATTTTCCTGCTGGTCCAAAGAAATTATAAATAGAATCTATATTCTTATCTGTAGCTGTCGCCCAATAACTTCTCCCTTGCGTATCTTTCATCGCAAATCCATCAACAATTGGAACTGAACGGAATAATTTTTCTTTGTATTCTGGAGTTAATAAGTTATACCAGATATCATAATGATCTCTTTCCCATTTAGCAGCTTGATCAATTTTCGAATGTACATACTGACGTAATGCATCTCCAGAAAGCACAGTACCATCTACAGTATCTCTATAGCGTTCATAACCACCAAATGATAATGTAGACATATTCGAAATAGCATACACACTTTCTTCTGGTAGTGTTAATAGTGGTAATAACATTCCTCGATACTTCCATGTAGGAGATGATATTCTATCATACACACCTAACGAATATTTGCTATCCGGTGCCGCTTCTTCTTGTTTTTTACGAACCTCTGGAATTTCTGATTTAATCTCTACTATGTGAGCTTTAGTGTTATTTTTAAACCACTGGTTATTTGTTTTATTCGGTAAGAATAGTTTACGATATGCTTCTACGAAGTCAAATACTGTGTCTTCTCCTTTTAACGGAGCAAGAAGACTTCCATATAGTCCCATATTATTTCCACCACGTAAGTTTTCTAGTTCGCTATTTCCTAACGAGATAAACGTATCTAATGTCGAAACTTCATTATTACCATTGAAGTCGAATTTATACGTAGTTAAATCTTTCGTATTTATATCATCGTAATTGATGTTATACCAACGGTTCATATAAGTAAGACCTAATAACAACGCTTCTTTATTGTTTTTAATTTTCTCACTTATATACTCAACTACACCATTACCCATAGTATTTACAGATTTATCCATAGCAAGAATTTTTCTTAAGTGTTTAGCGATATTAGCTTTAACTTGTTCAAACTCTCTATCTAAGTATAAATTATCTATCGCTGCATCATCTGTAATACCAAGAACTTGTTTCATAGCTTCTGAATTGTAAGTCACACCTTGTAAATCAGGTAAGACATTATTAATTATCTTCGTATAATCCGAAACAAACGCTTCTGGAGTAAAGATATATTCTTTTCCTGCAACATTATATTCTAACACTTGATTATTTTCGAAACTTCCTTTGAAAGTAACATCTAAATATGCAACTGTATTATCTTTATAATGAAGCATTAATCTATTAATATTATTTTTAGCTCCATTAATATCTGTAACTACATTATTACCATTCATAGGTACAACATCAAGTAATTCAGTAGTATATAACTTATCTGACTTATCAACCTTATTACCATAGTTAACAACTAATTCTTTATTATAAAATGGCATTAATTTTTCAATATTGTTATAAGCTACTTTTCTGTCTGCTTGAGCTTGACTTAACTTCGTATAGTCTACAGTTCGAATATTATTTTTTAAGAATTCTCCTGTATCTTCAAGAGTCGTAGTTATTCCATAAGTAGCTACTCTCTCATCTGCTTGCTCTTTAGTTAATTTAGTAGCATACTTATCATCTTTTTTATTATTAACAGCTGTCATAGCATTTACTATATCAGCACCGTCATATTGATCTCCAGTAATAGCATAACCATAACCAACATTCATGTTACTAACTACATTGTTAATACGTCCATCTTTCCAAGTAGAACCCACGATTCCTCCTACTCTAGGATAATTTTGACCGTTTATTATTTTTCCATATGTAACAGAGTTATTTATTAAAGCTCCACCAGAAATTTTTCCTGCAATACCACCTGCATTTTGGTTATTATTACGCGCTGCAGTAGAAATCTGGGCATCTACTTTCGCTCTATCAATTACAGATTCACTACCTGAAATATTACCAACGATTCCACCCGCATAATTCGCAGTAGTATTAGCATGATTTGCGACAATAGTTCCCGTGAACGAGCTGTTTTCTATTACAGTATTAGATGCACTTACCACTAATCCTGCCACAGATTTTCTACCAGCAATCTTACCTTCAACAGAAACATTACTAATAGTTGCTTTATTCGCAGTCTTCGCTAAAGCTGCAGCATTTTCCCTACTATCTACATCAACATTCTTAAGATCTAAGTCACTCACCGTAGCGTTATTTAACGTTTCAAATAGAGGTTTTTTAAGATCATAAATTGCATAAGATTTAGTTCCATCAGAACCGATTAACTTACCTGTGAATGCACCTGTTAAGTAACTTGTTTTATTATTAGATAATCCTACTTCATCAGCCGTTATATCAGACCCAAGTTTGAAGACACCAGACATATTCCCTTGCATTGCAGCTACAAGGTTCTTAAACGATGTATAAACCCCATCTTTTTCAGCTTTCGTTTTAGCTACATTGAATGAATAATTGTCTTTATATCCTTCTAAACCTTCTTCTACTAGTTGATTTACCGCAACATTTACTTTATAGTTTCCGTCTGCGTTTTCTGTAATAGATTGAACAGGTAGATACATTTCTTTAAATCTATCCGATTTAACTTTTGCAAAATAATTCGTTGTATCTTTTGGTACTTCACTTAAACTTAGATATCTACGGTAACGACCATTTTCTTTACCATATAACTCAACAGAATCAATATCTTTAATCTCTAATTTTTTATAATCTAGATCAAAGTTTTTAGTTGAAGTTTCTGTACTGTATTCATCAAAATCTCCTAAGTTGTAAGTTAACTTAGTTTTTAATGTATACGGAGTATAGTAGTCTAATCCTTTAATCACTTGCTCTTTGCCAGTATTTTCGATATCAACTTCTTTTACAAGTTTATCACCATCGAAAATCTGAGCTTTCGCTGAAACATAAGCCCAAGTAGGATCTGTTAAGTTATAACTTACAGTTATCGACTTCTTACTTTCATCTTTTACCAAATTAGTAATTTCTACCGTAGGTTTTCTCTTAACAAGTGTTCCTAACTTCACAATTTGTTTTACAGGATCTACTTGTGTACGTGATAACTCTTTAGTAGCCTCAACTTTACCATTTACCAGATAATCCTCATACTCAATTGTACGAAGTCCATCGCGACCTTGTTGTTCGATTCTACGACGATTTTTCAGCAGCATAGGATCTAAGATTTCCTCTACTTCATAAGGTAGAGTTTCTTTTTCTGTACGATGTTTAGTTACAAGATCTAAAGCTGGATGCTCCTCAACAGCTGATTCTATTTTAACACTGCCTGAAAACTCTGGAAGAGATGGCTGCACTAATGCTTCTCCTTCATGTCCTTCTTCTTGTGTTCCTTTTGTCGTTATCGCTTCTGCGTATTCCGGAAGAGTTGGTTGCACCAACGCTTCTCCTTCATGTCCTTCTTCTTGCGTTCCTTTTGCCGCTACTGGTCCTGTATATTCTGGAAGGGCTGGTTGCGCTAATGCTTCTCCTTCGTGTCCTTCCTCTTGTGTTCCTTTTGCTTCTAATGGAAGAGTGTACTCTGGTACTTCATTTACCAATGCTTTTACTTCTTCTCCTCCTGTTGATACCACTGGTTTCTCCACTACTTTAGTAGGTTGTATTTGAGGTGTTTTTTCTACTTTTGTAGGTTGTGTCGGTTGCAATGGCGCTGGTTTAACTTCCGGTTGTGCTGGTTGTGTCGGTTGCACTGGAGTAGGTTTTACAGTTGGTTGCACAGGTTTAGTTTGAGGTTGCTCTACTTTGACAGGTTGTGTTTGAGTCGGTTTATCGACAGTCTTCACCGGTTGTGTTTTTTCAATTTGTTTTTGCGAATTAACTGTTTCTTTAGACTCCTGATTTGTTTGAACTACTGGTTGTGTTGATTGAGCTTTTTCATTCTCTCGCACAGGCTTTTGTTGTTGTGCTTGTTTTTGTTTTGCAACTAGCGCTTGATTTTGATTATTCTCAACAGTATTCTTTTCTTGAACCTTATTGTCTAGTTCTTTTTTCTCAGAAACTCCTAGTTTTAAGTCTTCACTTGTGAAATATCCCATGTATTTATAACCTGGAATATCAATAACTTGTTTTTCTAAGTCTATATTACTAACTACATCTGCTTGTTTATTAAATTGTATTAAAGCTTTACTTTCTAAGGCAAATGTTTCATAAGGCATCACAACACTTTGACCCATCGCACCTATTAAGACTACACTTAAAACTTTATTTCTATGTTTTTTACTAATTAATAATACTACAAGAACTGCTGTACCTATTCCCAGTCCTGCGATTGGAAGATTACTACTACCCGTATTAGGAAGGACTTCAGCTTTAGCTGTATCCTTAACTTTTTTTTCATATACTAGATAATAAGTATCTTCATTTTTGTATTCTTTAGGAATACTTTCTTTTACTAATTTTTTCTCATTTTCACTTAATTCATTTTTTTCTACATATTTAAAATTAACATCAGTAGCAAACGCTTCTTGCATAGGTGCATAGCTTCCGAACATTAATGCTCCTACAACTATAGGTGCTACACCGAACGATAATTTTCTAATAGAATATTTTAGTATTTTATTATTTACATTAATATTTTTTCTCAATAAAATCATCCCCCATTTACTTTTTAAACAAAAATTTTTCATAATATCTCATTCGAATTAAAAAAAATGTATTATCTTTGCAATTGGGTAATGACCACAAAACGAAAATATGACTATGACAGCAAAGGCAAAAAACATACTATCATCACTCTACGAGACTGAAGGCAGCCCCTGCGGGCGTGTCTTC
>ERZ773050.1176-NODE-1176-length-14596-cov-3.410288_pt1 | contig 14596 bp, 6 predicted proteins | sample MGYA00580632_ERZ773050 | MGnify/ENA primary metagenome ERZ773050 (study PRJEB29015, sample SAMEA2738123) | human oral metagenome | biome: human oral; feature: human-associated habitat; material: saliva | place: China | collected 2166 ... | reverse complement strand
AATCTTATCATTAGATTTTTTTACAAACTCAGAATTTTCAAAAACTAATCTCCAAACTCTTGTTAAAAATCTATATGCTCCTGCTAATCCATTTTCATTCCATTCTAATTCTTTTTCAGGTGGTGCAGCAAACATAATAAATAATCTTGTTGTATCTGCTCCATATTTATCTAGCATTTCTTCCGGGTCAACACCATTATTTTTAGATTTTGACATCTTTTCAACTTTTACTTGTAATTCTTCTCCTGATTGAGAATAAGCCTTATCTCCCTTTATAACAACATCTTTTGGAAGTAAATATTTATTCTCTTTTTCAGAATAATATGATGGTCCTAATACCATTCCTTGTGTCAATAATCTTTTAAATGGTTCATTTGATGAAAGTAAACCTAAATCTCTTAAAACTTTATGGAAAAATCTTGCATACAATAAGTGCATTACTGCATGTTCAACTCCACCTATATATTGGTCTACTGGTGTCCATTTATCAACAATCTCTTTACTGAAAGGTAAATTTACATTTTTAGGATCACAATATCTTAAAAAATACCAAGATGAATCCACAAAAGTATCCATAGTATCAGTATCTCTTCTAGCTTTTCCACCACAACAAGGACAAGTTGCTTCTTTAAATTTGTTAGAAGTTTCTAATGGATTTCCATTTCCAGAAAATTCTATATCATCTGGTAATAACACAGGTAAATTTTCATCTTTTTCTAAAACTTCTCCACATCTTTCACAATATAGAGCAGGAATAGGAGTTCCCCAATATCTTTGTCTTGAAATTCCCCAATCTTTTAATCTATATTTATATGTTCTTTTTCCATAGCCTTTTTCTTCCACATATTCAGCTATTTTTACTAAGGCATCTTTACTTGATAAACCATTAAATTCTCCTGAATTTATCATTACTCCTTCTTCTATAAAAGGAAGCTCAGCCTTTTCATCAGCTTTTTTAGAAGTTATAACTTGTTTAACTGGTAAATTATATTTACCTGCAAAAACAAAATCTCTTTCATCATGTGCAGGAACTCCCATAACTGCTCCTGTCCCATAGTTCATAAGAACATAATCTGCTATCCATAATGGTACAATTTCTTTATTAACAGGATTTTCTATATGCCAACCACTGTCTATACCATTTTTTTCTCTACCTTCTGCTCCTCTTTCAATTATATCTGTATTTCTCATTTCTATTACTTTATCTTGTAATTCTGCTATTTCTTTTGAATGGCTATCTATTATTTTCCCTTGTTTTTCAACTTCTCTTCTTAGTTCTTCTTGTGCTGCCATTATTGATCTATTAGCTTCCAAAATATGATCTGTTACTGTTTTCTTTCTGCTCATTTTAAAACCTTCTTTCGTTCAATATTTAATTTATTAAATTAAATATACCATGCATTTTTTAAAATTGCAAGCTTTTTTATATTTCTATTTTTTTTTAATTTTTCAATGGAATTTTCTGTTTCAAGATATAACTTGTATTTTCTTATGGCAATGTTCGCACTATTTCTGTCAATCCCTATTTTTTCTATCCGCATGTTAAAAGTTTCAATACCTTTTTTAGCAAAAATTTGATTTGCTCCATAGATTACTCAGGAAAATTTGAATATATACTGCATTGATTTTTCCCATGAAACAGCAACTTACTTGCAAGAGTTATCTACTAGAATATCACTCATTTATGTAATGACTGTTCCAGTCGGAGATAATGTGAGCAGAGTTAAATCAACAAGGGACAATATTATTTTTAAATACAAAAAAAAAGATTATTATAACATTGATAGGACAAGTATAACAAATCCTTTTGGTAGAAAAATTTTTAGTTATGATAAGAAAAGAACGATATTAGATATTATCAAAAACAAGAACAGAGTCGACACTGATGTATTCAGCGAAGCTATGAAGTTGTATTTTAGAGATAATGACAGAGATTTATTAAAGATGTCTAAATACGCTATTTATATGAATATGGAAGAATAGTTAAAACAATTACAGAGGTATTATTATAAAAAATGAAATATTGAAATATGTGTGGAACAGGAGTTTTAAAAATTACAAAAAGAGATTTTTACAAATAAAAAAGGACTTCAAGTCCTTTTTTTATTGAATATTATAAACTTCTATCATATTGAGAACTACTTCGATTACGTACAACGTTCCTATCCTTAACCGTATTTTCCAGCTCAATATTCAGATTATTCTTAAAATCATCCCACCAGCCATAAGTGTTGTCTGGAACATTTTCAATTGCCGCTATTACTGTTTTTTCAATTTCTAAAAGTGAAAACTTTCCATTGGCATCTTCGTGAAGCATATTTGTCATTTGCTTAATGAATTTATTGCCTGCATCATGTTTTCGCCTAATATAAGCTCCCTTAATTTTCTCATCAGCCCTAGCTTCAGCTTCTCCAAATAACTTATCATATTCAGATTTGTTGTTTGCTTTAAAATTTAAAATATCCTTGTCTGTAACTTCGTAGTATCTCAAATGTTCACGAACCAGATCATCAACTTCTTTTTGTATAATTGGCTGGGCCAGCTTTTCAAGTTCGGCTTTTCTACGTCTTTTCTTTTCTTCCAAGTCCGCATAGCTGTCATTAAGCTGTCTACGTTTATTATTAATTTCTTGCAGTTCTCGTTCCATTTGAAGTCTTTTATCTAAAATATCCTGCTTTATGGCATTATTCTTGGCTTCCTCCTTTTCTACGTCCCTCTTAATATTTCTCATTAAGGTATCTCCACGTTTTCTTGCTTCATTAAGAGCTTCATTAATAAGTTCCTGCTTTCGCCTTTCTGAAACGACATAAGGTTTTTCCGCTTCCATTTTCTTTTCCCAGATTTGTTCATCAAGATTACGTATTTCATTATTTTTGCTGTTTTGTTCCTTTTCCAAAAAATTAATTGAACTTTTTAAATTACTCGCTTCAGTTTCAAGTGTTTTAATCTCAAAATAAAGATTTTCCCTGTTCTTGATCAGCTCTTCAACTTTTTCTCCTTTTGAATAATCTTCTATTTTTTTATTGATTGCTTCAAAATCTACATTCTTGAAAATTTCATCAAATAATTTTATTTCTTTTTTAAGATTTTTCTTGAAATTTTTGTTATTCTGTCTCTGATTTAATTTGTCCCTGATTATCTTCTTTATATTGAAAATACGCTTAAAATCCGTAATTTCCTTATTACTTTTTCTTACCTTGAAATCTGTTTCATAGTTTTTAAATTCATTCAAGAAATCTTCCTTTGAAATTTTTTTCTTTCTGTCAATAATTTCCCTTTTTGAAAGAATTTCTGTATATTTCATAAACTCATTTTTTGAATAATCATTGCTGCCAATCTTACTTTCAAGATCCTTTTTCTCCTTTTCCATAGCGAATTTTGTCCTGTCAAGATCTTCAGAAGAATTTACTTTTTCAGTCCTTCTGACTACAACTTCCGCACCTTCATTTGAAAACACCTTAACCTTATTTTTTAACTCATTAATGGAAGGATTTTTAACCATAAAATCATTTACAAATTCTTCATTGAAAGTCCTGTAAAAATCTTTAGTGAACGGAGAAGTACCATTCTCAAATTTAAACTTTTTATCTGACTTATTTTTGTTCATCTTGGCTAACTGCCTTTCAATGATTTTGGGCTTCTCCTGAACCTTAAATTCCTCAAACGCCTTTTTATACTCATCAGTTCCAGCAATTAGCCCAAGCTCCTTATTTCTTCTCAAAAATGCACTGCTCAAAGCTGATTTTACTTTTGCTGGATTAACATCACTTACCGTATACTCATCTTTCTGATTATTCTCTTCTGAAAAAGTCCACATTGACTGCAAATGAGGCGTGCTTTCATCAAAGTGAATTACTGCATATACACAACGAGCATTTTTACCAAATTTTTTATTTAAGAACTCAAGATTTTCCTTGTAATACTGCTCCCACTTTTCAAGAGAAAGCATATATGTCAAATCCACTCCATTTCTTGCTTCAAAATTTCCTGTCTGCACCTGCGATACGACGCTTACCACATCCCTGCTCCTGCTGTCAACTTCTGTATCATAATACTGCCGTTCAAGGACAGATAAATCCTTGACAAGAATTTTGTTAAACTGTGTCAGTTCCTGATTGACATTATTCTTAAACTTCTCCAGTTCACGGAATGCTTCCCTGACTACATTGTTAATACTGCTCCTGCCTGATCCAGAATTGTATTTCTTGAAATTGTTTATTGCTGAAATCTCAGCCATTTTTTATTCCCCCTTTTATCAAAAAAATGCTTCTTCATTTTTCAGTTTATTTTAATTATACTTATTTATAATTTTTTTTGCAAATCGGAGGTTTTGGGACTGCTCAATTTCTGCATCGGCCAGTCGCAATGCAAGAGGGCGAAGCCCTTTGCAAAGCTCCTCCATTCATTAAAAATGAATGGCTCGCCTGTCATTTTTTTCAAAAATTACTGCCGAGCTCTCAAACGCCGAGGGCTTTTCAGGCAAAAAAATGAGTTCGTAATGCGAGCGTTCCACTTCGCAAAGCCGAATCATTTTTCTGCCAGCTTCATCTGAAAAAATTTAGTAAACATTATTGATAAATTTTTAGTCATAAAAAGACATTTATTTAAACACAAAAAATTTACAAAAAATCAAAAATTATTATTGACGTTTTAAGGAAGTCAAAGTACAATATTATTAAGTATAATTTTTTATTTCATATTTGTTAATTTTAACATTTCGACCGCGGTCGAAATATAAAATATAAATAGATTTTTAAAGGAGGTATTTTATGAAAGTTATAAGCATAGTAAATCCTAAGGGCGGGGCTGGAAAAACCGTTACAGCTGTTAATCTTGCTTATGCAATGAGCTTGAAAGGAAAAAAGATATTATTAATAGATACTGACCCAAGAAATGCTGTTTCAACTTATCTTAATTTAAAAAATGATAATACAATTTTTGACTTAATAAAAGAATGTTACGAAACAATGAAATTTGATAAGGCAAAATATATTACAAGCAAAAATAAAGTAGATGTTATAATTTCTGATGAAAGATTACTTCAACTTGAAATGCTTTTTGCGAGTTATTCTGACAATCAAGCTATCTTTAATATTTTTTCAAATATAACAGAACAACTGAAACAGGACTATGACTATATCATTATTGATACTGAAGGTTCAATCAATAACACGGTAAGGGGTATTTTAAATGCAACAGATTATATTGTCGCACCATCAAAATGTAGCTTAATAGACACAAATGGAATAAACGATCTTATAAAGATATACTTCATTGGTAAAAGAAATAATCCCAAATTAGAATTAAAAAAAGTATTTTTCGTACAGGTAGAAGAACGAACAAAAGTTTTTGCTGATGCATTAAAAGAATTTACAGATTTTTTTAATTCAAATGGTTTAGGACTTAATTCTAATATTTTATCAAAAAATTATGTCAGAAAAGACTCAAATATCAATAATGCAATGTTAGAAAATCTTGATATTATAACTTATAAAAAGTCCTCGCCTTCGTCGACAGATTACAGAAATATTGCAAATGAACTAATCAAAGAATTAGGATAGTTTTTCCATTTCGACCGCGGTCGAAATGATACAATCTTTATAAAAAATTCAAAGGAGTATTACAATGGGAAGATTTGACTCATTAAAGAAAATAGATGAATTAACAATTGAAAGCATAAAACAATATGAAAGTAATTTTGATTTTTCAGCTTATGAAATAACAGATGATAAATTTATTTCTGAAATAAGAAGTATTGAAAATAATTTGTATATGGCTTGGAATCTGATACAAAATAGAACAAAAGAAATGTGTAAATATTTATATGAAGCACAGGAAAAATTTAAAACACAAAAAGATGGCTCTTTTATGGCATGGTATAAAAGTATGGGCTTCTCTAAGGATCAGGTCTCAATCTCTATTATGAAATACAGACAATATTTGGAATACGGAGAAAATCCTATGGCTTTGGAAAGTTCTAAAAGAACTGTGAAATATATTAACCAAAACTCTGAAAATTTATCTGAAGAAAAAATAGAGGAAATTTTAAATAACCCAAAAGAAGCTCCAAATATAATAAAAGAATTAAAGGCAAAAGCTGAAATAGATTATACAAAAAGACTTGAAGAAATAAACAAGGAAATAAAAAAATTTCAAAGAAAAATTAGACAATTAAAAATCGAAAAAATGGAAATAAAATCACAGTTATAATAAATTTATATCACTCGTAAAAAGTTATTTTTATATCAAAAAAGGGGAATACGATGTATATACACTTTTTATAAATTTAAAATTTGCTAATATAAGCCATTTTAAGCAATTTTTTCTAATTATCCAACCTTTTACACTACAAACTTATTTCATAGTCAAATTTACCCTCATATGCCTCTATATGAATATATATTAATAATATTCTCTCTAAAATACTGTTTCTTTAAAAACGTTTTTTATTTGCTTTTTTTTTTAATTTGTGTTAGAATTATTTAATCTTTAATTAAAAAAAGGAGGTGTAAAAATTTATGAAAAAAATAGTAAGTTGTTGTGTTTTTTTACTTGCAAATCTTGCCTTTCCAGCTCCAGTTAATGAAGCTAACAGAATTATTGATATTCAGCAAAGACAGATTGAGCAAGAAAGAACAAGGCAGCAGCAGGAGAAAATGCAGAAGGAGTTTGAGAATACAAAGTTTGACAGCCCTAAGCCTCAGATTGATAAGGATATTGAAAGCGGCAACTTGAATTCTAATAAATTTTTAATTAAATCAGTCAATATAAAAGACAACGACAGGCTGTTATCTCAAAGGGAAAAAAATAAAATTATTGGAAAATATGTCTTTCTTGAACTTAGTTCCAATGACATCCAAAACCTTCTTACAGATCTTACAAACAAGTTAATTTCTAAAGGATATACTACATCTGTTGTAAACTTTGATAGGAATAATGACCTGACTACTGGAACTTTAAACCTTGAAATTGTTGCAGGAAGAATCGAGGATATAAGGATCAATTCCGGAAATGGGCTTGATAAGTATAAGGAATTTTTTATGTTCCCTAAAAATAAAGGGAAAATCCTTAATATCAGGGATATTGACACGGCAACTGACAACTTTAACTCAATCAATGCCAACAATATGACTATGGAAGTTCTTCCTGGAAGAAAGGAAAACTATTCAAGAATTGAAGTAAAAAATAGATTAAAGAATAAATATACTGTTGGAATCTTAGCTAACAACTATGGGGACAGCAAGCAGAATGGAATATGGAGGAGAGGTATCAACCTTAATATTGACAGCCCTCTTGGAATAGGGGACAACTTCTATTTCACATATATGACCGTTCCTAAAAAAGACCCCAACAGAAGCTGGAAAAAGACGGTTGAACAGTTACAGCCGGGAGAAATTTTACCAATCGGGCCGACTGGATATGATCCTTTAAAAGGAGACACATTGCCATATAAAAGACGGCTTGATATGTTTAATTTTGGATATACAATGAAATTCAGGACTTACACCTTAAAACTTAATTCAAGTAAAAGTATTCAGGAAAGCAGCTTCTATTCAGCAAATACAGTATATGATATGTATTCAGGCAGCCATACGTTGTCTGCTGATCTGGAAAAGATACTTTTCAGAAATCAGAAAAGCAAGGTTAGCCTTGATTTAGGGATTAAGAGAAAACATAATCAGAGCTATCTTGAAAAGTCTGTATTATCTGACAGGAAACTTGCTGTGGGTACAGTAAGTCTTAATGCTACAACTTCACTTTTCGGAGGGATTTTTGGAAGCTCTTTCGGATATGAGAGAGGGCTTAAAATATTTCATGCCGAAAGGGACAGCGGAAAGATAGATACTACGCCAAAGGCGCAGTTCCATAAATACAATATGAACCTTAGCTACTACAAGCCAGTAACAAACAAATTTATCTATAGGGCCAATGTTTATGGAAGCTATTCAAATGATGTGCTCTATGGAAGTGAAAGGCAGACTATAGGTGGTGTTGGAAGTGTAGGAGGATATAATACAAGAGAATCCATTCAGGGAGATAAGGCTATAGAAATCAGCAATGAGCTGGCATATAATATTCCAGTTAAGAAATTTGCGGTTGTTTCTCCATATGTTAATTATGGATACGGGGCTGCAAAGTACAACAGGGATAAATCTAAATACAGGACTGGATATGTAACTGGAATGACAGCTGGAATCAGGTTTGATACAAAAATGTTTGATTTTGACTTTGGATATGCAAAACCTATGGCGCATTCAGACTATTTAAGCCCTAAGAAGCAGGAAATGTATTTTAGTGGCTCTTTGAAAGTAAGTTTTTAGATAATAACTCAAAATAGAAATAATAAAAAATTTCAAATTGTAATCAGTAAAAATATCGAAAGGAGATGAATGGATGAAAGAAAAAAGTAAGATATTACGTAAATTAACTGCTGCATTATTGCTAAACGTGTTCAGCTTTAATATTCTTGCCGACGGACTTCAGGTTGACCCTAATTCAAGGTACAACACAAGCCTTGACAGGGCTCAGAATGGCGTGCCTGTCGTTAATATTTCCACTCCGAATGGCCGTGGTGTAAGTATTAACGAGTTTTTAGAGTACAATGTGGGACGTGAGGGGCAGGTTCTTAACAATGCCGACAACATCGGAAGAAGCCATCTTGCCGGTATTATTAACGCAAATCCTAATCTTGGGCCGAATCAGGCCGCAAATCTAATTTTATTGCAGGTTAATGGGGCAAACCGATCGCAGATTGAGGGATATATCGAGGCTCTCAGCAGGCAGAAAGTAAACGTGATCTTAAGCAATGAAAATGGAATATATTTAAACGGTGCAGGGACAATTAACATTAAGAACTTTATTCCCACAACTGGAAGAGTGAAGTTAAAGGACGGGGATGTAATTGGAATTGATGTCGAAAAGGGAAGAGTTGTCATTGGAGCTAATGGCTTTGATGCGACTAATACCGATTATGTAAACGTTATTGCAAAGGCTATGGAATTACAGGGAAATCTTGTTGGAAACAAGGTTGATGTAACTCTGGGGGAAAATACTGTTGACTCTAGCGGAACTGTAACTTCAAAAAACGGGATAAACTCAGTTGCAATTGATGCAAGCAACCTTGGATCGATGTATGCCGGGCAGATAAAGATAGTAAGTACGGACAAGGGGGCAGGAGTAAACTCCAATGGACTTATCTACTCAAGGGACACAAAGCTTGAGATTACAGCTGACGGGAAAATCAATGTCGCAAAGATTAAAGGAAACGGCATTGAAATAAACGGGACTGAGTATGCCCAAAGTGAGCTTGCAAGTTCTGACAAGGGGATTAATATTAATGCGGCTAAAATAAAGCTGGATGGGGAGACTCAGGCAAATGAGGACATCAATCTTAATGGAAACGTTGAGAACAAGTCCAACATATACACAGGCGGAAACCTGAATACGCTTGATATGATAAATTCTGGGAATATTAATGCTTCAGGGAACATAACGGCAAAGGATTTTAAAAACTCTCTTGCAACAGTTCTTTCTGGAGGAAACTTTAATGTAAAAAACTTGGATAATTCCGGAAATATACAGGTTTCAGGAATTACTGATATTAATGGAAAATTTGACAATACAGGAGCATTGACTTCCGTTAAGCGAATCTCAGTTTTAGGAAATGTAGCCAGCACTGGAAATATTTTGACAAATGAAGATTTAACGGCTAGAAATACAGTAACGTCAGGAACAGTTGCAGCTAAGAACCTAAAAGTTGATAACTTGACTAATGACGGTAAAATCAGTGCAAATGGTAATTTACTGGCAAAGGATATTAAAAATACTGGAGAAATCTTAACTAACGGTAATTTAACGGCTAAAAATGTTTCAAGTATGGGGGATATTACTGTTGTTGGTAAAGTTTCAGCTGACAGCTTAAAATCATCAGGGAGTTTAAGAACTAATGAAGATCTTTCGATTAACGGAAAGTTTGACAACGACGGAACAGTTGAAACCTCAAAGAATGTAGCTGTTTCAGGGGACATTAATAATACTGGGAAAATATTGGTCAGTGGTAATTTAAGTGGTAAAAATACTGTTTCATCTGGAGTCATTGCTTCTAAGAATGTTGTTGTGGACAATTTGAAGAATGATGGAAAAATTACTGCAGGAGAAAATATTACAGCTAAGAAGGTAACAAATACTGGAGACATTGCTGCGGCTGGAACAGTTTCAAGTGATGATATGAAAACATCAGGAACTGTAAAGGCTAATAAGACAGTTACAGTTTCAGGAAAGCTTGAAAATGACGGGACACTTGAAACTTCAAAGAACGTGGCTGTTTCAGGAGATATTGGCAATACTGGTAAAATAATTGCAGGCGGTAATTTAAGCGGTAGGAAAGTAACTAATACTGGAGATATTGCGGCAGCTGGAACAGTCTCAAGTGACGATATGTCAACTTCAGGAACTGTAAAGGCAAACAAGTCAATTACAGTTGCAGGAAAGCTTGAGAATGACGGCACAATTGAAACTGCTGAAGATGTGAAGGTGTCTGGAAATATAAGAAATACTGGAAGAATTGCTTCAAACGGAGATTTGACAGGTAAGGACACTATTAATTCAGGTACAATTTCTTCAAAAAAAATAATAGCTGGAAATCTTCAGAATGATGGTAAAATCATTGCAAATGGGGACTTAAAGGCAAAAAATGTTAAGAATACTAAGGATATTACAGCTGTCGGGACAGTCTCATCTGATGACCTGGTAACGTCAGGGAATGTAAGGGCAAACGGAAAAATCACAGTTTCAGGAAAACTCGAGAACAGCGGTGCTGTTGAAACTTCCAAGAACATATCAGTTGCAGGAAACATTAAGAATGATGGAAGAATTGCGGCAAATGATGACCTGACAGGGAAGAATACTGAAAACAATGGAAATATCTATGTCAAGAATCTGGAAGTTAATAACTTAAAGAATACTGGAAAAGTTGAAGGCGTGAACCTGAAGACTGACGATATTGCAAACAGTGGAGATATTACGGCGATTGGCAAGATTTCAAGTGGAAACATTGACAATTCAGGAAAACTGCTTGCCAATGATACAATTAGTGCCAAGAATATAAAAAATGCCACTAGTTCCAGCAAAATTGCGGCTGGAAAAGGCATAACTGGGGAAAGAATTGATAACTCTGGAACATTTGCGACAAATGGAGATATTAAGGCAACAAACTCGCTTGTGAACAGCGGAACTGTTGACGGTAAGGGAATTGATGTTGCAGGAGCTGAATTTACAAACTCTGGAAAGATAAATGGAGAAAACATCAAAGCCCAGGTAGCCAGTACTAGAAATGACGGATTTATCTATTCAGGAAAAGATATTGATTTGACTACAAATACCTTAATTAATACTAAGGAAATTACGGCAGTCAATAATGTAAACACCGCAAATGCGAATGTTACAAATAGCGGAAAGATTGCCTCAAATGGCAGAGTTTTACTTGATAATTCAGCAATTGCAAATACTGGGGAAATTTTATCAGGCGAAATACTGATGAGAAATGCTCAAAGATTTGATAATACTGGAACAATCAAGGGGAACAATGTTGAGCTTGGCGTTAACCAGGATATTAACCTTACGGGAAACCTTCATGGACAGCAGAGGCTTAAAATCTCAGGAAACAACATTACAAACAATGGTAACACTACTGGAACTGGCCTAATCGAGATTAACTCAAATGACTTTACGAACAACAGGGAGCTTGCTTCCGATACAGTTATCATAAATGGCCGTGGGGAAGTAGTCAACAACAGCATGATTACTGGAAATAACGGAAAGGTTTCAGGAAGAAATATCACAAATAACGATTTAATCGCATTTGAGAACGCTCTTGAAATGAACGCACAGGGCAAGGTTCAGAACAATAAAGGCAAAGCCATCTATGGCGGGCAGGCTCTTGCCATCAGGGCAAATGAGATAATGAATGACGAGGCTGAAATACTTGGCGGAAACATGGATCTTAATGCCGCAAAGATTACGAACAATGTGGGTACAATCCAGTCGACAGGAAATATTACAATTACTTCCAGCGATTTTCAAAACATTGGTAGGGTTTCTAATTTAGGAAGTTATGAGAAGTATTATGAAACTTGGGATGGCAGAAGATTATCCGAAGCTGAAGTTCTGAATGGATGGATAGTCAATGAGCCTGACTTTCAACATAGAAGCAGGGACAGGGGCAGCGTAAAAAGGCATCAGAGAAGCTGGCTTGAAAGCATGATTGCAAAACATTCTGGAAATTCTCTGCTGTTTTCTCAGTATGCTGATCTTGCCAGAGCAAAATTGGGACAGAGAAGAAAGCTTACTAGAACAAATACTCCGGAAGTACCTGGAAATACTTTGACAGGAAAAATAGATAGCAGGGCAACAACTGAATATGGTAAGGTTTTAGCAAGTGGAAATATTACAATAAATTCAGGTAATTTTAAAAACAGGGACAGCATAATTTCAGGCGGAGGCCTAGTCAATATTAATGCAACAAATTTTGAAAATTCTGTAACGTTAGGGAATGCAGTCCAGTTAAAGAATGGACAGGAAAAACTGTATTTAACATATAGACACGGGAGCAGAAGGAGCTCCGCAAACGGAACTTACAGCAGATACTTAGAGAATGGCGGCATCGGATATGAAAGCGGACAGCCTTCCATCATTGAAGGGGCAGTAGTAAATGTAAATGCTCCAAATATCATAAAAAATCCAATAGAAGCTGGAAATGGTAAAGTATTAAATAATGGCGGAGCGACTGGCAGAGCCTTGATTTCTTCAACTTCAGTTGGAATGAATAAAGGGACAAGTTCTGCCAACGGGCAGGTTCAGGCTGCAGGAAATACCTTGCTGTCTAAAGTAAACAGCAGCTTTAACGGAAATTCACAGGTTAATGGAAGCACAAACTTAAATAATCCTGTAAACAATGGATTTGACAGGGCAATTCAGATTGCAGGAAACAATTCAGGGATTAAGGATATTAAGAATACCGGAAGAATAGACGTAAATCCAATACTTTCAAGCGCAATGTTTACAACAAATATGAATCCAAGTTCTAAATATTTGCTGGAAACTAGAAGCAGATACATAAGTCTTGGGCAATATTTTGGAAGCGACTACTTCACTTCAAGAGTTGGCTATTCTGAAATATGGGACAGAACAAGACGGCTTGGAGATGCGTATTATGAAAACCAGTTACTAACTAGAGCATTAGCTGAAAAGCTGGGAACTGCATTCATAAATGGAAAATCTAATCAGGAGCTAATTCAGTCAATGATGGACAATGCCGCAACTGAAGGTGCAAGGCTTGGGCTTACAGTAGGGCAGGAACTGACTCAGGAACAGATAAATAACCTGAATAAGGATATTGTATGGTATGTAACTAAGGAAGTGAATGGTATTGAAGTTCTTGCTCCGCAAGTTTATCTAAGCAACAGGACTAGGGAAAGCATAAGCGATGATACTAGAAACAGGGTTGGCGGAATAAACGGAACTTATGTCAAGACCAAGGACTTTGTAAATGACGGGACAAAATGGGGTAATGGCGGAGTTACTTATGTTGAAGCGAACACTGTAAGAAATGAGACAACTAACAACCTGCTTTCAGAAATTTCAGGAGATAAGACTTACATAAATGCCGTTGGAAATATTGAAAACATCGGTGGGAAAATAAAGGGAAATGAAGTTGTGGCATTAATTTCTGAAAATGGAAAAGTTGTAAATGATACGACAAAGAGACGAATAGGTTATGATAACGGAAGATACGACAGCAGCTGGCACGATGAAGTCGCTTCACTTGGAGAAATATCTTCAAATGGAACAACTTACATAAAGGCTAACGAATACACTACAACTGGTGGAGTTCTGTCAACTAAGAATATGATTTGGGATGTCAATAAGCTAAATGCGGATGCCTTGAAATTAAGTGGTGAAGACAGAAACGGAGTAAACAGCGATAATTATGGAAGATACAGCCAGACAACACATCTAGGAGCTGGAATAGTTGCAGATACGACATCAGGAAGAATTGGAGATATGAACCTAGTAGGCTCAACTTTTGCAGGCGGAGATACTAATGGACTTACAATCAGCGGAAATGTAAATGTTGAATCAGTAGTAAACAGCTATGAAAATGAATCAAAGAGAACAAATAAAGGGTTTTTATCTTCAGACAGCCGTTATGTAAATGCTCACGAGGAAGAAAATGTGGCAGGAAACTTGCAGCTGAACGGAGCAAGAATTGAAGGAAACTTGACAGGAATCGGAAGTAACATTGATTTAGGTGAAAATACCTTTGTTGGCGGAAAATTGACAACAGATTCGAGAGAATTACATAATAGTTTTTATGAAAAAAATACGTCCAGAGGATTTAGTGCAGGAATTAGTCATGGAACGGCTTCATTAAATTATGGAAAATCAAGCAGCACCTATGATGAAAAAGATACGATAAATGCCAAATCAAATTTAAGAATTGGCGATGGAAGTGTGCTAAATAACGGAGCGGAAATTACGGCAACAAATTTTGAGTATGGAAATATTCAAATTAATAATGGCGATGTAAAATATGGCG
>ERZ773050.1174-NODE-1174-length-14616-cov-5.439256_pt1 | contig 14616 bp, 18 predicted proteins | sample MGYA00580632_ERZ773050 | MGnify/ENA primary metagenome ERZ773050 (study PRJEB29015, sample SAMEA2738123) | human oral metagenome | biome: human oral; feature: human-associated habitat; material: saliva | place: China | collected 2166 ... | reverse complement strand
ATCAACGAAGCACTTGTCGTTGAATTCTACAACAAAATGCTTTAATTTTAAGAAATATCTTACAGAAAGCCTACAACAGTGGGCTTTTTGCTTTGTCTTAAAACGTTGATTTCTGGGTTTGTCATCATTTTTGTCATCACTTATAACGAACTCACAGCTTTCTCATAAAATGAGACGGCTGTTTTTGCTTTTTCTTTGGAGAGATGACTGTAAGTGTCCATAGTCATAGCTAATGTAGAATGACCTAGACGGTGTTGTAATTCTTTATATGGTATTCCAGAGTTTAACAAAAGACTAGCGTGTGTGTGTCTAAAACCGTGGAATCCAATATTAGGTACACCAGCATGTTTGAAACGTGTGTTTAAACGAGTTGCTAGTGTTTTATTGTTTGGGTATTTATGAATAAAATCTGAGAAGACAACAGTTTCAGTCCGACTAAGTTTCCAAGCTTCTTGACGTTGTCTTTTTTGATACACTTTTAAGACCTCTATAGTTTGTGGGTCAATATCAATTGTACGATAACTTGCCTCCGACTTTGGACTGTTAATCTCACCTAAATGGTTTAGTGTTTTTGTGATATTCACAGTTGCATTATGTAGGTCAATATCTGACCAGTGTAGAGCTAAGGCTTCGTTAATACGGCAACCAGTAGCAAGAAGAAACTTATACAAAGTAATTTCATAGATATTTCTATATATTGCTAAGTTAGCCTCTTCCAAATAGCTGAGAAATTGTTTTAACTCTAAGTTATTAAAGTGCTTGACTTTGTTTCTACCCTTTTTTATTTTACGAGGAAGAATAACTTCACGGGCTGGATTTATATCAATAATTTGCATTGTCACAGCATATTGTAGGATACGTTTATTTAGCGCGTGAATTTTATCATAGTGTAGAAATGCTCCGTCTTCTCTTTTGTTAGCACGTAGAGCTAGTTGATTAACAATACGCTGAATAGTAGGGGGAGTTAATTTATCTAGCTTATAAGACCCAAATAAAGGAATCACATGGTTAGATAGTAATCTCTTTACAGAATCTTGTGTGTTTGGTTTTACTGTGTGTTGATAGCTTTCCCACCATAATTGAGCTACTTCTTCATAGCTTGTTAGTGGAATGTTCTCTTTCTTACTAAAACCATTATTTTGGAAATCAGCTTTAGCTAATTGAGCTTTTTTCTTCAATTCAGTTTTAGTTCTAGCGGTTAGATTAGCTTGTATTCTTTTTCCAGTTTGTGAATCTATACCAAGATATACTCTAGAACGATATACAGTGCTACCATTTTGTTTCTTTATTTCTGCTATTTTCATTTTTTAACCTTTCTAACATCAGCAGGCAAGCTGTAAGAGGTTATGAAAATAGATATTATGATTTGTGTCTAGAACGAATACCTTCGATTAGTATTTGTAGAGCGGTTAAGTCTTCAGTTGTGAGTGCTTGACCATCAATAGTTATTTTTACATTCTTCCTAAAGATATAATCAAGGTTAATTTTGATATTTTCCCCACTGATAATATCTTGGCTAATATCTTTGTATGTTTTTAACTTTGAGAATATGGATTCACCATTTCTTAATTCAATTAAATCTTTTAAAAGTTGCTTCTCTTTATCATTATGAACTGAATCCATGTTGATATTTTTGATTATATCATCAATATAAGAGCTAGCTAATGCTTGATATCTAATGTAGTATTCATCAAGCTCTAATCCGTCTTGTTCGCATTTTTCTTTTATAGAGAAAGAAGCAATACTTTCAGTAATTTCAAAGAGTTTAGTTAAACTGGGAATCTTTTTCTCATTTTCAATTTGTGAGATATAAGATTGAGATACTTTCAGGTCTTCAGCAAGGCTTTTAGTAGTTACATCGCCTTCTATGCGGTATTTTTTAAGATATGCTCCTATCATATTTAACCTCCGTTTAATAACTTTAGTAACATTTTAACAGAAAACTCTTGACAAGTAAATAGAAAACTGATAAAATTCAAAAATAACCTAAGTTAATAAACCTAGGTAAAAGGCAAGCTGTAAGAGTTAAATTAAATAGTTATGTACAAATAGACAAGAAAGGAGGTATATATGTGACACCACAAGGAATATTATCACAAGAAGCAGAGCTAGCATTATTGAGAAGGATTGAGTGTTTAATAAACGATTATCTGTCACGCGCAATGATGTCACCTCACAGTGATTCTTTTGGTCTGATACAACAGAAAGAGTTAATCAAAGAACTAGGTATTAGTTTAGTAACTCTTCATGAGTGGGAACGTTTGGGCTTAACTCGTTACTGTCCACCTATAGAAGGAACTCGTAAAGTTTTTTATAAACAATCAGATGTTATGAAGTTTCTTTCAATTACTAATAAGGAGTAACTATATTGTATGAAAAGAAAATAGATATAATTGAAAAATTCTATGATGACTTAAAATACATAGAATTCTTTTACCATGTTGAATCACAGATTCAATTGCTATCAATTACGCTATATAGTGTAATGCTTATCCAAGAAAGAATTTTCTAATGACATTAATTACTATAAAGCCAAAGCGTTCTGTATTAGAATCAGACTATGAATTTGAAACTTACCCTGAGAGTGCTATTCAAGATTTTGCTAACGCTACTCCAATAGATAAATATAAAGAAGCATGGCGAATCTATAAAAATGAGGTAATTGATTCTGACCCTTATAAAGACGTTTCAGAAAAAGACAAGATGAAAAAGAGAAAACCTCCTTTTTATATTATGGCAGAATTTTTAATGGCTCATCTCATTGTGGTTAGTATAGCTGAAATAGAGGATACCGGTGAAGGTAGCTTATTTGTGTACAATCCAAAAGAGGGGATTTATCAACCTGCTTGGGATATAGTTACTAAATTAGTAAGAAGATTAGAGCCTTCTTATAGGAGTAGTGATATATTAGAGACTATTTCTGTACTAAGTTGTAACTGTAAAAATGTAAGTATATATCAAGGCTCACGTTATATAGCGTTAGGGAATTGTATTTATGATACTTATTATCGGTACGGAATGAAATACAGTCCTTCAATTGTGTTTACACATAAGGTACAAGTAAATTATAATCCAGAAGCAACTTCTCCAGTATTAGGCGATTGGTCTATTGATTCTTGGTTAACTGAGTTGTTTAATAATGATGCTGAACTAATTCGCTTAGCATGGCAAACAATTTTGGCAGTGATAAGTGGATATGCTGACGAGAGAATTATTTGGCTGATTGGAAAAGGAGGAACAGGTAAGGGTAGTTTCCAGGAGTTGTTAATTAACTTAGTAGGTAGGAGTAATACAGCCTCCATGAAACTAATTGAATTAGATGGCAAAAACCGTTTTGCCACTTCACAGTTAATAGGTAAACATCTAGTTATTGGAGATGATAACCCTATTGATAAGGTGATAACAGACCCTTCTACTATGTTTTCTCTAGTTACTCATGATATTGTCACAATCGAAAAGAAAGGCAAACAGGCCTATTCCGCTCGACTTACTCCTGTGATTGTTCAATCATCTAATCGATTGCTTAAGATTCAAGGAGATAAAGAAGCTATAGCAAGAAGAACTTTCATACTTCCCTTTGTTTCTGAATTTAACAAAGCTGGGTACAAGAGAGAAATAAAGCAGGTATATCTAAAACATCAGGATGTATTAGAATATGTATTGAAGAATGCATTAGACTATGATTTCAGTGATGGATTCAAGGATATCAGTTACCATCCTGCTATCAAGGAAATTCATGGTAAGTCTATGACAAGTGTTGAACAGTTTTCATATTATCTGTTTAGTCGTGTGAAATCCACTTTCTTGCCGAATTCATTTATGCTGTGGGCATATAAACAATTCTGTGAGGGAAACGGTTTAGAACGAGGAACTAAGGAAGCGTTTCACAAAGAATTAAAAGAGGCACTTCCAACAAACTGGGTATTTAAGCCAACACTATCTACTTGTAAAGGTTTTGATGAGGGTGATTCTGATTATTTTATTCATTCTGAACCTTTTAATTTGGATACTACAAAGAGACATAAGGGATATGTATTGAGGTCATCCTCTTGATACACTTGAAACAGTAAATTCCATTTCTATTTTCAATTTTATTTGTTTTATTTATCCTAAGAAGTTAGAAATTAGTGTATCAAGTGTATCATTCTAGAGATATACAAAGTGTGAACGACTAGCTCGCCATAAGCGAAGGCAAAGGAGTGAAACGCTTTGTTAAGTACCAAATACGCCTAATTTATTCCATGGTCTAATTGACAGCAAGAAACAAGGCACTCTCGTACAAATGAACTGTCCATCCGAAAAACTAAAGCCTTTCGTCTGAGACGTTCTTAGCGTACTTTGTACCTACTTACTGTCAATTTGCTTTCACGGCATAAAGGCGTATGCTATTGAGATAGGATAGAGAATGAGAATAGCTATTTCAAAAGGTTTTCTGTTACATGACATGCTGTTTTTTGGGTGTTTACTTAGTTAGATTCCCGGTTTGTAGTGTATTATTGTGCTACTATTCTCTTTGTGTTTAAGAGTAGAAATGCGCATGATAATGCGATTTCTAAGGGCTGATTAAAAAATAGAATGGTAATGGAAGTATGTGAATCTCGCTATTCAGAGATTACCTCTCTATCTCAAAAATATGTTAGCGATATAAGGTTGTCTGAGAAGGATTAATGTGATATAAAGACTATTCGAAATCCCTGCAATGAATAATTGCAGGGATTTTCAGCTAATAGGGGGAGAATTAATAGGTAGAGGAAATTTTAGTTTAATCTATTTTGTAAAGTACCTGTTCAGAATTATTTGAAGTAGTTTATTTGTGGGCATTCTCATTTTTAGTGGTTGTGATGTTAATAAGAATGATTACAAATAATAATGTTGCTAGTGTGACTATAATTCACATTTTTTAGATTAGCTCTTTTCCCCTATGTTCATTATTGCTTGCCTATTTTAATATTCCAGAAAACTTAACTTCATCAGGTGCCATTACATAACGATTCACAGCGACTTCTTCTCCACTGAGAGTGTAATAGAATCTAGGGCTATTTACTCCGTGGGATTTGGCAATTTTATATAAAGATTTGTTTAATGCACTGATAATTGCTCTAAGTTCTTTGTTTGAATACGAAGCATTATTTTCTGTGAGAATGATTTTGATGCCAGGTGTTACAGATGTTTTTTCCATTTCAAGCATATTTGCTCCTAATTGCGTATTTACTTTATCTACACCTTCTTGAATTGCATTATAGAAAGCATCTAAATCTACTTTTCTGTTTTCTTCATTAGATTTTTTCTCTGCTTCCTCTTTCAATTTTTTCTGTTTTTCTCGTTCTTCTTGTTCTTCTTGTTCTTCTTGTTCTTGTCGCTCTTTTTCTTCTTTAATCTTTTCGATTTGTTTATTAAGTTTTGATTCCACTTCGTTTACACGGGAAGACAAACTACTAATTTTGTACTCGTGGTCGTTTGGGTATCTATCTTCTAGGTATTTAACTTCCTTTTTAACAGATGATAATTCACTATCATCAGAAACAAGCTTCAAAGCTTCCTCTAGCGTTATATTTGGTTTAATATTTGTCGTGTCATTTTCAAGTGCTTCAACTAGCTTAGTAACACGTTCCGTATCTTGAGCATATTCTTGATTACCGGAGCTTATTGCAAAATAAGCAAATAATCCAAATAAGAGAGCAAATATCACTAGAAAGCCTACAATATAGCTAGAAATTTTTTCTTGGTTCATGTTTAATCTTTTTCCTTTGTTTTTATTTTTCCCTAAGACCTAGGTAAGTCTCGTGTACGTACTTTAGTTCTCTATTAGATTCTTTTGTAAGACTCTAAGTTATAGCTAAATTATCTTTTCTATTTATAATCCCATCTTATATGATAAATAGAATTATAAGTCTTTGTTCAGTTCTTTAAGTTTCTTATTTATTCTTATAAATCTCCTCTGTTTTAACTTTAATTAAATAAATTAAAATATTATTTCCCTATAATTATATCATACAAAGTTAAACTATAGAATAAGTTTTTTCTACAAAATTTAACTATAGATAGTGTAAACCAGATTGTTTAATCTATAAGATAGATAGTAGATTTAACACAGAGGTCAATAGGATGAATGATATACTAGAAACTATAAGTAATCAAATCCGAGATTTACGAGTTTCAAAGAAGATTACACAACAAGAATTAGCAGAAAGAACAAATTTAAGCGTTCCTTATATCAGTCAAATAGAGAATGGGCATAGGAATATATCTTTAGAAACCTTTATCAAGATTGTAGATGCTTTAGATATTCCATTAAGCGATTTTTTCTTACCTTATTCGGTAGTACAAGATACAGAAATGACAGAGCTTCTATTAAAAGTTCAAAAGTACCCACAGCATAGGGAAATTGTTCAAAAGGTGATAGAAATATTGGAATTAAGTCAGGAAAATTAAAAAGCACCTAAACGGTACTTTCTACTTGCCTGCTGAACTCATCAATCTTGAAATTTGTACTCTAATTTGTCTACCATTGAGTGAAGTTTAATTTACTCTATTTAATGAAGGAATTATAAAAACTTGATGGATTCAACTTTTATAAAGCATGATGAAGTATAACTTATATAAAATCTATTCTACAACAAAATGCTTTAATTTTAAGAAATATCTTACAGAAAGCCTACAACAGTGGGCTTTTTGCTTTGTCTTAAAAAACGGTTCTTTGTCAACTGTAGTGGGTTGATAAAAAGTCACAACCTGGAGAGGACCAAATTGGTTCTCTCCTTTTTGATATTCAAAGCAATGAGAATTCTCGTTTTAAAATTTTCAAAGTTCCGGAAGCCAAAAGCATTTCGCTTAATGACTTTGATGAGGATATTTGTGGCCTCAAGTTTTGCGTTTGAGTAGGGAAGTACAAGTGCATTAATGATCTTATCCTGATCTCTCAAAAAGGTCCTAAAAATGGTCTGGAAGATTGGATTGACAGAAGAAATAGTTTCCTTGATTAATTCAAAGAAATAATCAGCGTGCTTCTCTTGAAAATGAAAGAGTAAAAGCTGATAGAGTTCATAGCGATCTCTAAGATCTTGAGAGTAAGAGAGAAGTTTTTCAAGAATCTCTTTATTGGTTAAATGCGACTGAAATGTTGGACGATAAAATCGTTTACTGCTCAGCGTATAGTTATCCTGTTGAATGAGTTTCCAGTAACGTTTCAGTGCTTTATATTCGTGCGATCTTCTATCAAACTGATTCATAATTTGGACACGCACACGACTCATAGCACGGCTTAGATGTTGTACAATATGGAAACGATCTAGAACGATTTTAGCGTTTGGGAGTGAAACAGTCTGGGAGACTGTTTCAGCCTGAGTCTAGAAATTTGAAAGCGAAGTTGTCTAGCCAAGGCATAGTAAGTGCTAAACATATTCATCGTAATGAGTTTCACCTGACAGCGAACGGCTCTATCGTATCGCAGAAAGTGATTTCGGATGACAGCTTGTGTTCTTCCCTCAAGGACAGTGATGATATCGAGCTTTTTAAAATCTTGCGCAATGAAACTCATCTTCATCTCCCGATTGAAACAGTCACTCCCCTAACTGTTTCAACATCCCAAGACATAATCTCAGGAAGATGAGAAAAATCATGCTTAAAGTGGAAGTCATTAAGCTTGCGAATGACAGTTGAAATGGAAAGCTGATGGGCAATGTCGGTCATAGAAGTCTTTTCAATCGACTTCTGAGCAATCTTTTGATTGATAATACGAGGGATTTGATGATTTTTCTTTACTAGAGGAGCCTCAGTGGCCATCATTTTCGAGCAGTGATAGCACTTGAAACGACGCTTTTCATAAGAATTCTGGTAGGCATACCAGTTGTTTCGAGGTAAGGAATCTTAGACAGTTTTTGGAAGTCATATTCTTCATTTGATTTCCGCAATCAGGACAAGATGGGGCCTCGTAGTCCAGTTTAGCGATGATTTCTTTGTGGGTATCCCTATTAACGACATCCATAATTTGGATATTAGGGTCTTTGATATCGAGCAGTTTTGAGATAAAATGTAATGGTTCCATATGATTCTTTCTAATGAGTTGTTTTGTCACTCTTCATTATAGATTTTATGGGACTTTTTTTCTACAACAAAGTAGGCTCCATAATATCTATAGGGGATTTACCCACTACAAATATTATGGAGCCTAAAAAACTATAGAACACTTCTTAACTGTGAAGGGGGATAAAAAAATTCCCTGCAAATTGAAATTGCAAGGAACTTTTGTTAATGGTAATGAACAAGCCAGATGGAATACTTTCTCCCAAGCCAGAGAGCAAAGAGGAGATTGATGATGACAATGCCTGAACTGACCAGTGAAAACAGGAAAAATTCACTAGTCGAAACCTGCCACAAATGTACGATGTCTGTAATCAAATAAGCACTGACAGGAAAACAGAGGATAGAAGTAATCAGAGCAGGAATATACTTACGGAGAAGAATTGATTGTCCAATGTGGAGCAAGAGATGGAGTGCAAAGGCCACAAATCCTCCTAACCAAACTAATTCGAGCGCTCTAGATTGAGTAAAATGCGCTAATAAAGTGATGGATAAGACAAGAATAAATTCCTCAAAAACAGCAAGGGCAAATCCCTCTGTTGTAATTCCTTGGTGAATCTTGAGAATAGCTGGAGCCTTTTGAGCCAGCAAGGTTTCGTTGAGATGAATCCAAGGGACAAGACCGATAATTTCTTCCATATCGTGAAAGATAAAGAGTAGAGGAAACATCCAAAGATAAAATGCCATAAATCTCTCCTGAAAAGCTATAGGTTGCTAACTAATAAAGCAAAAAACGCCCAGTAAGGCGTTTTGAGTTAGGTATGCTTATTTAACTTCTGTAAGGAATACTTAAAATCTATTTTAGTTGTGATAAACCCTATTAAATCAATGTTTATAAGCTATTGATTTGGATAAAACTGTCAGAGGTTGCCAAAAAGGTTGCCATGAATTTTATGAGGTTAGCTCCGCAATTTTATTTAGATAAATATCTACCGCTTGTGTTTGATTTTTAGGGGCAAGCTCGGCATATATGTCCATAGTAGTTTTGATAGACTTATGTCCCATGCGAACCTGTAACTCTTTCCAATTCATACCAGCATTTAACATCATAGAAGCGTGTGTATGACGGAATAAGTGAAAACCATAGTCAGGTAGATCAACTTCCTGTAATCGTCTTTTGAGTGTAGCACGTTCATTCCTATCGCACATATAGTTTCCGTAAATTGTTGGGAAAATCAACTTGCTTTTTGAAAGACCGTTCTTCTTGAAATAAAGATTCATTTCATCATGGAAGTTTTGAAGTTGCTCAATAATTTGGTACGGAACAGCTATTTTTCTATTGCCCGAATCAGATTTAGGAGTATTTTTACAAACAACCTTTCCTTTTAATCCTAACTTAGGGTTTGCATTTTTCCATACAAGAGTTTTAGTGACTAATATTTCAGAACTTTCAAAATCAAGGTCATATATAGTCAAAGCTAATAGCTCATTGATTCTCATTCCTGAAGCAAGTAGACTGTCGCAGATAACTTTAAATCGCCGATTAGCCCTAGTATTAGGTAAAGTATCGACGAAATTTAGCCAGATAGTTAAATCTTCATCATGAAGAACCATAATGCGTTTTTGATTGCTTTTTGGTTTTGGCGGAATCTTGATAGATTGAACAGGATTATATTTGAGTTCAAAATGTGTTATTCCAAAATTAAAAATCTCTCTTAATTTATGAGCGATTGCTCCGAAATCTTTTGCGCTTCCTTTTTTAGCTCGTTTATTACCAGCATCGACAGATTCTTTAGATTTTTGGGCAAGCTCGTTAATCCATTTTTGTATATCGGAAGAAGTGATTTTATCTGGTTGATAGTGTCCGAATTTGGGGAGGATATAGGTGTCTAGATAGTTCCTCACTCGGTTTAGAGTGTTATCTGAGCTGACCCAAGTTTCGTAGTTGGAGAACCACATTTCAGCTAGATCTGACAAGGTAGCAATGCTAAAAGTTTCTTTCCTTGTTGAACCATTTTCTTCCCAATCAATTTTAGCTTGAATAATTTTACGATCTAAGGATCGTAGGGTTTTAGCTGTTACAGTTGTTTTTACAGGTTTTCCAGTCTTTATATCTAAGCCTAGATAGACGCTCTTTACTGAATAACTAATCTCGCCATTGTCCTTTACTTTCTTGAGGACGGTTTTGCCTTTATGGATGATTTTTTCTATATTCATAGTTGCTCTCCTCAATCAATCGAAGAATTGAAAAAAGCTAAAATAGATAGTATCTCACTTTCTTTCTTTTTTGATACTTCTATTCTAGCACATTTCACTTCTAGTTGTGGCTTAAAAACTCTAAAATAGTATCAATATGATAGTAAACGGTTCTATTACCCTCAATAGGTGGTTCTAAACGTTTAAGACCTCTATTTTCCCATGACTTTAATGTGTTAGGGGAAATACTGAGCAGATCTAAAATCTCTTTTTGTGTGTAGATGCATGAACTTCTTTTTTCGCTGTTCAAATTCTTTAGCATTTCAATGATAGTGTGAAGCATGAGTTCGATTTGCTTTAAATCAAAATTATTGCTAGACATACTACTCTCTCTTTCTTTGGTAAATATAATTGAAATATGAGATAATAGCAGTAGGGGTAAGCTACTGCTTATCTCTTGCTAATCCGCAACATCACTTTTAGGCTTCTTGGCGGAATCTTTAGGAGTGATGTTGTTTTTTTGGTAAAAGATTTGAAAGGCATCTTCCAGAAAATCTTTAAAATTTAGTTTTGACAGTTCACCACCGAATTTGTTTAACCATATCCCAACATCTGGATTTGGGATGTAGTTGAATTCGTATTCTTGAACTAACCTGATGATGAAATAATTACGGGCTTGCGTACCCCAAATTTCCTCAATTTTCTTTAGAAGTGGATAAAATCCGCTACCTTTTAACAAATAAGAAATGGTTGCTAATAAATCATTATTTCGGGAGTTTAAGGATTCAAGCTCTGGGAAGATACCAAAACCTTTAAGTAAATCACTAGTGAATGGCAACAGTTGACCAGTCTCTGCATCATGGAAACAATATTTATCAATCATTTTGTTGACAATGAGCTTGCTCAAATCTTGAGAGCTATCAATAGCAAGCAATAAGGTTAGAATTTGATTGCTATAAGTACCTTTGTAGGAAGCCTCCATGCGTACCCAAGAATTGCAATACTTAGTTAAGTGCATATAGCGACCTTGATTGTCTAATTGTTCCTGATACTTGTTATAGATACGCAATAGAGCACTTACATTCTTTTTCCTGCTACCAATATACATAGTTTGAGCTTGACCATTCACTTCTTGAGCGCTAATCTTAGAAACGTTTTTACGTCCTTTATGATTGGTGATAATATATTTTTTGATTTTTAATCCTTGGTAAAGGTCATTGACAGCCATTGGATAATTAAAGTAATCAACAGCAAGGTCAATACGAGAAAGGCGCAAATCATAATAGTCAGCGTACAGCAGTTGTGCTATATTGTGAACGTCAATTGCTTCACTGTAATAGTCTTGATAGGAGGCTTTATAGTGAGACAAAGCTGATGCAGAAATTTTTAGGATAATTCCCATAGTGAAGTTAGTCTGATGCCAAGCAATCGCAAAGTAATAGGGGAGATTCTGAAAGGTAAATCCCTCTGTATAACCTGCTGGTGGGGTTTTTAGTGGAATATAATTTCCAAAGAGAACTGGGAGGGATAGCTTTTCTGCTACTGTTTCAGACAGCGATAAAGCAATTTGATGCCAATTATCAGGATATTCTCCTACAGTATCTTCTGTCGGTTGGATGACAAATGTAGCTTCATCGACACTGGTCATAATGACTGGGTTATGGTTGTTATCTTTTTGAAGATACTTTTCAATTTCATTTTTACAAATCATTTTATTTTCTTTCTATCCGCCTAAAGAGTGAAAGTTAACTGGGCGGAAAATATTGCTTTAGTTAACTATTTATTGTAATGTAGAGAAATTTCTACGCTTTTATTCTCTCACAGTTTCAGGAAGTAACCACCCTAAATAAAAAGTTATAGAATAACGTTGATATAACAGCATTTTAAGGGGATTGAGCATTTTACCCTAAAGTGGAATTTACAAAGCTTTAGAACAAGGTCAAATGGAACGGGGGTCTTTACATGTCCCCCGTATAATAGCCAGCTAAAGCTGGCGAGGCTGTAAGACCATCTGATTCTCTAAAGTGAATCAGGGTCAACAGCCTCTTCATCAAGAAAATAGCAGTCTGAACGTTGAACAGCCTCCCGAAGCAGTTTTTCTAAAGGAGGTATATTGTGACTTGGTACAAGTATATGACGACTATCTTGCCCATCTATCTTCATGTAGCCGACACCTCTTGGATTGTTTCGCACAATGTCATCTTTTTCATCAGAAAAGAGCATTGAGACCGTTTCTTTAGATAATTTGCCTAGTGCAATTACTGTACCTATAGAATCACGTGATAACCCCAAGCTTGCTTTATGGGCATCTTGCTGGGAAATAATAACAAAAATTGAAAAGGATCGTCCTAGTTGAATAAGGCGAGTATAGTCTTTAATAGCTTGTTCACGCTCCTTTTTGTCTAGGCTATTTTGCCACGCATTGAACTCATCGAAGCAAACCACTACAAATTCTCTGGAACTATCGATTCCTTTTTGGCGATTTTCAAGGATTTTTAATCCTAGAGTAAGTAATTCTGAAACCTCATCAAATCGCTTAAATCCTTTACAGCCATTTAGAAAGGCAAAGTCTGTATCAGCTTTGTAATCACCAATAAGGAACGTTGCTTCTGGGTAGGTACAAGCAAACCTTGCTAAAAAGACCTTTGTTGCATAGGTCTTACCTGAGCCTGAGGAGCCTACCAAAAGAGCGTGAGGTACACGCTCAACTGGTATATCCCAGAAAAAATGATTTCTGTACTCAAATAGATTTTTATCAAGAAAGCATTTCATCTGTTAATACTCCTATTTAGAAGTGTAAGAAAACTGAATTTCCAAATTTAGATAATACTGATTATTATACCGTAACAGTTTTCCAAATTGAGGCGTAACAGAAAGCCACTGCCCTTTGTCTGACCAGCTTTCATAGGTTGTAGATTCAGCTATGTATTTGTTAAACTGTATTAAAAAGACTTGTTGAACATAGCTTTCTTCATTATCGATATCAATATCCTTTGATAACATAATTGGAAAACTAACAAGGTGAGAGCTATTGTCATCGTTACTTTGCAAGAATCGAATGTAGCGACTATCAAAAAGAAGTTTTTGACCTGAAACAGTGGCGCTTTCTTCAATTACCTGTTCAATATCTGCTGTGATTGTTGGAAGGTTTAACTGAAGCGTCTGATCCTGTTTCTGCTTTTCTCTAATTTCACTTACCCTAAGAGCTAAATAAAGAAATCCAGCAAATAAGATAATCAACCAAGATATAAACGACATATAATGATTCCTTTCTAAGGATAAGGGGAGATACTCCCCATTACCCATTAAACCAATTCAATAAAAGCAGACTTAGCTTTTACTGAGAGCGCAGCACGGTTCCCATTAGTGTAGGCGTTGATAGAAACATTTTCGAGAATAATTTCTACTTTTTCATCAAATAAAGTCGTAAAGTCAGAGACATTAACTATATCAGCCTTGATATTTGTTTGACTAAATCGACCGTCTGAAGTTCGTACACCAATAGTCAAATTGGTTTGACCAGTGCTGAGACCAGATGTATAGTCTTTTACTGCCGATGCGCCAATAAATCGACCCTGCAATGTTGTTTGTGTAGCTTCCATAGGCTACCTCTTTTCTAACCGTTTTATTAAATACATCAAAAAATTCACGGCTTTTCAAATTTATTGAAGATATGTATTGTGTGATAGCTACCTCACATCTTAATTATTCCATAAAAACTGACAAGACTTTACCTAAATTCACTTAAAATATAAGTAATAATTTTTCTTGGTTTTTTTAAGATTTTTTTGTTTGTTCAAACCATTGTTTAAAGCTTGCTACATAGCACTTTCAGTGGAATATAATTTATTATCTACCGAGATTATTTGGTTCAAAAAAAAAATAAATTTTTGTAAGATTGTTATTGAAAACGTTTTACCCTAAACTTTTATAAAAACCCGTTAATATCTTGACGTTTAAAATGTATTAATGCTAAAATGATACATAAACTTTTTTGTGTAAAGGATGTTTGCTATGGAAGAAAAAAAAGAAGAACGCATGCTTGTTGCAGTTACAGTTAATTTGATGCACAAAATGGAAGAATTTAAAGAGTTTAAAGAAGAACAAGGGATTAGTGGAGATTATGAAGCTAAAATTGCTTATCTAGCAGAAAAGTTTCACATGAGCGACCAGACAGCAGAAAATTTGTTGACTGGTAAGGTAGTTTCTAAAAATAATTATTTAGCTATTTTTCCTTCCTTTGACAAAGATAATATAAACGAAAAATCTACTGCATTAGAAAGATTTGCAGAGACTATTGTGGATGAAATAGAGAAGGAAAATGAAGATTATATTACAGAAGTAGTAACGATTTATCGTGATGCTATAGATCTTTATTATGAAGATAAAGAAGCATACGAA
>ERZ773050.1168-NODE-1168-length-14659-cov-8.431731_pt1 | contig 14659 bp, 10 predicted proteins | sample MGYA00580632_ERZ773050 | MGnify/ENA primary metagenome ERZ773050 (study PRJEB29015, sample SAMEA2738123) | human oral metagenome | biome: human oral; feature: human-associated habitat; material: saliva | place: China | collected 2166 ... | reverse complement strand
GGGGCAGGATGTGGCGCTGGTTCCTCAACGAGCTGCCCGCCACGATGCGGGAGTCGACCCACCGGGCTGCGGGCGCCGGCTGGTACACCTTCGCCGGGTACGCCCGCGGCACTGTGCTGGTGGCGCTCACTGACGCCATCATGGCCGGGATCTTCCTCCAGCTGGTGGGGATCCCGTTGGCAGCACCCCTGGCGGTGCTCGTGTTCATCGGTGCCTTCATCCCGATCATCGGCGCACCTCTGGCGATGCTCGTGGCCATGGTGGTGGCCCTGGCCTCCGGCGGCTTCGTCACCATGATCGTTGTCGGCGTGGGAGTGGCCGGAATCGGCCAGATCGAGGGGCACATCCTCCAGCCCCTCATCATGGGCCGCCAGGTCTCTCTGCACCCCGTGGTGGTCATCATCGGTGTCGCCCTGGGGACCTACGCCGCCGGCCTGCTCGGCGCGATCGTCGCGGTCCCGCTCATCAGCGTGCTCTGGTCCGTCTACTCCGAGCTGCACACCAAGGACGCCCCGGTCACCGGCGAGCTGCCCGCCTACTCCTCCCGCAAGGAGTGAGGGGCGCCGCTATCAGCACCAGTCCCGGCTGCCGGTGCCCGGGACACCAGGAAGGACCTGGAGACGATCGGCCATGAGCGCGACGACTCCGTCGCCCTTCTCCACGGTGCCGCGCACGATGAGAGCGACGGCGCGTCTGCCGATGCTCCGGTAGTGGCGCCACATACCGGCTCGGCAGGCGACGTTGAGCAGACCGGTCTCGTCCTCCAGGTTGAGGAAGATCATGCCGGAAGCAGTGTGGGGGCGCTGCCGGTGGGTGACGACGCCGGCGACGCGCACCCGGCTCCCATGCTCCTGATCCGCCAGGTCGGCTGCGCTGAGCACACCGTCGGCGGTCAGTGAGGCTCGCAGCAGCCTCAGGGGCGAGCCCTGCGTGGACACTCCGGTCAGGCTCAGGTCGGCGGCCTGGCGCTCGCGGTCGGTCATGGTCGGCAAGGTCGGGGCCTGAGCGCCGACGGCGGTCCCCGGAAGCGTGGGCTGGCACCACGCGCCTGTCCCGTGGCGGGAGGCGCCACGACGTCGGCCATACTCATCGGAGAGGACTCCGGCAGCCCACAGGGCCTGACGGCGCTCCACACCCAGACTGTCCAGGGCTCCTGAGACGGCCAGCGACTCAAGGCGGGACCGGCTCAGACTCACGCGTCGTGCAAGATCGGCCAGGTCCCGGTAGGGGCCGTGAGCACAGCGCTCGGTGACGATGGCCTGCGCAGCCCGCTCCCCCAGCCCCTTGATCGGGGCCAGGCCCAGGCGCACTGCGAGATCATCGTGGACGTCCAGGGGGGACGGGGCAGCAGGATGGGGCCTCAACGGCTCCCACTGATCTGATCGGCCGGCGTCCTGGTGGTCCTCCCGCTGCTCGACGGTGGCCTGCGCCAGTGAGCGGTTGACGTCCGCGGGCAGGACGCGCACACCGTGGCGGCGAGCGTCGGCGACCAGGGACTGCGGGGACCAGAAGCCCATGGGCTGGGCGGCCAGGACCCCGGCGTAGAAGTCCTCGGGCTTGCGCGCCTTGAGCCAGGCCGAGGCGTAGACCAGGTAGGCGAAGGAGAAGGCGTGGGACTCGGGGAAGCCGAACTCGGCGAACGACCTCAGCTTGCTGTAGATCGTCTCCGCTGTGGGCGCGTCAATACCCCGGGACCTCATTCCTGCTATGAGCTTGTCACGGAGGGCGTCCATGCGCTCAATGGAGCGTTTGGCCCCCATGGCCTGACGCAGACTGTCGGCCTCGGCGGGGCTGAAGCCTGCGGCGTCGACGGCGATCTGCATGAGCTGCTCCTGGAAGAGCGGCACTCCCAGGGTCTTGGTCAGGGCGGGTTTGAGGGAGTCATGCAGGTAGGTGACCTCCTCGCGCCCCAGCCTGCGGCGGATGTAGGGGTTGACGGCGTCGCCCTGGATGGGGCCGGGGCGGATGAGGGCGACCTCGACGACGATGTCGTAAAACTCCTGAGGCCGGAGTCGGGGCAGGGTGGCCATCTGGGCACGCGACTCGACCTGGAAGACCCCGACCGTGTCCGCGGCCGTGAGCAGCCGGTAGACGGCCGGGTCCTCCTCGGGCAGGGTGTGCAGCCCCCAGGGACGGCCGGACTGGGAGGTGCGCAGTTCTCCTTCCGTCACGGCGTCGGGAACGGTCTGCCCCCGTTGTGCCAGCGTGGTGAAGGCCAGGCGCAGGGCGGTGAGCGCTCCCAGGCCCAGGAGGTCGAACTTGACCAGCCCGGCCTCGGCACAGTCGTCCTTGTCCCACTGGAGGACCGAGCGGTTGTCCATGGCGGCCCAGCGCACCGGGCAGACCTCGGTGACGGGGCGGCCGCACAGGACCATGCCTCCGGGGTGGACCCCCAGGTGGCGGGGCAGTCTCAGCAGCTTCTCCGCGATGTCGAGGACCGGCTCGGGGACCTCGTCGTTCTGCCCGGTCAGTCCTCCGGGGCGCACTGAGGTCCACCGCTCCATCTGCTTGGCCCAGGCGTCCTGCACGCCGGCGGGGTGGCCGAGGGCTCGGGCGGCGTCACGGACTGCGGATCGGGGGCGGTAGGAGATGACGTTGGCGACCTGGGCGGCACGTTCTCTGCCGTAGCGGGAGTAGACGTGTTGGATGACCTCCTCGCGGCGGCAGGCCTCGATGTCGAGGTCGATGTCCGGGTAGCCGGCTCGCCCCGGGGACAGGAAGCGCTCGAAGAGCATCTGGTGCCTGACGGCGTCGACGGCTGTGATGCCCAGGGCGTAGCAGACTGCGGAGTTGGCCGCCGAGCCTCTCCCCTGGCACAGGATTCCCGACTGTGCGCAGAACTCGACGATGGCGTGCACGATGAGGAAGTAGCCGGGGAATCCCAGGGACTCGATGACCTCGAGCTCGTGGTTGAGCACCTCCCAGGCTCGGGGGTGCTCCTGCGGGGTGCCGTAGCGGCGGGTGGCGCCTTGGCGGGTGAGCTCACGCAACCAGCTGGCAGGTGTGTGGCCCTCCGGGACATCGGCGTTGGGGAGGTCGGGGGCGATGAGGGACAGGTCGAAGGCGAGGTCTGCGGCGAGCTCAGCGGCCAGGTCGACGGCTCTGGGACTGCGCCGATGGAGCAGCGCCATGTCCTGGGCCCCTCGCAGCCAGCGGCCAATGGGGGGCAGGTGACCGCGGGCGCCTTCCAGGTCGGTGACCAGGCGGGTGGAGGTGAGCACGTCGGCGAGACGAGCGTCGGCCGGGCGGGCGCAGCGCACTGCACCGGTGGCCACGAGAGGCAGCCGGTGGTCGTGGGCCAGCCGGGTCAGGGCGTCGGTGAGGGCGGCGTCGGTGGGGCCTCCGTCCAGGGTGAGCTCAACGGCCAGGCCGATTGCGGCATCTCCTTCAACCTGCCGGTGAGCGGTGGTCGTGGGGCCGGAGCCGAGGGGACGGCCTCGGTCAGGCGCGGCGAAGAGCTCGGTCAGGTGTCCCAGGCAGGTGTCTGCCGCCTTCAGGTCCCAGGTGTCGGGGCGACGTGGATCCCCCAGGGCCCGACGCAAAGGGCCGTTGGCGGTACCGGTGAGGACAAGGCAGGTCCCCACCGCTGCCTCGGTCTGGCCGGTGGGGTCGGAGCGGAGAGCCGAGGCGAGTGTAGGCAGGTCGTGGGCCGGTTCTTGACGTTGCCCTGCGTTCAGGTTATGCCGGGAGATGGCGGACACCAGGCGGCGGTAGCCGGTGGGGTTGCGAGCCAGGACGGGCAGGTGGGAGCCGTCGGCCAGGGTGAGCTCGGTGCCGTGAATGGTGGGTAGGCCGTGGGCGCGGCCTGCTTGGGCATGCTTGACGATGCCGGGCACGCCGTCGTGATCGGTCAGGGCGAGGGCCTCCAGCCCGAGCTCGACGGCGGCAGAGGCCAGGTCGTCGGGCTCGTTGGCCCCGTCGAGGAAGGAGTAGGCGGAGTGGGCGTGGAGCTCGGCATAGCGGTGTCGGCTGGTCATGTCTTTCTGTGGCACCTGATGGTTCAGAAGGGTGGGGCCTCGTCGATGAGGGGTGCCAGTCCGAGGGTGTGGGTGGCTTTGGGGTAGGGGGTGGTCTCGTAGGCTCCGGCTTTCTGGCCGGGTTGGGGGCCGCGGGTCTCTAACCGAGCCCTGCCGCAGCCGTTGGCATTAGTGCCGAGGCCGGTGTGGTCGTCGACCTGATCGTCGAGTGCTCTGTCAAGGGCCCGGTTGAGGCGGTTGATGATCTCGGGGCTGATCTGCTGGCTCAGGTCGGCTGGGACGACGGCGCTGGGAACAAGGTGCTGGTGGGGCCCGACTTTGTGGGGTAGGCGGGTGATGGTGCCGTCGGGGTGGCGTTGGTAGACGGTCTTGTCGGGGGTGTGCCAGGACAGGGTCCCGGTGGTCTGGTCTTTGGTGAGTGCCCATCCGGGGGTGTGCTTGAGGCGGTGGTGGGCCTCGCACAGGACCACGAGGTTGTCCAGGCTGGTGGTCCCGCCCTGGCTCCAGGCGGTGAGGTGGTCGATGTCGCACCGTTCGGCGGGGGTCTGGCAGGTGGGGAAGACGCAGGCCCGGTCGCGGGCGCGTACCAGGTCGGCCAGGCCGGCTGGGGGACGGTAGCGGGTGCGGCCCACGTCGATCACGACTCCGCTTGCTGGGTCGGTGACCAGGCGCCTCCAGGTCCCGCCGGCGGCCAGGGCCCAGGCAGTCAGGGCCGGCACCGCCACACTGTGCGCCCCAATGCGCACCTCCGCGACCTCAGCCGGCGAGGCGGCCGGCTGGGCGATGAGAGCAGTGGACAACGACGCGGCAGGCGAGGAGTCGTGAGCAGCCGAGCACGAGAAGGCGGGAGTAGCCGGGTCGGGCACAAGCAGACTCCTCCCACTGGAGCCGGGCAGACTCCTCCCATCAGTGGTGGGCAGGCCTCTCCGGTCATGCGGGGATGCTGCGTCATTGAGAGGGTCGGGCGTGACAATGGTGGGGCTCTTGTCTGGGCTGGCTCTGCCGGACTTCGGATGGCAGGGACCTTCGGGGCGCTCAGCGCTCTCGGGAACACCACGCTTAGGAGCACAGCCCTCGGGCACATAGCCCCCGTGATCGCTGTCCTGGAGCCGGTTGCCTCCGATGCTGGTGGCGGGTTCGCGGCCGCCGGGACCGTGAGCAGCTGGGGTGTGGTCGGTGGCGTCTTCTGGCTGAGCCAGGCCACCTGGGTCGGTCAGGCTGGTCAGGGGGACGGTGACCTGGACATCGATGTGGATGCCCGCTGGCAGGGGGAGGTGTCCGGTGCCTGAGGGAGTCCACCGCGGGCTGGCGGACCCCACCAGGGAGCTCAAGGCCCCCAGAAGCCCTTCCAGAGGCACCCCGTCAGGCAGCAGACGCCCCAGGGAGGCAGAACGCCTGGAAGGAAAGAACGAGGCAGGCACTGAACCCAGCTCACTCACACCGCCAAAGTCTCCAGTGCTGCTGCCGAGACCGCCACCACCGCCAGTGCCGCCACTGGCGCCGTCGTCGGGCGCTTGCGTGGGTCTGTGGTAGGCGGTCTGCTGGCTGGTGCGTAGTGTGGACAGGGCCATCGCGCCCAGCGCGTCGGCTCTCAGCTGGGCCAGGGTGCGCTGCTCACCGCAGGCCCTGGCGCTGGCGGCGATCGCGTCCAGGGTCGCGTCCAGCAGCAGGGCGTCCATGGTCGGCAGTACGAGCCGGACCTGGGAGATTCCTTCGCCGGCGGGTTTGGGGCGTGACACGCACCGCCGGGAGACATTGACCCGCACCCGCTCAGCATGCCCGGCGGGGTCGACCTCCATCAGGGCCCGCTCAATGTCGCGTCCCACCTGGGACACGCTGCGCCTAGGTGCCTGAGGCAGCACCCGCTCCTGAACCGCCAGGGCCACCGGGGCCGGCACGCCCTCCAGGCGACGAGTCACCAAGGACGCCTTGGCTGCATCCAGCACCCCGCACCGCTCCATGGCCTCGGTGGGCCCGAAACCGACGTCCATCAGCGCGCTACCGTGGTCCACGACCTGCCCGGCCTGAGTTCGAGACAGCCCCAGGCGGGCCGACAGCAGGCAGGTGGTGTTGAACCGCCGCTCCTCAAACCCCACCACCGGTGAGACCGCACCGTCTGGGCCCCACTGATCCGGATGACTCGACAGCTCACCACAGGCGGTCAGGCACGCCGCCGCCAGGGCCTCGCCCCACGCGGCCCAGGCCGCCAGGCGGTGGCAGGCCGCGGCCAGCTCCCCCAGACCCCGTGCTCCCAGGCCAAGCAGCCCAGTAGCACCGACCTCCTCCAGAGGCACGACCCTGTGTCCATCAGCAGCGGCCACCAGCGTCGCGTCAGCGTCCGAATCGCCTGCGAACAAGCCCTCACCATCAGCACTGCCGGCGCTCTCAGCGTCAGAGCTCTCACCACCGACGCCGCCGCCATCGCCGTCGTCGTTGGGGTTCTGGGCGGCCACCAGCAGGCGGGACAGCAGCCCCTCGACCACACCGGCCAGCGCTCCACCGCCGGCCAAGGACCCCAGCAGACCCACCACGTCCTCAGTGCAGGTCACAGCCCCCGCCGACGCGTCCCCGGCGGGCGCGGCCAGCACCTCGGCCGCACCACCGGCCGGGACACGAGGAAGCACACCACCTTCGAACATATGTACAGTATAGCCCGAGCCCCCACCACCCGCACGCTGAGACAGCCACCCAGAATCACCGGCACAGCAACGAAAACCAGGAGCCTTGCCCCTCATGATCGGAGGTGCACAGAGACCGGACGGCCCTCACGGCCGGGCCTCAAACCCACACCCCGAACCAACCGAACCGAACCAACCGAACCGAAGCAAACCCCCCAAACCCACCCACCCGAACCGGCCAACCGGTTTGGGTAAGCCGGTCCGGGACGTCCGGTCCGGGTGGGCTAGTTCAGGGACACAGGTTCGAGAGGGCTGGGTGCGGGGACATAGGTTCGGGTGAGCAGGTCCGGGTGGACTAGTTCAGGGATGCGGGTTCAAGGCGTCCGGTTCAGGCCGACCGGAACCCGCCTACCCGAACTCGCTCACCCGAAACGACCGGCCCGAATCCACCCATCCACCCCCACCTCCTCCCCGACGTGACGCGGCTCAGGCGAGGTGAATGGTCACGGCACCCAAGACCGCCAGGATCCAGGAGGCGAAGGAGCCGATGAGGAACTCCTCAGCCTTCTGCCCCGCTTTGTCCTGACTGATCTCAGGAAATCGGATCACACCCTTGGCGGCAACAATCGCGGCGATAGCAGCGGGCGCCTCAACGGAGGCGAGCAGGAGAATAAGGATTCGCTCAAGCGGACCGATCCAGCGACCGCCGCGCATCGAGCTCCCCGGCTCATCCTGCTTCCCGTTCTCCAGCGAAGGCCGGCGACCAGCAGCAACCACCTCCCCACTCCCCTGTGAGGACTGGCGCGCAACAGCGAGAATGTCGGCGACGACTCGATTGGCGGGAACAGTCAGGAGGACAACGACTCCGACGACGGCGCTCATCTTGGCAGCCCGAAACCCAAGCGGCTGCGACGCGACGACGCAGAGCGCCACAGCGAGGAGCAACAGACTCGCGCAGACAAGGCGAATGAGCGGTTCCAGCCGATGCGTACCGTTCTCGGAGGCACCCCACCCCGCCTGCTCCCGCTGACGGACCCTCAATGACTTCTCACACCAGGCCCGTGAGACCATGCCGCAGCACATCCATGCAGTGGCGACCAGGATGCTGACGACGACACCTCCTGCCCCCAGATGAAGAACGGGCCACCCGACCAGGACGCCAAGAGCAACGACTGCAGACACTCCCACCAGAACTCTCACCCTGGCGGACCTCCGAGACAATCCCTCACTCACCCGGCCGGAGCCACCAACCACGGAAGCGACGGCAAACAGAAGAACAAGAAGGGCCGTCACTCTCCTTCACCTCCCCCACTCAACCCGTCGAGAAGCTTTTGAACCTCCAGCAAGGAGGAACCGGCACCGCGAGCGAATTCTGAGACGGCTTGCTGACTCACCTTCTCCTGGCGGGCGATCTCAATCTGGGTCACTCCCATGAGGAGTCCGGCCATAATGCGGCGCTGACGGGGCTGAAAGCGGAATATCGTCTGGTCGCGCAGAATGAGGACGGAGTTGACAACCCCCTCACGCTCACTCCGCCCCCCTCCGGATCCGCCGACCGCATCCGGGTGGATGCGCAGCCAGGTGCGAATGAAGGACCTCCCCGCATCCTGGAGATGATGAGCCTTCTCGATGGCTTCGCGTGCGGCCCACCATGCCGAGCCATCCTGGATCGGACGCCCTGGCGCACCGCCTGCACCGCTTCCCGCCGCCCCCTCAATCTCGGAGATCGCGCCGACTCCGATTCCGAAGCGCAGGCCCAACCCATCAGGCAGAAGAAGGTGTGTACGCATGGTGAGAGCGAGAGCGTCGGCGAGGGTCGCCGAGACCGCCTGCAGCTCGTCACCGACCGTGGCGTACGGACGCTGCGTCAGCGCCAGACCTTCAGCGGCCCGCTCCAGAGTCTCGTGAATGACGCGCTGAGCACGCCTGCGATCAGGGAGCTCGCGCGAGCGGATGATGTCTGCGATGAGTGCGTAGGAGACATTCACAGTTTCACGATAATGCTTGTAATACCCAGAATACAAGGATCATCTCGGAACGAAGGCCGTCTCCTCGCTCCCCATCGCCCTCGGTCAGCCTTGTACTCCCGCCAGCACAAGCTCAGTCCCGGAGCGAGGCTCACCGGTCGGGAAGCCTCCCACCGGCGGCGAGGTAGCACTGGCCGCACAGCGACTCGTACGTGACGTCCCCGGAGTCGATGGCCACCTGATCGCCGTCGAAGACGAAGGACTCCCCCACCTTGCGGGCATTGAAGATGGCCTTGCGCCCGCAGCGGCAGATGGTCTTGAGCTCCTCCAAGGAGTGGGCGATCTCCAGCAGCCTGCGCGACCCGGGAAAGCTGACTGTGCGGAAGTCGGTGCGGATCCCGTAGGCCAGGACGGGCACGTCGTCGATCAGCGCGATCTCCATGAGCTGGTCCACCTGAAGGGCCGTGAGGAACTGAGCCTCGTCGATGAGCACGCAGTCAAGAACCTCACGCAAGGTCGCCGCCTCTCGCGGGACGCCGTCCTCGTCGCGGACGGGCCGCGCACCGCTCAGGGCCCGCCGGTGCACCAGGGCGCGCAGGTCGTCGTCGGCGTCGACGAGGAGGTCAACGCGGCGCGACACCCCGAGCCGGGAGACCACTGAGTCCTCACCCTTGGTGTCGACCACCGCCTTGAGGAGCAGGACGCGCTGATCGCGCTCCTCGTAGTTGTAGGCGGTCTGGAGCAGCCCCGTGGACTTACCGGAGTTCATGGCGCCGTAGCGGAAGTAGAGCTTGGCCACGCGGGTCCTCCTGAGCCGGATCGAATCACTCGGGCCGGATGCTACCCGCCGAGCGCCCCGGGCGCGGGCAAGACGTGACGACGCCGCTCAGCCACTCCATGGCGCACGCATAGCCTCATCCAGACCAGCCCGGATAACCTCCCCCTCATGCTCTCACTCGACCACCTGCCTCACACCTGGCGCACCAGGCAGGCCGGCACGCTGGCCGCAACCGCCGTCATCACGCTGTCGCTGTTCTCCTGGCTGGCTCTGACCACGAGCTCCGGGACGGGGCTGGCGCCTCATGACCAGAGCGTCACCACCTGGGCCGTGGATGAGCGTCACCCTGCCTTGACCGTCATCATGCAGGTGTTCACCGCCTTGGGTTCCACCGTGGGGCTGACGATCCTGACCGCGATCTGTGCCGTCATCCTCTTCATGAGGGGCCACCACGTGCGCGCACTGGTCCTGAGCCTCACGATGATCGGCTCCAGTCTGCTGACGGTGGCGCTCAAAGAGCTCTTCAGGCGCGCACGCCCCTCAACCAACACCCTTCTAGGCGAGCCCGCCTCAACCACCTCTTTCCCCTCGGGGCACTCCTTCAACACGGCTGTCTTCGCCGGCCTGCTAGCGGGGATGGTCCTGGCATCCACGGCGTCGATCCTGTACCGGGCCTTAGCGATCATGGCGGCGGCGGGGGCGACCCTGCTGGTGGGGGCATCCCGCGTCTACCTGGGCTACCACTGGATGACCGATGTACTGGCCGGCTGGTCCCTGGGGCTGGCCTGGCTGTGCCTGGTGACGCTGGCGCTCCTGTGGCTGAAGGGACGACGGCGCCCGACCCCACCTCTTGCGACCGCATCATCGGACAGCTCCTCAGGAGTAGAGGGCATCGAGCCACCACCGGCCTGATCGCACCAGCAGGCGGGGCGGCCCGACGTCGGTGACCACCTGGAGGTAGGCGCGTCGCGAAGGCCCCTGGGAGGTCCACCACCCCTCGTCGACCGGCCAGGGTCCGGCCCACAGGAGCACGGCCTCCATCTGGGACCCAGTCCCCACGGCACCCTCATCAACGCCATCCACGCCGTCGTCGACACTGAGGAAGCCGGGGACACCGTCGAGCTGACCGTGGATGTCGACACCGAGCTCTCTCCCCTCAATGTCGGTGAGGCGCGCGGGAACCGGTCGGGGCAGGACGATGGAGGGTGAGGGCTTGGGCAGAGCGCCGTTCCAGGGCGCCGTCTCATCATCCGTGGACTCCCCTACGCCTTCGCTCTCACCCCAGGGGATGAGGCGAACCCGCGAGCGCGGGTCGCGCCCGGGAACAACCCGGGGAATCTGGATGCTTCCGGCCCCCAGGAGTGACTCCACGCGTTCGGCGGCGTGGCGGGCTCGCGACTGGGCCTGGTGGCCCGGCGCTTGCCACAGTCCTGTCTGGGAGGTCGTGGCGGGGCTCAGCTCGAGGGCGGTCAGGCTCAGGTGGGTCAAGCCGGAGGAGGGTGGGCGCCCGGAGCGTCCGGAGAGCCATCCCTCGAGCTGCCAGCGCACGCGGTCGGTGAGCTCGGCGGGGGTGGGGGTGTCCTCCAGCATCCAGCTTCGGGCCAGGTCGGTGCCGTCCTCGCAGCGGGCGGCAACGCAGAGGCGTCCGACGGAAAGGCCTGCGGACAACAGGCGCGCCGCCAGGTTCTCGGCGAGGTGGCGGGCGGCGAAGGCTGCGGTGTCGGCGCGTTCGACGGGAGGGTCGAGGTCGGAGGTGACGGTGATGTCCTGGGCCGGCCGGGGTATGGCGGGGACCTCGTGGTGGGTGCCGGCGGCCAGGTGGTGGAGCCTGTTCCCCAGGGGGCCGAAGCGGGCGGTGACGTCTTTTCTGGGCAGGGCCGCCAGGTCCGCCAAGGTGCGCAGGCCGAGTCGGGAGAAGCTCTCCAGCAGGGGGCGGGCGTCGCGCCGCAGGCGGCTGAGGGGCAGGCAGGTCAGGAGTGCGTCCAGGGGCCAGGGGGCGAGGAACTCCGGGGTTCGTCCCGGTTCGACGATGATTCCTTGGCGGGCGGCCAGGACGGCTCCGGGCAGGGAGTCGGCGATACCGACCTGGCACTCGACGTCGACCTCCTGGGTGACGGTCTCCACGAGTGCTGAGGCGAGGGGTTCTTCCCCACCGATCCAGGCGGCGGGACCTCTGACGTGGGACAGGGCCAGTCCGGGACGGGCCACCATGGGGTCCGCCAGGAGGGAGGTGAGGGCCTCCATGACGGTTTCGAAGGCGCGGGCCTGGCGTTCCTCCTGGGGAGGCAGGACGGTGAGCTCGGGACACAGGGAGCGGGCGGTGCGCAGTCGCATGCCGGTGGTGATGCCGGCGCGGCGGGCCGGGGCTGAGGCGGCGAGGACTCCGCGAGCGCCGACGACGGCGACGGGTTCGGTGGCCGGGTCCGGCAGGTGGGGGGCTCCTTGGTGCGCTCGGGGGTGTCGATGCTGTTGGCGGGCCTCCATGGTGAGGGCGACGACGGGCCAGTCGGGGACCCAGATGGCCACGAATCTGGAGGCGGGTGGGCCGGGCGGCGAGGGTGGTTGTGGCGGGTTCATCCGGCCACCTCCTGCGGTTGGGAGGTCGGGTCGGCGGTGTCGTCGGCGTTGCGGGAGCCTGTGCGCAGCCCTTCGGCGGACAGTGAGAGCGTGAGCTCTTCGGTGGCAGCGAGCCGTGGGCGCTGCGGGTCGGCCAGGGTCCAGGTGAGGCGTCGCAGGTATCCGGCCGGCATCTCGATGGCTCGCACCGGGGCGGGTGAGGCTCCTCGCCCGATGGGGATGACGACGCCGTCGGCGGAGGGCTCTGCGGGGGCCTCCACCGGGGCCTGGGCGGGAGGCGTGTTCCTGGTTCCGGTGTCGGGGGCCAGGGGGTCGGCTTGGAGGATGCGGGCGCCTTCCCAGCGGGCGGGGGTCAGGATGAGGTGGCCGCGTTCGCGTGCTCGGGACAGCAGGCGTCTGCGGTGCTGGGGGCGCAGGCCTTCGGCGATGGTGGCGCCGATGAGGAGGGTGTCGACGCCGTCGAGCAGCGTGGAGGTGACTGTCAGGGTCGAGGCGTCGTCGAGGAGGGGGGCTGGAACGGTGAGGACCCGGTTGAGGTCGAGGCCGACCTCGGTGGCTGCGCACCAGCCCAGCTCGTCTCCCCCGATGACGCCGCACCAGCCGGTGGCGCCCTGGCGCAGGGCGAGGGCGGCCAGGAGGAGGGTGGTGGATCCGTGGAGGGTGAGGACGCCGGAGTCCTGCCAGGCCGAGAGCGCCGCGGGGATTGTGAGGGGTGCGGGGGATGCAGCCTGAGGCGAGTCGGCTGATGTGCTCAGCAGGGCGCTGGTTGATGCCGAGGACAGGGCGCGCTGCACCGTCAGGGCTGCTGAGTCGCGCAGTCCGGTGCGTTCCTCGGCCAGCCTCAGGGCGAGGCGGGCCCGATCGAGGCGGTTCTGAGCCTCCGCTGGCGCGCGCGTGGTCGAGACTCTCATGACACCCCCTCTCTGTACGTATGTTCGATAGGTGGGTTTCAGGATAGCGCTGCGCTGCGACATCAATCGGGGGCGTAGGCAACAAGGAGGTCTCAGGGTGCGACGAGCCCACGGAGCTCCTCCACAGGAGATCCACAGGGACGGGTCTGCGCAGGGGCGTCTACAGTTGGGGGTGTGCCCTCATGGAAGGCCACCTTCCCTATCCATCACCTGCCTGGAGGTACACCTATGACAGCCGACCTCACTCGCCCCCGCCCGCCGGCCCCTACCGGCTTTCTGCCCTCAGTCCCCTCCTTCACCCTGACCTCCGCGGACCTGACCGAGCAGGGGCGGATCCCGGACATCTTCACCGGCATCCATGACAACGTCTCCCCGGCCCTGAGCTGGTCGGGCTTCCCCGAGCAGACGCAGTCCTTCGTCGTGTCCTGCTTCGACCCGGACGCTCCGACCATGTCGGGCTGGTGGCACTGGACCATCGTGGACCTGGACGCCTCGGTCACCTCGCTGGAGCGGGGTGCGGGGGCCAGCGACCTTCAGCTCGACGGCGCCGCCTTCCACCTGGCCGGGGACTCCGGCGACCACGCCTGGTTCGGTCCCTACCCGCCGGCGGGCGACGGCGACCACCGCTACGTCTTCACCGTCTCCGCCCTGGACGTGGACACGCTGGGCCTGGATGACGACGCCAGTCCCGCCATGGCGGCCTTCACCCTGGCGCCGCACTGCATCGCTCGGGCCACGCTCACCGCCACCTACTCCGTGCCCGGGGAGCCCGGGGCCACCGCCTTCCTCAGGGACGGCCAGTGAGCCCGCAGATCGCCCAGGTCGACGCCTCGTCCTCCAAGGCGGGCCGGCGTCGTCGTCAGGGGGAGTCCGTCCCCTTCACCCCCGCCCACGGTTTCACGCGCGCCGGTTCCGGCCGCCACCAGCGCCGCCCCATCGCCCTCATCACCGGGGCGACCTCCGGGATCGGACTGGCCGTGGCCAGAGACCTGGCCCGGGACCACAACCTCATCCTGCTGGCCCGCTCCGTCAACGACCTGGAGGAGCTGGCGCTCGCGCTGGAGGAGGAGTCCCAGACGGCGGTTCTCATCTGCCCGGTCGACCTGACCGACGACACGGCCCTGGCCAGGCTGGTCAGCCGGATCGACATCGAGAGCCTCGACGTGCTGGTGCACAGCGCCGGCATGGAGGCGCCCGGTGCTATTGACAAGATCACGCCCACGCGTTGGCGGGCGGTCCTCAACCTCAACCTGGTGGCGACGGCGTATCTGACGAGCCTGCTGCTGCCGGCGCTGCGGGAGGCCCGCGGGCTGACGGTGTTCATCAACTCCGGCGCCGGAGTGAGTCCTCGGTCGGGCAACGCCCTCTACTCCGCCTCCAAGGCGGGGCTGAAGTCCCTGGCTGACACGCTGCGCCAGGAGGAGGCCGGCAAGGTACGGGTCACCTCGATCTATCCGGGCCGGGTGGACACCCCCATGCAGGAGCGTCTGCACGCCTTCAACGCGGCACGCCTGCGCACCGAGGGGATCATGGCCACTCCCGCCTACCGGGCTGCGGACCATATGGCGCCGCAGTCGGTGGCGGCGGCCGTGCGCCTGGCCGTCAACACCCCGATGGACGCGGTGGTGGAGGATCTGGCGATCCGCCCCGCCGGCATGCTCTGAGAAGATCCCTGAGGCAGGAGCTCAGGCTCCTCCGGCGAAGCCCAGGGACCGCCAGGCCTCGTACAGGCCGATGGCGGCGGAGTTGGCCAGGTTGAGGGAGCGGTTGCCCTCCACCATGGGGATGCGCAGGTGGGCGCTCACCCGCGGGTGGTCGAGGATCTCCTGGG
>ERZ773050.1153-NODE-1153-length-14746-cov-10.455041_pt1 | contig 14746 bp, 11 predicted proteins | sample MGYA00580632_ERZ773050 | MGnify/ENA primary metagenome ERZ773050 (study PRJEB29015, sample SAMEA2738123) | human oral metagenome | biome: human oral; feature: human-associated habitat; material: saliva | place: China | collected 2166 ... | reverse complement strand
GTGCGGAAGACGCTCACGCTGCCCTGATACCGCAGCACCGACCCCCACACCAGCGGAATACCGGTTATCTCGGCGGCATCGGCAACCAGATATTTAGTCGCAAACGTATCGGTACAATCGACGATAACCGCAGGGTTCTCATTGGCGAGCAGGTCAAGAATCCAGGACGCCTCCAGGTACCGCCGATACACCGTCACCGTGAGTGCCGGGGCGATCTCGCGGGCACGATGCGCGGCAACCTCAGCCTTCGCCCGGCCACAATCGGCGGCACCGAACAATGGCTGGCGCTGCAGATTCGACAGTTCAATCACATCGTGATCGACGAGCGCAATCGACCCGACCCCGGCGGCGGCGAGCGCCTGCACCACGGGGCACCCCAGCCCGCCCGCGCCAATAACGAGCACATGCGCAGTGGCGACCGCCTGTTGGTCGAAACCGGGCAGACGATCCTGCCGCGATATGCGTTCTGCTTCGAGATCCTGCGCCTGCGCGGGGTCCTTTGGTGCTAGAATCTGCGGTGTGCTAGGCACCGAAGGGCGATCATGCGAGGTCACATCCATGACACCAGACCTTCCGCCGGGGAGGAAGCCTTCGCGTGCTCGCGCTGGGGAATCCTGCCCGCCCCTCGCGCCAGATAGCCCGCTTCAACAGCGACTTTCATGGCTTGCGCCATCGCCACCGGATCCTGCGCACGGTTGACCGCCGAGGCCAACAGCACGCCCGAGCAGCCGAGTTCCATAGCAAGTGCGGCGTCCGAGGCGGTGCCAACCCCCGCATCCAGCAGCACCGGAACCGTGGCACGGGAGCAAATCAGCTCAATATTGTGCGGGTTCAAAATGCCCAGCCCCGTGCCGATGGGTGAGCCGAGCGGCATGACCGCCGCGACGCCCACATCCTCCAGACGCTTGGCGATCACCGGGTCATCAGAGGTGTACGCCATGACCGTGAACCCTTCTGCCACCAGCGTTTCACAGGCGGTCACGGTCTCGCACACATCCGGCAGCAGGGTGTCTTCGTCGCTAATCACCTCAACCTTAATCCACTCAGTCCCCAGGGCTTCGCGCGCGAGCCGGGCGGTGATAACGGTGTCGCGCGCGGTGCGGCACCCCGCCGTATTGGGTAGAGGCGCAATATTTAGCCTAGTCAGAAGCGGAAAAATGGGGGTGCCTGAGGCGTGCCTGCGCATGGCGACCGTGGTCATCTCGGTGCCGGATGCGACCAAAGCTTTTTCGAGCAGGTCCATGCTGGTGGCGCCCCCGGAACCCATAATGAGCCGGGATGAGAACTCTTTCTCAGCAATAATCATCATGGCCTCTACCCGCCTTGAACTGCGGTCAGCGCATCGACCCTAGCGCCCTCGGGCACTTCGGTACTCGCCCACCGTGAACGCGGCACCACAGCACCATCGAGTGCGACAGCGACTCCCTGATCGGTGCCCGCCTGCTGAAGAATCAGCGCCTCAAGATTCGTGGCCGAAATGTCTAATAATTCGCCGTTATAGGTTATTTTCATGGATTATTCCTCTCGTTTCTGGTGCATAAACTGGCGGTATGTACTAGCAAATCGCGTATTAGCGCTCAAACCTACGCGGGGAGCAGGGCGCGAACTCCGGCGGAATATCCCCGCCCAAAAACGCCTCCGCACCGGCTTTCCCAGCGAGTGCCGCCAGTAAAATTCCGTGCCGAAAGTACCCGTTCGAGATCAGCTGCCGCCGCCCGGTCGCCGTGGTACGGTCGCCAAAGATTGGCAGGTCATCCGGGGTTCCGGGGCGCACCCCCACATTCGCCTCGATAAGCTCGCATTCCTCCACTGCAGGAACCACCCGAATCGCATCTTTGAGCAGCTGATACACGCCGTCCACACCGGGGCGGGTACGCGTGTCCTCGCGGCTTGTCGCACCGATACACACCTCACCGCCAGGCCGTGGAATCACATAAACGGGCCGCCCGTTCACGAACCCCCGTACTACATGCTCCACCAGCGGGTGCGGCGCCTGCAAACGTAGAATATCACCGTAGACCGGTCGCAGTGGATACTGCCCCGCCGCGCCCAAACCGGTGCACACAATATCCCCAAAATCCGGATCAGTCACACGCTCACGCACAAACTCGACCCCGCGCGCCTTCAGCGCCTTCACGAGAGCCTGCATAAACAGCCGGGGCGACACCTGATGATCGCCCTCAATCAACGCCGCACCCGCCAAATCCGGGGCAAGTGCAGGTTCCAGGGCACGCGCCCGGCTCACGGGAATGGCCTCGGCACTGCGGTTGAGCGAACGGTAATACTCAGAAACATCGCGTAGATGCGCCGCATCCGCACGGTCACCCGCCACCACCAACGTGCCGGTCGTATCGTAGCCGGTGGGTGCATCCGTCACCGCAGAAAGCCTGCGCATGAGCGAAGGGTACGCATCCGCGCTGGAAACCATGAGCGGGAAAAGCGCATCCTGCTGAAACTGCACTTCGGCAATAGGCGCGAGCATTCCACCGGCAAAATAGCTGGCGCCCGTGCCGCGCTCGCCGGGGGTTGGGTCATAGACGCGCACCTGCTGACCGCGTTCGGTAAGCTCAAAGGCGGTTATCAGCCCAATAATTCCGCCGCCCACCACGGTAATAACTTCTGCCATGATTATGCCTGCAATTCCGGGTTTTCCACGAAGGCGCGTGCCATTGCAACCCCGGCAACTCCTGTTTCGCGGATGCTCGGGCAGTCTTGCGGCCAAATATCGCCGATGGCGACTACCGGAACCTTCGAGAGCTCGGCAAGTTCACGCAGCCCTTCAATACCCAGCGGCGGGCGGTTTGAGGCTTTGGTCGGGGAGGGACGGAACGGTCCGGCACCAATGTAGTCGATCAGGTGCGCAATAGTGTTAGCGCGCTCAACAAGCTCGCGAGTGCCGGTCGTGAGACCAATAATGGCGTGTTCGCCCAGCAGACGGCGGGCATCGGCGACGGGCAGATCGTCTTGACCTATATGTACCCCGTCGATGCGCACCCCGCGAGCGCGCAGGGCAAGGGCAACATCCACCCGATCATCAATCAGTATCTTCTGGTGGGGGAGTGCGATGCGCGCAATCTCTTCGGCAAGAGCATACAGGTTGCGGGCGCTGATGGGTTTGGAACGCACCTGTATGCAAGTGGCGTGCCGTGCCCGCCGCACCGTTTCGACGGGGTTTTCGCCAGTGACCAGATACAGCGAAAGGTCTAAGGGTGTGGCGGTTTCGGCGGTGCTGTTGATTGTCATGGGACCACGATTCGACTGCGAAAGTAGTGTTTCCTGCGTGCTCACGCGGGCGTTGCGGTGATTTTGCGACGATGCGGCACACGCAGATGTTTCCCACTCAGGCTAGCACAGAACCTTCGTCGTGCTTCCTGGCGGTGTTTTTATTGCTGTGACATGCTGCCTGAATCCGCGAGCAGGTAGTTTTTGACCGAAAAGGTAGGAAAATACTACCTGCTCGGGTCAAAAACCACCTGCTCGCGGGGCTAGCTGGGGAAAATAAAAAGCTCTGGCAAATACCAGAACTTTTGAGAGCGGCTGACGGGCTGGAGGGTGCGGATTCCGAGCGGGCGAGGTACCAAATCCGCGCCTGGAAGTGATTCCCGTCCAAGGTCGGGTATGCGAAAACCCGTAACAGATGCTAGGGGTTTATGAGAGCGGCTGACGGGCTGGAGGTAAAAAATCGTCCTTGATGGGGCGATTTTTTAGCGTAAGCGATTCCCGGAAGCCTAAAAAAGAGGTCTCCAGCCGTTAGGCTGGAGACACAAGTGGAGCGGCTGACGGGAATCGAACCCGCGTATCAGGCTTGGGAAGCGTGCGCTCTACCATTGAGCTACAGCCGCGCGGCCCGTAAAAACGGACATGCACCAGTGTAACGTGTATTCGCGGTTTTCGCACTTCGCCATAAACCGCAGGGGCGCACGTGGTGAAATAAGCTCTATTCGGTTGTTTGAGCGGAAAGAACAGGGCTGTGAAGGTCGGGGTGACATTTTGCTCTGTTGATTGTGGAACATTCGGGTAGACTTGACTTGAGCCTTTCCTTACCTCCTGGGCTTAGGCTGCTAGAGCCTATATAGATGAGCTCGGACAGACTCAAACTTACCTCTCTAAAAACGACAAGAAGCGTATTAATGGCAAAGCAACAAAGAACAAAATCTCTTGAGCAGACCCTGTGGGATGCCGCGGATAAGCTGCGCGGCAACCAGGAGCCGAGCGAGTATAAGCACGTGGTGCTGGGGCTTATTTTTTTGAAGTATATTTCGGATCGGTTCGATGAGCAGCGCACAATCATCACCGAGGAGCTGGTGGCGGACGGTTACAGCCCCGAGGAGATAGACGAAACCCTTGAAGACCGTGACGAGTATACGGGAGATAATGTCTTCTGGGTGCCGGAGGGCGCCCGCTGGGCTGAGATTCAGGCTCGGGCTAAACAGCCCGATATTGGGCAGCTGATCGATAATGCAATGCAGCTGATCGAGCGGGAGAACCCGTCGCTGCGCGGCGTGCTGCCGCGTAATTATGGCCGTGAGGGGCTGGATAAGAAGCGCCTGGGCGAGCTGGTGGACCTGGTCGGTACTATCGGTTTTGGTGCCGGCGATGATCACGGTTCGGATGACGTGCTGGGCCGGGTGTACGAGTATTTTCTGGGCCAGTTTGCCGGTAAGGAGGCTGGTAAGGAGGGCGGGGCGTTCTACACGCCGCGCTCGGTGGTGCACACCCTGGTTGAGATGCTCCGCCCTTTTGAGGGCCGGGTGATGGACCCGTGCTGCGGCTCGGGCGGGATGTTTGTGCAGAGCGCGCAGTTTGTTTCCGCGCACGGCGGCAGGCGGGACCAGCTCTCGATCTACGGGCAGGAGTTTACGAATACCACGTGGAAGCTGGCGAAGATGAACCTGGCGCTGCGCGGTATTGAGGCTAACCTGGGGCCGCGTTCTGCGGATTCTTTTACGGAGGATTTGCATCCGGATGTTCGCGCGGATTTTGTGATCGCTAACCCGCCGTTCAATATTTCGGACTACTGGAGCGAGTCGCTGGCGGATGACCCGCGCTGGGTGTACGGGGTGCCGCGCCCCGGCAACGCTAACTACGCCTGGATCCAGCATTTTCTGTACCACCTGGCACCCTCGGGCACGGCGGGGTTTGTGATGGCTAATGGCGCGCTTTCTTCCCGGGATGGCACCGACGGGCAGATCCGCCGCCGCCTGGTGGAGGAGGACCTGGTGGATTGTATTGTGGCTCTACCGGATAAGCTGTTTTTTAATACGGGTATCCCGGCGAGCCTGTGGTTTGTTTCGAAGAACCGCCACGGTAACGGGCACCGGGCGCGCACCGGTGAGGTGCTGTTTATTGATGCGCGCTCCCGCGGGCAGATGGTGACCCGCGCCTTGCGCACCCTCACGGAGGGGGATGTGGCCGATATTGCCGGGGCCTACAACACCTGGCGGTCAAAGACCGAGCATCGGCAGTACGAGGATGTGCCGGGCTTCTGTAAGGTGGCGAACTTGGAGGAGATAGCGGCCAATGATTTTGTGCTCACCCCCGGCCGGTACGTGGGGGCCGCCGCGGCGGAAGAGGACGGCGAGCCGGTGGACGAGAAAATAGCGCGCCTGACCGCTGAACTGTACGCAGAATTCGAGCGCGGCCGAGAGCTAGAGGCTGAAATTAAAAAACGGTTGGAGGGGCTGAAGTGAGTTCCTGGACGACGTGTAGGCTAGGCGATATTTGTCGGTTTCAAGCTGGCTCAGCCTTTCCAAAAAAATACCAAGGTATGACTCAAGGAGAGATACCTTTTATAAAAGTTAGCGATATGAGCTATAACGCTAATTTAGTTTATATCGTCTCATCGACAAATTGGATTAGCAAAGAGTTGCAGCTCAAAATTAAAGCAAAAACTATTCCTGAAGGAGCTGTTGTTTTTGCAAAAATTGGAGAAGCGGTAAAAGCTGAACGGTATCGAATAATTACACGGCCGACGTGTATTGATAACAATATGATGGCTGCAATAGCTACTAATGTTCACCAGAGGTATTTTCGGTATTTGTTGGAGACAGTTCACTTATCTAGTTTTATAGAGGGAAATGCTTTACCATATTTGAGGCAAGCAGATCTTCTTAAAATTGAAGTTTCTATCCCATCTTTATCTGAACAACGGGGGATTGCGGCGACACTGGGTGCGCTGGATGACAAGATAGAATCCAACCGGCGTGCCCTGAACAAAGCGCAAGATCTGCTGGAATTGTATTCCATTTCTTGGGAGGAAGGATTGCCGGTCAGTCCTTTATCTGATTTGGCTACTCTTGAAAAATCAAAAGTAACTCCCGCCAAGCTTTCTGATGATATAGTCCATCATTATAGTTTGCCTGCTTATGATAATAAAGAAATTCCTGAAAAAGTTTCACCAAAAACAATTAAAAGTGCAAAAACGGTTATTGCACAAGATTCAATTCTTGTTTCGCGGCTTAATCCTCGCATTGATCGTACGTGGTGGGTCGAAGCCGATGATAACTCTATAAATTTGTGCTCTACAGAGTTTGCTTGCTTATCAGCTCCTGGAAGCATGGATCTTGCAGCTGTTTGGTTAGCGGTTCGGAATCCTTCTTTTTTGTCTGAGATTAAATATAGGGTTACAGGAACATCGGGTAGCCATCAACGCATCAGGCCCAACGACTTGATGACTATTGAAGTGCCAGATTTTAGGAAAATTACCTACAAGCAGAAGGCCGCCGCCTTACTTCTCCTTAATAATCGTACGCAGCTTGTTAAGGAAACCCAGAAATTAGAATCCCTACGCGACGCGCTTTTGCCGGAGCTCATGTCTGGTCGTATCCGTGTCCCGCAGGCGCAGGAAGCTATAGACGAAGTTATTCCCGTTGGGGGCGAAAATGTCTGAGGAAAAGCTTGTTAAGCACTCCTCTGCTCAGTTCCTTGTGTTCGTCGATAGCGGCGAGGAGAGCATTGAAGTCCGTTATGATGGCGGGACTATCTGGCTGACCCAAAAACTTATGGCGCAGCTTTTCGGCGTTGATGTCTCAACCATCAACCACCACCTGGGGCAGGTGTTTGAGTCGGGCGAACTATCCCAGCAGGCAACTATTGGAAATTTTCCAATAGTTCGCCAGGAGGGCACCCGGCAGGTAACGCGCCAGGTCAGACACTATAACCTAGACGCTATTATCTCTGTGGGGTACAGGGTGAACAGTGTGCGGGCCACCCAGTTTAGGCAGTGGGCCACAGGTATCTTGCGTGATTTCACTCTGCGGGGTTACGTGATTGACCGCGAGCGCATGGAAAGTGGCGAAATCCTTGGTGTGGACTACTTCGAGCAGCTTCTGGCAGAAATCCGGGAGATCAGGCTCTCGGAGCGCTGCTTCTACCAGAAGATTACAGACATCTACTCCACCGCTGTGGACTACGAAAAAGACGCAGTAAAGACGCAGCAGTTCTTCGCCACTGTTCAAAATAAGCTGCACTATGCGGTACACGGTCACACCGCTGCTGAACTGATACGGCAGCGTGCCGATGCCACAAAAGCACATATGGGGCTAACCAGCTGGAAGAGTGCCCCGAACGGAAAAATCCTGCGCACAGACGTGACAGTGGGTAAAAACTACCTCACGGCTCAGGAGCTCGAAGACCTAGGGCGCCTGGTTGAGGCGTACCTGAACCTGGCTGAGTCACGAGCTAAACGCCATATTCCTACCACGATGGCGCAATGGGCTGATTTCCTGGATCAGGTACTAACCCTTGACTCCCGGGAGCTTCTCACTAATGCTGGTAGCATCGCTAAGAAGGTTGCAGATAGGTTTGCCCTTGAACAGTACGAGAAATTTCGGGTGGTTCAGGACCGTCAGTATGTGAGCGACTTCGATAATTTTACTCAGGCAGCGCAACACGCTATTGAGGGTGAAGACTAGATGGCTGAACATGTTGATGAATCCACCGTTGAGCAGGCCGCCAAAGAATGGTTCGGCGAGCTGGGCTACACTGTGGGCTACGCCCCGCACGACGCCCCGGTAGGGCAAGAGCCTGGGGCGCAGCGGGCCACATACGCCGATGCGATCCTGTGGCCAAAGGTGCGCCAGGGCCTCACCCGGCTAAACCCCGGTGAGAGCACCGCAACCATAGAAGCAGCCCTCAAACGAATAGAGCGCGCCGAATCGCAAGACGCAAGCGCCGAAAACTACCGGCTGCACCAGCTCATGGTCGAAGGCGTGCCGGTTGAGGCGCGCGGGGCCGACGGGCACACCACCACGCGGCGGCTGGCACTGATCGACTTCGAGAACCCGCAGGCTAACGACTGGCTGGTGCTCAACCAGTTCACCATCCGCCAGGAAGGGCACACCCGCCGCCCCGATATACTCGTATTCCTCAACGGGCTACCCGTTGCGCTGCTAGAACTGAAAAACCCGGCCGATGAGCAGGCCAGCCTGCGCAACGCCTGGAACCAGGTGCAAACCTACCGCACCCAGATCCCGGCAGTATTCACCCCAAACGTCGTAACTATTATTTCTGACGGCACCAGCGCCGCTATGAGCTCATTCACCGGCGCCTTCGAGCACTACGCCCCCTGGAAAACCATTGACGGGCGCGAAGTCATCACAGATCACCCCGCGCTCGAAGTGCTCATTAAGGGCGTATTTGAGCCCTCCCGCTTCCTAGACATTATGCGTCACTTCGTGGTGTTCTCCGATGAGTCCGTGATGGATAAAACCACCGGCCAGCGCGCCCGCAAACTGGTTAAACGCGTCGCGAAATACCACCAGTACTGGGCCGTTAACGCGGCCGTGGCCTCCACCGTGCAGGCGGCATCCCCAGCAGGGGACAGGCGTGGCGGGGTGGTGTGGCACACCCAGGGCTCGGGCAAGAGCTTCGAGATGGTCTTCTACGCCGCAAAAACCATGCGGGATAGGCGCATGGAAAACCCCACCCTCGTGTTCATCACCGACCGTAACGACCTGGACGACCAGCTCTTTTCTGAGGTGTTCTCCCCGGCCCGGATCCTCCCAGAGCACCCGCGCCAGGCCGCAACCCGCCGGCAGCTGCGGGATATGCTCAACGGGCGCTCATCCGGCGGGATAATCTTCACCACCCTACAGAAATTCGCCCCCGGTGAGGATAACGACCGCAACCCGGTACTGACCGACCGGCGCAACGTGGTGGTGGTAGCGGACGAGGCGCACCGCTCCCAGTACGGGTTTTCCGAAAGCCTAGACTCCCAGGGCCGCCTGAAAGCCGGGCTGGCCAAGCACCTGCGTGACGCCCTGCCCGGGGCCACCTTCCTAGGTTTTACCGGCACCCCGATAGACTCGACTGACCGCTCCACGCGGGCCGTATTCGGTGACTACGTGGACGTGTACGACCTCACCCGCGCCGTCGAGGACGGGGCCACCGTGAAAATCTACTACGAGTCGCGTCTGGCCAAAATAGACCTCAACGATGCCGACCTCACCGCCGTGGATGAGCTGGTGGAAGAAGCCGCGGTAGGGGCCACCGAGGATGCCTCAAATCGGGCTAAAACAAAATGGTCACGGCTAGAGGCACTCGTTGGTGCGGACGAACGGCTAGACGCCGTGGCCGCAGACATAATCGCCCACTGGCAGGGGCGGCGCGCCGGCATGTTCGGCAAAGCAATGATAGTGACCATGAGCCGCAGGATCGCCGTGCAACTGTACACCAAGATTGTGGCGCTACGTCCCGACTGGCACTCCGATAACCTGCACGAAGGAAAAATTAAGGTGGTGATGACCGGTTCGGCAGCCGACCCGCCCGAATTCCAGCCGCACATTCACACCAAAGACGAACTGCGTGACATTAAACTACGCGCCAAAAACCCCGAAGACGAGCTAGAAATCGTGATCGTGCGCGATATGTGGCTCACCGGTTTCGATGCGCCCTCCATGCACACCATGTACGTGGATAAACCCATGCAGGGGGCCAACCTCATGCAGGCCATCGCCCGAGTAAACCGCAGGTACAAGGACAAGCCCGGCGGGCTCATCGTAGACTATATCGGCCTTTTCGACTCCCTCCAGAAGGCGCTGGGGCAGTACTCGCCCTCAGACCACGAGCAGGCGGGCGTGCCCATCGACCAGCTGGTTGATGTCATGCGTGAAAAGCACGGCATCATCAAGGATATGCTGCACACGGTAGACTACGATTCCTCACCAGAACTTACGCATGCACGGCGGCTAGGCGAGTACGCGAAAGTCATGGACTTCGTGCTCTCCGATCAGGACATCACCGACAGGTTCAACGATCAGGTCCTTGCCCTGGCCAAAGCCTACGCGCTGGTTGCTTCCCGCCCCGAGGCCGAGGCTATCCGCGATGATGTGCGCCTGTTTACCGATGTGCGCGCCGCCGTACTCAAAATACTAAACCCGGATGCTGGCTCGTCCCGCCGCGGCTCGGATAATATTGACTCCGTACTGGGGCAACTCGTCAACGAGGCAGTCACCGCCGATAAGGTGATCGATATTTACCAGGTGGCGGGCGTAGAAAACCCCGAACTATCGCTCATCTCCGAAGAATTTTTGGGCTCTCTGGCGGGTACCGACAGGCCTAACCTGCATATAGGGCTGCTGCGCAAGCTCTTGAACGATGAGATTAAAACCATACGCCGCACTAACATTATCCAGTCCAGGAAATTCTCCGACATGCTGGGTGAGACGCTGCGGAAATACACTAACCGCACCATCACCACCGCGGAGATCATCGCGGAACTGGTCGAGCTCGCCAAAGAAATGCGCGACGACAAGGGCCGGGCCAAAGAACTAGGGCTCACCGAGGCCGAAGTATCCCTCTACGACGCCATCATCCAAAACGACTCCGCCGTGCTAGAGCTGGGGGATGAGACCCTGAAGAAAATAGCGCACGAGCTCGTAGCCACCATCAGGAACTCGGCAACCATTGACTGGCAGCATAAGGAGAGCGCACGCGCACGCATGCGCAAACACATTAAACGGCTGCTGCGCAAGTACAAGTACCCGCCGGACAAGCAGGAAGAAGCCACCCGCCTGGTCATTGAACAGGCTGAGTTGATCACCAAGAACGAACTGACAACAGTCTAATTTAGGGGTCTCGCTACAAAAATAACCCCCAACCACGGGGTGCTTCAGGTTCTGGTGCGTGGCGGACTCTGTTATAAGCTAATTCATCGCGCAAAATGGCGTAAAACTGTCCCGTCAGTGGGTATTCTTATAGGGTGCTTATTTCAGACCGCGATATTCGACGAGAAATTGCTGACGGCCGTATCGTACTTGAGCCGTTTGACGATTCGATGATTCAGCCGGCGAGCGTCGATGTGCGCATCGACCGCTTTTTCCGTCTGTTTGACAACCATAAGTACCCGCATATTGACCCGTCGCAGGAGCAGGAGGAACTGACTCGCCTGGTGGAAGTTGCCCCCGACGAGCCTTTTATTCTGCATCCGGGCGAGTTTGTGCTCGGTTCCACCTATGAACAGGTGACCCTGCCTGCGGATGTGGCGGCTCGCCTGGAAGGTAAGTCTTCACTCGGGCGTTTGGGGCTTTTGACCCATTCAACCGCAGGGTTCATTGACCCCGGATTTTCAGGGCACGTGACCCTGGAACTGTCTAATATGGCGACCCTGCCGGTTATGCTGTGGCCCGGGTCTAAGGTCGGTCAGCTGTGTTTCTTCCGGCTCACTAGCGAGGCTGAGCATCCGTATGGTTCCGGCGCATACGGAAACCGCTACCAGGGGCAGCGCGGACCGACCGCATCGCGCAGCTACCTGAACTTTCACCGTACAGAGATCCCCGTTGAGAAATCTGGCGACTAGTCGCCGTCCGCATGATTTTTTCAAGGAGATACCTTGTCGTTCAAGACAATGGCTTTAAGCCCTGCCGGTGCCGATCTGAAGGTTATTTTTGGTCCCGGTGTTCCCGATGCGTTGCGCGAGCAGATCGTACAGACCTGGGGGAGTCTATCCCCGCGCCTCTTCGATAGTGTGCATGATGCCCTTGAGGCTACCCAGTCTGTGGCGCACGCGATTGTGCTCACGGATGGGAGCGTGAATCTGTTTGATGAGCACCCCGACCTGGTGAACCCGTTCGGGATTCTGCAGATTCTTAATATTCAGAACGAGAAGCAGGCGTTGGAGACCCTGACGTCTAATCTGACGGTTGCTATGATTCAGCAGTTGGCGGGTAAGCGCACTATGCTGCATGCCGCCGCCATTGGGGATCCGGCTACGAAGCGCGCACTGGTGCTGGTGGGTGCTTCGGGGCGGGGGAAGACGACCGCCGCGCAGTATTTGGGGAAGAAGTTCACCTATCTGACGGACGAAACCACGATCGTGGGTGCTGACCGGGAGATTTACCCCTACCCAAAGCCGCTGTCGCTGGTAGTCTCTGATGACGAGCCGAAGGAACAGCGCAACCCTGTGGATCTGGGTCTGAACGCGGCGGACTGTGAGGATACGAGCTATACAGCCGCTCGCGTCGTCATGGTGGGGCGCACCGATGAGCCCACGAAACCCTATCTTGAGCGTGTGAGCCTGGGGGATGCGCTCATGTCGATTGCCGAGCAGACCTCCGGCGTGGCGCTCAACCCCGAGGGGGTGCTCTCGATTATTCGCCTGTTTGAGCAGTGCGGCGGCGTATGGCGGCTAGTGTATTCCGAGGTTGAAGATATTGAGCCGCTCGTGCGTGAACTTCTCGCCGAGGATGCTGTGCTCCCGAACTCCGAGAGAGTGGACGAGTACGAGACCTTTGAGGTGCCCGACCGCTTGCCGAACGTATACCCTAACGGCACGCAGGTTCTTCAGCGCATGTTTGGTACCGCCGGGTACTTGGTGGATGGAGAAAGATTCCTGCTGCATCACGGAGATTCACTGGATGAGCTTTCCGCATTCGCGGCGGAGTGTTGGATTAACGCCGCTCACGAACTGACGGTGCGGGATCACTACGGAGTCATGCGTGAGTTGTTTGAGGGGTTGCCCGAGGACGCGCATCGCCAGGTTGTTGAGCAGCTCTCTGAAAGCGGCATACTCACGATGCGCACCGTAGACGACCCGCTGTATACCGAAGAAGACTCGAACTAAAAACCCAATAAATACGCGAGCAGATAGCGGATTGCTATCTGCTCGCGGGTTAAGACTCGTAGGTCAAGGGGGGGCGAGTAAAGAACTACCGCTGCACCGCTTTGGCCGCTTTCTTTTCGGCGCGGCGTGCCTTGCGCAGGTGAAGCGCTTGTGGCGATTCTAACGGCAGGGCCAGCAGCAGGCCCGCCAGCACCACGACCATAATGCCGAGAATACCCCACACCTGAGCATTAAAAATCGTGACGAACAGACCGAAGAGCAAGGGGGACAAGAAGCTAGTTGCGCGACCTGTTGTCGAATACAGCCCGAAGAGCTCACCTTCCGTACCGGGATCGGCGATACGCGCCAAGAAGGTACGCGACGAGGACTGCGCGGGTCCCACGAAAAGGGCGAGAATGAGCGCGCAAATCCAGAAGGTCATAGGGTAGGGGAACAAGAGCAGGGGCACGGCAGCAATCAGGATGCCTACCAGCGAGAAAATAATAATCTTTTTGGGGCCCAGATAGTCATCCAGGTACCCGCCCAGCACCGCGCCTACGGCAGCAACACCATTGGCGGCAACACCAAAAATAATGACATCCGAAGTACTGAATCCGAAGGAACCAGCCGCCAGCACACCGCCGAAGGTGAAGATACCGGCTAAACCATCGCGGAAGATAGCGCTGGCACACAGGAAATAGAGAGTCTGAGGGGCAGTTTTACGAAGTCTGACAATGGTGCGCCACAGTTCTTTATAGGAGGCGAATAGTCCTCCCTGCCGCGCTGGGGAAAGACGCGAGAGACCGCGTTCTAGGAACCTGAGCTCGCGGGTGGGCAGCACCTCCGGCAACACGTGTTTGCGTCGGCGCATCCGAATCAGGATGGGGGCGCAGAAGACCAGGCACCACAGGGCGGAAAACAACGTTACCGCACGAATATTGAAAGCGTTATCGGTGCTCAGGTGCAGCCCATTAGGCTCAAAAATAAACCCCCACAACACGATAATCAGGGCCACCAGACCGCCCACATAACCCGCCGACCAGCCGATTCCAGAGATTTTGCCAATATTGTTCGGGGTTGAAACTCGCGGCAGTACGGCGTTATAGTTCACGGCGGCGAATTCGCTGAAGATATTCGCCGCAGAAATCAGGATCACGCCTAACCACAGGTGCCCGGGGTTAGGTTCCACGAAGAAACACAGAGCAGAAAGAAGCACCATGCTGAGCGTGTTCACACCCAGCCAGAAGATACCTGTACCGGATTTATCGGCGCGCTGGCCGCTGACCGGAGCAAAAAACGCAATGCAGACCCCGGAGACAGTCAATCCCAAAGAGAGAGCTGCAGAAGCACTTTCGGTAGACCCGAAATAGGAGCTCGTGAGGTAGACCGTGAAGATGAAGGTCATCATGATAGTGCCAAAGCTTGATGAACCAACATCCCACAGCACCCAGGACGTGACCGAACGGCGGCTTGTACTGTGATCGGGAACGTGTGAGGTCATAACGGATGTGTTCACTTTCGTGTAAGACGCAGCTAGGCGCCCTCAATCTGGTGCTGGTTTCGTGGCTTACCCCGGCGACACTGCCGTAGGCATCGCCTCCCAGCGTGCCGAGCGCCTTATTCTCTTCTGAACAGGCAGACTATTCAGCACATCGGAAAGGATGCGCACACCGCTGCAGCGTGAAGGCTGCGGGGGCGGCGCATCCA
>ERZ773050.1152-NODE-1152-length-14753-cov-4.584025_pt1 | contig 14753 bp, 17 predicted proteins | sample MGYA00580632_ERZ773050 | MGnify/ENA primary metagenome ERZ773050 (study PRJEB29015, sample SAMEA2738123) | human oral metagenome | biome: human oral; feature: human-associated habitat; material: saliva | place: China | collected 2166 ... | reverse complement strand
GGTTCTATAATCTGTTAGTTTTTTCTTGCCGTCAAGTATTTGATGGTATTTTGAATTAAAGGAAATTTCTATGTCTCGTGTGGCTAAAGCCCCAGTAACGTTACCAGCTGGTACCAGCGTTACTTTGAACGATCGGCAGGTAGAAGTTAAAGGCAAAAATGGTTCTTTGTCTTTACACCTGCATGAATTGGTCGAGCTTAAACAAGAAGAAAATACTCTTACCCTTGCTCCTGTGAAAGATACAAAGGAAGCTTGGATGCACACTGGTACAATTCGTGCATTATTAAATAATATGGTTAATGGTGTTACTAATGGCTTTGAGCGTCGCCTTCAGTTAGTTGGTGTTGGTTATCGTGCTCAAGTTGCTGGCAATAAAGTAAATTTGAGTTTAGGTTATTCGCATCCAATTGAATATGTATTGCCTGAAGGTGTAACTGCTGAAAGCCCAAGTCAAACTGAAATCGTTTTGAAATCAAGTGATAAACAAAAATTGGGTCAAGCAGCAGCTGATATTCGCGCCTTCCGTTCTCCAGAGCCTTATAAAGGTAAAGGTGTTCGTTATAGTGATGAAGTGGTTCTGCGTAAAGAAGCTAAGAAGAAATAAGTAAGGTGAGCAAAAATGTTCGATAAAAAAGCAGCTCGTCTTCGTCGAGCTAAGAAGACCCGTGCCCATATTCGTCAATTGGGTGTAAATCGTTTGACTGTAACGCGTACTCCGCGCCATATCTATGCACAAGTTATTTCACCCACTGGTGGTGTCGTGGTTGCCCAAGCATCCACTCTTGATGCGAGTTTGCGTTCAGGTGTGACAGGTAATGTTGAAGCTGCAAAAGCAGTGGGCGACGCTAAAGGTCTTAGCGTTGTTATGACTAAAGACACTGTACTATACGGTGGTGTTGATATTACAGATCAAGTATTGAAAAAACTAGCTACTGATGCAAAAAAATAAACTGTAGTTCTATGTAAGGGAGAACGACAATGAACGGGAAACAACGATATATAGGACTAGTCATATTTCTCGTTGCTGCAATAAGTGCTATGGTTTGGGCCTATGGTTTTGTAACAAATCACCAACAGGGTCCTGATGGCATGTCAATAGGTGTTGTACGCATTGATGATGTACTAGAGTTTAATCCATCCTATGCGGATTATAAACAAGCCAAAAATGAACTGGAACTTTTACAACGGCAATATGAACTTGAACAACAAGCCTTAAATGCCAAGTCAGAGACACAAGATAAACAGTTGAAAACGCTTGCACTGGATTCAACCTTGTCAGATGCTCTTACGGTCGAATTGCAAACTCGTATTGCAACAAAAGAGAATGAACTAAATCAGCAATTAAATGCGAAACGCAATGAATTGACTCAAAAGTATTTAGCTGAGTTAAAGGTTAGTACTAATGAATATGATCTGGAAATCGTAAACCTTCAACTAGACTTATATGCCTATGATGCACGTGTATATATAGATGATGCACAAAGAGCAGCGGCTATGGCTGAAAAAGCTAAAAAAGAAGAAAGATTAAAGGACTTATTAGCTAAGAGAAAACCATCGGATTTCGATGTAGATTCAATTAAAGCAAAGGTACAGGCTGAGCTTGCTCCAATGCAACAAAAAGGGCAGGAAGAGCTCAATCAATACGCTGCATCCCTACAGAAGGAATTAGCTGAGAAACGAGACTCCATGGTACAACAACAAGCACAATCCATCATTGCTAATAATAACCTGCCTGTGGCGCAAGAGTGGAATGATACATGGGCAAAAAAGCTTTCAGATAAAGAAGCTGAAGTGAGTGCACTTCATGAGGCCATTTTAGAAGATGTTCGTATGCGCGTAGCAATTATTGCTGAGGAACAACATTTGGATTTAGTTATCATCGATGATGGTGGTAATATTAAAGGGCTTGATATTACTGATGCAGTGAAGGCGTCCTATCGAGTTCAATAAGGAGTTATATTATGAATAAACGTATTAAATCTTTAGTATTAGGTGCATCCTTAGTGGCTTCTATGGCTGTTTTAGGTGGTTGTGGTTCCAATAATATCGGTTATGTTGATAGCGTGAAAGTAGCAAACAGCACTGAAAAAGGTATTGAAATCACTAAAGAAATCAATGCTAAAAAAGCTGAGTTGGATGCTAAAATTGCAGCCGCTGATGAAGCATCTAAACAAAATGTATTTAATCAAGCTAATCAAGAGTTAAACGCCTTTGCTAATGCAAAAGCACAAGAATATCGTCAATATCAAGAACAAAAAGTTGGTGAACTTGTAAAAGAGAAAAAACTTGATGTTGTTATCGAAAAAGGTGCTGTTGTTGGTGGTGGCTCTGATGTGACTGATGATTTGATTGCGAAGATGGGCAAAGCTTCTGATGACCAAATTAAAGAAGCTCAAAATGCAGCTAAAGCACAAGAACAACAAGATGCACAACAAAATGCTCAACAAGCAGGTCAAACTACAGCAGTTAATACTGAGGAAAGTGCACAATAATTAAGGATTATTACAGGGGGAGGAGTTTACCTTGGAAAAAACTTTACAGGAACTCGCAACATTAGTAGGTGGTCGTGTTATAGGCGATGCATCTATTGTTATTACTGAGACACGTAGCTTTGAACAAGCCGTAAAACAATCCATAACTTTTGCAGTAGGTGAATATGTTGAACATATTGCATTATGCCAAGCGGGTGCTGTGATCGTTGAATCTGAAGTGAAAGATGCACCGATGGCTCAAATTGTAGTTGATAATGCAAAAGCAGCGTTTGCACAAGTGTTAGAACTCTTCCATCCACCTGTTGTTGTTCCTAGAGAAGTGCATAGCACTGCTATTATTGGCGAAAATGTAACGATTGGAAAAAATGTTGCTATTGGTGCCTATTGTGTTATTAATGATAATGCAGTCATTGAAGATAATGTAACGATTCGCCCATATGTTTATATTGGACATAATGTGCGTATTGGCGAAGGTTCTGATATTTATGCAGGCGCTATTGTTCATGAAAACTGTATTTTAGGTAAACGCGTTGTATTGCGTGCTAAAGCAGTAATTGGTGGCGAAGGCTTCGGTTTTGCTACAGAGAATGGCGTACATACACATATTCCACAAGTTGGTAATGTTATTCTTGAAGATGATGTTGAGATTGGCTCTTGTACAACAATTGACAATGCTACAATGGGATCTACATTAGTTCGTCGTGGTACAAAAATCGATAACCTTGTACACCTTGGTCACAATGTGGAAATTGGTGAAGATTGCTTCTTAATTGCTCAAGTTGGTATTGCAGGTAGTACTAAATGTGGTAATCATGTAATCTTTGCAGGTCAAACTGGTTGTACTGGACATATTACAATTGGAGATAATGTGCAATTTGCTGGAAAGACTGGTATTACAGGTAATGTACCATCTAATTCTATTATGGCGGGCTATCCTATGAGACCACATAAAGAATGGTTAAAATTAGCTGCCTATGAAAGCCGTTTACCAGATATGGTAAAACAGTTAAAAGCATTAGAAAAAGAAGTAGCTGCATTACAAGCTAAATTAGAAGATAAATAGGTGTAGATATGTTATATACCTGTATGAAAGTGTTAAGTGCTATCCTATGTGCTTTGCCGTATCGAATGCAATATGCTATTGGGTATCTATTAGGGCAATTAGGATGGATTTTTACACCAAGCAATCGAAAACGATTGGCCATTGGACAAATATTATTTTGTCGCATTACAGATGATCCTGTAGAGGCAAAACGAATTGCCAAAGCTAGTGTGACAAGATTTGGTCGTATGATTGTGGATGTGCTTCGATATCCTGAAATTAAAGATGGCAAATACAAAGAGATGTTCACCATGGAAGGTAGAGAATATCTAGAAGATGCCAAAGAAGATGGAAAAGGTGCTATTATTATTGCTCTCCATAGTGGAAACTGGGAATTACTAGGAGGTATTTTAGCATCTGAAGGCTATCCTTTGATTTCAGTAGCGATGCAGCAACAAGGTGATGCGGACAAATTTATCAATGAATATCGTGCGCTTATGAAACAACACGTCACTTATAAAACAGGTGTTCGTGAAATGGTAAAAGAACTGCAACAAGGTTCTTTTATAGGTCTTATTATGGACCAGGATCCAGGAGATAAAGGTCAGTTGGTTCCGTTTTTTGGCTATGAAACATTGACTCCCGTAGGACCTGCGGCAATGGCTCGTATGCAGGATGTGCCGATTATTCCTATAACAATACGTTTTAATGAATATACTGAGAAATACGAAATTACTGTACATCCACCTGTATACGCTGAAAAAACAGAAGAGCGGAAACGTGATATTGCGGTTACATTGACGATGCTCAATGAATGGGTGGAAGATTATATTCGAAGATATCCAGAAGATTGGTTCTGGCTTCATAATAGATGGAAATGGACACGTCGCTTTTATGGTGATACCATAGAAGTACCACCAGATGTGATGAACCAAAAACTGTAGAAAGGAGGTCCTTATGAAACAACAAACAATTAGTAAAGCAATAAGCTATGAAGGGGCTGGATTGCACAGTGGTTTACCTGTGCAAATGCGTATCCTTCCTAGTGAGCCCAATACAGGGATTACCTTTGTACGTACAGATTTGCCGGGCACTCCTTCTGTGAAAGCGGACATTCGTAATGTAACAAATACGATGCGTGCTACCACATTAGAAGAGGGTGAGGCAAAAGTATTTACAGTTGAACATATTTTAGCAGCTTTTTATGGTATGGCTATTGATAACTGTATTATTGAATTGAATTCACCGGAACCTCCTATAGCTGATGGTGGATCAGCCACATTTGTGCAGCTTATCAAAGAGGCAGGAATTATCGAACAAGAGGCAGACCGTCAAGTTTATGTGGTGAAAAAATCTCATGGTATCTATGAAGAAGATAAATTTATCATTATTCGTCCTTATGATGGATTCCGTGTCACTTTTACAAGTATTAATAGTCATCCTATGCTAGGTACGCAACATGCAGATTATGAGATTAATCCTGATGTATTTGCTACAGAAATTGCGCCAGCAAGAACGATTGGTTTTACAAAAGAAATCGAACAATTGCAAGCGATGGGATTAGCTAAAGGCGGATCCACGGAAAACGTGATTGTCTATGATGATACAACTTGTTTATCGGAACTTAATTTTCCAGATGAATTAGTACGTCATAAAATTTTAGATATATTAGGCGATTTATTCTTGGTGGGCCATCTAAAAGGCCATATTATTGCTGTGAAATCGAGTCATAATTTAAACTCGCGATTAAGTCGAGAAATTTTAAAAGAAATGCAAGAGGAGGCATAACATGATTCTTACAATTGAAGAAATTATGGAAATTCTACCACACCGTTATCCATTCTTATTGGTAGATCGTATTATTGAAATGGAACCAATGAAACGTGCGGTAGGTCTTAAAAATTGTACTTTCAATGAACCACATTTCATGGGTCACTTTCCAGGTAACCCTGTGATGCCAGGTGTATTGATTACAGAAGCAATTGCTCAAGTAGGTGGTATTGCACTCTTGTATCCTGAAGAAAATCGTGGCTTAACACCAATGTTTACAGGTATAGATAAAGTACGTTTCCGTCATCCAGTTAAACCTGGTGATCAAGTACGCATCGAGGCTGATGTAGTAAAAATCAAAGGTCGTATGGGTAAAGTAGAAGGTCGTGCGTATGTAGGTGATAAATTGGTGGCAAGTGGTGAGTACATGTTCGCCTTAGTGAAGCCAGAATAACTTTCAAAATGTAAGGAGTGACACAGATGATCGTAGTTGGCATGGAAAATGCAACATCTGAAATTCATAGTACTGCAGTCATACATCCAGATGCAAAAATTGGTAAAAATGTTATTATTGGTCCTGGTGCAGTCATTGGAGAACATGTTGAAATCGGAGATGGTACTAAAATTGGCGCTAATGTAGTGATTGGTGGCTGGACAACGATTGGTAAAAATAATGAATTTTTTCCGGGTTGTGCTATCGGTTTGGAACCACAAGATTTAAAATTTAAAGGTGAAAAAAGTTATTGCATTATTGGCGATAATACAGTAGTTCGTGAATTCGTAACTATCAGTCGTGCTACTGGTGAAGGGGAAGAGACACGAGTTGGTAACAATTGTTTGTTCCAAGCGTGCACACATGTGGCGCATAACTGTATCGTAGGCAATAATGTTATCATGAGTAACTGTGCAGGCCTTGCTGGTCACGTAATTGTAGAAGATCGCGTGGTTATTGGAGGTATTGCAGGGGTCCATCAGTTTGTAAAAATTGGTCGTAATGCTATGGTTGGTGGTATGGCGAAAGTCGTACAAGACATCCCTCCCTATGTCATTGCGGATGGACAGCCAGCGCATGTAATTGGGTTGAACTCTGTAGGGTTAGCTCGCGCTGGAGTATCTGAAGAAGTGCGTCGTGAGTTGAAGAAGGCATTTCGTATTCTATATCGCAGTGGCTATAGTCTGTCTAAAGCAATTGAAGAAATGGAATTGAATTTAATATCTTCTGTTGAGATTGAACACATGCTACGTTTCTTACGCAATGCAGATCGTGGTATCATGCGCGTACGCAGAGATTAATAATGGAATTATAATACATGGAAGAGCATACAATGTATGCTTTTCCATGTATTTTTTATTGTGAACTTTCATGCCATTTATGCCCTATATATGGTATAATATAGATTAGAATTTTTATAATTAAAAGTTAGTGGGAGGCGTTATGGCGAAAGTAGGATTGATTGCAGGAATTGGTAATCTGCCAGTTGAATTTATGCGAGCTGCTCAACATGAAGGCTATGAAGTTGTGGTCATTTCTGTTGTAACAGAGGGAGCTCCTGAATTACAAGCAGAGGCCGATGCATACTACCAAATCAGCGTCTTTAAATCAGATACAGTGATTAAAACGTTCCTTAAAGAGGGCGTCACAGATGTGACTATGTTAGGAAAAGTAACAAAAGAACATCTGTATAAAAAGATAACAACCATACCAGATATGCGTACGATCAAATTGTTGAATCGTTTGCGCAATCGTAAAGATGATACGATCATGCTAGCTATCGTAGAGGAATTAGAAAAAGAAGGACTAGCGGTAGCGGATCAAACAAAATATATGAGATCTCTTATGCCACCAGTAGGTGTTATGACAATGAGAAAACCAACAGAGGTGGAGCAATTAGATATTGAGTTTGGTTTTACCTTAGCGAAACAAATGGGTGCACTTGACATTGGACAAACCGTAGTAGTGAAAGAACAAGCGGCGATGGCCATAGAAGCCATTGAAGGAACCGATGAGTGTATCAAGCGAGGTGGTGCCTTGGGGCGTGAAGGGGCTGTGGTGGTAAAAACTGCAAAACCTAATCAGGATGTACGTTTTGATGTTCCAGCGGTAGGTATGAAGACGTTAGAATCTATGATTACCGGTAACTGCAAGGTACTAGCTATGGAGGCGAAGCGTACGATTTTTGTTGAGCAAGAAGCAGTTTTGCAAAAAGCAAACGAATTAGGTATCGTAATCTGTGCCGTAGAAGGGCCGGATGAGGAGTAAGCATGAAGATTATGTTTTCTGCTGGTGAAGCATCAGGAGATACGCATGGTGCCAGTGTGGCAAAGGCTTTATTGGAGGCATATCCAAAAGCACAACTATTTGGCATGGGCGGAGACTTGATGAAGGAAGCGGGTGTGAATATTATATACGATATTCAGCAACTAGGGTTCATCGGTATTGTTGAAATAATAAAACATTTGCCCACATTTTTTAAACTTCGCAGCTTCTTAAAAGAAGCTATGCTACGAGAAAAGCCAGATGTGTTGGTCTGTATTGACTATCCAGGTTTTAATATGAAGTTAGCGAAGGTGGCAAAAGAATTACATATACCTGTGGTGTATTACATTGCCCCTACCATTTGGGCTTGGAATAAAGGACGAGGCAAGGATATCGCTAAAACGGTGACAAAAGTAGCTTCTATTTTTCCTTTTGAAGCAGAGGCATACCGTGAATTTGGTGTAGATGTGGAATTTGTAGGAAATCCTTTGGTAGATATTGTACATCCTACCATGTCTGTCGAAGCAGCGCTTGCTCATTTTGGTGCAGATACAAGGAGTCGTAATATTCTTTTGATGCCAGGTAGTCGTAAACAAGAAGTAGAAGGGTTATTACCAACAATGCTGGCAGCAGCAGAACGGTTATATAAAAATCATACAGATCTGAAGTTCTTCTTACCACGGGCACATACAATACCTAGAGAAGATATTGACAGAATTTTACAAAGTTATTCCGTACCAGTCAATGTCACAGAAGGTCATAACTATGATTTAATGCAGATTTGTCCCGCATGTGTTGCGGCTTCAGGGACAGCTACCTTAGAAACAGCCTTGATGGATGTACCTACTGTATTAATTTATAAAGTGGCACCTGTTACGTATGGAATTGGTAAATTACTGGTAAAAATAGATCATATTGGATTGCCTAATATTATGGCGAAGCGTCGCATTATTCCTGAGTTATTACAGGGGGATGTAACGCCAGAAAATGTAGAACGAGAACTAGCTAATATCTTAGATCATGAGGCAGTATATACGCAGATGAAAGCTGATTTAGCGCAAGTGAAAGTAGAATTAGGGGCACCGGGAGCGGTGCAACGTGTAGCTGATGTCATTGCATCAGTCGCAATGAAGGAGGCGTAAATGAATCGTTATAAACAACTATTGGCATTTATTGTGCCATATAGGATGCGACTCATATTAGGGATATTTTGTATGATTGCAGCTGCCATGGGGTATTTAGTGGTACCATGGTTAATCCGAAATGTAGTGGATGGAGTATTGCAAGATAAAGATTTAGGCTTATTAACATTAATTGTGATTGCTATTTTAGTAATTTTCTTGCTTCGTGGATTTGCTACCTATGGGCAAAACTATATGATGGCTTATGTAGGACAGCGCGTGGTTATCGACATTCGCGAAACCTTATTTAAGCATTTACAAAAGTTAGACCAAGCTTATTTTGATCGCCGTAAAACAGGGGTTATCATGAGTAATGTGACTAGTGATGTAGGTGCGTTACAACAAGCTATTGTAGACAACCTTATATCGTTTATGACAGAAGGAGTTACCTTAGTAGGGTCCTTAGTTTTCATGTTTTACTTGGATTGGAAACTATCCCTTTTAACATTGATTATTGTGCCTGTTGTATTAGGATTAACGAATATATTTGGTAAAAAATTACGCTCTGCAGGTCATGAGGTACAAGGTAGAACAGCGGATATTACGGCGTTTTTACAAGAAGTTATCTCAGGGGTGCGCGTGATTCGTTCTTTTGCTCGTGAAACATATGAATTTAAGCGATTTGAACAAGAGAACCAAAATAACTTTGATGCTGCTATGAAAGCTACAAAATTAACAGCTGTCATGGGGCCTATGGTGGAATTTGCAGCGGCCATTGCAGTAGTGATTATTCTATGGTATGGCGGATATTCTGTAGTGCAAGGTTATATTACAGCAGGTTCCTTGATTGCATTCTTAATTTATGCTATTAACTTATCTAATCCTGTGAAACGCTTAACTCAAGTCTATGGTAACTTGCAAAAAGCAATGGCAGCAGGAGATCGTGTTATCGACATTTTAGAAACAGAACCACATGTGAAAGAATCACCAACGGCAAAAGCATTAACAGATGTACAAGGAACTGTAGAATTCGACAATGTACAATTTGCTTATGATGAAGATAATTTAGCTTTAAAAGGCGTCAACTTAACGGTGAAACAAGGGCAAACCGTGGCGATTGTTGGTCCTTCTGGAGCTGGTAAATCAACGATAGCGAACTTGTTACCACGTTTTTATGATGTAACAGGTGGCGCCATTCGCATTGATGGTGTAGATGTGCGAGATGTCACATTTACTTCCTTGCGAGAAAATATTGGTTTAGTGCCACAAGATACGATGTTATTCAATGCAACAGTACGCGAAAATATATGGTCGCTTAGACGCTACTGAACAAGAAATCATTGAGGCGGCTAAAGCAGCGAATGCCTATGAGTTTATTGAAAAATTACCGAATGGATTTGATACGATTGTGGGAGAGCGAGGTAACTCTTTATCGGGTGGTCAGCGTCAACGTATTGCTATTGCACGAGCTATCTTGAAAAATCCGAGCATTTTAATTCTTGATGAGGCTACCTCAGCCTTAGATACTGAAAGTGAAAAGATTGTACAAGAAGCGTTAGAACGACTAATGAAAAATAGAACGGCTCTAGTCATTGCTCATAGATTGAGTACTATTAAACATGCCGATCATATTGTGGTCTTACAGCAAGGTTGTGTTGTAGAAGAAGGCACACATGATGAATTATTAGCGTTGAATGGCTTATATAGCCATTTATATTCTGTTCAATTTGCCAGAAAAGGATAAACTATGTATTGGATATACAATATACTTCTCATTATCTATTGGATTGGCTTGATACCGGTGATTCTCTACCGTTTGGCCTTTGAAGAAGGATTCTACGAGCGGATCAAACAAAGTGCAGGATTCATGCCTAGCACATTGATGAAAAAAATTGAAGGTAAACGGGCTATTTGGTTGCATGCGGCTTCTGTAGGCGAAATTGTAGCTACCAGTCCATTGGTGAAAGATATCAAAAAAAGCTTTCCTGATGCAGTTGTAGTTGTATCTGTGGTAACCGCTACTGGACATGCCATGGCACGCCGCATCATTCCAGAAGCAGAAGGGATTATTTTCTTTCCCTTAGACTTGCCATTTTTGACACGAAGAATTTTGACAACGATTAAGCCCATTGCAATTTTATTGGTTGAAACTGAAATTTGGCCAAACTTTCTTCGTATTGCCAAAGCTGAACAGATTCCAGTTATGATGGTCAATGGTCGTATCAGTGATCGTTCTATGTCACGGTATATGCATATTAAATCTTTTATGCATGATATGTTGGGGTCCATAGATCGATTCTGTATGCAATCTAAATTAGATGCGGAATATATCACTGTATTAGGGGCAAATGTACAAGAGGTAACCGTTACAGGGAATACGAAATATGATCAAACCTATGCAACGGTAACAGATGAAGAAAAAGAACAATTGCAACATGAGTTTGGATTTGGACATAATCATCCTATCATCGTGGCAGGTAGTACCCATAAAGGGGAAGAGGATAAGTTGTTTCAAGCGTTTAAAGAAATTTTACAATCTTATCCCAATGCGCGATTACTGATTGCACCTCGCGAAATTATGCGTGGCCATGATGTAAAAGCATTATCTCAAAAATATGGGTTGAAAGCGATTTGTCGTAGTGCTATGACAGAACCTGTACATGAAGAAATTCCAGTGGTGATTTTAGATACCATCGGTGAATTAGGTCGTCTATATAGTTTGGGGGATATTATTTTTGTAGGTGGATCTTTAGTAAAAACTGGAGGTCATAATATATTGGAACCAGCTGCTCATGGTAAGCCAATTATTGTAGGACCACATATGTTTAACTTTAAGGAAATCTATAGTTTGTTGAGCTCCCGTGGTGCTTGTACAATGGTACATGATGAAAGAGAATTATTAAGAGTATTGCAAACTTTGTGTGCTAACCATACTATGCGAGAAGAGATGAGTCGTCATTGCTTGGAAGTAGTCAGTGAAAATCGGGGAGCTACACAACGCAATACCGAGGAGTTACGCCGTCTTTTTGAACGCTTTCACATAGTACCATAATCGATTCATATTAGTTTTAATATCCTAAGTTATACTAAGGGGATACGGAGGAGGTTTACTCATGAAAGGAGAACAACTCTTTAAGCATATCATTAGTGGACAGATGGAAGGCTCCTTGGGAGATGCTCTGCGCAATGGTTTGGAAAAGGCTAGTAAAGTCTATGAAAGAGTCGTAGAATATCGCAATGAACGCTATAACCACCCACACCGAGTATTGCGAATGCCAGTGCCGGTCATTAGTATAGGAAATATTACAGTTGGAGGCACGGGCAAAACACCCATGGTACGTTATGTATGTGAAACATTAGATACAGCCCAACATACAGTGAGCGTCTTAAGCCGTGGTTACAAAGCAGATAATAATAAAAAGCCTATTGTCGTATCTAGACGAGGGGCTGTGGATGTATCCTCTTTTATTAGTGGTGATGAAGCTTGGTTATTGGCAAAAACATTACCTAATGCGAATGTTATTATAGGTTCAAAACGAGTAGAGTCTGCAAAAATTGCCGTTGAAGATATGCAATCCGATGTGCTTGTCTTGGATGATGGATTTCAGCATCGTGCCTTGGGCCGTGATGCAGATATTGTGTTGATTGATGCAAGTCACCCATTTGGCTATGGTGCGGTATTGCCAAGAGGACTTCTACGAGAACCATTGGAAAACTTGAAGAGAGCTACCTATATTGTGTTAACGAAAACGAATCAAGTGGATTCGGAACAACTAGAAGAACTACGTGCAGAGATTCATTCCTTGGCACCTCTTGTTCCTGTAGCAGAAACCATTCATCAAACAGTGGGCTTTCAAACCTTGGAAGAATGGAGCCATAATGGCCCGATTCATGATATTAGTGACTATGATGGCACTCCATTGCTAGCGATTAGTGGCATTGGACAACCTAGTTCGTTCATTGCTAATTTAGAAAGCTATGGATTTACGGTGCAGGACATGATGAGCTTTGGTGACCATCATGATTATTCCGAAGATGATGTTGTAAAACTATGGCAACACTGCTTTAAAACGGGGATTCAAGGCATCATTACAACGGAAAAAGATGCAGTTAAGTTATCACAAGTACGGGCTATACGAGATTTAAAGATCCCTGTGTATGTATTAGTGATAGGTATTGAATTTACCAAAGGTGAAGAAGATTTTAAATCTTATGTCTTGCAAATAGCAAAGGGGAAGTAATATGCGAATAGCTTGTATTATTCCAGCTCGTTATGGATCTACTCGATTACCGGGAAAACCGTTGGCAATGATTGGTAATAAGCCAATGATTCAACGAGTGTATGAACAAGTTTCAAAAGCCACTGAAATTCATGAGGTGATTGTGGCCACTGATGATGAACGGGTATATGAGGTGGTCATCCAATTTGGTGGGCAAGTTATGATGACAAGAGCTGATCATTTGACGGGTACTGACCGCTTAGCAGAAGTAGCATCTACAAGAACTGATATTGATGTGATTATCAATGTTCAAGGTGATGAGCCACTGATTGATGCTTCAGTTATCGATGCATTGGCACGTCAATTCAAAGAAGATTCAACCTTACAAATGGGAACGGTAGGCTGTCCTTTGTTAGAATCAGAATATAATGAGCCTAGCGCTGTCAAGGTAATTGTAAATCGCCTAGGAAATGCCATGTATTTTTCCCGTTCTTTAATTCCTCACCCTAGACATGCATTTGTGGTTCCTCCACTCAAGCATGTAGGCATGTATGGATATAATCGTCAGTTCCTATTAACATATGCTAATATGGAACCGACACCAGCAGAATTAACTGAATCCTTAGAGCAGTTACGAGCCTTAGAAAATGGATATACGATCCGAGTTATTACTACAGATCAGCGCTTTGTTGGAGTAGATACACCAGAAGATTTAGAACGAGTGAATGAAATATTTCACCAATTAGAAGCATAAACAATTTTGTTTAGAAAGGAGATACAATGAAAACAGTACAAGTAGGCAACCTTACACTTGGTGGAGGAAAAGGCTTATTTCTATTAGCAGGTCCATGTGTAATTGAGGGCTATGAACGTACATTAGAGATTGGTCGTCGTGCGAAAGCAATTTGTGATAAAGTAGGTATTCCCTACGTATTCAAAGCTTCCTTTGATAAAGCCAATCGATCTAGCTATTCTTCCTTCCGTGGCCCAGGTCTCGTAGAAGGTTTAGAAATTTTGAAAGCTATTAAAGAAGAATTGCAGGTACCAGTAGTAAGTGATATTCATGATATTACTCAAATTGATGCGGCTGCAGAAGTATTAGATATTCTTCAAATCCCAGCCTTCTTATGTCGACAAACTGATTTGGTATACGGAGCAGCAGCGACTGGAAAATGCGTGAATGTGAAAAAAGGTCAATTCATGGCTCCGAAAGATATGAGCAATGTATTGAAGAAAATGGAAGAATCAGGAAATCAAAACTTGATGCTTACAGAACGCGGATTTAGTTTTGGTTATAATAATTTAGTGGTAGACATGAGATCCTTCCCAATTATGCGTTCCTTTGAGTATCCAGTTATTTTTGATGCTACGCATTCCGTACAATTACCAGGTGGGGCAGGTACAGCTTCTTCTGGTCAACGTGAATTTGTTGCGAACCTAGCACGCGGTGCTGTAGCAAGTGGTGTAGATGGATTGTTCTTTGAAGTTCATGATAATCCAGAAGAAGCGCTTTCAGATGGACCAAATATGTTATATTTAGACTCTCTAGAAGAACTATTAACTGATTTAGTGGCTATCGACAAAATCGTAAAAAAATAGTACAGATGTAAAGGATGCAGGTGAACTATGAAGATACTTGAACGAGCAGCACAAGTGCTCCAAGAAGAATCAAAAGCAGTGTTAGACTTAATTGAAACATTAGATCATCGTTTTGAAACGGCTGTGGAGTTAATTTTAGCAGCTAAGGGACGCGTGGTCTGTACAGGTATGGGAAAATCTGGACATATTGCACGAAAAATTTCGGCTACATTAGCGAGTACAGGTATCTTCATAGTTCACCTGCATCCTTTA
>ERZ773050.1150-NODE-1150-length-14765-cov-6.375595_pt1 | contig 14765 bp, 8 predicted proteins | sample MGYA00580632_ERZ773050 | MGnify/ENA primary metagenome ERZ773050 (study PRJEB29015, sample SAMEA2738123) | human oral metagenome | biome: human oral; feature: human-associated habitat; material: saliva | place: China | collected 2166 ... | reverse complement strand
ATCAAACCGATGAAGAAATGTAGGAAAGGGGAGTAAATCTGTGGCTGAAAATACGAAAAACAACGGATATTTAGAATCAAGTACTTTTGAATCTTTGCAGATTAAACTTGCATCGACGGAAAAGATTCTTGACTGGTCATACGGCGAGGTAACAAAGCCTGAGACCATAAATTACAGAACCCTTAAACCTGAACGTGATGGACTGTTTTGCGAAAGAATTTTCGGACCTACCAAAGACTGGGAGTGCCACTGCAGAAAGTACAAGAGCATAACCCATAAGGGGATTATATGTGACAGATGTGGAGTGGAGGTTACCAAAGCCAAGGTAAGAAGAGAGCGAATGGGTCACATCAAACTTGCTGCTCCGGTTTCTCATATCTGGTACTTCAAGGGCATTCCGTCGAGAATGGGTCTTGTTCTGGAAATGACGCCGAGAAATCTGGAAAGAGTACTTTACTTTGCATCTTATGTAGTTCTTGATCCCGGCGATACGAAGGTCACAGGTCTTGTGGAAAAGCAGATTCTATCTGAACAGGAATACCGTGATGCAAGAGCTGCTTATGGAAATAGCTTCAGAGCCGGAATGGGTGCCGAATCAGTAAAAGAACTTTTGAAAAAGATTGACCTGGAGGAGCTGTCATCTAAATTAAGGGAAGAATTAAAAACTTCCACAGGTCAGAAAAAAATCAAGCTGATTCGCAGGCTTGAGGTTGTTGAAGCTCTCAGGCTGTCGGGAAATCGTCCGGAATGGATGATTCTTGATGTTATTCCGGTTATTCCTCCGGATTTACGCCCCATGGTTCAGCTTGACGGTGGCCGTTTTGCCACCTCCGACCTGAACGACCTGTACCGTCGCGTGATCAACCGCAACAACCGCCTCAAGCGCATGATCGACCTCGGCGCGCCCGAGATCATCGTGAACAACGAGAAGCGCATGCTGCAGGAATCCGTGGACGCGCTATTCGACAACGGCCGTCGCGGCCGCCCCGTCACCGGCCCGGGCAACCGCCCACTGAAGTCCCTGTCTGACCTGCTGAAGGGCAAGCAGGGCCGTTTCCGCCAGAACTTGCTGGGTAAGCGCGTGGACTACTCTGGTCGTTCCGTGATTATCGTCGGTCCGCAGCTGCGCCTGCACGAATGCGGTCTACCGAAGCTGATGGCGCTGGAACTGTTCAAGCCGTTCGTGATGAAGCGCCTGGTGGAAAACCAGTACGCACAGAACATCAAGTCGGCCAAGCGCATGGTGGAACGCCAGCGCCCCGAGGTGTGGGACGTGCTGGAAGAAGCCATTGCGGAGCACCCGGTGATGCTGAACCGTGCGCCGACGCTGCACCGCCTGGGTATTCAGGCGTTCGAACCGGTGCTGGTTGAGGGTAAAGCTATCCAGCTGCACCCGCTGGCCTGTGAGGCGTTCAACGCCGACTTCGACGGTGACCAGATGGCCGTGCACCTTCCGCTGTCTGCGGAAGCACAGGCTGAGGCGCGTATCCTGATGCTGGCCTCCAACAACATCCTGTCCCCGGCGTCCGGTAAGCCGCTGGCCATGCCGCGTCTGGACATGGTGACCGGCCTGTACTTCCTCACCCTGGAGAAGGGGCCGGAGGAGTTCGGTGGACAGGGTGCCTACAAACCTGCCACCAACGAGCAGCCTGCACAGGGCGTGTACCTGTCTGTTGCTGAGGCCATTATGGCCTTCGACCGTGGTGTGCTGGGCCTCCAGGCACCGATCAAGGTGCGGATTTCTCACCTGCGTCCCCCGGCGGACATTGAGGCTGAGCACTTCCCCGACGGCTGGCACAAGGGTGACACCTGGTTGGCTGACACCACCCTTGGTCGCATCATGTTCAACGAGCTGCTGCCGTGGAACTACCCGTACCTTGAGGGCGTGATGGTCCGTAAGGGCGGCGGCTCCGACAAGATCATGCTGGGTGATGTGATTACGGATCTTTCCGCACGCTACCCGATGATCACTGTGGCCCAGACCATGGACAAGATGAAGGACGCTGGTTTCTACTGGGCAACCCGCTCCGGTGTGACCATCTCCATGTCCGACGTGCTGGTGCTCCCGGACAAGGAGAAGATCCTTGACCGCTACGAGGCCGACGCCCGCGACATTGAGAACAAGTACTGGGTCAAGGGTGCCCTGACCTCGCGCGAGCGCTACGACCGCCTGGTGGAACTCTGGAAGAGCGCCACCGACCACGTGGGTAAGCTCGTGGAGGAACTGTACCCGGATGACAACCCGATTCCGATGATCGTGAAGTCCGGTGCTGCCGGTAACATGCGCCAGATCTGGACCCTGGCCGGCATGAAGGGCATGGTTGTGAACTCCAAGGGTGATTACATCACCCGTCCGATCAAGACTTCCTTCCGCGAGGGCCTGACCGTGTTGGAGTACTTCAACAACTCTCACGGCTCCCGCAAGGGCCTGGCCGATACCGCTCTGCGCACCGCCGACTCGGGTTACCTGACCCGTCGTCTGGTGGACGTTGCGCAGGACGTGATTGTGCGCGAAGAGGACTGCGGTACGCGCCAGGGTGTCAAGGTTCCCGTGTCCGTGCCCGTCAAGGATGCTAGTGGCGAGACCGTGGGTTACAGCCGCCACAGCCTGGTGGAGACCTCGGTGCTGGGCCGTGTGCTCGCCGCCGATGCAACAGACGCGGACGGCAACGTCGTCCTCCCGGCAGGAACCGACATTGGTGAGCTGCAACTCGATGCGCTGGTGGATGCCGGTATCCCGGGTGTCAAGGTCCGTTCCGTGCTGACCTGCCAGACTCCGACCGGCGTGTGTGCCAAGTGCTACGGCAAGTCCATGGCATCCGGCAAGCAGGTGGACATTGGCGAGGCCGTGGGCATCGTGGCCGCGCAGTCCATTGGTGAGCCCGGTACCCAGCTGACCATGCGCACCTTCCACCAGGGTGGTGTTGGCGGTGACATCACCGGTGGTCTTCCGCGTGTGCAGGAGTTGTTCGAGGCTCGCGTGCCAAAGAACAAAGCCCCGATTGCCTCTGTCTCCGGCACGGTTCACCTGTCCGACGAGGGCAACTTCTACACCATGACCATCAGCCCGGACGATGGTTCCGATGACGTGGTCTACGAGAAGCTGTCTAAGCGCCAGGGCCTGGCCATGATCAAGGTTCCCATGGACACCAACCCAGGTGCGTTTATTGAACGCACCATTCAGGAAGGTGACCACGTGAACGTGGGCGACCGCCTGCTGCGCGGTCCGGCTGACCCGCATGATGTTCTTGACATCCTGGGTCGCCGTGGCGTGGAACAGCACCTCATCGACGAGGTTCAGGCCGTGTACCGCGCCCAGGGTGTGGCCATTCACGACAAGCACATCGAAATCATCATCCGCCAGATGCTGCGCCGCGGCACAGTCATCGAATCCGGTTCCACCGAATTCCTGCCCGGCACCCTGGTTGACCTCTCCGAGGCGAAGCTCGCCAACGCTGAGGCAATCCAAGGCGGCGGTCAGCCCGCCGAGCTGCGCAGTGAGATCATGGGTATCACGAAGGCATCCCTGGCTACCGAGTCGTGGCTATCCGCTGCGTCCTTCCAGGAGACCACGCGTGTGCTTACCGACGCCGCGATCAACAAGCGCTCCGACAAGCTCATCGGCCTGAAGGAGAACGTGATCATCGGTAAGCTCATCCCGGCTGGTACCGGCATCGCCCGCTACCGCAACATCTCCGTCAAGCCCACCGAGGCTGCTCGCAACGCCGCCTACTCGATCCCGACCTACGGCGATTCGATTTACGGTGACGATGGCTTTGGCGACTACACCGGCGCGTCCGTGCCGTTGGATGGTGCCTACTAAGTCGGCTTAGGTCTGCATGACATAACCCCGAGTTCCTGTGGGTGGGAACTCGGGGTTTTCCTGTGCTTAGATGGTGTTTACTGGGCAAACCAGCCCGTTACACCTGGTGCAATGTTGTGGTACACATGCTTGTGCTCCTGGTATTCGGCCAGCCCGGTGGGGCCCAGCTCACGGCCGTTGCCGGACATCTTCATGCCGCCCCATTCGGCCTGGGGGAGGTAGGGGTGGAAGTCGTTGATCCAGATCGTGCCATGCCGTAGCCGCGCCGCCACACGTTCGGTGGTTCCCGGGTTGCTGGACCACACGGCCCCGGCCAGCCCATATTCCGTGTCATTGGCAATGGCCACGGCCTCGTCCTCGGTGGTGAACGTTTCAATGGTGACGGTGGGGCCGAAGGCCTCATCGTGTACGCAATCCATGTCTGAGGTGCAGCCGTCAATTACGGTGGGCAGGTAAAATTCGCCCTGGCTGAGATCGGTGTTGCCGGTGCCGTGGCTGCTGGTGTTATCCGAGGCGTCGGCACGCCGACCACCAGTGAGAATAGTGGCACCCTGTGCGCGGGCAGTGTCCACATAGGCAGCTACCTTATCCAGGTGCTCGGAAGAAATGAGCGGACCAGTCTCTGCGTCCGGGTCCAGGGGGCCGCCGAGCTTAATATTCTTAGTGCGTCGCACTAGTTCGTCGACGAACTTATCGTGCAGGGATTCCTCAACCACGATGCGCGCGCCTGCGGAACACACCTGGCCGGAGTGCACAAACGCGCCGTTTAGGGCGTTATCCACCGCAGCATCGAAATCCGCGTCGGCGAAAATGACGTTGGGGTTCTTGCCACCCAGTTCTAGGGCAGTGCGTTTGATGGTGTCCGCCGCGTTTCGGGCGATGAGCCTGCCGGTGACCAGCCCGCCCGTGAAGGACACCATATCCACCAGTGGGCTGGTGGATAGCGGCGTGCCGCAGCTAGCACCCGCGCCGGTGATCAGGTTGGCCACCCCTGCGGGGACCCCGGCTTCGGCGAGAACCGTCATGAGCATCATCGCCGTGTGCGGTGTCAGCTCAGCCTGCTTCAGCACAAACGTATTACCCGCAGCCAACGCCGGGGCGACTTTCCACGACACCTGCAGCAACGGGTAATTCCAGGGAGTAATCAGGGCACACACGCCTACCGGCTCGTTATCAATGCGGGAACGCACGGCGGGGTCACCTACGCCCACCACGCGGCCCGAATCCTGCTGGATAAGGGCACCAAAATAGTCGAAGGCGTTGGCAATATCGTCCATGTCGTACTTCGACTCTACGAGTCGCTTCCCGGTATCGGCTGACTCGGCGGCGGCAAACTCGTCCTTGTGTGTGCGGATGGCCTCGGCAACCTTGACCAGGATTTTTCCTCGCTCGGATGCTGGAGTGGCGGACCAATCGCCAGCATCAAACGCAATACGAGCCGCGCGGATGGCCTTTTCCGTGTCCACATCGGATGCCTCTGACACCACACCCACCACACTGCGATCCGCAGGGTTGGTGATGGTGCGGGTGGCGCCACTTTCGGCCGGAACCCACTGGCCGTCGATAAACAGCGATGCCGGTGCCTCAGGGGAACCCTTACCACTAAAGACGTGGCTAAGCAGAGCGGACTCGGTCGGGGCGAACACAGGTGTCATAATTACACTCCTAAAAATCTATGGGATCGGTTCTATGAAGTTTCGGACCAGTCGCGGATTGGCTCGGCGCCACCAGACATATCGGAACTTCCCGGTAGGTCGCGCTGCATGTGCAGGAACTCAAGGTGTCGTTCGTACAGGTCGAGGATATTGTCAATGAGCTGCTCAACCGTGTACCCGTAGACGTCATACCCCAGCGAACCTGTGTTATCGAATACCTCAATGCGGTAATATACCTCGTCATTCTCGCCGGTGTCTCTGGTGAACGAGGGGACAGCGTACTCCAGTGGGTATAGCTGATAACGGAAATTTTGTTCCTCATCAAGGTTCACCGTCAGGTCAAGTGTACGAATCGGTGAATCGGACACGTCCGTGGACACCAAGGTCGCCTCAATGCCGCGATTCTTCAGTTCCGTGGCCACCTGTTCCATTGCGGGAATCGCCACATTTTCCATGTATTTCTCGGTCTTGGCGGCGTTGGGCCAGGTGCTGGCACGGCTTAAGCGACGTCGCCACGCAACGGGATGCCCCACCGCTGTTGAATGCTCAGTACGACCCGACATTGCTGAATGCAGTGAAATGCCGCGAGCCTCCGCCTGCGTTTGCTCAAGTCTGAAGGAACGCACCAAACTCAGCATGATCAAATACATGACCACGGTAAACGGCAAACCCATCACCACTGTTGCGGACTGCACTGTGACCACGCCATCAATCTGCAGCAGCACAATGGTGAGCACACCCACCACCACTGACCAGAAAATGCGCGACCATACGGGGCCGTCTTGGCTGCTGTGATTCGTCCGGGAGGTGAAGTTACTCATCACCAACGCACCGGAGTCAGCTGAGGTGATGTACAGCAGCAAACCGATCATCGTCGCAAGACCCGTCAGGAAGGTTGCGCCGGGATAGGTGGCTAGCAGATCGTAAAAGCCCTGTTGTGGTGTGGATACGGCAGCTTTTCCGAAGGCGTCGTTACCATGACGGACAAGGTCAAGGGCAGAGTTTCCAAAGAAGCTCATCCACAGCAGAACGAAAATGAAGGGGATACTGAGGGTACCGATCACAAACTGTCGCAGGGTGCGGCCGCGGGAAATGCGGGCAAGGAACAACCCCACAAAAGGAGCCCAGGCCACCCACCAGGCCCAGAAGAACAACGTCCAGGATCCCAGCCAGGCTTGGGTTTGCTCGGGGGTTTCGGAGAAAGCATATGTATCCATGGTCATGCTGGGGAATGAGGACACATAATCGCCGATGTTCATGACCAGGCCGTCTAGAAGGAAGGCGGTCCGTCCTGTGATTACCACGTACACCATGAGTCCCACTGCGAGGAGGACGTTAAACTCGCTGAGCATTTTGATGCCGCGATCCACGCCCGACACGGCGGAAACAGTGGCCACGCCCACCGACAGCACCACAAGTGCGCACTGCGACGCGAACCCCTCTTCAAGGCCAAACATCACCTTCATGCCGTAATTCAGCTGCACCACGCCAATGCCTAACGACGCCGCGATACCGAAGACGGTGCCCAGCATCGCCGCCACATCCACGGCATCTCCCACCGGTCCTTGGGCGCGTTTACCAATGAGCGGATACAGTGCCGAACGAATTGCAAGTGGCATGTTAAGGCGATAGGCGTAATACCCAAATGCCAACCCCATCAGCGCATACATTGCCCATCCGGTGATGCCATAGTGGAACAGTGCCCACACAACTGCCTGCTCGGCTGCCTCGCGGGTTTCCCCTGGACCCACCGGTGGTGTGTAGTACTGCGTGACTGGTTCCGCCACGGCAAAGAACATCAAATCCACGCCAATGCCGGCTGCGAATAGCATCGCCGCCCAGGAAAAAAGTCGGAATTGTGGCCGTGAATGGTCTGGCCCTAGCCGAATTTTCCCCGATTGCGATAGTCCGATGAATAACACGAATACCACGATTATCGTGGCGGTTAAGATGTAGAACCACCCAAGGTTGGTAGCGATCCAGGTGGTAACGCCAACAAGCGTACGTTCAGCGCTGTCACCGGCCACTGCGGCCCATATGGTTACGCTGAGAATGCCCAGAGCCGAAATGATAAAAACCGGCCAGTTGGTTGTGGGGCGTGGGATCCCAGTCTCTGGTGCCTCATCAGGCGCAGGTGCGGCGCGGAATGATCCTACGATTGTTTCAGTCGTGTTTTTTCGTTTTGATTTGTTTTCAGGTGTAGGGCTATCTGTGGAGTGTGAGCTGTCTGACGTTGGCTGTGTATCTGCCTCCGCGTCAGTGCTTGTGTTCCTTTTTTCGTGTGATTTTTTTGAATTTGCCAATGTAGACAATCCTCTCTTCTGACTGATTGCTACCGTGCCCTTAGCCGAGGATACACGGTGTCGGCGCGCGCTGGGGGTGGCCGAGACGTCGTAACGCTGGCACACTGGGGTAGGTCAAGTGTGTCGTGATGTGTAGTTGAATCACAGCTTTTTGCGCTGTGAGCTGCACCTGAAAGGGGTTAGAAGTTGTCCATCAAAAATCGAATCCTATCGCGCCTGATGGGTGCCCACCATGTAGATCGGTCGGGTGAGATTGTTGAAGACCGTCGGCGTGACGTGGTCATCGTGGGTGGCGGCTCCGCTGGTTCAGTGCTGGCGCGGCGACTCAGCGACGATCCGTCAACCGAAGTAATGGTCTTGGAGGCGGGGCGCATGGATTCTCTGTGGGACCTATTCATCCACATGCCCGCCGCGTTCTCCTTCCCGATTGGAAACAAACTTTACGATTGGGAATACGAGTCCGAGCCGGAGCCAGAGATGAATGGCCGCCGTATCTACCACGCACGCGGCAAGGTTCTTGGTGGTTCCAGCTCCATCAATGGCATGATTTTCCAGCGCGGAAACCCGATGGATTATGAAAAATGGGGCAAGCTCCCAGGGATGTCCAACTGGGACTTCAAGCATGTGTTGCCCTACTTCAACAAAATGGAGACGGCGTTGGGGTCGGAACCGAACGATCCACGCCGCGGGCACAACGGCCCCCTGGTGTTGACGCGTGGACCAGCAACAAGTCCGCTATTCCAGGCGTTTTTTGAATCGGTGCAGCAGGCCGGATACAACCTCACCAACGATGTTAACGGGTACCGGCAGGAAGGGTTTGCGCCCTTCGACCGCAATATTTTCAAAGGCAAGCGCTTGTCGGCAGCACGTGCCTACCTACACCCAGTGCTGGATCGTAAGAACCTTGATGTGCGTACCCGCGCCTTTACCACCCGGATCCTTTTTGATGGTGAAACCGCAACTGGGGTGGAATACGAGTGGAAAGGGGCGAAACGTCGGGTGTATGCCGACAAGGTCATCCTCTGCGGTGGGGCGATTAATACGCCGCAGCTGCTCCAGCTTTCTGGTGTAGGGGACAGGGACCATTTGGAGAAGCTGGGCATTAATGTGGTCAAGCACTTGCCTGGTGTGGGGGAGAACCTTCAGGATCACTTGGAGGTGTATGTGCAGTACAACGTGACCAAGCCGGTGTCGTCGCAGCCTTACTACAAGATGTGGATTCGCCCGTTTATCGGGCTGCAATGGCTGCTGACCAAGCGTGGTCCCGTGGCTTCGTCGCATTTCGAAGCGGGTGGTTTTGCCAGGTCAAACGATGATGAGGCATACCCGAACTTGATGTTCCACTTCCTGCCGATGGCGATCCGCTATGACGGTACACAGCCAGAGGGGGAGCACGGTTTCCAGTTCCATGTTGGGCCGATGTACTCCGATACGCTCGGGCATGTTCGGATCACCTCTGCGAACCCGAAGGACAAGCCGGAGATTATCTTTAACTATCTGGCTACTGATCAGGATCGTCGCGAATGGGTCGAGGCAGTGAAGGTGTCACGCCGCCTGCTGGACACGCCAGCGATGAAGGAATACACCGATGGTGAGATTTCCCCTGGTGCTGATGTGCAAACCGATGAGGAAATCCTCGAATGGGTGCGTAACGACGCCGAGACGGCACTTCACCCCTCATGTACCGCCAAGATGGGGTCGGCCGATGACGAAATGGCCGTGGTGGATCCGGAAACGATGCAGGTCCACGGCCTGAAAGGGCTGTATGTGTGTGATGCGTCGATCATGCCGATCATCACGAACGGTAACATTTACGCGCCGGTCATCATGATGGCAGAGAAGGCTGCTGATCTGATTCAAGGAAAGCGGCCACTGGACCCGATTGATGTGCCATTCTACCAGGTAAACAAGGGCATGCCCTTGTATGCAGAAGGGGAGGAGATTCGGGACCACAAACAAAAAATCAAGGGCGCTGATCACTAGAGTCCTGTGATTGGGGATTGCTGCGATCCATGGTGCTTAAGTGAGCATGCTCGTTGAGTGTGTGGGGGCATTTGGCACCATGGATCGAGTCTCACGGGGGAGGAATGGGGCGGGGGAATTAGGTGAGTAAAAATTAATCTTTGAGACCTGGATTGTTGAAAATCGCGTGGTAGAGTCGCGCACAAGCGCTGATAGTACTTTTGCGTCAATGAGATAATTTCGCATATAAAATACTTTTAATTTGTCATTATCACGCGATAATCACCAATTGAGGGAGTGGGTATGACTAGGGTGCGGCCAACTGGCGCACACCACGAAGTGGGCATCAATGACATGTTTTTCTCGACCACCGATGAGCGCGGTGTTATCCAGGAATCGAATAACGTTTTTATTCGACTTTCGCGTTATAGCAGAGACCAACTCGCAGGTGCTCCCCACAATATAATTCGCCACCCTTGCATGCCCGGAGGAGCGTTTTATGCGATGTGGAATACGCTCCACGCAGGCAAGCCTTTTGTCGCTTACGTGCATAATCTGGCCAAGGATGGCAGCCAATATGATGTGTTGGCAACGGTTACTCCACTCAAGGCCGGAGGCTATTTGTCTGTTCGCATGCGTGCATGTTGCACCGATATTTTTAATGCTGCAAGCAGCATCTACGAGCAGGTTCGGGAGCTGGAGGATGGGTACATTTCGCAGGGATGTAATCGTCGAGAGGCTGCCGAAAAAGGTGCAGGCAACATCATTGAGAAGCTGAATGGCGCAGGTTTCCCCTCCTATGATGAGTTTCAGTGGACCGTTTTGCCTGCTGAGGTGATGCGTCGCGAGGCTCAGGTTGATGGAAAACCGCCTCGCCGTGACACAGCTACGGGCGAGCTGCGCATCATTCATGATGCTGTGCACAACGTCTACGATGAGTTGAATCAGTGGATGGGGGAGCTGGAACGGCTGGGGGAGTTGTCTACGCAACTCAAAAATGCAGGTGAAAAGATCAACCAGGAGCTGGACACCACGGGTCGGCTAACAGCTCAGATTGAAGTGCTTAACCGTGAGTCGGGTGCCCGTTACGAAGACATTCTGATGCCGTTGCGTGTGTGGGTTCAGATGCGTGGCATTATCTCGGCGAAAATCGTCAGCGTAGTGGATGGCATTGCTGCCCTGGATAGAACGGGTGCGGAAACGCGTTTTGGGGTAGCTCTGGCTCGTCTGCAAACCACCATGATGGCGAATTTTGTCGCGGAGCTGATTGATGGTGAGGCGGACGAACATTCTGCGGCGTCGATATGCATGCTTGCCCAGGCTATTCGTGACGGGGTGGAGGCGATGCAAGGACAGACGATGGAGCATCGGCGGCAGGCGGAGGCGGTAGAAATCGCTATTAAAAGTGTGATTTCTCTCATGGAGATTCCGCAGCAGCTGATTACCGACTGGCAGGCGGTATCACAGCGGCAGCTTCCCAGCGATTTGACGGAATTGCTGAGACTGGTGTCCGGGTCGATTGAAGGTGCCACTATAGCCATTGCGAACCTTAAAGAACTGGTGACAAACATTGGCCAACTAAGTCGCGGGTTTGATATTTCCACAATTATCGGAAAAATTGATCAAGTAGAGCGAGAGACTTCGGTGGGGAATTTGTAACATCAAGCAATGGAGAAACTATAAAAAGGCCCTGAATTGTAGGGTCTTTGGGGTCACTTGTCCAGTATCAGAGACAGTGAATGGTGGTGAATCGCCGCGAATGCAGTGCTCCTGTGACCGTGATTGACGTGTCACGTGTTAGCATATGTTGTATCGCGAGTTTTCTTGGCGGTTTGCTTTGCCATGTGCACATCGTGGTGAACAGGCGTGCGTTGCTGTACGGTAGGTCATCACAACTCCTGTGCCGGGCGGGGTGCCAAGAAGAGCTGTGGTCGCGTTCGGCATATTAAGGCAGGACAACCTATGAACAAAGTAGAAGCAACTGGAGCCACTCATGAGGTCAAGGCGGAGGAGCTGTTCTTCTCTGTCACGGACGATCGTGGTGTGATTACCGAGGCCAACAAGGTTTTTGTTGATTTGTCGCGGTATGAGCTTGGCGACCTCATCGGCGCTCCGCACAACGTCATCCGCCATCCGAACATGCCGGGTGGCGCCTTTCACGCTATGTGGAACGCATTGAAATCGGGGTTGCCTTTCGGTTGCTACGTCCAAAACCTGGCTCAGGACGGCAGCAGGTATGACGTTTATGCAACAGTCACTCCTCTCCCCAATGGGGGGTACCTTTCTGTACGCTCCCGCCCCATGTGTGTGGACGTGCGGGACGTGGTGTTTGAGATTTACGAATCCACCATTGAGCACGAAGCGCATGTCAAAGAAGAAAAAGCTAACCGCAGGGAAGTGGCCGCTTCTGGTTCGGATCACTTGCTTGAACTGATCAAAGAAGCCGGTTTTTCCAGCTACGCGGAGTTTCAGAACGCCATTTTGCCCATGGAAGTGCTGGTCCGTGAGGCTGAAACGACGCCTCTGACCATGGAACGAACCGCCAGCGGCGACCTTGGTGAGTTGCAGGATTCAGTGCATGGCGTGTTTACAGAACTGCATGAGTGGATGGACGGGCTGGAACCCCTGGAACGGTTGTCCATGCTGTTGCGGCGCGCACGGCGTCGATTAGGGCGCGACATTGAAAGCGCCGCCTCCATTGTGGACAACCTGGAGGATCTGAAGCAGGACGGCTCCGACACCGACTACGAACAGGTGCTGGCACCGCTCAAGGAATGGGCGGAGATGCGTAGCGACGCCCTCGGATCCATCGACCACCTGCATGGACAGCTGGAAGAGTTTGACGAGCAGATTGAGCAGTCGCGATTCACCATTGCGCTTGCGCGTCTGCACACCACTATGGTTGCGCAGTTTATCGATGAACTAGCGGCCATGGACACTATTGATGAGGCCGCTCAACGTGGCATTCGGCTGTTAGCGGACGCACTGGATGCGGATATTCTCACCATGTGGGAGACGGCCGACAAGCTGACCTCGTTGTCGGATACTGTGAATACGGATATTGATAACTTGGTGAAGCAGCTGGAAAAGCCACTTGAAGTGATGGTGGACTGGCGTGAGCAAAAGAAAGAGTACAAGACCGGCGACTTGGCCGAGTTGTACCAGTCCGTCAGTTCTTCTACCTCTGGTGCTGATGCGGCCATTGCTGAATTGAAAAAGCTGGCCGAAGAAGTCAGTGATGTGAATGCTCCCAGTACGGATGAATTGATGACGCACATTGAACGCGTGCGTGAACTGGCGAGCATCAAGAAAGATGAGTCTTAACCTGCCTTTTCGGGGGGTGGGTTTGGATTCGTCTCGGGATATGTGTACTCTGTCTAGCTAGTCCCACGTCTCCATGGTGGGGGCCCGATATTCCCCGGTAGGCCAGCGAAAGCGGCTGACTGGGTTTCGCGCGTTCATATGCACTCTGTGTTTTTGCACTTAGCGTTTTTCGTGCCGTTCGGGCTGAAACTACAACAACAGGTCGGTGTGTATCTGGTGTGTGCCTAGTGGAGTGCACATGGAACACGCGGAAAGCGCACCGATAATCACACCGATCAAACAAGAAAGACGGTTCATGCCCACAATTCAGCAGCTGGTCCGCAAGGGCCGCCAGGACAAGACTGCCAAGGTGAAGACCGCGGCTCTGAAGGGTTCCCCTCAGCGCCGTGGTGTGTGCACCCGCGTGTACACCACCACTCCGAAGAAGCCGAACTCTGCTCTGCGTAAGGTTGCCCGTGTGCGCCTGACCTCCGGCGTTGAGGTTTCCGCTTACATCCCCGGTGAGGGCCACAACCTCCAGGAGCACTCCATGGTGCTTGTCCGTGGTGGTCGTGTGAAGGACCTTCCTGGTGTTCGTTACAAGATTGTCCGCGGCACCCTTGATACTCAGGGTGTGAAGGATCGTAAGCAGGCCCGTTCCCGCTACGGCGCTAAGAAGGAGAAGTAAGCAATGCGTAAGGGAGCAGCGCCGAAGCGCCCCGTCGTCAAGGATCCGGTCTACGGTTCCGAAACTGTGTCCCAGCTGGTTAACAAGGTTCTGCTGGACGGTAAGAAGTCTGTTGCAGAGCGCATTGTGTACAACGCGCTGGAGATCTGCCGCGAGAAGACCGGCACCGATCCGGTTCTGACTCTGGAGAAGGCTCTTGGCAATGTCAAGCCTGATCTTGAGGTTCGTTCCCGTCGTGTTGGTGGCGCAACCTACCAGGTTCCGGTCGAGGTTCGTCCGGGTCGCGCTAACACTCTCGCGCTTCGTTGGCTGGTGACCTTCACCCGTCAGCGTCGTGAGAACACCATGACCGAGCGTCTTGCCCATGAGATTCTGGACGCCGCTAATGGTTTGGGTGCTTCTGTGAAGCGCCGCGAGGACACTCACAAGATGGCTGAGGCCAACCGCGCCTTCGCTCACTACCGCTGGTAGTCGCACGCATCTTGATGATGACCCCTTGCCCGGCATCCCAGACAGGCTCTGCTTAGATACACATGCTTTGCGGAACGCCCTCGTGGTCACCGCAGGCGATGGGGTCATTAGTGCTCTATTGAAGGAAACTTATCCACAGGTAACAAGCGCACTACGTGTTTTGTTGCCGGAACCCACAAGTTAGGGAAAAACCGTGGCACAAGAAGTGCTTAAGGACCTGAACAAGGTTCGCAACATCGGCATCATGGCCCACATTGACGCCGGTAAAACCACGACCACCGAGCGTATCCTCTACTACACCGGCATCAACCGCAAGGTCGGTGAAACCCACGAAGGTGCTTCAACCACCGACTGGATGGAGCAGGAGAAAGAGCGCGGCATCACCATTACCTCCGCTGCTGTGACCTGTTTCTGGGAGGGTAACCAGATCAACATCATCGACACCCCCGGTCACGTGGACTTCACCGTTGAGGTTGAGCGCTCGCTGCGCGTCCTCGACGGCGCCGTCGCCGTGTTCGACGGCAAGGAGGGCGTTGAGCCCCAGTCCGAGACCGTGTGGC
>ERZ773050.1147-NODE-1147-length-14785-cov-10.096673_pt1 | contig 14785 bp, 11 predicted proteins | sample MGYA00580632_ERZ773050 | MGnify/ENA primary metagenome ERZ773050 (study PRJEB29015, sample SAMEA2738123) | human oral metagenome | biome: human oral; feature: human-associated habitat; material: saliva | place: China | collected 2166 ... | reverse complement strand
ACACAGAGCGCCTGAAAAGGTTTTTATGAGTGTCCAAGATTTGGGGGCCAGTTCAGTTTTCAGACGACCTTTGGGCATTTTTTCTTTCAAAGATTAAATGCATAAAAAAACCGCAGCCGAAGCTGCGGGTCAATTTAGGTCAGTTCTACGAAGAATATTACCATTCGTAGTTCAAACCTACGTTGTAAGATGCAGAGCCGCCTGAAGAGGTCCCCACTGCAAGACCGGCTTTAGCTGCAAAGTTTTCATTGAAGCGGTAGCCTGCACCCACTGCAACTGCGGTGTCAGATTTAAAACCACCCAAAGCAGCGGTAACGTTAAACTTACCAACGCTGTAAGGTTGGAACAGACCGCTGAGGGCTGCTTGTGCAGCCAGACCTTGGCGGGTCTCTTTGCGCAGATTAGCTACGTTTTTGTCCAAGCTGTCGAGGCGTGCTGAATTTTTAGCAATGCCTGCAGCGTGTTGGTTGCTTGCTGTTTGCAGTGTCGCAATATCGGTTTTGTTAGTATCGATTTGCTTAGTATTGGCTACAATTTGTACCGCATTGGTATCGGCACTTTCTTGAGCTTTGGCAGCAGCGGTTTGTGCAGCTTTGGCATGGCTGTCGGCATTTTCGGCAGATTTTTGGGCAACTTCAACAGCACCTTTTGCCGCTTGAGCTGATTTTTGAGCTTCAACAGCTATTGTTCTTACGCTTTCTACAGCAGTCTTATCAGCCTTGGTCTCGATTGCTGCTTTGTTGGCAGCGATCTCTGTGCGACGAGCCTCCAAAGCATCGGCTGCAGCCAAATCTGCTTTTTGCAAAGTAATGATGTCTTCATCTAGGCTGGTGATGGCATTGTTGAAGCCTTCGTTAGCTTCTTTTTGCTCTTCAAGTTTGGCAGTATTTTCAGCGATTGCCGCTTTATTGGCGTCGATGTCTTGACGGTTAGCTTCTAACGCATCGGCTGCAGTTAAGCCTGCTTTTTTCAAAGAAACGATATCTTCATCAATACGGGCAACAGCTGTTGTAGTCGCATCACTCAGACTGGTAACTTCATCACCGATGTCGTTAACTTTTTTGCCCATATCGGCAGTGTATTTTGCCAATTGTTCGAAGTCAGTTTTATCGGCTTTAGTTTCGATTGCTGCTTTATTGGCATCAATTTCTTTACGATTGTCTTCTACAGCTTCTGCCGCAAGCTGCAAGCCCTTCGCCAAGTCAACGATGTCTTTATCTTGGCGAGTGATAGCCGCGCTAGTTGCGTCGCTCAGGGCAGTTACTTCATCACCGATGTCGTTAACTTTTTTGCCCATATTGTCAGTGTATTTTGCCAATTCTTCGAAGTCAGCTTTATCGGCTTTAGTTTCGATTGCTGCTTTATTGGCATCAATGTCTTGGCGGTTAACTTCTAAAGCTTCCATCGCAGCTTTACCTGCCGAGGCAAGATCACCGATGTCTTTGTCCAAGCTGGCAATAGCATTGTTGAAGCCTTCGTTAGCTTCTTTTTGCTCTTCTAATGCCGCTTTATTGGCATTCACATCCGCACTGATAGCGTTAACAACTTCTGCAGTTTTTACCAATGCTTCGCTGTTGTCGTTGACGGTTTCAGTCAAGTCACCCAGCGCTTCATCGTGTGCAGCTACAACTTCTTTCAAACCCAATCCGCCAAAGCCGTCAGCATCAACATCTGCTTGTGTAGCTTTTTTAGTGGATTTGACGCCATCATCATCAGTCACAACGATTTCATCGCCATCTTTAAAACCGTTGAGTTCTTGTGCGTTTTCGATTGCTGCAAGCGCAGCTTGCTCAGCGGCTTTTTTGGCTCGTTCAGTCTCAGCGGTCAAATCAGCAAGACTTTGGTCATGTTGTGCAACAACTTCTTTCAAGCCCAGGCCTTTGAACTCGTCGGCTTCAACATCTTCTTTGGCCGCTGTTTTGACAGATTTGATACCGTTATCATCGGTAACGACGATTTCATCGCCCTCTGCAAAGCCGTTGAGAGCTTGAGTATTTTCAGTTGCTGCAAGTGCTGATTGTTCTGCAACTTTTTCCAAAGCTTCAGTCAGACCTGCTACGCCTTTGCTTGCTTTGTCCGCTTTATCGGCAACTGCATCAATTTTAGAAGCAGCATCCACTGCTTTATCGGCGGCATCTTTGGCTTCTTTTACTTTGCTGTCAACATTGGCAGAAAGTTCAGTTACTTTGTCTTCGGCGGCTTTGGCAGCGGCTTTGGCATCTGCTGTGTCTTGCGCCAGACTGTCCACACGGGTGTTTACTGCGGTTACGTCTTCGCCGATTTCGTCAAATTGGTCGGAAATGTCTTTACCCATATCGGCGACTGATTTATTCAGATTGTTCACCCCTGTGGCAACTTCGGCAATACGAGTACCATTGGTGGTAATGGCAGTTTTCAGTTCTTCGATGGTTTCGTCTTGATCATCTAAAGCAGCCGATGCTTCTTCTGCCAATTTGTCCACGCGGGCATTGACGGCGGTAAGGCCGCCTGCCAAGCCTACACCTTTCAGGCTGTCGGCTGCGATATCTTCATTGGTGGCTTCGCGGACGGTTTTGTTACCATTAGCATCAGTCGTGATGAAATTTGAACCGGAAGCAAAACCATTGATGGTTTGTTCTAACTCTAAGGTTTTCAAAAGCAGAGCATCGCTATCTTTTTTGAAGGTCAGCTTACCGGTACCTTTATCATATGTTGTGCCTTCGCCGAAGACAGTAAAAAACGCTGCTTGACCTTGATCGTCTTTGCCGCCAACCGCTGCTGCAAAGTTTTGTTCAGCCGCTCCCGCTGCGCCGCTTGCTACGGCTGCCGTAACAGCCATGCTCAATACTTTTACATTGAATTTTTTCATGTTTTTTACCTTTGTATGGTGGGTGTAAGGACGTTGATGCTTTTCCGGCGGCTCCCCGTAAACTGTAAAAGGATTATGCCGTTTCGGGCTGGAACTTAATAATCGCCAAGAAAAGTTTCAATGCATATTGTAAAAGTACGAAATTAAAAATCAAGGCTTGTGTCATTTTTTATGGTGAGAACAGGGGCGCATAGGCCGGCATTCTTCAATTTTTTTGAAATGTATTTTGATGCAATAAATGGCAATAGAATAATAAGCATATGAAATATATGATATTTTAATTTGATTTTTGGGTTTTTTTGATGGGTATTACCTTGTTTGGTAGAAAATATTTTAAATTTCTATTTTTATCAATTTGTGGGGAAAAAGCGACGAACGGTATTTTAATTCGATTATTCGGATGCATTTGGCATTTTGCTACTACAAGTAAATGTTTTAATTTTTGTAAAGAATTCTCTTGCGTATGAGGATGATGTACTTGTTGTCGTAAAGGCTCTGGTATTCTGGCATAAGGCTTAAATAGGTTTCAGACGACCCTTTTGCTTTTTATTTATAGGAGTCTGCATAGTGATGGCGATATAGCTTGGAAAACTGGGGCTTTATGGATAACGAAAGCTGCGATTTGCTATAAAATTCCTTTTCTATATTCAGATACGGATAAGCTATGGAAACCGCCCTGCTCCTTGCCGGCAAAATCACCGAGCTGACGCTGATTGTCCTGATGGGCATGGCGTTGGTGAAGTTTAAGCTCCTGAATTCCGAACACAGCCGCACGCTCTCCGTCATCGCGCTCTACCTCATCAGCCCGTCGGTGATGATTCACGCCTTCCAAATCGAGAACACACCCGACATCATTGACGGACTGAAGCTCTCGGTTGCCCTAGCAGTCGTGTTCCACATCCTGCTGATCGCGCTGGGCAGGCTCTTTAAAACCCTGTTCAAGCTCGACACGCTCGAACACGCCGCCACGGTTTACACCAATTCCGGCAACCTCATCATCCCGCTGGTGATGTCGATTTTCGGACCGCAATGGGTGATTTACACCAGCGGCTTCATCATCGTCCAAATGTTCCTTTTCTGGACGCACTTGCGCCTGCTGCTCTGCGGGCGCGGCAATCTTGCGTGGAAAACCGTACTGACCAACATCAACATCCTTTCCATCTTTATCGGCGTGTTCATGTTTGCCTTCCAAATCAAACTGCCGCACATCATCGACAACACGCTCGCCACCGTCGGCAGCATGATAGGTCCGGTCGCCATGCTCGTTGCCGGAATGCTGATTGCCTCGCTGCCGCTTAAAGAAATCGTCCTCTCCAAACGGATTTACCTCGTCGCCCTCCTGCGTCTGATAATTGTCCCGCTGATTCTGCTGGTGTTTGTCAAAGTTTCAGGCATAGCCCACATTGGCGGACACAGCGACACCGTTGTCCTTATCAGCTTCCTCGCCACCGTCAGCCCCGCCGCGTCCACCGTTACCCAAATGGCGATGGTTTACGGTCAGAACGCCCGTAAAGCCAGTGCAATTTACGGCATCACCACGCTACTGTGCGTCATCACCATGCCGCTGATGATCGCGTTGTATCAAGCGATGGTTTAAAAGGGGAGGGCAAGGCAAGGTCGTCTGAAAGCCTGAATTTGGGCTTTCAGACGACCTTGCCTTTAAAGCAGATATGATTGTTGTTTTCCGTATGCCGCAGAATGATGACCTTCGATGCGGCTGCTTCCTGATTACAGCGTTGTCGAATACCGACATCAGACTTGCGAGGGCGATAAGGTATTTTTCGGGTATCGCTTCAAATTTAAAAGGTCGTCTGAAAACCTAAATTCGTGTTTTCAGACGACCTTTGCTATGTAAATTACACCTGCTTCTGCGGATGCGCTTCGCCTTATTCGGCCATTTCCGCGAACACTTGATGCGCGGTGGCGATGGTTTCGTCAATCAGCTCGGGCGTGTGCGCGGCGGAGACGAAGCCCGCTTCGTAGGCGGACGGACCGAAGGCGGTGTTGCGGTCTAGCATACCGTGGAAGAAGCGTTTGAAGGCGTCGATATTGGAGCGCGCCATGTCGCCGTAGTTTTGCGGGGTGTGTGCGGCGAAATACAGACCGAACATACCGCCCACGCTGTCGGCAGTGAACTCGACGCCGTGCGCTTTGGCGGCGGCGGCAAGCCCGTCGGCGAGGCGGCGGGTCAAAGCGGTCAGGTTTTCGTAGAAGCCTTCGCGCTGGATGATTTCAAGCGTTTTCAAGCCGGCGGCGACGGCAATCGGGTTGCCCGACAATGTGCCTGCCTGATACACGCCGCCCAGCGGGGAAATACATTCCATGATGTCTTTGCGTCCGCCGAACGCGGCAAGCGGCATACCGCCGCCGATGACTTTACCCATCGTGGTCAGGTCGGGCGTAATGCCGTGCAGCGATTGTGCGCCGCCGAGCGCGACGCGGAAGCCCGTCATCACTTCGTCGTAAATCAACACCGCGCCGTGTTTTTCGGTCAATTCGCGCAGGGCTTTGACGAAGGCTTCGGTCGGGCGGACAAGGTTCATATTGCCGACGAAGGGTTCGAGGATGACGCAGGCGATTTCGTCGCCGTTGCGGGCGAACGCTTCTTCGAGTTGGGCGATGTTGTTGTATTCGAGGACTAAGGTGTGTTTGGTGAAATCGGCGGGAACGCCTGCTGACGACGGATTTCCGAAGGTGAGCAGGCCGCTGCCGGCTTTGACAAGCAGGCTGTCGGAATGGCCGTGGTAGCAGCCTTCGAATTTGATGATTTTGTCGCGTCCGGTAAAGCCGCGGGCGAGGCGGATGGCGGTCATGGTGGCTTCGGTGCCGGAGCTGACGAGGCGCAGCCGTTCGACCGACGGCATGATTTTGGCGATTTCTTCGGCGATGACGATTTCGCCTTCGGTGGGCGCGCCGAACGACAAACCACCCAAGGCGGCTTCGCGCACGGCTTCGATGACTTCGGGGTGCGCGTGTCCGACAATCGCAGGCCCCCACGAACCGACGTAATCGGTGTAGCGCGTGCCGTTTTCGTCCCAAACATACGCGCCTTCGGCTTTTTTGATGAAGCGCGGTACGCCGCCGACGCTGCCAAATGCGCGGACGGGGGAGTTTACGCCGCCGGGGATGATGGCTTTGGCGCGGTCAAACAGGGTTTCGTTACGGTTCATAGCGGATTCTTTCTGAGGTCGTCTGAAAAATAAGCGGTATTTTATCATCAGATTGCCCGCACCAGCCGTTTCAGACGACCCCTCACGCCCAAACCGCCAAGACTTGAACCCCGTATCCGAAAATGAAAATTGTTCTGTAAAAACAATCACTCTGTTCATATTTGAAGCGTTTGTGCTATAATCCGCACCCATTTATACCATAAAGAAAACATCATGTTACGCGGATTCATTTTAATGCTTACCCTTTTGGTTTCCACCGTCTCCTACGCCGCCCAGCGCAAGCTGCCGAGCGATATGGACGCGGCGGTTTTGAAACAGGTCGAACTGCCTTATCTGAAAGTGAGCCGTGGCGGCTTCTCATGGACGCGCCTCTTGACGCTGGGCATTGCCGACGGCAATTCCGCCAAGCTGCAAATCACCCGTTTCACCAAAATCCACGACGAAAACGACCGCTTCATCCCGATGGGGCGGCTGGCGGGCAAAACCGGCAAAACCATCGCGTTCAAACACAACGACACCAACGCCCTCGTGCGCGAAGTGTGGGTTTTGACCGACGACGAAGCCTCCCGTTTTACCGCGCAAAAAGAAGTCCGCGACGAGGTTAAAAAAGACGCGCAATAAGCCGTCGTTTGCCCGTTTCAGACGACCCAAACACACACCGCGTGGTTGGCTGTTGCAGCCGCAGCAGCGCAACCGCGCATTTTTGCGCCCTGACGAATCTGCGTTTCAGACGACCTGTCCACGTTCCAAAGGTCGTCTGAAATAAAGATTTCCATAACAATCAGCCCCGCAATTACGGGCTACCTGAGAAAGACACAAACCATGAAAAAAGTATTTATCCGCACCTTCGGCTGCCAAATGAACGAATACGACAGCGAAAAAATGCTCGCTGTACTCGCCGAAGAAAACGGCGGCATCGAACAAGTAACCGAAGCCGACGAAGCCGACATCATCCTCTTCAACACCTGCTCCGTGCGCGAAAAAGCGCAGGAAAAAGTGTTCTCCGACTTAGGCCGCGTGCGCCCGCTCAAAGAAAAAAATCCCGACCTCATCATCGGCGTTGCCGGCTGCGTCGCCTCCCAAGAAGGCGAAAACATCATCAAACGCGCGCCTTATGTGGACGTCGTCTTCGGCCCGCAAACGCTGCACCGCCTGCCCAAAATGATTGTGGATAAAGAAACCAGCGGCCTGTCGCAAGTCGATATTTCCTTCCCCGAAATCGAAAAATTCGACCACCTGCCGCCCGCCCGCGTCGAAGGCGGCGCAGCATTCGTGTCCATCATGGAAGGCTGTTCCAAATACTGCTCGTTCTGCGTCGTCCCCTACACGCGCGGCGAAGAGTTCTCCCGCCCGCTGAACGACGTCCTGACCGAAATCGCCAACCTTGCCCAACAAGGCGTTAAAGAAATCAACCTCTTGGGACAAAACGTCAACGCCTATCGCGGCGAAATGGAAGACGGTGAAATCTGCGACTTCGCCACCCTGCTGCGCATCGTCCACGAAATCCCCGGCATCGAGCGTATGCGCTTCACCACCAGCCACCCGCGCGAGTTTACCGACTCGATTATCGAGTGCTACCGTGACCTGCCCAAGCTGGTGTCGCACCTGCACCTGCCGATTCAAAGCGGTTCCGACCGCGTATTGAGCGCGATGAAACGCGGCTACACCGCCTTGGAATACAAATCCATCATCCGCAAACTGCGCGCCATCCGCCCCGACTTGTGCCTGAGCAGCGACTTCATCGTCGGCTTCCCCGGCGAAACCGAGCGCGAGTTCGAGCAAACCCTGAAGCTGGTGAAAGACATCGCCTTCGACTTGAGCTTCGTCTTCATTTACAGCCCGCGCCCCGGCACACCCGCCGCCAACCTGCCGGACGACACCCCGCACGCCGAAAAAGTGCGCCGCCTCGAAGCCCTGAACGAAGTCATCGAAGCCGAAACCGCCCGAATCAACCAAACCATGATCGGCACCGTACAACGCTGTCTGGTCGAAGGCATCTCCAAAAAAGACCCCGACCAGCTTCAAGCCCGTACCGCCAACAACCGCGTGGTCAATTTCACCGGCACGCCCGATATGATCAACCAAATGATCGATTTGGAAATCACCGAAGCCTACACCTTCTCCCTGCGCGGCAAACCGGTCGAAGCGTAAAGCCGTTCCGTCATAGAAAAGGTCGTCTGAAAACCTGTATCTTGGTTTTCAGACGACCTTTTTTCAGACGATCTGAGAGTCTGTCGATATTCAATAATTTCTGTATCTTTTTGTTCTTAAAGCGGCATCTTCTGCGTTGGAAATTCTTGCAAGGTATTCAATCTTGTTGCGGTTTCCAGCTTGATTTTGCCGCTTTTCAAACAAAAATCCACTTCGAAAATCAAATGTCGGCAGCACTTAAGCGTAATGTCGCTCTTCGCCTTTGCCGTCCACATTCTCGGCGCAGCGTTTGCAGATGGTTTCATGACCTGCGACGGAGCCGATGTCGTAGGTGTAGTGCCAGCAGCGTTCGCATTTTTCGCCGTCGCTGGCTTTGGCGGTAACGGCGAGTTCGCTGCCGGTTTTGACGTCGACTTTGGATACCAAGAGGGCAAAGCGCAATTCTTCGCCCAAGGCGTTCAGGTAGTCGGCGGTGGCTTCCGGTGCGGTGATTTCGGCTTCCGCCTGCAAGGACGAACCGACGGTTTTGTCGGTGCGCAAAGGCTCGATGGCGGCGGTTACGGCTTCGCGGGCTTCGCGGACTGCCGTCCATTTTTTCACCAGTTCGGCTTCGGCTTTTTCGTTGATGGGCGGGAACTCGTGCCAGGTGTGGAAGAGGACGCTGTCTTCTTCGCCGCCGCCGATGATGTCCCACGCTTCTTCGCCGGTGAAGCACAAAATCGGTGCAATCAAGAGAACCAGGCTGCGCGTGATGTGATACAGGGCGGTTTGCGCGCTGCGGCGGGCGTGGCTGTCGGCTTTGGTGGTGTAGAGGCGGTCTTTCAGGATGTCGAGGTAGAACGCGCCCAAGTCTTCCGAGCAGAAGGCGACGATGTCTTTCACGGCGAAGTGGAAGGCATAGCGCGGATAGAAGTCGCCCGCCAAACGCTCTTGCAGTTGGCGCGCCAACACTAAGGCGTAGCGGTCGATTTCGACCATGTCTGCCTGCGGTACGGTGTGTTCGAACGGGTCGAAATCGCTGAGGTTGGCAAACAGGAAGCTCAAGGTGTTGCGGATGCGGCGGTAGCTTTCGGTTACGCGTTTGAGGATTTCTTTGGAAATCGCCAATTCGCCGCTGTAATCGGTGGATGCCGCCCACAGGCGCAGGATGTCTGCGCCGAATTCGTTATAGACTTCTTGCGGCGCGACGACGTTGCCGATGGATTTCGACATTTTGCGGCCGTTTTGGTCAACCACGAAACCGTGGGTCAGAAGCTGTTTGTACGGGGCGCGCCCCATGGATGAGGCGCAGCCGGTCAGCATGGAGGATTGGAACCAGCCGCGGTGTTGGTCGCTGCCTTCGAGGTAGAGGTCGGCGGGCCAGTCCAATTCTTCGCGTTGTTTTAAGACGGAATAATGGGTCGAGCCGGAGTCGAACCATACGTCCATCGTGTCGGAAAGTTTGTCGTAGTTTTCGCAATCTTCCGCGCTCAATAATTCGCTTTTATCGAGGGAGAACCATGCTTCAATGCCTTTTTCTTCGATTTTCAGGGCGACTTTTTCCAAAAGCTCGGCGGAGTTTGGATGCAGCTCGCCCGTTTCTTTGTGGACGAAGAAGGTCATCGGCGTGCCCCAGTAGCGTTGGCGCGAAACGACCCAGTCTGGGCGGCCTTCGATCATGGCTTCGAGGCGCGCGCGACCCCAAGACGGGAAGAACTCGGTGTCGTCTACGGCTTTGATGGCTTTGTCGCGCAGGGTCTTGCCGTCGCTGCCGGCTTTGTCCATGCCGACAAACCATTGACCTGTCGCGCGGTAAATCAGCGGGGTTTTGTGGCGCCAGCAGTGGGCGTAGCTGTGTTCGATTTTGCTGCTTGCCAAGAGGTTGCCGGTTTCTTCCAGCCATTGCAGGATGACGGGATTCGCCTCCCAAACGCTCATGCCTGCGACGCGCGGCGTTTCGCTGATGTATTTGCCTTCGGCGTTGACGGGGTTGTAAAGCTCGATGCCGTATTTGTTGCAGACGGCGTAGTCTTCCAAACCGTGCGCGGGGGCGGTGTGCACCAAACCCGTACCGGCGTCGGTGGTAACGTGTTCGCCGTTGAGCATGGGAATATCGCGTTCGAGGAACGGATGGTTCATGTGCAGGTTTTCCAGCTTGTCGCCGGTGGTTTCTGCCAATACTTTCAGGTCGTCTGAAGTAAAACCGTAGCGTTTGAGCGTGTCTTCCGCCAAATCTTTCGCCAATACCAATTTGCCTTTGGGCGTATCAATCAGTTGGTAAACCACGTCCGCACCCGCAGACACGGCTTGGCTTGCGGGCAACGTCCAAGGCGTGGTCGTCCAGATGACGGCAAACGCTTTGCCTTCGATACCTGCCAAGCCGAATGCGGCGGCAAGCGCGGCGGTGTCTTTAAACGGATAGGCAACGTCAATCGCAGGCGATACTTTGTCTTTGTATTCCACTTCCGCTTCCGCCAGCGAAGAGCCGCAGTCCAAGCAGAACTGAACCGGTTTCGCGCCTCGGTAGAGATAGCCCGATTTGTAGATTTCGCCGAGCATACGCACGGTATCGGCTTCAGTTTTGAAATCCATGGTCAGGTAAGGATTGTCCCAGTCGCCCAACACACCCAGACGGATGAAGTCTTTTTTCTGGCGGGCAATCTGTTCGGCGGCGTATTCGCGGCACAATTCGCGGAAGCGCGCTTTGGGCATGTCTTTGCCGTGCAGCTTTTCCACCATCACTTCGATGGGCAGGCCGTGGCAGTCCCAACCCGGCACATAAGGCGCGTCGAAACCGGCTTGGGTTTTGCTGCGGATAATGATGTCTTTGAGGATTTTGTTGACGGCATGACCGATGTGGATGTCGCCGTTGGCATACGGCGGGCCGTCGTGCAGGATGAATTTCGGACGGCCTTTGGCGATTTTGCGCAGTTTTTGATAGCGTTTGTGCTCGTACCAGCTTTTCAGCCACGCAGGCTCGCGCTTGGCAAGGTTGCCGCGCATCGGAAACGGGCTTTCAAGCAGGTTTACGGTTTTGCTGTAATCGGTCATGTTGTGATTCTCTATGGTTTCGGTATTTCGGTTTCAGACGACGTTTCTCAAACAAGGTCGTCTGAAAAAAATGCAAAGGACTATTGTAGCGGAATTGTATTGTTTTTATAAGGGGTTTGGACGAAAGGTTGGGGCTTGGCTCAAGGGTGGGGAGTCGGTTTTGCCGTAAATTTTGTGGTTTGACGGATGCACATTCAACCGATGCGGCATTGTCTCGATTTGCTTTGATTTTTCGTTACTTTTTGATGAAGGTTGACCTTAAATTGAAATAAAATGATAATCTGTATCATTAACTTTCTAAATATCTTCCTCGACGACGCCAAGCTTGCCGAACTTTGGTTCGTCCGCCGTCCGGGCAGCAACGGCATTGTCCACAGTATCGAAGCCTACGACGAACGCCGCAATTTGGTGTTGCAACTGTTCGGCAGACCTGCCGATGCGGAGGCAGAATCCGAAGCGTGGCGCGCGCTGATTGCCGAAGTGCGCCAAACATACGGGCTGTAATCTTTTTTAAATCCACACCTCGTCTGAAACCCCGTTTTATAGTGGATTAAATTTAAATCAGGACAAGGCGACGAAGCCGCAGACAGTACAGATAGTACGGCAAGGCGAGGCAACGCCGTACTGGTTTAAAGTTAATCCACTATAGGTTTTCAGACGACCTCCAAACCCCGCAAACCATACGGAAACATCATGAAAAAAACCATCATCGCCGCCGTCCTGACCCTGCTTGCCGCCCATGCCGCCGCGCAGCGCGTCGTGATCCTGACGCCCGACGTTGCCGACATCGCCGCCAAACTCGGTGCGGATAAAGAAGTTGTCGGCATACACGAGTTCAACCGCAACCCCGCCTATAAAAACACGCCGTCCATCGGCTTCTACCGTAATTTCTCCGCCGAACCCATCATCGCGAAAAAGCCTGATTTGGTCATCGGAAGCTGGATGGCGAAACCTGACGGCATTTACGCCCAACTCAGCCGCGCCGGTGTCAAAGCGGAAAACGTCAATTCAAACGAAACGCTGGAGCAATATCAGCAAAGTTTCGCCCGCATCGGCAAATTGTTGGGCAAGGAAAAGCAGGCGCAGGATTTGGCGCAGCAGTTTAAAAGCAGTATCAAGGCGCAGCCTGCCAACGGCAAACGCTACATCCTCAGCTACGACGGCCGTTATGTTGCGGGTAAAAACACCGTCGGCGACGTGCTGATCCGTCTCGCGGGCGGGACGAACGCGGCGGCTTCGGTGGACGGACTCAAACCGTTCTCGCGCGAAGGCTGGCTCAACGCGAAACCTGACGTCATCATCATCGCCAAACACAATGAAAAAGCCCTCGGCGGTCTCGACAAAATCATGACGCGCCCCGAAATCGCCTCCAGCCCCGCCGGGAAAAACAAACGCATCCTGTTCTGGCAGGCGGACGACTATATGCGCTACGGCCTCTACACGCCCGACATCGTCCGCAAGCTGCACGATTTAGGGAAATAAGGGGAGGTCGTCTGAAAGTTGCGTGATGGCATGAAGTCGGATGGGGCAATCCGGCTTCTTGTCGGTTTCAGACGACTTTCTTTTGCCGTCGTTGTTTCGGAACGGATGCACATGAAGGCAACGATGTTCTACGTTCGATTATCGTGAACAGGTCGTCTGAAAACGGGCAACGGCGAATCTGTCGGCGTTTCGCAGCCGCTGCCGAAATACTCTTCAAAGAATCACAACATGAAAAAATGGCTTCCGGCGTTGCTGGTTTTATCTTTGTTTCTGATCTGGTTTTGCGCTGGGGTGGGCGAGGGCGGGTGGAGCAATCCGCTTGCTGCCGATCCCGTGTTGATGGAAATCCGCCTGCCGCGTATTTTTGTCGCTTTGCTGGTCGGCGCGGCACTTTCCGCCAGCGGCGCGGCGTTGCAGGCATTGTTTGAGAATCCGCTTGCTGATCCGAGCCTGATTGGTACGTCGGGCGGCGCGGCAATGGGCGTGGTGCTGGCGATTGCGATGGGGTGGAGCATCGCCGTGCCGCTGGCAGCATTTGCGGGCGCGTTTGCCGTCTGTATCCTGATTCTGCTCGGACACCGTCTGGTCGGCGGCGGCAAGCTGGGGCTGTTGGTCATGGGTTTTGTGGTCAGCGCTTTGTGCGGCGCGTTGGTCAGCCTGATTCTCTTCCTTTCAGACGACATGGCATTGCGCAGCGCCATGACTTGGCTCTCGGGCAGCTTTTCTGAAGCGGGTTTTGTTTCTCCTGCTTACGCAGGCGGCGTGATGCTGGCGGGTTTGGTTGTGTTGACTGCTGTCGGTCGCCGTCTCGACTATCTGCTCTTGGGCGACGAAACGGCGCACACCATGGGCATCAGCGTCGCCGCCACCCGCGTGGCAACCATCATCGGCGCGGCTTTGATGACCGGTGCCGCCGTCTCGCTCGGCGGCATTATCGGTTTCGTTGGCATGATGATACCCAACGTATTAGCGCAGGCAGTCGGCGGCTCGCGCACCCGCCTGATTATCCTGTCCGCCGCAGTCGGCTCGATTTTTATGTTGCTCGCCGATACGTTTGCCCGCTGGGTGGTGTACCCCATCGACCTGCCCGTCGGCATCGTCATCGCCATTTTGGGCGGGCCGTTTTTCCTGTGGCTGATTGTCAAAGACCAAAGGAGCTGACATGGCATTGCTGATCGAAAACTGCACCGTCAAAGCCGGAAAACGCACCATCCTGTCTTTGGAACGCGCCGAATTTCCCAAATGCTCCGTCAGCGCGGTCATCGGTCCCAACGGTGCGGGCAAGTCCACCCTGCTCAAACAGTTCCTCTACCATCCGCAAGCAAGCTGGTGTGGAACGCCTATGAAGGACGCGCTCAAACAACATAAAATCGCCTGGGTTGGGCAACACGAACATTTCAACCTCCCCATGACCCTGTCCGAATACGTCTTGATCGGGCGATACCCCAAACTTGCCTGGTATCGGCGACCCAAACAGGCAGACACCCGACGCGCACAATCCCTGCTCGAGCATTTCGACCTCGCCGACCTGCAACACAAACGCATCCAAACCCTCTCCGGCGGCGAACAGCAACGCGCCGCCGTCATCCGCGCGCTGTTGCAGGATGCCGAAGTCCTCTTTCTTGATGAGCCGACCAACCATCTTGACGTCCGCTATCAACACAGCCTGATGCAGCACCTCACCACCTTGCCCGAACAAGGCATGACCGTCGTCATGGTGTTGCACGACCTCAACCTCGCCGCCCACTACGCCAGCCACATCACGCTGATGAAAAACGGCAGCATCACCGCCGCAGGCGCAACCGCCGACATCATGGACGCCGAACGCCTCAGCCGAACCTACGACTGGCGCATCCTCGAATGTATCGCCAACGGTAAAACGTGGTTTCAGGCGGAGACTTTGTGAGGGGTCGTCTGAAAAATGTTTGTATCGCGGGTGTTTTGTAAAATGAATCTCTGCAAAAAGGTCGTCTGAAAAAGAATATTCAGACGACCTTTTACGGTGTCAATGCAATAAAAGATACCCATGTCGTCATTTCCACTGACCTGCGTAGCAACTGTATTTTTCACCCCGTCGGGCAAAAATACCAAAACTCAAATCAAG
>ERZ773050.1146-NODE-1146-length-14793-cov-12.742774_pt1 | contig 14793 bp, 13 predicted proteins | sample MGYA00580632_ERZ773050 | MGnify/ENA primary metagenome ERZ773050 (study PRJEB29015, sample SAMEA2738123) | human oral metagenome | biome: human oral; feature: human-associated habitat; material: saliva | place: China | collected 2166 ... | reverse complement strand
GAGGCCGTCCTGCTGGCCGACGCCGCAGGTTCCCCCGCCCGCCCCACCTGGCAGTGGTGATGCCCGCCGCCACTGGCGCCCCGGCAGAACGGCCGGGGACATTGCGCGCGTAGGGGTGCGGATACTTCCCTACGGGGGCGTCCTGCGCGTTCGGTGACAGGATTCCGGTCCCCGACGGCGTCGAATGCCCCCGGCTGGAAGGAAAAGTCCCCGGCTGCGTGGAGTGTCCCCTCCCACGAGCGGTACATCCACCACCAGACCCCACCGACCCCGGCCGCAAGAGAAAGTCCCCCGCCGCGTCAGTTGCTTCTGACCGCACCCCAGGGGCCGAGCCGCCCTCAGATGACGCGGCTGCGCAAACCTGGCACTATTCAGGCGAGGCCGTCGTCATCCGACGTCTGGCCACCCGACGGAAGGAGACACAGATGGGACTTGATGACCTGGCGAAGAAGGCCGGTGACGCTCTCAGCTCCGACAAGGCCGAGGCGATCAGCGACAAGGCGCTGGACGCCGCAGCCGGTGCTGCCAAGAAGGCGACCGGCGGCAAGTACGACGACAAGATCGACGCCGCCCGCGACGCCGTCGACGGCAAGCTCGGCACGGAGTGACCCGGCTGAGAGCCTGCCTACCCACAGGCACCGCGGTCTTCTGATCGCAGGAGTGAGGGCCCCGCACCGTTCAGTGCGGGGCCCTCACGCGTTCCCGGCCAGCTGGGCTCTCCCCATCTCTTTCAAGCACCGGCCGCCACAGTCCGGTGCCGCCACCGCGGGGCCCAGCCGTCTCCCACCGGGACGTCTCATCCGCCTCCCCTCGGGCCGGCGGCGCTCGCCTACTGCGCGTTGAGCGCGGCGGTCGGAGGAGTGCGGGAGGCCCGAACGGCCGGGTACACGCCGGCCAGGGCGCCGATGGCGATGGTGACTCCCAGACCGCCGACGACGGCGATCACCGGCAGGCTGAAGGGCCAGCCGTTGGCGGCCGACATCCCGGCAGTCACCCCGATCCCGATGATGCAGCCCAGGGCACCGCCCAGGGAGGCCAGCAGCAGCGCCTCGGTCATGAACTGCACGAGGATGTGTCCGCGCATCGCCCCCAGGGACCGCCTCAGTCCGATCTCCCGACGGCGCTCGAGCACCGAGATAATCATCGTGTTGGCCACCCCGATACCGCCGACGAGCAGGGCGATCGAGCCCACGCCCAGCAGCAGGCCGGTGAAGGCCTTGTCGGCCGCGTTCTTGGCCTCCAGCGCGTCCGAGGGGCGCGAGACCTTGACCTCGTTGGGGGCCTGCGGCGAGATCGACGGCGCCAGCAGCTTGCGCACCGTGGGGACGGCGGCGTCCTGGCTGCGCGTGTAGACCGTCGTCGGCTTGGCGTCGTGCCCCAGCAGGTCGCTGGCCACGCCCTGACCGATGAGGGCGGCGTTGTTGAGCTCGGGGGCCAGCACCACCGGCTTGAGGATGCCGACCACGGTGAACCAGTTCCCACCGAGCCACACCTTGGTTCCCGGTGAGACGACGCCGAGGCGCTGGGCCGCCGTCTGCCCCAGGACCGTGGCCGGGTACTTGCTGGTGGCCTCGTTGAGCCAGGTGCCCTTGTCCACCTGTCCGGCCACGACGTCGAGCAGCGACTTGTCCGCGGCCAGGGTGGTGATGCCGCCGGAGGCGTTCTTGTCGATAAGCGGAGTGCGGTAGACCAGTGAGTTCTTGACCAGCCCGGTGCTCGAGGCGCTCTGGACGTTGTCGATGAGGCGGACCTTGCCGACGCTGTCCTGCGGCAGGGAGGAGGAGTTGCCGAACAGGTCCTGGCCGGCGGTGGCCGTCAGCAGGTTGGTCCCCAGGGAGTCGAGCTGGGCGGAGAGCTGGGCGCGGCTGGAGGCCGAGATGCCCACCACCGAGATCATGGCGGCGATACCGATGGCGATCCCCAGTGCGGACAGGAAGGCGCGGGTGGGGCGGGCCTTGATGCCGGTGCCTCCCAGGCGCAGCACGTCGGCCAGACGCAGCCGCGAGCGCTGGATCCGCCGGGCCGGGGCGCGGCCGGCCCGCTCGGCCGCGGACCGGTCACGCCGGTGCGTAGACGTCGTCATGGACGATCTCCTTCAGGCTTGAGTCCCCCACGATGCGGCCGTCGCGGATGGCGATCTGCCTGGGGAGCTGGGCTGCCAGCTCGTTGTCGTGGGTGATGACGATGATCGTGGTGCCTTGGGCGTGGAGCTCGTGAAGGAGCTCGACGATCGAGGCCCCGGAGGTGGAGTCGAGGTTCCCGGTGGGCTCGTCGGCCAGCAGCAGCGGGGGCTCGCCGACGACGGCCCGGGCGATGGCCACCCGCTGGCGCTCACCGCCGCTCATCTGGTGGGGGCGGTGGTCGAGCCGGTGGGCCAGGCCGACGCGCTCCAGGGCGGCCCGGGCGCGCCGGCGCCGCTCGGAGCGGGGGACCCCGCTGTAGAGCAGGCCGTCGGCGACGTTGTCCACCGCGTTGACGCCGTCTGCCAGGTGGAACTGCTGGAAGACGAAGCCGATGCGGCTGGCCCGCAGGGCCGAGAGCTTGGCGTCGGACAGGGAGCCGACGTCGACGCCGTCGATCTCGACGGTGCCGGAGCTGGGCCGGTCCAGGGTGCCGATGAGGTTGAGGAGCGTGGACTTGCCCGAGCCCGAGGGGCCGACGATGGCGACGAACTCGCCGTAGTCGATCTCCAGGCTCACGCCCGCGCAGGCGGCCACGGGCGGCTCCCCGTAGGTGCGCTTCACATCACGCAGGGACAGGATGCGGCTCATGTCTGCGGCACCACCACTCGCTGTCCCTCGGAGATGTCCTGACCGGAGATCTCCACGCGCCCGCCGGCGAACAGCCCGATGGTGACCGGCACCTTGCGGGTGGTGCCGCCGGACTCGACGATCTCGACGCCGTACTGGTCGGCGCTCAGGGCCAGCAGGGCCCCGACCGGCACCGACAGGACGCCCGTGCGCTTCTCGCTGGGCAGGTCGACGGTGACGGAGACCTCCTGGAAGTTGGTGGTCGCCGAGGCGTCGGTGAGGGTGACGGTGATGGGGATGACCCGCTCCTTGGACTCACCCGAGCCGGAGCCGGCGCCGGACCCGGAGCCGGAGGACTTCTCGGTGGGGGTGCCCACGGAGGTGATCTTCCCGGCGGTCTTCTTGGCGTCGGGCAGCTTGATGGTCACGGCGGTGCCGACGACGGCGAGCTTCTGGTCGGAGAGCTTGATGTTGGCGTCGACCACCTGGGTGGTGGAGGTGACGTCGAAGAGCTCGGTGTCGGCGGCGACGCGGTCCCCCACGCGGGCGGTGACCGTCCCCACGCGCAGGTCCCCGGGGGTGAAGACGATCCGTCCCAGTGGGAGGGTCCCGGTCCGGGGCAGGTCGAGGTCCTTCTGCCACTTCATGATGGCGCTGGTGGTGGCCCAGCTGAAGTGGTCGTCGGGCTCGTAGTCGAAGTACCCCAGGTCCCTCAGGGCCGTCTCGAGCTGGCGGATGTCCTCGCCGTCCTCCATGCCGGCCTCGAAGCTGCGCCAGGCGGGCAGGTTGCCGCGCATGAGGTAGGCGGTCTCGCTGCCGGTTCGGTAGAGGACGTCGCCCTGGGTCAGGACGGTCCCGGAGGCCGGCACCTGGATGAGAACGCCCTCGAAGCCCGACTTGAACTTGCGCGAGTCGGAGTAGCGCAGGGTCCCGGACACGGAGGTCTGACCCTGGAGGTCGCCCTTGGTGATGGTGTCGGTGGCGCCGCTGAAGGTCGACGTCGTCGGCTTGGCCTTGGCCGCGAAGGGGCCCGACCTGGAGGCGAAGGCGCCCGCACCAGCGCCCGCCGCCAGGATCGCGGCGGCCCCCATGGCCAGGAAGGCCCGGCGTCGGGTGCGGTGGGCCGTGCCCGGCTTGTCCGCGGTGCCGGTCGAGCCGTCGTCGGCCTGCGTGGAGGTGGTGGTCTGATCCATGTGTCTGCCTGTCTGCGTATGTGTCTGCGCGGCGGCCTGGCCGCGCGAGCCTGTGGTCTGGTGGCGCCTGCAAGGGCGCGGCGTTACTTGCTCCCGACCTGGGAGAAGCACTTGTTCATGACGTCCTGGGGGATGTCGCCATTGATCTGGATGCCCTTGCCGGCCTCGGGGTCGGGCACGTCGTAGCCCTCCTTGCGCAGGCACTCGGCGGCCTTGACCAGGTCCTGCTGCGTCTCGGGCTTGGCGAGGTCCTCGGTGCCGGGGGCGGGGCCGACGATCTGCTCGCACTCCTGGGCGGCCTTGGTGGCGGCCTCGTTGTCGGGGAACTGCACGTTGCCGTTGGCGTCGGGGTCGGAGACGTCGATGCCCTTGTCGCGCATGCACTTGGCCATCTTGAGCAGGTAGTCGTCCCCGCTGGTGGCGGAGGCGGAGGCGGCCGAGTCCGCCTTCGAGCCCTGGGAGCATCCGGTCATGAGGCCGACGGCGCACACGGCGCAGGTCAGCACCGTGGCGGCGCGGGTGAGGATCCGGGTGTTGAGGGGCTGCTTCATGGGAGAGGGTCCTTTCGGCTCACGTGGGTCGGGGCGCGGTGGCGTCCGTTCGTTCGGGGAACAGCCAACCGGGAGCGGTGTTGCCACGGGGTTCACAAATTCGCTTATGTTGTGGCAACACAGGGGCTGGTTCGCTGAGGGACCAGCCGAAAGAATCCACAGTGAAGGAGGCAGGGCGATGCGCGTGCTCGTCGTGGAGGATGAGGAGTACCTGGCTGAGGCCATCGCCACCGGGCTGCGGCGTGAGGCGATGGCCGTGGACGTCGTCGGCGACGGGGCCGGCGCCCTGGAGCAGGTGGCGGTCAACGACTACGACATCATCGTCCTGGACCGGGACCTGCCCGTGGTCCACGGCGACGAGGTCTGCCGGCGGGTGGTGCGCGACCACCCCAGCACGCGGGTCCTCATGCTCACCGCGTCCCGGACGCTGGACGCGCGCGTGGGCGGTTTCGAGCTGGGGGCGGACGACTACCTCACCAAGCCCTTCGAGTTCCCCGAGCTGGTGGCTCGGCTGCGGGCCCTGGGGCGACGCAGCCAGCCGGCGCGCACCCCGGTCCTCGATGCCCACGGGGTGCGCCTGGATCCCTTCCGCCGGGAGGTCTACCGCGACGGGCACTTCATTCACCTCAGCCCCAAGGAGTTCGCGGTCCTTCAGGTCCTCATGGAGGCCGAGGGCGGGGTCCTCAGCGCCGAGACGCTTCTGGAGAAGGCCTGGGACGCCAACGCCGACCCCTTCACCAACTCCACGCGGGTGACGATCTCCCACCTGCGTCGCAAGCTCGGTGAGCCGCGGGTGATCCAGACGGTCCCCGGCGCGGGCTACAGGTTCAGCGCATGAGCGGGCAGGGGGCTGCGGGGACCCGGGCCGACGACGCGGCGCAGCCCAGCGCCAACAGTGGGCCCCACGGCGCCCGTGAGGCCCACGGCGTCCGGCCTGGCCGCACGGAGCACATGCGTCGCGCCCGGCACCTGAGTATCCGGGCCCGTCTGACCCTGACCTACGCCGGGATGGTGACGGCCGCCGGCGTGGTCCTCATCGCCCTGGTCTACTTCTACACGCGCTACGTCACGCTGAGCATCCAGATCGGCGACCCGGTCGGGGAGACCGCCGCCGTGCCGGTCTCGCAGGTCGGCGAGGCCGCCAAGGTGGACACGAACCTGTTCGATCTGCTCAGCACCATCATGCGCTCGGCCGTCGGCGCGCTGGCGCTGCTCGTGGTGCTCTCCGGGACCGTCGGATGGATCCTGGCGGGACGGATGCTGCAGCCGCTGTCCTCGATGAATGCGGCCGCCAAGCGCGCCGCCTCGGGCGACCTCAGTCAGCGGCTGGACCTGTCCGGCCCGCGCGACGAGATCCACGACCTGGCGGACACCTTCGACAACATGCTGGCCTCCCTGGAGCGGTCCTTCTCCGTCCACCGCCGGTTCGCGGCCAACGCCTCCCACGAGCTGCGCACTCCCCTGGCCACCACGCAGACGATGATCGACGTCGCCCTGTCCGACCCGCAGGCCTCGGCCGAGGACCTGCGCCGGGTACTGACCCGGGTCCTGGAGACCAACCGCGCCAACCGGGAGACGATCGACGCCCTGCTGGACCTGGCCGACGCCCAGTCCGGCAAGCTGGCCCACGAGGACGTAGACATGGAGGCCACGGTCCGTGACGCCCTGGGCCTCATCGCTCCGGAGGTCGCCGAACGCGGGCTTCACGTCTCCACCCACCTGCTGCCCGCCCGGGTCCCCGGGGATCCGGTGCTGCTGCGCCAGAGCGTCTCCAACCTGCTGCGCAATGCGGCCCGCTACAACGTCGAGGGCGGCCGCATCACCGTGGGCATGGCGCGTCTGGACGACGGCGTGCGCCTGACGATCCGCAACGAGGGTCCCGTGGTGGCGGCCGAGAGCGTGGAGTCCCTGCGCGAGCCCTTCGTGCGCGGCGAGGGGCGGGGGCGGACCCGGGGCTCCGGACACGGGTTGGGCCTGGCCATCGTCACGGCCGTGGCCACCGCACACGGCGGCGAGCTGCACCTGAGCGCCAACCCCGACGGCGGACTGACGGCTGTCCTCGAGCTGCCGGTGGGACAGGCCGAGGACGCCTCGAGCGCAGGCGGCTCCAACGACTGACGGTCGCCGGCCACGCGGGCCGGCGACCGTCAGGGTCGAGCAGCTGGCTGCGGCGGAGACGAGACTCCGCCGGGCGGCGACTCAGTTCTTCTTGCCGGAGTTGATGACCAGCTCGAGGAAGAGGCGGACCAGGCCGATCTGGGCGAAGGTCCACAGCGAGTTAAAGACCAGGTCGAGAACGAAGGTTCCGAACGCGAAGGACCGCTTGCCCGACTCGTAGTCGAGGTCACCGGCCAGAGAACCGGCGTTGTAGGCGTTGTACAGCCACAGTGCGATCAGACCGCCGGCAACGATGTAGAAGAACACCTTGCCGAACTTCTCGGCGAAGGGCTTGGCGGTGTCGAAGAGGTTGCCCATGAAGCTGTCCCCCGCCGGAGCCTGCGGGAAGGGCTGACCGGGGGCGCCAGGCGCACCAGGAGCGGCAGGGGCACCGGGCGCGCCCTGGAACTGCTGCTGGGGCGGGTAGGGCTGCCCCGGGGCCGGAGCCGAGGGCGCCGAGGGCTGCTGCTGGTAGAAGGGCTGACCAGGGTTGGGGGGCTGAGTCATGAGGACTGTTCGCTTCCTTCAGAGTTGGGGACGCAGGCAGGCTACCGTGTCAACGATGCCCTGTGAAACGCTCAAGTCACCCCTCACGTTCTGCGAGGCGACTCACAGTCCTCAGGACATGGTGCGATGACGCGCCCTGAAGGCGGTCAACGGGCCGTCCCACCATACAGAATCCCTGAAGGCCGTGGTGGCACGCACCCGCCGGCCCGCGGGGAAGCCCTCCCCATCGTCCTGGCCTCCTACCTGTGTTCCGGGCTCTCAGCGCACCAGGTCGTAGGTGCTGGCGGTGTCCACCGGTGAGGCCGGGGTCGGAGGGGCAGGAGGGGCCGGCAGCCGACGTCGGCGCTCACTGCGGGCCACGGCGGTGCGCAGCAGGGTCTCGAAGGGGCCGGCGTGACCGCCGCGCTCCAGGGCGGCGCACAGACCGACTGTCACCAGCCAGACCGCCAGCGCGATCCCGGCGGCCCGGGCCTCGCCCAGGTGAAGCTCGATCCCGGTCAGGGCGGGCAGGACCATGAAGATGATGGCGAAGAGGAAGGTCTGGCTGAGGTAGGCCGTCATGGAGCGGCGCCCCACGGTGGAGGCGAGCCGACGCAGCCCCGTCAGCCGGCCATCCGGCCGCGGCCCACCGGCGTACAGGGACAGCAGTGCCAGCCAGCCGCAGGCCCCGGCCACGCCCGTGGCCGCGTGAAGGGGCATGGTCCAGGCGACCAGGGTGCCGCCCGCGGCCCACATGGCGAACCCGATACCGCCCGCGGCGCCGAGCCCCAGACCGCCCAGGCCGACGGCGACCAGGAGCCGGCGGTGGCGCTCGGGGTGGGTGATGAGGTCGGTGTCGGCCAGGCGGGCGCCGAGGAACATCGCCGGAACGATCATGGAGAAGAACAGCGCCGAGACCAGGCTTCCACCCCAGGACAGGAGTCCGTCGGAGACGTAGGACAGGACCGTATCGGTCGAGGCGCCGGCCCCCTGGTGCGCGTCCGTCGCCGAGGCGGCCCCCTGGGAGGCCAGGAAGCTGCCCATGTTGAGGAAGGTGGTGGTGCCGACGGCAATGACGACGACGCAGAAGGCCACGGCCCGTTTCCAGTGCTTGCGGGCGATCCAGCCGGCGAAGATGACGGCGACCAGGCCGTAGGAGCCGATGATGTCGCCGGAGAAGAGCAGGGCGTGTACGGCACCGACGAGGATCATCCACAGGCCCCGACGCCGCACCAGTCGACGCGCATCGACGGTGGCCTGCTCACGGGCCCAGGCCGCCTCCTGTGACGTCGGCTCACGGCCGTCCTCCACGCCGGGCAGGGAGCTGAGGTAGGACGCGGCACCGGAGGCGATGCGCCGGTTGACCATGGTGACCAGTCCGAAGCCGAAGAGCATCGCGAACAGCGGGTAGGCCCGCGAGTCGATCAGGAGGGAGCGCACCCACAGCCATGCCGTGTCGACCGCATCAGACGGGGCGGAAGCGTGCGTCACATCGGTCCAGAAGGGGATGTTGGCCAGGGCGATGAGCAGGAGCATGAAGCCACGGGCCACATCCGGGGACGGATAGCGCACCCCCCGAGTGCCGGTGAATGACGTCGTGAGTTTCATGCCCTCCACGCTAGGGGGCGGCCGCCAGAGCCACCTCCCCCTGCGGAGCCATCGTGACGGGCTGATCCTCTCCTCCTCGGAGAGCGGACCGAGCCCTGGTCCTCCTCCCGGAGGACCAGGGCTCTTCCGTCTTGCGATGGCATCGGGCACCGCCCCGCTCTCAGGCTCCCGCGGTAACCGGGGCGCTCGTCGACCGACCGAGGAACTGGGCCGCGCGCTGGGCGGGGATCTGCTGGGGGAACGGGTTCGCGCGGCTGCGCTCGCTGCGAGCGACGGCGATGCGCAGGAGAGACTCAAAGGGACCGGGCATGCCGAGCCGCTCAAGCACCGCGCACAGGACCACGGTCGTCAGCCAGACCATCACCGCCACTGCTGCGGATGCCGCCAACCCCAGCTCCAGGGGCCTCCCGCCGGTCAGCCAGGGCGCGATGACGAAGATGCCGGCGAACATGGCCGTCTGGGACAGGTAGGCCGTCATGGAGCGGCGCCCCACGTTGGACAGCAGCCGCCTGAGGCCGGTCAGCCGGTTGTCCGACGTCGGCCCGCCGGCGTAGAGGGCCAGGACGGCGAGCCAGCCGCAGCCCCCGGCCAGGCCCAGGACCGTGATCAGGGCGGGGTCGGCCGCCCAGGACTGAGCGCTGGTGAGCGGGACCAGGAGCTCGTGAAGCGCGCCGAGCGCCCCCAGGGTCAGGCCACCGATCCCGGCCATCGTCAGCAGACCGCGGTGGCGCTCGGGGTGGGAGATGAGGTCGGTGTCGGCCAGGCGGGCCCCCAGGAAGGCGGCGGGAAGAATCATCGTGGTGAAGGCAGCGCCCAGCGCGGTGAAGAACCACTCATTCACGTTGGTCACGAACCAGGGCAGCGCTGACGCCACGGACTCGCCTGCTCCGGTGGGTGCCGCCACCGGGGCAGCGGGCCCCGCCCCGGCGGCCGCCTCACCTCCGGGGCCCATGAGCATGGCCAGGACCACCGTCACGATCTGGAACAGAAGAATGAGGGCGCACACCGCCAGCTGGCGCTTGTGGTGCTTGTGGGCGAACCACCCGGCGAAGACGACGGCGACGATGCCGTAGGTGCCGATGATCTCCGAGGGGAAGAAGGCGCCGTGGATGAGCCCGAACAGGACCATCCACAGGCCGCGGCGCCGCACGAGGCGGCGGGCGTCGACGGCCGCCTGCTCCCGGGCCTGGTCGAGCTCAGCCGCCGACGGCGCCCGGAGCCCGCCGGTCAGCTGCTGGCAGTAGGCGTCGATGCCCGATGCCATGCGCCGGTTGACCATGGTGGCCAGCCCGAAGCCGAAGAGCAGCGCGAACAGCGGGTAGGCGCGCTGGTCGATGAACAGGGCACGTATGAAGGCCCAGGTCCTGTCGGCGGTCGATGGCGCACGGCCCTCGGGACCCGCCACCCAGAACCCCACATTGGCCAGGGCGATGAGCAGCAGCATGAAGCCGCGGGCGACGTCGGGGGCGGGGTAGCGCAGGCCGCGGGAACCAGTGAATGAGGTCGCGGAGGAAGTCGTCGTGTTCATGACTCGACCGTATGAAAACCAGTGGTTCCGCGGCGTCCGCCTTAAGCGCCGAGATCGTGTCCACCGAAAGGTGGAGCCTGCCGCCCGGCCATTCTTCCGGCGGACGGACCCGGGTCGGGCCGGCTCAGGGGGCCGGCTGCGGTCCTGGCTGCGGCGCAGGCGGCATACCCGGTTGGACCGGTGCCTTCGGCTGGACTCCCGGCTGAGCCACTGGCGGCATGCCCGGCTGCATCGGCGCCGGCGCTCCCGGCTGGGTCCCCATCTGCATCATCGGCCACGGTCCCGCCTGCATCCCGGGCCAGACGGCGGGCGGGGGCGGCGGCGTCGGCCTCCTGCGCTCGCTGCGGGCGACGGCCGTGCGCAGCAGGGTCTCGAAGGGTCCGGCATGACCACCGCGCTCCAGGGCGGCGCACAGGACCACGCTCGCCAGCCAGACGCCCAGGGCGACGAGGGCGGCCGCGGCCTGCCCCATCCACAGGCGCCTGCCCGTCACCAGGAGTGGAACGACGCCGAAGATGATGCCGAACAGGATCGTCTGGCTCAGGTAGACGGTCATGGAACGGCGGCCGACGGCGGAAGCCAGCCAGCGCAGGCCCGTCAGCCGGCCATCCGGCCTGGGCCCACCGGCATACAGGGCCAGCAGCGCCAGCCAGCCGCAGGCGCCGGCCAGGCCGAAGAACTCCGTCATGGCGAAGTCCCACGGCCAGAGCTGCGCCGTCGTCGCGAGCGTCAGCGCGCCGTGGAACGCCGCGAGTGCCCCCAGCGCCAGACCGCCCAGGCCCACGGAGATCAACAGGCGCCGGTGCCGCTCCGGATGAGTGAGGAGGTCGGTGTCGGCCAGGCGGGCACCGATCACCGCAGCCGGGACGATAAGGGCGATGAGCACCTGCACGACCAGCACCACGGCCCACTGCAGAGCATTGGTGACGACCCAGAGCAGCGCCACTGTCAGCGAGACCGACTGCTCCCCGGAGGCCGTCAGGGTGTCGCCGCCCGACAGGGTCCCTGAGGCCAGATACGTCGCCAGGGCCAGCACGGAGATGATGCCCCCGGTGAGGTAGAGCGCCGAGTAGTTCTTGCGGGCCAGCAGGTTGGCCAGGAGGACGGCGACCAGCCCATAGGCGCCGATGATGTCACCGGGGAAGACGAGGCCGTGGACGAATCCGATCAGCAGCATCCACCAGCCGCGGCGTCGCACCAGGCGGTAGGCGTCAATGGTGGCCATCTCGCGGGCCCAGGCCGCCTCGTGCGGCATCGGCTCGCGGCCCTCCGGCGCGCCGGGAAGGGAGGCGAGGTAGGTCTCGGTCCCGGAGGCGATGCGCCGGTTAATCATGGTCATGAGCCCGAAGCCGAAGAGCATCGCGAACAGCGGGTAGGCCCGGTGGTCCACCACCAGCGTGCGGACGAACATCCACCAGCCGTCAACGGAGGAGACCGGAGGCTCGGCCCCGTTCGGCATCTTGTTCCACGACGGAACATTGGCGACCGCGATGAGCAGGAGCATGAAGCCACGGGCCACGTCGGGGGCGGGGTATCGCACGCCCCGTGCACCGGTGAAGGAGGTCGTCATCCGCATGAGCAGAACCTTACGGGCGGTTGTAGACCGGCTGCATCCGCCTGGAGAATGAGGTGCGGGGGCCGGCCGCCTGTTCCGCCGCAGCGGCCGATGGGCTCAGTACCGCATCAGTGACCGCGTCTCAGTGTCTGCATCCAGGACGCGCCGGCGCTCATCATTGCCCGCCGGCGCTCGTCAGCGCGCGTCAGTCCCGATCAGTGTCAGTCAGTGCCAGTCAGGGCCACCGGCGCACGGGCACGAGCGCAGTGCTCGCGCCTCCCGCTGTACCGGCGGCGCGTGCGCGCCCCGCCTCGGGGTGGCGCGGGGCGGGTCCGCGGCCCTGGCGGCCGGGGGCGACGACCTGGACCTCGCCGTCGGCGGCCGCCGCGAAGATCCGCTGGACGACGGCCTCGCGGCTGCGCATGCGGGCGTTGTCGGCCTCCAGCTCCTCCACGCGGGCCTCCAGGGCAAGGATGCGGCGGATGCCCTCGAGGTTGATGCCCTCCTGGGACAGGGACTGGATGCGACGCAGGCGCTCGACGTCGCGGTGGGAGTAGCGCCGACCCCGCCCGCGGGTCCGGGCGGGGCTGACCAGCCCGAGCCGGTCGTACTGGCGCAGGGTCTGGGGGTGCATCCCGGCGAGGTCGGCCGCCACCGAGACCACGTAGACCGCGCGCTCGGCGGCGTCGTCGGCCAGGTGCCCCAGGCCCTGCCCGGCCCGGTGCCGGCTCATGTCGCCGCCTCCTCCATGAGGGTGGCCCGCGGGTCGGTGTCGCCCATGGCCTCATCGAAGGCCTCGAGGGCCTCCTTGGCGGCCTTGGAGAGCTTCTTGGGGACGGCCACCTGGATGGTCACCAGCAGGTCGCCGGTCTTCTTCCGGGTGGTGGCACCCTTGCCGCGCAGGCGCATGACGGTGCCCGAGGAGGTGCCGGGCTTGATCTTGATCTTGGAGGTGCCGCCGTCGAGCAGCGGGACCTCGACCGTGGCCCCCAGGGCGGCCTCGCGCAGCGTGACCGGCAGGTCCATGCGCAGGTTGGCGCCGTCGACCGGGTCGACGGAGTACACGGGGTGCTTCTTGATGGCGATGGTCACCACCATGTCGCCGTTCTCGCCGCCGTTCAGGCCGGCTCGGCCCTTGCCGCGCAGGCGGATCTTCTGGCCGTCGCGCACGCCGGCCGGGATGCGGACCTTCATGGTGCGCCCGTCCGCGGTGAGCTCCACGGTGGTGCCGGCGACGGCGTCGCGCAGGTCCAGCGTCGCCGAGGTCAGGACGTCGGAGCCCTTCTGCGGCTGGGGCTGGGAGCCGAAGCCGCCGAAGCCGCCGAATCCGAAGGGGCCGGAACGGCCACCGGAGCGGGTGGGGCTGGGGGTGCCGCCGAACATGCGCAGCAGGTCGTCAAGGTCGGGCTCGCCGGCGCCGCCAGCGGTCTCGAAGCGGACGTTGCCTCCCTGGCCGCCGAACATGGAGGAGAGGATGTCCTCGAAGCCGGCGCCGCCGGCCCCTCCCGGGCCACCGGCCTGGAAGCGGGCGCCGCCTCCGGCCATCGAGCGGATCGCGTCGTACTGCTTGCGCTCGGCCTCGTCGGACAGGACCGCGTAGGCCTCTCCGATCTCCTTGAACTTCTCGGCCGCCGCGGCGTCGTCGGGGTTGCGGTCGGGGTGGTACTTCTTTGCGAGTGTGCGATAGGCCTTCTTGATCGCGGCGGCGTCGGCGTCCTTACTCACGCCGAGGACCGCATAGAAGTCCTTCGTCATCCAGTCCTGACTGGCCATGGTCGTCTCACCGCCTCCTTATCCGGGTGATCGTGGGTTTTCCTTACTGAAGCTGAAGATTGTGGGGGTGGACGGCTCCGCGGCCCTGGGCCTGGGGCGCCCTGGTGCACCAGCCGGCCCGACGGCGGACTCAGACCCGCCAGAGCTGCTGGCTCGGGTCCGCCGTCGGGCCGGGGTGTGTGGTGCGGTGGGTATCAGGCCGGGTTGGCGACCTGGACGCGGGCGGCGCGCACGACGCGCTCACCCAGGCGGTATCCGGGCTGGAGGACCGCGGCGATGGTGGGCTCGGTGACCTCGCTGGACTCGGTGGCCATGAGGGCCTCGTGCAGCGTGGGGTCGAAGACCTCACCCACGGCGCCGAAGCGCTCCAGGGAGTACTTCTCGGCCAGGATCGACTCGAGCTTGCCGGCCGTGGTCTCGAAGGTGCCGGTCAGGTCGCCGTGCTGGCGGGCCAGCTCGATCTCGTCGAGGACCGGGATGAGAGCCTCGACGACGCCGGCCGCACCGGCGTCCCGGTGGGAGGCCGCGCCCTCACGGGAGCGGCGCACGAACCCCTGGTACTCCTGCTGGAGGTTGTAGAGGTCCGCCCGGGCCCGGGCCAGGTCGTCGGCCGCCTGAGCGGCCTGGGCCTGAGCCTGGGCCAGGGGGTCCTCCCCCGCCGCCTCATCGGAGGCGGCGTCGGCCTGGCCGGCCGCGCCCTCGGGCGAGCCCTGGGCGAGTCCTTCACGGACGTCGTCGGGCACCTCCTCGAAGGCCGACTCGACGGCCGCCTGGAGCTCGGGGTCGATGCCCTCGTTCTCGGGGGTGGGGCCGGCCGAGGTCACTTGGAGTCCTCGTCGTCGACGATCTCGGCGTCCACGATGTCCTCGTCGTCGGAGGACGTGGAGCCGGCCGAGGAGGCGGAGGCGTCACCCGCGGCCTGGGCGGCGGCGTCGGCCTGGTAGAGGGCCTCACCGACCTTCTGGGCCACCGAGTTCAGCTTCTCCTGAGCGGTCTTGACCGGCTCGATGTCGTCACCCTCGAGGGCCTTCTTGAGGTCGGCGACGGCCTCGGAGACCTCGGAGTGGACGTCCTCGGGCAGCTTGTCCTTGTTGTCCTTGAGGAGCTTCTCGATGGAGTAGGCCTGCTGCTCGGCGGAGTTGCGGGTCTCGGCGTCCTCGCGGCGCTTCTTGTCCTCCTCGGCGTGGGCCTC
>ERZ773050.1140-NODE-1140-length-14818-cov-34.273318_pt1 | contig 14818 bp, 15 predicted proteins | sample MGYA00580632_ERZ773050 | MGnify/ENA primary metagenome ERZ773050 (study PRJEB29015, sample SAMEA2738123) | human oral metagenome | biome: human oral; feature: human-associated habitat; material: saliva | place: China | collected 2166 ... | reverse complement strand
ATTTGAATTCCGGCGTACAAGGCATTGTGATCGGCAAAGACGGTTTGCTCGGCGGCGCCGACCCGCGCCGTGAAGGTAGGGTCATGGGCGATTGATTTTATCGGTTTGACATGCAAAGGCCGTCTGAAACCTAGTTGTTCAGACGGCCTTTTAGTTTGGGAAAATATATGGATAAGATGTGTATAAGAATAATGTTAAATTTTAATATTTTTATTTTTCAATAAGATAAAAGGGATAGATATGTGGATAATTACTTGTGGAAAATGACATGATTTAGGCCGTCTGAAAGGTTCAGACGGCCTTTTCATTGGACTGCTTTATCTATTTTCTATCAGGCTGCCGGCAACTCATGAAAAGCGGTGGGCAAGTCTTCGTCATCGGCAAACTCAACCCATTCGTAAGTACTTTCATCTGCCAAAACGGCGCGCAACAGCGCATTATTGATGGCATGGCCTGATTTGTAACCTTCAAATGCGCCGATAATCGGATGGCCGACAATGTATAAATCGCCAATCGCATCAAGGATTTTGTGGCGGACAAATTCATCGGGATAGCGCAAACCTTCCGGATTCAAAACATCCATGTCGTCAATCACGATGGCGTTGTTCAAATTGCCGCCCAGCCCGAGATTGTGGGCGCGCATCATTTCTACTTCATGCATAAAGCCGAAGGTGCGCGCGCGCGCGATTTCGTCGATGTAGGACTTGCCTGCGAAATCGATTTCAAAAGTAGGCGAGCTACGGTTGAAAACCGGATGGTCGAATTCGATGGTCAGCGTCACTTTAAAGCCGTCATAAGGCGTAAAGCGCACCCATTTTCCGGTTTCTTTGATTTCAACTGGTTTGAGGATTCTCAAAAAACGTTTTTGGGCTTTTTGATCCACCACGCCTGCATCTTGTAAAAGGTAAATAAACGGCAGGCTGGAGCCGTCCATAATTGGAATTTCAGGCGCGTTCAATTCAATCAAGGCATTGTCGATGCCGTAGGCAGACAGAGCCGACATAATGTGTTCAATCGTGCCGATGCGCACGCCTTTATCGGTAACGATGGTTGAAGAGAGGCGGGTATCGTTAATCAAATAAGGATTCAATTTGATTACTTCGCCCATTTCTCCACTTAAATCAGTACGGCGGAACGAAATACCGCTGTTTTCTTCGGCAGGATGCAAAGTCAGAGCGACCCTTTCGCCCGAATGCAGGCCAACGCCGGTAACGCTTACTGATTTGGCTAAAGTCCGTTGCAGCATAATTGCTTCCTTTTAAAAAGTCTGATGGATATGATACGTTAAAAAGGAAAAAACAAGCCATCATTTTTAATAGTATTTGCCAATATGGATGTTTTACGGGTGTGAATTTCAAAATTTTAATTATCCACAATAATATGTGAAATTGAAGTGGGTAATTTTGGTTTTATCCACAGAAAAATAGAAAAACTAAGATTCTATCCTTTTTTATTCCAGCATTCAGTTGGGGTTGGCCTCAAAGATAAAAAGGAATTATCAAATTGGTTTTAAAGGGAGTTATTCTGTTATCCACAGATAGTTTGGTTTTTCATCAAAATCATCATTTTAAAAATTAAAATATTATGATTTGAAGAAAACGCTGAATTATCAACACAAAAATGGCAAAATATGGAAAAATAGAACTAAGTTTATGATTTTTATAAACTTATGAAACTTTTAAGATTGGAAAATGGTTTTTATGAAATAAAATATCAAAAGTCAGGACTGGTTCGATTTGTCTGATATTTTCCTACAAACAAGAATTTCATGTTTTCTTTATTTAAATCAAACAACTTAAAAGTAATCATCTGTAATCCTAGAAAGTAATTTTATTTCAGGATACAATGGCCTTACTGAAAAATTTTTCCCATTCCATCTAATAGGAGTAGCAAAATGAGTATTAAAGTAGCGATTAATGGTTTTGGCCGTATCGGTCGTCTGGCATTGCGTCAAATTGAAAAAGCCCAAGGTATCGAAGTCGTTGCTGTTAACGACTTGACTCCTGCCGATATGCTGCTGCACCTCTTTAAATACGACAGTACTCAAGGCCGCTTTGAAGGCTCTGCTGAATTGAAAGATGATGCGATTGTTGTTAACGGCAAAGAAATCAAAGTATTTGCCAATCCTAATCCTGAAGAATTGCCTTGGGGCGAACTGGGTGTGGACGTTGTCCTCGAATGTACCGGTTTCTTTACCAGCAAAACCAAAGCTGAGGCCCATATCCGTGCCGGTGCGCGCAAAGTTGTGATTTCTGCCCCTGGCGGCAATGATGTGAAAACCGTTGTATATGGCGTAAACCAAGATATTTTGGACGGCAGCGAAACCGTTATTTCAGCCGCTTCTTGTACGACTAACTGTCTGGCCCCTATGGCTGCGGTATTGCAAAAAGAATTCGGTATTGTTGAAGGCCTGATGACTACCATCCACGCTTATACCGGCGACCAAAACACCCTTGACGCGCCTCACCGTAAAGGCGACTTCCGCCGTGCCCGTGCCGCTGCATTGAATATCGTACCGAACAGCACCGGTGCCGCTAAAGCCATCGGCTTGGTTATCCCTGAGTTGAACGGTAAACTTGATGGTTCTGCCCAACGCGTTCCCGTAGCCACCGGCTCTTTGACTGAACTGGTTTCTATTCTCGAACGCCCTGTTACCAAAGAAGAAATCAATGTAGCCATGAAAGCTGCTGCCAACGATGCTTTAGGCTACACTGAAGATCAAATCGTTTCTTCCGACGTCATCGGTATCGAGTACGGCTCACTTTTCGATGCGACTCAAACCCGCGTGATGACAGTTGGCGACAAACAATTGGTGAAAACCGTTGCTTGGTACGACAATGAAATGTCTTACACTTGCCAATTGGTTCGTACCTTGGAATTCTTTGCAGGTAAAATCTAAAAGATTTCGGATTGGGTAAGCCAGTCTGTGGATAAGTAAGAGAAAAGGTTGTCTGAAAACCTAAATCTAGGTTTTCAGACGACCTTTTAATTAGTGTACAAACATTTAAGCATTGGTAATTACAGGATATAGAATTAAAAATTATGAAATTGTTCTTTTTTTTGGATGGCGTATATAATATAAGTAATAGTCACTAAGACTATTTTATTAATTTTTTAAAGGATTAGAAATATGAATGAAACTGAAAGATTTCAATTTGAAATTTTAAAACAATTTGCTATTACAGGCAGTATTAAATCTTTAGATAAATGGTTTCTCGAAATTAATTTTGATCATAAAAAAGCAAATCAATTATTTAGTATCTTAAATGAATTTTCTAAAAAACTTGATTTTTCACATGGTGAATTTGAACAACGTATGGAGCGGGAGTTTGGCTGGGGATATCAAGCTGTTAAACCATTAATTAAGAGTTTGTACGAAGATGGAATGTATCCTGAAATTGTTTCCCAATTTCTCAAAGATATGCATAGAGTTGGAGGAAATGGTGCATTTCCAATTGAGTATAAATGGATTGCAGAGGAGCTTGGAATATTGAATAGAACATAGTAATTTAGTTTATTACTCATAAGTAAGAAATAAGGTCGTCTGAAAACTTTGAGATTTGAGTTTTAGAGAAACTCGTGCACACTTGTTTTCAGACGACCTTGTTTTTATCTGAAACCTACTCCCCTCCCGTCCGGCGGGAGAGGGTGGCTCTGCGAGCTACACGAATTTGATTTGACCTAAACCCATAAAGCCACTCCCATCCTAACCTTCCCCGCAGGACGGGGGAAGGGACAGGTTGCCGTTGCAGCAACCCTTAGCGTGAACTTTGCCCACGAGATGAATGCCACAATGAATGACCATTCGACTGTCGTCTGATTTGGATTGTCAGGTGGCAGGTTTCGTGGGCAAAGCCCACGCTACGGATTTGGTTTATCCTAAGTATTCATTGAATAAGACCCGCATCGATTGAATAAAAAGGTCGTCTGAAAACCGAAATCTTAGGATTTTCAGATGACCTTTTTTAATGAAATCAATCACTAAATTTCAAACGACGCTTATCCCAATAACCGTCGCGCGGTTTCCTTCGATTTGAAACCTGATTTCATAATCCTCAATATTTATGACGTAAATCCGTTCGGGAATATTTTGATAGGCGGGGCGCGGGTCTTGGGCAATGCTTTGGCTGATCAGGTTTTTGTTGCTTTCAGATAAATTTTCTGCACCGATGTTTTCCAGCCATACGACTTCAAGCTCTTCGGGTTTGCCGCTGACGAAGCCGGATGATGCATCGGGTTTGGCCTCGACAAACGGGATGTAGGGTTTGATATCCACTACCGGGGTACCGTCCAATAGGTCTGCACCGTTGCAATAGATGCGGACAGGTTTGCCTGTTTCGATACGTTCGAGTTTCAGCAGGGATAAACCGAGATGATTGGGGCGGTGCGGGCTGCGCGTGGCAAATACGCCCATTTTTTGTTTGCCTCCGAGCCGTGGCGGACGCACCATTTGCGCCCAACCTTCATCCAATACGCCGTGGAAAATAAAACTTATCCACACATAGTCGAAATCTTCCAAGCCCCGAACGCTGTCTGCGGTAAATTCAGGAGTGAGTTCAATGCAAATTTCTGCTGCAGGAACCAAACCGGGTTGGCGGGCAATGCCGAATTTTTGTTTGTAGGGGGAATGAACGGTTGCAATAGGCGTAATCGAATAAGACATAATTTGTGGATAAATATTCTGTGCAAACTGTTATCATATCACAGATGTTTTCCCACATTTTGCAGTAGTAATTTGTTATAATACAAAGCATTTATTCCAAATGTCCGTACATTGGCAATAAATGCTTAATTTGAATAATATAAAATAAAATCAATAGGTTAAATTAATTCATGATTGTTTCTATCGATGTAGATGCACAAAAAACGTTTACGCCTTTGTGCCCGAAAGAATTGCCTGTTGCCGAAGGTCATCTGATTGCGGATGAACTCAATGCCCAAGCTGCATTGGCGGATTTACGCGTGATGACGAAAGATGCGCATCATGTCGCGGCAAAATGGCTTGTGGATAATCCTGTTGATATGTTGAAACCAACGGGTTTATCCGATGCGGATTTGACTTGGGTGTCGCATGCGATGGTTGGGACATATGGCTATGAATTATTGGATGGCCTGCCCTCAGCTAAAGAATACGATTATTGCGTTTGGAAAGGCGTCGATCCTGAGTTACACCCCTACGGCGCATGTTTTCACGATATTGAAGAAAAGCTAAGCACAGGTTTGATCGAATGGTTGCGCTGTCAAAATGCAGATACAGTCATTGTTGGCGGTTTGGCAACGGATTATTGTGTGAAGACAACGGTTTTACAGTTGCTTAAAGGCGGGGCCTGGAAAGTCATCGTCAATCAGGCTGCTTGCCGCGGCATTGCTCCTGAAACGGTTGAATCTGCATGGCAGGAAATGCATTCTGCCGGGGCTATTATTTTAGAAAACGCTGAAGAAATAAAAAAATACATTAATAATCAATAAATTATATTTAAAATTCTATTGTTTCACGTGAAACATTTTTCAAAATATGAAGATTTTACTTGTCCGCTTGTCCAGTATGGGCGATTTAATTCATACGTTGCCCGCAGTTGAAGATTTGGCGCGACAATGTCCTGAGGTAGAGCTCCATTGGCTGTGTGAGGCAGGGTTTGCAGATATTGCCCGTTTGCATCCTTTTGTCAAAAAAGTTCATGTAATGAAATGGCGGCAATGGCGCAAGCACCTTTTTCAGTCTGAAACGTGGCGTGAAATAGGCCGTCTGAAAACGGATTTACAGGCTGAATCTTTTGATTTTGTTTTAGATAGTCAAGGACTGATTAAAAGCGCATGCTTTGCCAAAATGGCGAAATCCCCTATTTACGGCTTGGATAAACACAGCGCGCGTGAAAGTTTGGCTGCTCTTGTATACAGTAAAACATTTGCCGTACCGAAAGGTAAAAATGCGGTCTGGCGAAACCGTGAATTATTCGCCCAAGTATTTGGTTATACAATGCCTGAGACGCAGGTATTTGGTTTGTCGGTTCCTGAATCAGGCCGTCTGAAAAATTTGCAATCCCCTTATTACGTTGCTTTGCATGCAACCAGTCGCGACAGTAAATTATGGCCGGTAGAACACTGGCGTGCATTATTGAAAAAGTTGAATGAAGAACAACAATGCAATGTGTATCTGCCGTGGGGAAATGAAACCGAAAAAATGCGTGCCGAACAGATTGTAAGCGATTTACCGTTTGTTTCGGTTTGCGACAAAATGAATTTATTACAGGCTGCATTTTTATTGAAAAACGCAGAGGGTATTATTGGCGTAGATACCGGACTACTGCATCTTGCCAATGCATTGGAAAAGCCTGTTGTAGGAATTTATACAGATACAGATCCGGCCAAGACCGGCGTTCAAGTTTCGGCTTATGCAAAAAATTTAGGCGGTATTGCTCAAATTCCCAATGTTGACGAGGTTTATCAAACATTGATGGATTGTGTTGCAGCATATGGTAAATAATTACAGGGGAGTTGGATTTATTTTCTGAGTAAATGCTTTAGAAATGATATAATTCCGCTCTATTTGCCAAGATTTATACAAATTTTGTTTTATCATGTTGGTGAAAACCGAATTGGATTTTATATAAAGAATGTATCAAAAGCAGTATGCTTGATTTGATGGACATTCTTTTTAGGAGAATTGAATGAAAGCACTGGTCGCAGTAAAGCGCGTAGTGGACTACAACGTCAAAGTTCGTGTGAAAGCCGATGGTTCCGATGTGGATATTGGTAATGTCAAAATGTCGATGAACCCGTTTGATGAAATTGCGGTAGAAGAAGCTGTCCGTTTGAAAGAAGCCGGAAAAGTAAGCGAGATTGTTGCTGTTTCTCTTGGCGAGAAAAAATGCGAAGAGACATTGCGTACTGCTTTGGCGATGGGTGCCGACCGTGCGGTTCATGTTGAGACTGATGCGAAGTTGGAGCCTTTGGCGGTTGCGAAATTGCTGAAAGCTGTTGCGGATAAAGAAAATCCGCAAATTTTACTGCTGGGTAAACAGGCAATTGACGATGACGCCAACCAAGTTACCCAAATGCTGGCTGCGTTGTTGAATGCGGCTCAAGGTACTTTTGCATCAAAAGTGCAAATTGAAGGCGAAGAGGCATTGGTAACCCGTGAAATTGACGGTGGTGAAGAGACTGTTGCATTGAAACTGCCTGCAGTCATCAGTGCAGATTTGCGTTTGAACGAACCACGCTTTGTCAAACTTCCTAATATCATGGCGGCAAAGAAAAAGCCTTTGGAAAAATTAAGCCCTGCCGATTTGGCTGTGGATATTTCTCCGCGTTTAAATACCGTGAAATTTGCCGAACCTAAAGCACGTCAAGCCGGTGTGAAAGTGGCTGATGTTGCCGAGTTGGTTGAAAAGCTGAAAAACGAAGCCAAAGTGATCTAAGGAGTATGAAATGAGCGTATTGATTATTGCGGAACATAATAACCAACATTTGAATCCTGCCACTTTGCATGCGGTAACGGCTGCCGCCAAATTGGGTAATGTAGATTTATTGGTTGCCGGCAGCAATGCTGCTGCGGTGGTTGAAGAGGCAAAAAAGGTTGCAGGCGTAGCGAAAATTTTGGTAGCCGATGCGCCCTATTACGCTGAAGGTTTGGCAGAAGAATTAGCGCCTTTGATTGTTAAACTGGCTGCGGATTACCGCTATGTGGCTGCGACTGCAACTGCGTTTGGTAAAAATCTTCTACCCCGAGTAGCTGCTCTGTTGAATGTGCCACAAGTTTCGGATTTAACCGAAGTTGTGGATAACTCGACATTTGTCCGTCCGATTTATGCCGGTAATGCTTTTGAAACCGTTCAATCCAATTCTGAAAAACTGGTGCTGACTTTCCGTGCAACCGCATTTGATGCTGCCGGACAAGGCGGTAATGCAGAAGTGGTCAATGTTGAGGCAACGCCTGCTCAAAACCTGAGCCGTTTCGTAAACCGTCAACTTTCCCAGTCTGACCGCCCTGAATTGACTCAGGCAAAAGTGATTGTTTCCGGTGGCCGTGCATTGGGCAGTGCTGAAAAATTCAATGAAGTGTTGACCCCATTGGCGGATGCTTTGGGCGCTGCGATTGGTGCTTCCCGTGCGGCAGTGGATGCCGAGTATGCGCCAAACGATGCCCAAGTTGGTCAAACCGGTAAAGTGGTTGCGCCGCAACTGTACTTCGCTATCGGTATTTCCGGTGCTATCCAACACGTTGCCGGTATGCAGGACAGTAAAGTGATTGTTGCCATCAACAAAGATGCTGATGCTCCGATTTTCAATGTGGCAGATTACGGCTTGGTTGGGGATTTGTTTGAAGTTGTGCCTCAACTGACTGAAGCACTGAAAAACTAATGTTTCACGTGAAACGTTCAGACGGCCTTTGTTATATAAGGCCGTCTGAAAATATTTTGGCATGATTACGACCTATAAAACCATTACCACACCGACACAGGCTGAATTTAAAGATAAAGGTAGCCGCTTCATCGCATATGCCTATCCGATTCGTACTTTGGCCGATGTGAAGAAGTATCTCGACCCATTAAAGGAAGAGCATCACAAGGCAAGACATTGGTGCTACGCCTATCGATTGGGTGTGGATGGAATGCAGTTTCGCGCAAACGATGATGGGGAACCGTCCGGAAGCGCAGGACGCCCTATTTTAGGACAGATTGATTCTGTCGGTGTAACGGATGTGTTGGTTGTGGTTGTACGCTATTTTGGTGGTACGCTATTGGGTGTTCCCGGTCTGATTCATGCTTATAAGGAATCAACAGCTCAGGCATTGGCGATAGCTGAAGTTGTTGAAAAGAATGTCGAAAAGACAGTTTGGTTGAAGTGTGAATATCCCGTTTTGAATGAGGCTATACGGATTGCTAAACAATATCAGGCCGATATTGTGGAACAGGATTTGCAGCTGGATTGTAAGTTGACAGTGAAAATAGCGTTGGTCGATTATGAAGCTTGTATTGCTGCTTGGAAAAATACGCGTCAAATTGAAGTAGATACTGAGAAGCCGTTTGAATAAAAGGTCGTCTGAACATATTTGAGAAATCAAAAGTTTCAGACGGCCTTTGATGTTTTAGTCTTGGTATCTGTCTAAAGCATTTACGCTTGAGCGCAGGTGTTCCCAAGCCAGTTGATGAAATTCCCCCAGTGCGTTCCATAGGGCATCTTCGCTCATAATGCTGTATTCGCCCTGTGTACGCAAATCAACATCTGCCCCTTCTTCAATGGCTTGATGGCATGCTTGGTATTCGTTGGTATAGAAGTCATCCATGTCTTGCATGAGGCTTGCGGCATGTTTCCAGCGGGCGATATCTGCTTCCAGTTGCGGCAGTAATTCGCACCATTCGCGGTATTTGCTTTGAATTTCGTCAATACGTTTTTGCATGATTTTCCTTTCGTTGTTTGAAATTAGAGTATGGTTGTCTTGGTGCGATATTATTCTTAATTTGAAACAGCTATGCAAGATGGAACAATATTCCATCAATTGAATTTTATTTACAACATCTATTCTTCAAGGAGATGGTATGAAATTGCTCGTTATTGGTAATGGTGGACGTGAACACGCACTGGCTTGGAAATTGGCGCAGTCGTCTAAAGTAGAAACTGTCTTTGTTGCACCTGGTAATGCCGGAACGGCAATTGAGCCTAAACTGCAGAATATCGCATTAACGGTGCATCAAGATTTGATTGATTTTTGCCGTAATGAAAATATTGCTTTTACCGTAGTCGGCCCTGAAGCGCCTTTGGCTGCAGGTGTGGTCAATGACTTCCGTGCTGCCGGATTGAAGATTTTTGGTCCTACTCAATACGCGGCCCAGCTGGAGAGCTCAAAGGATTTTGCTAAAGCGTTTATGGCAAAATATAATATTCCAACCGCGCAATACCAAACCTTTGAAAAAACCGATGCAGCACATGATTACGTCAACCAAAAAGGTGCGCCGATTGTTATTAAAGCGGATGGTTTGGCTGCCGGTAAAGGCGTGATTGTCGCTATGACTTTGGATGAAGCCCATGCCGCTATCGACGATATGTTGTTGGGCAATAAAATGGGCAATGCAGGCGCGCGCGTCGTGATTGAAGATTTCCTGCAAGGCGAGGAAGCGAGCTTTATCGTTATGGTGGACGGCAATCATGTTTTACCGATGGCAACCAGCCAAGACCATAAACGCCTGCTGGATGACGACAAAGGCCCTAATACCGGCGGTATGGGCGCATACAGCCCTGCTCCGGTGGTAACGCCTGATGTGTACGAGCGCGCGATGAATGAAATTATTTTGCCGACTGTAGCCGGTATGAAAGCAGAAGGTCATGAATTTACCGGCTTTTTATACGCAGGCTTGATGATTGATAAAACCGGTGCGCCTTATACCATTGAATTCAACTGCCGTTTCGGCGACCCCGAAACCCAGCCGATTATGAGTCGTTTGGATAGCGATTTGGTGGAATTGGTTGAAGCGGCAATCGACGGCAAACTGGATAGTGTTGCTGCCGAATGGAATCCGCAGACTGCAGTAGGTGTGGTGTTGGCTGCACAAAATTATCCTGAATCTCCGAAAAAAGGTGATGTGATCTCCGGCTTGGATAAAGCCAATCAAATCGGTAAAGTTTTCCATGCCGGTACTGCAGCGAATGAAAAAGGCGAAGTGGTAACTAACGGCGGCCGTGTGTTGTGTGTAGTCGGTTTGGGCGATGATGTGGAACAAGCTAAGAGCAAGGCTTATGAGGCATTGGAAACAATCCGTTTTGACGGTATGCAATACCGTAAAGACATTGCCGATAAAGCCATCAAACGTTAATAATGAATAGAAATAGGCCGTCTGAACACAGGTTGTCCTACAATCGCAGTTTCAGACGGCCTTGGTATTATGATGATGTTCCCCAGAATTTTATCGGCTGCAGCCCAACGCAGGCTGCAGGCGCATCTTAAAAAAGGCGGTTTGGTCGCCTATCCTACCGAGTCTTGCTATGGCTTGGGCTGTGTCCCTACTTTGCCCAAAGCACTCAATCAACTGATCCATCTGAAAAAACGACCGCAACACAAAGGCATGATTGTCATTGGCCATAGCTTGGAACAGTTGCAACCTTTGCTGCAAAGGCCGTCTGAAAATATCCAAACCATGCTGCACGAAGCATGGCCGGCTCCGAAAACTTTTTTATTGCCGGTCGGTAAAAAAGTGTTGCCCTCATTGCGGGGGAAAGGACGCAGTAAATTGGCTGTCAGGGTTCCTGCGCATGCAGGTGCAAGGCGTTTGTGTCAGGTTTTGGAAATACCTTTAGTCTCTACTTCATGCAATCGTGCAGGCAAACGGGCGTGCAAAACAGAAAGGGAAGTCAGGAGACAGTTTGGCAGGAAAGTCTGGGTTGTAGGCGGATTGATAGGTAAGCAGAAAACGCCTAGCCAGATTATTGACGGAGAAACAGGGGCAAGGCTGCGTTAAAGAAGGGCTGTATCATCAAAGGAAAGGTATTTATTTCGAGAAGCAAATTTTTTCCAAAAGATTGGGATACCTGTGTGAAAATCATTTAGCGCAGATCCAGTTTGATGCATAGCAGTCTGTAAATACAGCTCGATTAAACAGTCAGTAAATAGAGTAGAAAGCAGTATTTTTTGAAATGCTCTTGCAAAGAATAAAGCAAATTTTGAGCGTAAATGAATCGCTGTAATAAATTATTTTTGAATAAACAAATTTTGTGGATAAATCTGAAGATAAATTTCCATCAAAACATAAAAAGGCCGTCTGAAACTTGATATTCAAAGCATTCAGACGGCCTTTTAAATATTTAAACTGTGGATAACTTTGTGAATAAGTGTGGATTAAAGCTTATGTCCACACACAGTTTCGTATTGTTTTTCAGTAATCGTGCCGCTCATGACGCTCATTGGGCGGATGCTGGTCGGCGTATAGCTTTGGTTGGAAATTACTCGGCCGTGTTCGTCTATCAGTTGCAGCGCTGCCAGGCGATAGGTTTTGTTTGAGCAATGAATTTCCCAGTTGCCGATGGCTGTTTTATAGGCCGGCGTATTGACGAAACGCTCTTCTTTCAGTTTGGAAACGGTTTTTTTATCGCGGAAAGTAACCAGTACGCCATTTCTTTTAATGCTGCTTCTATCAATGGCCACTTTAATATTGCCTTCAGATATGGTGCCAATATTGGTCCAGCTGCCGCCGCCGCTTGAAGTGGTGGTTGTTTCACAGGCACTCAACATCAAAGCCGCAAATACGGTAGCAGCTAGGGAAAAACGTTTGATATTCATAAAACCTCATTATTTACAGAAAGTCAGCCGATATTATCCGTGAAGATGGCATATATCGTAAATCGATTTTGCAAAGTTGAACCTCTGAAAAGAATTTTATGAAAAATACGCCTAAAAGGCCGTCTGAAACCTGTCTTTCAGACGGCCTTGAAGTGTAAAATCATGTATAATTGCAAACAATTTGGTTTTCATCCCATAGGAAGATCCGACATGATTAACCCTATCGCTGCACTTTCCCCATTAGATGGCCGCTACGCCAAATCCGTTGAAGCATTGCGTCCGATTTTCTCCGAATACGGCCTGATGCGTGCGCGTGTCAAAGTTGAATTAAATTGGCTCAAAGCCCTTGCCGCCGAGCCTAAGATTGTAGAAGTTCCTGCTTTCAGCGATTTTACGCTTGCCGAAATCGACAAAGTGATCGAAAACTTCTCGCTTGAAGATGCCGCCGCCGTCAAAGCCATTGAGGCGACCACCAATCACGACGTCAAAGCCATCGAATATTGGCTTAAAGAACGCTTCTCCGGTGTGCCTGAAGTGGCTGCTGCCAGCGAATTCATCCACTTTGCCTGCACCAGCGAAGACATCAACAACCTGTCCCACGCTTTAATGCTGCAAGAAGCGCGTGAGGCTGTTTTGCTGCCAAAACTGGCCGAAATCATCGAAAAACTGACCGGCATGGCGCATGAGTTGGCTGCCACCCCTATGATGAGTCGCACGCATGGCCAGCCTGCTACACCAAGCACACTGGGTAAAGAAATCGCCAATGTCGTGTACCGCCTGCAACGTCAGTTTAAAAACCTGCAAGCGCAAGAGTTCCTCGGCAAAATCAACGGCGCAGTCGGCAACTACAATGCCCATATGGTCGCTTATCCCGATGTGGATTGGGAAACCCATTGCCGCAACTTCGTTGAAATCAGCCTCGGCCTGACCTTCAACCCCTACACCATTCAAATCGAGCCGCACGACTATATGGCGGAATTCTTCCAAGCCATCAGCCGTGTCAACACGATTCTGATCGACTTCAACCGCGATGTTTGGGGCTATATTTCTTTGGGTTACTTCAAACAAAAAGTCAAAGCAGGTGAAGTCGGCTCTTCCACCATGCCGCACAAAGTCAATCCGATCGACTTTGAAAACTCCGAAGGCAACCTCGGTATGGCCAATGCCGTATTGGGCTTTTTGTCCGAAAAATTACCGATTTCCCGTTGGCAGCGTGACCTGACCGACAGCACCGTATTGCGCAATATGGGCGTAGGCGTGGGCTATACCGTATTGGGCTTTGCCGCCCATCTGCGCGGTCTGAACAAGCTTGAGCCGAATCCTGCTGCCCTTGCTGCCGATTTGGACGCTACTTGGGAGCTGCTGGCCGAGCCGATTCAAACCGTAATGCGTCGTTACGGCGTGGCCAATCCTTATGAGAAGTTGAAAGATCTGACACGCGGTAAAGACGGCATTACGCCTGAAGTGTTGAAACTCTTTATCGAATCGTTGGAAATTCCGGGAGAAGCCAAAGCCAAATTGCTTGAGCTGACCCCTGCGTTGTATGTGGGCAAAGCCGAAGAGTTGGCAAAACGAATTTAAAAGGTTTTTGTAGGGCGCACTTTCTTAGTTATTGAGATTTCTTGATAGATAAGAAACCAACCCTCTACATCCGACAAATTAAAAAGGCCGTCTGAAATCTTTTTCAGACGGCCTTTTTCGATTCAATCCGTTATTTCACTTTGTCTTTCAATGCGCCGTAGCCGGCTGCGTCCATTTCTTCCAAAGGAATGAATTTCAAACTTGCGCCGTTGATGCAGTAGCGTAGGCCGCCTTTGTCTTTCGGGCCGTCGGCGAAGACGTGTCCCAAGTGTGAGTCGGCGGCATGGCTGCGCACTTCGGTGCGGCGCATGTTGTAGCTGAAATCGTCGTGTTCGGTAACGGCAGAGGCGTTAATCGGGTGGGTAAAGCTCGGCCAGCCGCAGCCGGAATCGAATTTGTCGGCAGAGCTGAACAGGGGTTCGCCGCTGACGATGTCCACATAAATGCCGGGTTTGAACAAGTGGTCGTATTCATGACTGAAGGCGTATTCGGTCGCGCTATTTTGGGTAACTTGGTATTGCTCTTCGGTCAGGAGACGTTTGAGTTCGGCAGCGCTGGGTTTTTTATATGTTGCCGCGTCGAAACCTTTGCCTTGCGGAGCGGCTTTGGTTTTGCCCGGCAGCGGTTCGTCGGCTTTGCGGATGTCGATGTGGCAGTAGCCGTTGGGGTTTTTAATCAGGTAGTCCTGATGGTATTCCTCGGCGTCGTAGAAGTTTTTCAGCGGCTCGTTTTCGACGACGAGGGGCTGTTGGTATTTTTGCTGCTCGCGTTTGAGGGCGGCGGCGATGACGGCTTTTTCGGCGGGGTCGGTGTAGTACACGCCGCTGCGGTATTGCGTGCCGGTGTCGTTGCCTTGTTTGTTGAGGCTGGTCGGGTCAACGACGCGGAAATAGTATTGCAGGATGTCGTCTAGGCTGAGTTTGTCGGCATCGTAGGTGACTTTGACGGTTTCGGCATGGCCTGTAT
>ERZ773050.1136-NODE-1136-length-14828-cov-3.755568_pt1 | contig 14828 bp, 8 predicted proteins | sample MGYA00580632_ERZ773050 | MGnify/ENA primary metagenome ERZ773050 (study PRJEB29015, sample SAMEA2738123) | human oral metagenome | biome: human oral; feature: human-associated habitat; material: saliva | place: China | collected 2166 ... | reverse complement strand
TTATTTTTGTTTACGACGTTTTACATAAACAGTTAGTCCTACTAAAACTAGAACTGCTATTCCAGCGTAAGCTGTCGCATTATTATCTAATCCTGTTTTCGGTAATAATGAATTAGATTTTGAAACTTTTCCGAAATCTTCATCTACATTAAATGTATTTTCTTTCTTAGTTTCTTTTCCAACGAAACCACCTAGTATATCTTTGATTGATTTTTTAGAAACTTTTTTCTCTGCTTCTTTTAACGCTTCTAATGCTTTATCTACTTCTTCTTGAGTAGCTGTTGCTGAAGCTAATAGTTCTTGTGCTTTTTGAACTGCATCTAGATAAGCTTTCTTATCTTCTGCACTTGCACTTTCAAAACTATCTTTCTCTTTGACTTCTGCTAAATGACTTAGTTGTTCATTTAGTTTTTTCTTGTCTACTTTTGGTGTTTCAGGTTGAGGTTTGTTGCCTTCATCTTTCTTAGATTCCTCAGGTGTTGGTTTCGGCTCTTCTTTTGGTGTTTCAGCTGCCGGTTTTGGCTCTTCTTTCTTAGGTTCTTCAGCTACTGGTTTCGGCTCCTCTTTCTTAGGTTCTTCAACTGCTGGTTTTGGCTCTTCTTTCTTAGGCTCTTCAACTACTGGTTTTGGCTCTTCTTTCTTAGGTTCTTCAGCCACTGGGGTTTGATTCTCTTTCTTCGGAGTTTCAACTGCTGGTTTTGCCTCTTCTTTCTTAGGTGCTTCAGCCGCCGGTTTTGATTCCTCTTTCTTAGGAGTTGGAGTCGCTGGGTTTATCTCCTCTTTCTTCGGAGTTTCAGCCGCCGGTTTCGGAACTTCTACTTCTTTACCATCAAGAGCATTTTCAGCCTGTTGTAATTTTTCTAACGCTGCTGTAACTTCTTCTGTCGTTGCATCCTTGTTATCAAGAACTGCTGTCGCTTCTTTTATAGCATTTACGAAGTTATCTTTTTTGTCTTGTCCCGCATTTTTGAATTTAACCTCAGTTTGAAGTTTCTCAGTTTCTTTTAATTTTTCAATTAATTTAGCTTTATCTACTTCTTTCTTCACTTCTGGTTGTTGTGAATTAGCTAATGTTACTTTAGCTGAGTTTAGACTTGCTACCGCACTATTTACTTCTTCTTGAGTTGCATTTTCGTTTTCAAGAACTTTCCTAGCTGCCTCTAATGCTTTGTTATATGCATCTTTAGCTTCGATAGTTGCATTTTTGTACTCTTTAGTTTCATCTAACGATTTGTCCGCTTCTATTGCTTTTTGAAGTTCTGCTTTATTCACTTCTGCTTTCTTCTCTACTGGGGCATCTTTTGGAGTCAATGCTACGAAGTTACTGAAGCTATCAGTAGTAAATGTAAGCTTACCATCAGCATAATTAACACTGCTTACAGCTGTTAATTTTCCATCTTTTTCATGGAAGAAGCGCTCTGGAGCTTTCGCTAAATCTAAAGTTACACTTCTATCACCAGGTACTTTAACCTCTTTTCCTGTTGCATCTACAATATGAATGTTAAAGTATTCGACACCATATTTACTTAAGTCTACATTACCTTCTGTTAATTGTTTTTGAATATTTGTTTTCTCTTCTGCAGTTGGTTCTGTTACAACAAGTTTATAATTATTGTAAAGTTTTTTCTCAGTGAAATCTACTGTACCTTGTGCTTTAGAGTTCTCGGTAGTTCCTACACTTGCTACTTTTTCCGCAACATTTAGAACAACTTGTTTTTTGTTGTGCCCATCTTTTACTACTAATTCAAAGTTGTTTTCCGCTGGAGTATATCCTTCAGGTGTCACTATTTGAATTGTGTATGTTCCATTTTCTAAATTTTTCTGGAAGGCATTTTTTCCATACAAACTTATTGGAAGTGATATTTTAGTACCATCTTGAGCTACTGCATAAACTTTTGTTCCTGCTGGCACTTGTTTATCAAAGCTTATTTCTGTAGCATTTCTACTAATTTCATCAACTCTAAATTCAACCTCTTTTGTTGGTTTATCTTTCGTTATTTCAAAGTCAACTTTTGATGGTGTTAGTAGTTTGAACTCTCCATCTACCATCACTACTTCAACAGTGTATTTTCCGAATGGTAATGCTTGGTATGTACGTTTATTCCTAGAGAAGTCTTCCCCTACGATTTCACCTTTTTCATTAGTGATCTTGTAACGCAAGCGACGTGAATTGTTTCCAGTTCCATCACCTTTTTTAATTTCTACTTCAAGACTTCCTTTACCATTACCTTCAACATTTGATAAGTTAATGCTATCTTTATTATTTGCAAAGTCTTTTACTTCAAAAGTAAGATCTTTTAATTCTACACCTTCTGGAATTGTGTAACTTCCGTCTTCGTTTGCTGCAATAGTATTTTTACCATAACTTAATTTTTTGTAGAATACCCCACTTCCATCTTCTAATACTGGATATGGTGTGAATTTACGAGTTGCTTCGTCATAGTAACCGCCGTTGGCACCTGTGATTTTCGGAGCTTTTCTATCGATTACTACATTGAATGTTGTCTCTTGCATATCTGCACCACTTACTGCTGCACTATAAGAAACTACATATTGATACTCACCGTCTGGAAGAGGGTTACCGCTATTGTCAACACCTTTCCAGTTTGTCATAGTTAATGATGTATATTTTTTACTTGTATTGTTGTAGAAGTTTTTATTACCAGAACCATTACCATTTTGGTAAAGTGGGTTTTTACGTTCTACATCATCTTTAGCATATACTGAAAGTTTTAGGTTTTCGAAGTTACGGTAGAATACCCCTCTCATTCCTATTTCATCATAGTTTTCATCACCATTTGGTGAGAAGAAAATCTTATCAGTAAAGAATCTTTCACCAGTAACAGGATTTACGTATGCCCCTGCCAGCGTTCTCTTATCTTTTTTATCTTCTTTATAAGTTGTTAACACTCCTGTGAAGTTCATGTCCGTTAATGAATCCCAGTTATTAGGATTTGAAGTATAACCATACTCATATGTTGGTTTTTCTCCATTTTTCATAGAATAAATTGGTTTTTCTAATACTGGTAGATTTTGGAACTGACCTTTAAATCCTACAAATGGAATATTAGCTTTTAATGCACTTTCTTCATCATAGAAAGTTACAAACCCTTCTAGATAGTATCCATTAGTAAATACTTTTTCTAGTTCTTCTTTGAAGTTCGTAGCATCAACTGTGATTTCTACTTCTTTTTCACCTTTCGCTGGAACTTCAACTGAAGCCCATTCAGTCGTCAATAACTTCTTAGGTGTCATTGTCAGTCTTCCACTCCAATCAGCACCAGCATCTTCACCATAGTAGTTATCTGTAGTAAGATGAGCTGCATACTGTAAATTTTGAGCTTTGTCTGCTAAATTGTGTAATACTAATTTAAAAGTAAATTTATCTCCAACATTTCCTAAAGAAACACTTCCGTAATTGTTTTCCCCAGTCACATAAAGGTCCCCATATGCTGCTTTATTCGCATCGATTAGACCTGCACCTTGAAGACGTGGTGATCTATATGCTGTTGTGTAGCCATCAGAATATACTTGTGGATTCGCTGTACTCATAATTAATCTCTTCGCTAAGCCTTGAATTTCTTCTGCACTTAAGTTCGGGAATCTTTCTGATAATACTTGTTTCACAAGAGTTATGGCTCCTGCAACGTGAGGTGATGCCATACTTGTTCCGCTGTCAAGACCATATCTTCCATCATTATATGATGATAAGATATCTCCTCCTGGTGCTGTTACATCAGGTTTTAAGTATCCATCAACACTCATTCCCCAACCAGTAGATTCATCAAATTCACCTTTTTTAGGATTGTCTTGTTTATCCCAAGTACCATTGAATGTTATTTTATATTCCCCTTCATGAGCAGAAAGTTCATTACCAAATTTGTAGTAAGTTGTAACTACAGGGAAATCTTTGTCTTGTCCATTTAACGTTAAGTTGTAAATAGTATCTCCCTCATTAAAGTAGATTACCGCTCCAGCTGCTCCGTATTGTTTAGCTAGTTTAACTTTTTCTTCAAAGCTATTACCACCACGTTGGATAAGGGCGATTTTCCCAGTTAAATCTTTATCAGCGTAGTTCTCAGCTTTACCAACTCCTACATATACATAGTCATATGCTCTCTTCTCAAATTGTTTAGTATAACTGAAAATTGGCATTTTTCCATTATCGAAATCAGCGTTGTCTTTAAGTTGTTCGATGTTTGCTATTTCTCTATTAAGAACACTATTGCTTATGTTCGCTACAGAAATTGCATCTTCTGAAACCGATGGTCTTCCTACAGTTCCATAATCTGGATTAGCTGCGCTTGGATTTGTTTGCCCACTAGCAAAGAATGCATTGTTTCCAGCTGCTGCAACTATATTAACACCAGCCTTTTTCGCAACATCCATCGCACGAACTAAACCGTCACCTACTTCTACTACTGAACCAGCTGGCGAACCTAAACTTAGGTTAATTGTATCAGCACCTAGTTTAATCGCATCTTCTATAGCTTTTGTATAAATATAAGACTCTGTTCCTGCATTTTTAGTATCTGAGAATACACGCATAAAGATTAACTGTGCTTCTGGTGCTATACCTGTTACGTAATCACCATTTGTGAATTTCTCCTTAGGATTACCTACAGCAGTCCCAGCAACGTGCATACCGTGTGATTTATAAGCACTTTGTTTAATATCATTATTCCAGTCGTTATAGTTGAATGCAAATGGTAATTTTTCACTATACCACTTACCATAGTCTATACCCGCTTCTTTTTTTATTTTTTCAATTTCATCTTTAGATTTATATTTAGATTTTGAATTATCCGATAATCTAAGCACTGGATGATTCGGATCAAGTCCTGAATCTAATACTGCGACAACTTTTCCTTGTCCTCTATATCCTTTATTCCAAAGAGGTTGTATATTAATAAGATTATAACTATCTAATGCTTTAGAAAAATCATTAGTTTCAGTGCTTTCTTTCTTCTCTTCTTCGCTCGCTACATTTTCTGGTTTATTGTAGCTAACACTCATTTCAACAGTGTCTACAAAGTCTAACTCTTGAATTTTTTTAGCATTTGAGAATGTAGTTTCTAAGGCAAAACCATTCATTAATGTATCGTATTCAAACAGTTTCTCATAATCAATACCTTTATCTTTAATATCTTTTAATGCTTTTTCCCTAGGAGCTTTTGTTGATTCAGTAACTTCTTTAATTCCTTCTTTAGTTTTTAATTTATTAGGATCAACATCACCCTTCAACTTAACGATAACTTTTACTTTATCATCATTTTGAAACTTATGTTCTTCACTTTTTGAAACATTTGATAACTCATCTTTTTTTTCTTCTTGAGCTAGTGTTATTTTTGATGATACTCCATAATTAAATGTACTGATATTCCCTAGTAGTAATGCTGCACTTAGTACACTTACAGCTGTTTTTTTCGTCAGTGTCATTCCTTCATCTCCTATCTTTTTTTAAGTGTATTTAAAGTATATTTCTATATTTTAACATATATTATCTGAAAAACAAAGGTAATATTCAGATAAAACGCTTTTATAAATTTTTATGAATTATATTTTTTATATTTGATATAAGCTTTCTAGAAAAAATTAAAACCAAGCACATCATCTATGCCTGGTTTTATAATAAAAAAGTTAATAAACGACTTGTAATACGTTTTTTTAAAATCATTTAATTTTTAGTTAACTAACCGTCGTCGTTTAAAGTGTAACTATATTAATTAATATTAACTATATACATCTTAATTATTTCATATTCTTTGAACTTTGTCAAAGCCTAGTCTAACAACATTATTCAAATTATACTTGCCCTAGTAATAAATATAAATTGAATTGTTATCTTTAATTTATTCTCTCAAACAAAGATATCCCTCCCCATATATTTTATAGAATTTTAAAGATTATTCTTCTCAAAAAAATACAACAATATTATTTTTTAAAAATATCTTAAAAACAATAAAATATTTCCTGGGAAATTAACTATACTTTAATTTTAAAAACTATACTAAAGTGTGATAAAATAGAAACTAATTAAAAAATATAGTTATGACGGAGGTAAAATGAAATATTTAACTAGTGAAGAAGTAACTAAAGCGAAAAAAAATATTAGTGAAATAAAACCTTATAAAACTACTAAAGAGATTATCTTTTCTAATATTTTTACTTTTTTCAATGCTATGAACTTAGTCTTAGCAGCATTTATAGCTACAACACTTAGATTTGAAAATATGTTGTTTTTAGGTGTAATTACTATAAATACTGCAATTGGTATTTTTCAAGAAGTTCGTTCGAAAAATGCCCTTGAGAAATTGAGTTTACTAGGTAGAAGTAAATACCGAGTAAACCGTGATAATGAAATAATAAATATAGATTCTGAAGAAATCGTCCTTGGAGAATATCTACACTTAAATCTTGGTGATCAGGTTCCTGTAGATGCCGAAATCATTGAAGGTTGTATCGAGGTCGATGAATCACTATTAACTGGTGAAAGTGACAATATCTTTAAGACTACTAACGATAAAGTAATGAGTGGTAGTAACGTAGTTAGTGGTAATTGTTTAGTAAGAGCTATTGCTGTTGGAGAAGATAGCTATATTAATAAGCTTGCTAAAAGCACTAAAGAATTTAAAAAATACCCATCTAAACTTCGTGACTACATGGATAAAATCTTAAAAGTTATATCTATTCTATTAGTTCCTGTCGCAATTATGCTATACATGCGTGGTGCTAGTCTGGGACGTGGTTATGCAGAAATAGTCTTGCGAAGTGCTGGAGCTTTAGTAGGTATGATTCCAGAAGGTTTAATCCTTCTTGTCAGTGTTTCTCTTGCAGTTGCTGCGATGAAACTTGCTAAAAAGAAAGTTCTAGTTCAAGAATTATACTGCGTGGAAACTCTTGCTAGAGTTGATGTCCTTTGTTTCGATAAAACAGGAACTATCACTACGGGTAATATGAATGTTGTAGAAATTGATGATGAAGTTGAAGAAAAATTATCAAGTTATCTTGCATATTTCGATGATGAAAATGCAACATCTAGAGCTTTAAAGAATCATCTAACGTACAAAAAACAATGGGATGTAGAAGAATTAGGAGCCTTTTCTAGTAAAAATAAATATTCATTTATAAAACTACAAAATGGTGGAACATATTTCTTCGGGGCATATGAATTTTTAGGATTCTCTTCTGAAATGAATGAATATTACGAGAATCTGAAAAAAGAAGGTTATAGAATATTATCGCTAGCCTATACTGAAGACAGTACAAACACTCCTACCAATATGAAACTTGTAGGACATGTAGTTCTATCAGATGAAATAAAAGAAAACACAAAAGAAACATTCAAATACTTCGAATCACAAGGTGTTGAAGTGAAAATAATCAGTGGAGATAATCATATAGCCGTGTACGGTGTCGCTAAGAAAGCTGGTTTCAAAGAAGATGCTAAGGCTATTGATATGACTAAAGTGACTGATGAGGAATTTGAAAAAACTGTTCTTGAGAATGATATTTTCGGACGTGTTACTCCTGAACAAAAACAAAAAATGGTAGCCGTATTACAAAAATCTGGAAAGACTGTCGCTATGAGCGGTGACGGTGTTAACGATGTTCTTGCCTTGAAAAAAGCTGATATTAGTTTTGCTATGAATGGTGCTACTAGTGCTGCAAAAAGCGTATCAAACATAGTATTCTTAACAGATGACTTCGGAGTATTCTACGATATACTTATGGAAGGTCGTCGTGTTATCAATAACATTCAAAAGGTAGCTTCACTATTCCTAACAAAGACATTCTTCTCGATTGTCTTCTCAATACTTAGTGTAATCTTCGCCTTGGAGTTTGCGTTTATACCGATTCAATTCACGATAATTTCAGCGATAACAATCGGTATTCCATCATTCTTCCTAACTTTTGAAGCGAATAAGGAAAAAGTGAGTAATAACTTCATGAAAGACATACTGACAAACGCTGCGATCGGTGGTGGTATTTTAGTAGCTACAGTACTACTGACAAACTTCGCTATCACAGATAATTCACAAGCGAAATTCATCTGTTTCCTTCTTGCGTTAATAAATGGATTATGCATGGTTGCAAAAGTCAGCTTACCTCTTAACAAATATAAAGTTGCACTACTTTCTATGTTAAGTATCGCTGCAATTATAGGTGTGGGAGTTAATATATTTATCTTGAAAAATCACTTTACACCATTAGTATTTTCTCAAGTAATTTATATAATTATTCTTGGATTAATAATTTCGACAGTCCACTTCTTTACGAGAAGAAAAACAAGATAAAAAATAAAAGATATCAGAAAGTTAATAGGATCTAGCATCGATTTTCATATTTCTCTCTGATATCTTTTTATTTATTTTCTTAGCGAATATCTTCTATCCTTATTTTCTCCATGAGATTCTAATAGCTCATACTCAACAAATTTTGCAATATACCTTCTAACTGTTGGCTTAGACTTTTCAATTAGTTCACAAGCTGTTGCTACAGTAATATATTTCTCATTTTTCAAGTATTCTCTTATCTTTTCAAAAACATCTTGTTCTGCTTTAGACAATTCTTTTGTCTTATCATCATGCTCCTTATACGCCAGTAAAGTCTCTAATATGACACCTAGCATAAATTCAATAAACACTGTTGAATTATTGTTTCTATCTACCTGTGCTAAAGCCTTATAATACTGCTGTTGATTTTCATATATTATCGTTTCAATCGGTATCCAACTAAACAACGGATTCCAATTAGCTAATACAACATTTTGCCATAATCTTCCCATTCTTCCATTTCCATCTTCAAAGGGGTGAATCATCTCTATTTTATAATGAAATACGCAACTCTTCACAAGTGCTGGAGTGTCATCTCTACGTCCCCATTCAAATAATTTCCCCATTAAATCACCAATAAACTGAGGTCTCGCACCTAAATGAACCATATTCCCCTGCTCATCAAAAATTCCTACATCTGAATTTCTATACTTCCCTGATTGTCCTACTATTTCTGTAGTTAATAATTTATGAGCAAGTAAAAAGTCCTTCTCACTGTAGGGGTCTAAATTCAATATTTTTTCATAAGCCTCATATGCATTCTTTACTTCTTTTATTTCTTTTGGATCTCCTAGAACCCTCTTCCCATCGATAATCGCTGTAATTTGTTCTATTGATAAACTATTATTTTCTATCGCTAAAGATGAGTGAATAGATTTTATTCTATTTTCTTTTCTTAAATGCAAGTTTTTCTTTGTTTCTATTTCAAGATTACCCAATACTTTAGAAATCTCAATAAGATAATTAAGAATAGTACTCGTAATGGTAAATGGTGGTTTCATAGCATTCTCCTATCAACTTCTTTTAATTATTATATCATAAAAAAACTTTTATCGCTCGTTTTTAAGCATGAGCATTCACTGAACGTTACTATAATAGTACTCCAAAAGATTATAACAAAACCCTAGACTTGGTTAATTCCAAATCTAGGGTTTATTTCTTATTCTTCGTCAGAAGGTTTTTCTTTTGATTTTTCGTCTTCTAGGTCTTTTTCTTCAACCTTTTCAACTTTATCTTCTTCGTTTTGAGCCTCTTCTTGAGCTTTTTTCTCAGCTTCTTCTTTGGCTTTACGAGCTTCTTCTTCGTAGTATTTTTTATTAACTACTTTATCTAGTTGTTCCGCTTCTCTTTCATCTAAGTCTTTTGGCATTTTTCCAAATTGGTAAAGAGCAACGATTTCTTTTCTATCGATTGTTTCAACTTCGATAAGTGTTTGTGCAATAAGTTCTAATTGTTCTCTGTGAGTTTCAATAATGTGAAGAACTTTAGCGTAACATTCGTTAATAATTTTACGAACTTCGTTATCGATTTCTTTCAGCATTTCTTCTGAGTAGTTACCGATACTTGAAAGTTGACGTCCACCATATGGATCGTGGAATGGTGCTTGCATTGGTCCTACAGTATCACTCATACCGTATTCTGTAACCATCGCACGAGCAATAGCTGTTACTCGTTCGAAGTCATTGTGAGCTCCTGTAGATACTTCGTTAAAGAAGATTTGCTCTGCAGCACGTCCACCAAGTAATCCACAGATTTTGTCGATTAAATCTGTACGAGTTTGGAAGTATTTTTCTTCTTCCGGAATCATAAGGTTATATCCACCAGCATCACCACGTGGGATAATAGTAACTTTTTGTACTTTATCAGCACTATCAAGTACCATACCTACGATTGCGTGACCTGCTTCGTGGTAAGCTACTAAGCGTTTTTCTTTTGGAGTGTATACTCTACTACGTTTAGCTGGACCACCGATTACTCTGTCCATTGCTTCATCTAAGTCCTCTTTTTCGATTTTAGATTTATTTTCACGAGCTGCTAATAATGCCGCTTCGTTAAGGATGTTAGCAAGATCCGCACCAGAGAATCCTGGAGTTTTTTCTGCTAATGAACGAAGGTCAACACCTTTAGCAAGTGGTTTGTTTTTAGCATGTACTTTAAGAATAGCTTCACGACCTTTTACATCAGGTGTAGAAACTTTAATTTGTCTGTCGAAACGACCCGGTCTTCTAAGGGCGTTATCTAATACGTCAGCACGGTTAGTAGCTGCAATTACGATAATACCTTTTTCACCATCGAATCCATCCATTTCAACAAGAAGTTGGTTAAGAGTTTGTTCACGTTCGTCATTTCCTCCACCTACTCCGCTTCCACGTTTACGTCCTACAGCATCAATCTCATCGATGAAAATGATACATGGCGCATTTTTTTCAGCTTCTTTGAATAGGTCACGAACACGACTTGCTCCAACCCCTACGAACATCTCAACGAAGTCAGATCCTGAGATTGAGAAGAATGGTACTTTCGCCTCACCAGCTACAGCACGAGCTAGTAAAGTTTTACCAGTCCCTGGAGGTCCCTCAAGTAGGACACCTTTAGGGATTCTAGCACCCATCTTAGTGAATTTACGGTGATCTTTTAAGAACTCAACCATTTCAGCAAGTTCTTGTTTTTCTTCATCAGCTCCAGCAACATCATCAAATGTAACTTTCGCTTCTCCACCATCGATTTTTTTAGCTTTAGATTTTTGGAAGCTCATTACTTTGCCTCCACCGCCACCTTGCATTTGTGTCATAAAGAAAACTAAAACACCCATAAACAAGATAAGCGGAATAATGTTACCTAAGAATGATAGAATTGCTCCAGTTTTTTCAGCTGGTTTATATTCTACTACACTTAATTTTCCATCTTTAGCTTTTTCATTAATTTGTTTTTGTACTTCAGAATCAGATGCTGCAACTACACTCTCGAAGTTCTTATTACCATCTGTATAAGTACCTTTAACATTGTAGTTCTCATCTTTTCTTTGTAGACTTATTTCTTTAACCTTGTCGTCTTTAATAGTCTGAACAAGTTTAGCATAGTCTATTTTTTCAGTTGTCCCAGGTAAGTCTTGCTGCCAATATGCAAATAATCCAATCGCGATTACGATTAATGCAAGCATACCAAGGATAGGGTTTTGCCTTTTTTTATTATTCATATAGACAATCTTCCTCCTATCATTTTTCTAAACATAATTTATTTTACCATATATAACTAAAGTTTGACTAATATTTTGACCTTTTTTGATTAAAATATTATTATGAATAAATTTCTTCTTTTAGAACACCGATATAAGGTAAGTTTCTATATCTTTCATCATAGTCTAAACCAAATCCTACAAGGAATTCATTTGGTGAAACTATACCGATGTAATCTGCTTCAACATCAACTACACGAGTTTCTGGTTTATCTACTAATGAAGCACATGCTACTGAAGCAACGTTTCTTTCTTTTAAGTTTTCGATAAGCGCTTTAAGCGTTCTTCCTGTATCTACGATATCTTCAACGATAATTACGTGACGTCCTTCAATATCCATTCCACAATCTTTTTTGATTTTGATTACACCAGAAGATTCAGTTCCTCCGTGATAACTAGATACATCCATAAAGTCAGTAACTACGTGAATGTCAATGTGTTTTAAAAGTTCTGCCATAAAAGGTAATGCCCCTTTTAATGTACAAATTAGAACAGGACATTTATCTTTATAATCCTCTTCAATTTGTTTAGCGATTCTTTTACTAGCAACAACGATGTCCTCGTGTGTAAATAGAACTTTCTCAATATCTTTTAATAAATTTTCCACTGTTTTATCCTTTCGTGTTTATATAATAATCATATTTTTTATTTTTGTTGACTTTAGTATTTATTCCTAAAACTCCTAAAACTCCATCTTTATTGCGAATTACTGGAAGTTTGTCCCTAAGTTCCTTCGGAATCTTTTCATCGATAAAAAGACGTGAAAGTTTTTTGCTAACCTTCCCTCTTTGAATTCTGTCTCCATCCCTCTTTGTCGTAACTATTAAAGGTAAATCTTCTTTATTAAATCCAACCTCAGATGAGTTGTTAGTTGTTGTTATTAGAAAATTACTCTGATGAAATGTATAAACTTTATTAATATCCACTTCATCTATTATTAATTCTATCTTATCATTATACCATTTTTTTTCGATTTTATGAATATAAATACTATTATATTCGCTAATAATTTTTAAATTATTTTTCAAATCATAACTTTTATTGGTATTTCTACTTTTTAGGTCTTCTATTATTGTAAAAAGAGCCCTTTGTTTCACATCAAAAATACCGAAATTATTTGATAATATATCTCTTAGCAAGAAATAAATCTCTTCTTTGGTATTTTTTAATAATCTTTCTTTATCTAGCTCAATTTTACCGTCCTCTGTCGAAACCACATAATCATCTTTTACTTCTAATACTTTATTTTTCAACTCAGTATTAATATTTTGATAATAACTAGAAAAATTAATCAAATTATCGAAACTCGCAGTATTTACATCGTTTAACAATGGTACAATATTATGCCTTATATTATTCCTCGTATAATCAGTATCGAAGTTTGTTGAATCAACATAGTATTTTAAGTCGTTTTTCTCAGCATACTGCTCAAGATCTGATTTTAATACATTTAATAATGGGCGATAAACTACTAGCTTTCCTATAGTCGCCTTCTCTTCTATCATCAAGTTATAATCCATACTGCGTCCACTAAGGAGCCTCATAAGGATATTTTCTACCTGATCATTTTTATGATGAGCTGTTATTAACTTCACACCACCTTCTAATGAAGACATCTCCTCAAAAGCATCGTAGCGCAGTTTTCTTGCGAGCATTTCCTCTGATGTGTGACTATCTCTGACTAAATCTTTCATATTTAGCTCTTTTTTATAGAACTTAACATCGTAGTTTTTAACAAAATTTTCTACGAACTCAGCTTCTTCGTAAGATTGTTCTCTTAGACCATGGTTGATATGGAAAGCCACTAATTCTTTATAACTATCTTTATACTTAGTAACAAGCAGATGAAATAAAGCTATAGAATCCACTCCTCCTGACAGACCTAGTGCTATTTTATCAGTTTTTTGCCATAAAATATTAATGTCCATCTAGATAACCTCTCTCCTGAAGACCTTTCTTAATTTCTTCGAACTTAACTTCAGCTTGCTTTGTCGTCGCAATAATATCTTCTAATAATCCTTCTGGTGCTGGAGGAATCTCTTTTTTCTCCTCTTTTTCCTCAGATAGCTCGGTAATATTACTCTTCTTACCTTTTCCTACAGAAATCTTCATGTTCCCTATAAATTGAAGTTTTTTCAAATCTTTTAGAGTTTTTGTCTCCTGTTTAGGCTCCTGATTTTCTTCCTGCACTTCTTGTTTTTTCTGAACTTCAGGTTGTTCTTTAGCTTCTTTTTTAATCGGTGATTTTGGTTTATTTTTCTTTTTGTTCTGTTTTTCCTTAGAGTTTTTCTCTACTTTTTTCTTCTCACCTTCAGCTTGTTTCAACTCTTTTTGTGTTAAAATCACTAAAGAATCCTTTGTACTTTTCTCCTCAGCTTTAATAACAAAACCAACAGAAAAAATCTCTTCTAGCTTCTTCTTTTTACCTATAAACATATTTTCCTTTGGTAAAAATGCATCTTTCCCATTTTCAAGTTTTATATATAGTCCTTTGCTTTCTACTTTCGTTACCTTACCTGCAACTTTACTCATTTAATCACCTCACTATCAATTAGGTAAAAACTACATAGTTTTAACATCTTAAATCTATCCTATTTATATCACTTAAATATTATACCACACTATATTCATCTATTGAAATATCAAAGATAATATAAAGCAGTAGTATAACTCTCTATACTTTATTCCTTCGCAACTAAAAAACACCAACTTCAAAAAAGTTATTCTTCTGAAATCAGCGCTCAATTATTAAATCTTCTTCTAAATAATATTATCTTTACTATCCCTAGTTAAAAATACTACCAATCTTTATTATACCATAAAAATAAACATTTTATCAGTCTTTAATTTTTAGAATTTTTGTGTTATGTTAAAGATACCAAAGGGGCTGACTCAACAAAATCTTGTTTCTTAAAAGATTATACTTTTTGAGCCACTCCCTATTCATAGTAAATACGCAATACGCGATTTCAGGGAGGTTGCTATGGTAAACGCAAAAAAAATAAAAAAAAGATTTTACATATTTGTAGTATTCTATGTTTTTTTATTTGGTCCTATAATCATTTTCTCACTTGATGAAGTAGTTAGTTCAGATTTTACACATAAATATAAAACCATATTATTTGTGATTAAACTTTTTTTTATGAATTTACCTATATTGTTAGCTTTGATTATAAATAACTATATAGCTAAAAAAACTAAAAACGTAGAAAAATAAAAAATAACACTCTCTAAAACTAGCTAGCAAGTGATTCGAC